>Ga0335085_10000722_pt1 | contig 86064 bp, 75 predicted proteins | sample Lox_Sample_45_FD_206712 | JGI IMG/M metagenome (GOLD analysis project Ga0335085, IMG submission 206712) | Soil microbial communities from Loxahatchee National Wildlife Refuge, Florida, United States - Lox_Sample_4.5 | ecosystem: Environmental > Terrestrial > Soil > Wetlands | place: USA... | reverse complement strand
GCCGATCAAGCTTGGTTGTCCATCGTAAGCGCGAGCCCTACGACCGTGCCGGGGAACGCCGTGGTCGTGGCCGTGAAAACCGCCGGCCTCGCCCCGGGAACCTATACCGGCCACGCCATCGTCACCATTCCCGATCAAAGTGGATATACGTGGACCAACTCTCCCTATTCCGTGCCGGTCACGTTGACCATCTCCTCGAGCACGGCAGTGGCGCCAACCATCACGTCGCAACCGGCGAATGCGAAGGTCGTCACGGGACAAACAGCCACGTTCAACGTCGCGGCGACGGGAACGGCGCCGATCGCATATCAGTGGAAGATGAACGGAGCGATGATCAACGGCGCTACTTCTTCGACCTACGTCACTCCGGCGGTAACCATGGCAAATAACAACGCGCAGTTCACCGTCGACGTGAGCAACAACGTCGGCGACGCGACAAGCAATCCAGCCATACTCACAGTGAGCGCTCCAACGCTTACTCTCAATGCCAGTACGTCTTCCGTAAGCTTCGGAAACGTGAATGTGAACAGCAATAGCGATCAGGCGGTCACGCTCACGAACGCCGGCAATGGGACCGTTACGATTTCGAACGTCGCCGCTACGGGCCCTGGCTTCAATGCGCAGGGCGTTGCCTCGGGAACTATGCTTAGCCCTGGCCAGACGGCAACCTTGACGGCAATCTTTGCGCCGGCATCGGCGGGCAGCGTCACCGGCACTATTTCCGTCGCCAGCAATGCCACGAATTCGCCCGATTCCATCTCGCTCTCCGGTACGGGCGTCACCGCCGCAAGCCACTCCGTGGATTTGGCTTGGTCGCCGAGCACGTCTGCCGTCGTGGGCTACAACGCATACTCTTCGACAGTGTCTGGGGGCCCGTACACGAAGATGACCGGTTCACCCGTGGCTGCGACGTCGTACACGGATTCCGCTGTCCAGGCGGGGCAGACGTATTTCTTCGTCGTGACTTCGGTCGATTCAAGCAACGAGGAGAGCGCCTTCTCGAACGAGGTGAGCGCCACGATTCCGTAGTTGTGAAAGCAAAGAGCGAAACCCAAAATCGGGACAAGGAGCCGCAAATGCTTCGCGGCTCCTTGTCGTCCTTCCCTTCACATTGTCGCGCCGAGCCAGCCAGCCGCGAGCGCGCCCGATTCGCTTGAATTCTTACCTAGTTGTTGAACGATAAGGCGTGGCGCGTGACGTCGAGAACTTCAGACGTTTGCCATTCGTTGCCGGGCCACATCTGGGCCACGGTTCCATCGCGAGCGAGCAGAATCGTATTCATGCTGTGATTGATCTGGCTGTCCTGGTCGGAATATTGGAGGCCAAAGCTCGCGACGAGCGTTTGCAAATCCGCGGGCGTCGTGGAAACAAAATCCCAGTGGAGAAATCCATTTGGGTCGTGGTCCATATATTTCAACCCGTATTCGCGCAGGACGGGCGGCTTGTCGTAATTTGGATCCAGGCTAATGCTGATGAGATGCGTCTCCTTATATTCCCCGGGATTCGCGGCCAATTCTCTTTGCATGGCGGAAAACTGCCGGCTAAGCAACGGGCAGTAATCAGGGAAAGGGCATCGCGTATAGACAAATGTCAACAAGACGGCCTTTCCTTTGAACTGGCTCAACCGAATCGTCTTGCCGTCCTGATTGACCAGCGGCACATCGGGGGCTTTCTCTCCGATCAGAAGGGTACGCGGGATGTTCCCGTCTTTCGAGGATTGAGGCGCAACCTTCCCCGTCACGACAACGTGCTCCAGCCAAAATTTGTTTCCGGGACCGACGACCACTTCCGCCCGGATCACGTCCGCGGGCTGGACTTTGCCGAAGCCGTCTGGGTCTTTCACGGCGTAGGGCATTGTCATCGCCGGCATGAATCCGGGGATGTCGTCATTGTCGACGACCAATTGCTGCGTCACGGGCTGCTTGCTGATGACGCGGCCGGTCAAGGCATAGGTTTTTGTGTTGCCCTGGCAATTTTCCAAGAGGAACGAAACACAAATCAGACAGAAAAATCCGATCAAACCGAATGTTGTACGTCTCATGATGATTATTCCCCCATATTCTTCGGCCTATACCGTCGTAACAGGGATGGAATCCCCGATAGACGCGGCACCGTGCGACGTGAAGCACGCCAAATTCCGCGCTCCTCGCGTCAGTAATGGAACCGGTAGCGGAGCTCGACGAACACTTCGCGCGGGTTGCTGAAGTGAAATCCGCCAAACGTCAGGCTGTCATCCAGCATGACTCTCCGGTTTCCGATGTTCAACCCACTTACGGAAACGGCAAGGTTCTCTCCGAAATCCTTGCCGATCGAGAGATCGACCGTTGTGTGTCGGGGCAAGTAATCCAAGGAAGAGCAGCAGGGTGCCTCTCCCGTCGCCGCCGGACCATTTCCATTGCTGAAGCCCGACCCATAGTACACGTTGCCCGACACGAAGCTTCTCCACGGAAGGGTAACTCGGCCGCCCACGTTGAGGGTATTCCGCTGGTCATGATCGAGTGGGCTGTAATCGTTCGAATAGTCGTTGTCCGTAGGAATGAGGCCGCCCGTGATGTTTCCGCGTGCTTCACCGATCTGGTTGGAGTAGGCCAGGTGCAGTTCCGCCCTCCGCCAAAGCCGTGGGGATCGGAGCGTCAATTCCCAGCCCCGGATCAGCGCCTCAGTCAAGGTGACGGGAATAAAGACATTGGATTCACCCAGGTTATTGTGATCGAAGAAATTGTTGGCCCGCGTATGAAATGTATCGGCGTCGAGGCTCCAACCCTTGTAGGGAATGGTTACGCCGAACTGGTATTCCTCGTCGCGCTCTCCAAATAGTGAGCCGAACGAATAGCCTTCGCCGCTCGCAGCGTTTACCAGGGCCGGCCCGGAAAAAGTCAGCAGCGGTGGCGCCTGGTAGAAGTGGCCGTAGAAGCCGTGAAAGACCCAGTTGATCTTGGGAACCCGCAGGGAAGCTCCCGCGCGTGGACTTGTCGCATTCTCGACGACCGCCGCTGAGAAGTGCGACTGCCGGACCCCGCCGCTCAAGGTCAACCACGACGTGACCTTGAATTTATCTTCGATCCACACTTCGGTGAGACTTCCATTCACAGTTTCGCGGTCCGAAAAATTCGGAGCACTTTCGTCGCTAAAGAGGACGCCAAACAACTGGTTGTCGCGCTGCCAAAAGCCATATACCCCGGCGCTCAGCGAATTCCGGGCTATGGTCCCGCTGAGCGTTGCCTGGCCGCCCACGTATGTGGAGGCTCGATTATCCGTTGTAGCCGTCGGGTAGTCGTTCGGATTGGCGTTGTAGTTCGCGCTGTTGTAATGAAACAAAGGAGAGACCGTCAGGAGCGCATTAGGACTCAGGGTTCGGACCCAAGTGAAGTTCACGAATGTATCCGTCTCGTGTTCGCCATCAAACTGGTAAATACCGCCCTGGGGATTGCCGTCGCTATCGACGCAGGTGGATGGCGGCGAACAGGGCGTGATGGAAATCGCTCCCGGAACGCCGTCAATTTCACTGATCACGCCCGCTGAAACAGGAATCTGATAATAGTCTCTGCGAGAGGACACAACGAGTCGGAATTGGTCCTTTCGGTCCGGATTGAAAATCAGCGAGCCGAATCCGCCGAGACCGTTTTCCGCGTCATGAATCACCGCCGGTGTTGGCGGTTGAAGGCCAAGATTGCTGCGGTTTCCATTCAGGCTGCCATAGTAGGCAAATCGCTGCGTGTGCCCGCCGCAGCTGATGTCGTCATTCGTTTGATAGAAGTTTCCAAAGCTCGTGACGAGATCGCATTCCTCGTCACGCTCGAAACCTGTCCGCGGGACGACGTTAAATATTCCGTACGTCCGGTCTCCGTACTCTGCGTCGTAGCTGCCGCGCTGGACCTCCAGATAATCGATGTCTTTGGGATCGAATTGCGGTCCCACGTTGCTGGCGATATTTGTGTTGGGGACGGGCACGCCGTCGACCAGCCAACTCACTTGGTGCCCGCCTCGGATATGAAGTTGATCGTGGGTGACATACGAACCGGGGACGTAGTCCGTGATCATGGCCAGGCTATTGGTGTGGGTGGCCCCGGGCGTGTCCTGAATTTCTTGCCGGCTCAGGAGAGTCGTGGGAGTGACCGAATCCATCGTTGCGGTGACCGGCTCGCCGGTTACGACGGTCTTTTCGTTTACGCTCGCTAGTGCGAGTTGAAAATGGAGAATGGGGCTTGTGCCGGACACCACGATGACGTCTTGCTCCTGCGTCTGAAAATTGGCAACGGTCACCGTGACGCTGTATTCCCCGAGCGGGACGGCATTGAATTCAAATTCCCCGTTGTCGTTGCTTTTCAGATGTTGTACCCAATCCGAGTGTTCCGCCTTTAGGTCCACGGCGGCATCTTGCACGGGCCGGTGCTGGGGATCGTGTACGATTCCTTGCACCGTGCCGAACAAAATCTGCGCGTGCCCTGGCACGGGGGAAACCATCGCGACGCACATGAACGCAGTCAAAACCGATCCTAGACCGCTTGAGAATCTCTTGAGTTTCATTTGCTTCCTCGCTTGAGATGAAGTCTGCAGAGTGCCGTGCGGACAAATCCGCAATCCGGCGGGATCGCTTTTCTGTGTTGTCTATTGCCGGCTTCGGCTAGCTCAGACGGCGCGAGGCGGTGGGGTCAGGGGAATCGAAACGATGGAAGGGAAGAACGGTATCGCAAGGGCGCGCGCATCTTCAGCCATGCCTGGAGCGCGAAGACTCACGGGAGCTGAGAGGACGTAGGGAGCAGTTCCCAGAACTGGATTGGGCGCCGAATCACACGCCCGCAACGAACAGTTTCCTTGTCCAGGCATGTTTTGCCCGGAGCAATCGCCATAATCATTCTGTGAATTCTGTCCCTTTCGATGATGCATTGGACAGTAAATGGAATTACAGCACGGCGGCACGTCGGCCGCAAAAATCGTTCCCGCCAGAGCCGACACACCCGGTGCAAGCATCGCCAAAAGGGCTGTCACGGCCGCGAATTGGTGGAGGATCTTACGCAATCGATCAAGCCTTTCGCCGCAAGCATACCTGCAAAGGCCGCCGGAATACAACTTCCAGGGCGATCTGGTTTTGCGCTTCCACCCTTGACAGGTGAGGCGCGGCCCGCCAATATCAGGCCATGGCCTATTCATTCTTGGTTTTCGATTTCGGAGGCGACGAAGACGCGGCCCAGAAAGCGCGCCATCGGATTGACGGGTGGAAACAGGGATTCCGGCTCGACAAGAAGCTTCAACTCAAATTCGAGCGCAAGGAGATGGAAGAAACTGTAGCCCGCGCGCAACCGAAGACTTCCAAATCTGCTGGCGAGGGCAAGGCGAAGCCAGGCGCCAAATCCAAGGCCACCAACGAGGGTGCTTCAAAGGACGCGCCCGCTCCGGTTGCATTTGCTGACGTTCGCTTGATTGTGCGTCTCGATTTTTCCGATCACGAGAAGCTTTCCCATCAGCGCTGGCTTGAGCGTATTCCGGCCGAAGAGCCCTTCAGGAACGCAAAGCAGAGAATTATCCGCGTGAGTGATGCAGACTTCCAGTCGACCTCTACTATGTTTGACTCTTTGGATTAGGAAATCCCACGGCAGGGGCATCGCGTAGTCATAAGAACGTGCCTGAAGGGGCGTCGCCGCACATCAGAACTAGCCCCGGAACTAGCCCCGAGACGCTTGCAAGACTTCAAGACTCGCAAGCACGCAAGACAGAAATTCGTCTTTCCGCACCCGTTCGCCTCTCCGAATGGCGGCCCCCAGGCCCAAACCTGTGACTAGAGCGACGAAGGACCAGATGACCAAGACCTTTAAGATTAGAAAGCCCATTTCCGCCTCCCCCAGGCACATCATCGACCTGCAAGTGGGTACGGCAAAACAAGAGCCAGTCCAACGGCCTAATTGCATTTCCCTAAATTCAACAAACCCCAATAAATAGAACTTAGCCGCACCTGACCCTCGGCATCATCCGGGTTCACCGCTCTATAAAGTCTATATGGCTCCGGAGATGTTTACATCCTCAACCCGTACTATAACTTATAGTACGAAATCATTGCAATACTCTTGTCTTCGATTTCCCCTGACCGTCCGGTTCCCAAAAAAGGCCGCCATTCCGACCTGCCCATTCGTACGGCGAAACCGCCCGGCCTAATTCTGTCCGCCCGACCAGCATTTTCTTTTCAAAGCTGCCGATAAGCTCATGTGTGGAATTGCAACCGCCTTGTCGCGGTCGGGAGACCCCTGTCAGCCGAACCGGCTGGAGGCAAGCGTGTCGGAGGACTGCTCATGCGAGTGGCTAAATATCGGACGGGAATCGCCGTAACTTGTTTGCTTTTCATGACTTTTTCGGCCAACGCCCAGAACTGGCGGCAGGTTGGCCCTCCGGGCGGAGACGTTCAGTCTCTCGCCGCAGTGCCGGGCAGCACTCGGAACCTGTTCCTCGGCACTTCCGACGGTCACGTCTTTGGCTCCCACGATGGGGGCGAACACTGGGGGCTGCTTGGACGCATCGGTGAGCACCACGACGACGTCATCATGTCCATGCTAGTGGATCCGCGCTCCCCGGACACCATCTACGCCACCAGTTGGACGCTCAGCTCCCGTGGCGGCGGCGTCTATCGTAGCGCCGACGCCGGCCGCACGTGGCAGCTCATTGGTCTTGAAGGGCTCGTCGTCCGCGCGCTTGCACAGGCGCCCTCCAATCCCGACATTCTCGTTGCAGGCGCCACCGATGGCGTCTATCGCTCCGAAGACTCGGGCAAGCACTGGGTCCGAATTTCCCCTGAAAAGCATGAAGATCTGCGGAATTTCGACTCGATTGCCATCGATCCAAAGGACCCCAACACGATCTACGCCGGCACGTATCACTTGCCCTGGAAAACCACGGACGGCGGAAAGAACTGGGCGTCCATTCACCAGGGGATGGTGGATGACTCGGACGTCATGAGCATCACCATTGACCAAAATAATCCGGCGCACGTTTTCGCCAGCGCGTGTTCGGGCATCTACCACAGCTCGGACAACGCGGCGAACTGGACCAAATTCAAGGGTATCCCGAAAGATTCTCGCCGCACGGTGCATATCCTGCAGGATCCGAAACGTCCGGCAACCGTTTACGCGGCGACTACGGAAGGCCTTTGGAAGACTTCAGACGATGGCGCAACCTGGCATCTTGTGACGCCCGTTTCCTGGAGCATCCTTTCGATGTTAATTGATCCGGAAAACTCGGACCGACTAATTCTCGGCACCGAGCGATTGGGCATTCAGATCAGCGACAATGGCGGGCAAACCTATCGCGCGGCAAACCAGGGCTTTTCCCATCGGCGCATTGTGGATGCCGCAGTCGACCCACGGCATCCGGAACGCGCCCTGGTCGTCCTGACCAGCAATTTTGAGCCTTTGCTCGAAACGACAGACGGAGGCCGTACTTGGACTCCGCTGGCTACCGGTCTGAGATCCGGTCCGCCGCGCCACGTGTTTGCTTCTCCCGATGGCTGGCTTGCCGCTCCTGGTCCAGGTGGCCTGCTGCGCTATGACGCTTTGAAGACTTCATGGCAGCCGGTGAACCAAGTCACGGAAAAAACTGTCACAGCTCCGGCGCGCCGTGCCACCGTAAAGAAGACCTCGGCGCAAAGCTCGAAAACCTCGTTGGCGAAGACTCCGGCAAGATCGGCCGCACCGGCGGTAGTCAGAACTGCGGTTCCGTTCCACGCCAAAGTGAATGACCTGGCATTTGGGCGCGACGTCTGGTACGCGGCGACCGACGAAGGATTGCTCATTTCGCGTGATCGGGGACTCAACTGGATCTCCGTGCCGCTCGCGCCGGCCCAACAGCCTGCGGCAAGTGCTCCCTCAGCGAACACGGCTGCCATTCGCACGGTTCGCGTCGGCAACAACGACTCCTATGTCTGGGCGCTGACCTCCCGGCAGCTCGAAGTCTCTGGCGACGGCGGCAAGACATGGATCGCGCGGACGCTGCCTTTCGAGCCGCGCGGTCCGCTGCATCTGCATCCGGCCGATGAGAGCACGGTTGTGTTGGCCAGCGATCACGGAGTCTTTGTTTCGCGCGATGCGGGCGAATCGTGGCGCCAGGCGAACCTGTCCGAGCTATTGATCGATGATTTGACTCCAGTTCGAAACAGCCTCGTCGTTTCTACCGCAAAGGGTGCGTTGTTCCTCTCGCGCGACGGCGGCAAGACCTGGGGGCGAATCGACAGCCCCAACGCAGACAATGCCCTTGCGGCCTTGCGATCCCGCGAAGCAGGGAATGAACTTGTCGCAGCGTCGGCTACCGAGGGCCTTTTCATAATGGAAATGGGCTCGGCCTCATCCGCGTCCGCCGACGAGGCTCCTGGTTCTCCAGAGCCGCAGCGGTAGCGGTGCTTGGCGGATCTGAGAGAGCGGTTCACCCGATTCGCAGGTTCCGCAACGGATTTGTAGAGATTGCCGGCGCACCTTCGCTGCCGCGATGATGTGCGCTAGCAATATGTCGGCGCTCATCCCCCCGGTTGCGCCGTCATCGAGCGCGGCCGAGCGTCTTGGTCCCAGCCACCACACCCTGGGGCGTAAGGCGCTCGCCGCGCTTTTTTGCCCGCCTGGGCAATCAAAGGGCAGAAAGCGGTTTACTGTGCGGAGAAGATTTTGTCGGCCGGCTTCGCTCACCGCTCCCGTTTCGATATAATGGGGTGTACCTGATGAACTTGCGGTCCTAGCTCAGTTCAAGGTGAAATTAGATGCCCGTTCAGGCGCGCCCCAAGACGGCCAAATTCGATTCCAGCCGGTACCAAGGCCTGAACAGGGGGGATCTTCTTCGAATTTACCGCACCATGTTTCTTTCGCGGCGGATGGACGACCGCGAAATTCAACTGAAACGGCAGAACAAAACCTTTTTCCAAATTAGCGGCGCTGGACACGAAGGAGTTCTGACCGCTGCCGGGCTGGTCCTTCGTCCCGGCCACGATTGGGTGTATCCGTACTATCGCGACCGAGCATTGTGCCTTGCTCTGGGTGTCTCGCCGCTCGATATGTTCCTTCAGGCGGTGGGAGCGAAAGACGATCCAAACTCCGGCGGTCGGCAGATGCCCGCTCATTGGGGCAGCCCGCAGTTGAACATCTTTCCTCGATCCTCGGCGACCGGGATGCAATACACGCATGCCGTTGGCATGGCCGAGGCTTCTCAATATTTCGAAAAGTTTCCGAACGCGATCAAACAGGCTCAGCAGGCTCCGCTCGGCGAACATGTACGCCATCACGCGGACGAGATTGTGTACGTGTCGGGTGGAGATGGTTCGACCAGCGAAGGAGAATTTTTCGAAGCATTGAATGCGGCCTGTCTGCGGAAGCTTTCTCTGCTCTTTTTGATTGAAGATAACGGCTGGGCGATTTCCGTTCCGGTCAAATTCCAGACGGCCGGCGGAAGCATTTCGAAGTTGGTGGCGAACTATCCGGGTCTGCTGGTTGAGGAATGCGACGGCAGCGACCCGCTGGCAAGCTATGCGGTTCTGCGGCGTGCCGCGGAACACTGCCGCACGCGGAAGGGTCCGGCTTTTGTGCATGCGCACGTAACGCGCCCCTATTCTCATTCGCTCTCGGATGACGAAAAGCTTTATAAAACTCACGCGCTACGGGAGCAGGAGGCGCATCGGGATCCGATCCCGAAGTTTGGTCTTTTCCTCGTGCGCGAGGGGATCATCGACGAAAAGGAGCTGGAGGCACTCGAGGCGGAAGTCGACCGGGAAGTCCGCGAGACATCCGACAAAGCCCTCGCGGCGGCCGTGCCTGCTAAGGAATCCATTCTCGTGAACCAGTATTCCCCCGATGTGGATCCGATGTCTTCCCGTTTCGAATCCGCTGCCCATTTTTCCGGAGAGCCCCGCACCATGGTGGAAATGATCTCGGCAACGCTGGCCGATGAAATGGCTCGCGACGAGCGAATCGTCGTGCTGGGCGAGGACGTAGCCGACTGCAGCAACGAAGAAGATCTGAAACACGTGAAAGGGAAGGGCGGCGTGTTCAAGGCCACGGTCGGCCTGCAGCGCCAATTTGGATCGACGCGCGTGTTCAATACTCCGATTGCCGAGGCCTGCATCGTCGGCAGCGCGGTGGGTATGGCCTCTCGCGGACTAAAACCCCTCGCGGAGATTCAGTTTTTCGACTACATCTGGCCGGCCATGATGCAGCTTCGCAATGAGCTGCCTTTGATTCGTTGGCGCTCGAACGGAGCCTTCAAGGCGCCCGCCGTGATCCGAGTAGCCACCGGCGGTTACCTGACGGGCGGAGCGATTTATCACAGCCAAAGTGGGGAAGTCCTATTCGCGCATACCCCCGGAATGCGCGTGGTCATGCCCTCCAATGCGCTCGACCTGTGTGGGTTGTTGCGGACCGCGATTCGTTGTGACGACCCCGTGTTGTTCCTCGAACACAAGCACCTATACCGCCAGCCTTACAACCGGTCTCCCTATCCCGGGCCCGATTACACCGTTCCATTTGGGCGCGCGCGCGTCGTGCGCGAAGGCACGGACGTGAGTATTATCACGTACGGTGCCGTAGTTCACCGGGCCGAAGTCGCGGCGGCCCATCTCGAACGCGAAGGCGTTTCCGTGGAAATCGTCGATCTCCGCTCGCTCTCGCCGTTTGATTGGGAAGCGATTGCCGCGACGGTTCGAAAAACGAATCGCGTGATCGTGGCCCACGAAGACATGCTTTCCTGGGGCTATGGCGCCGAGATTGTTGCCCGCATTGCCGATCAGCTGTTTGATCACCTGGATGCTCCGGTGCGGCGCGTTGCGGCAATGGACACCTTCTGCGCATACCAACCGGCCCTTGAGGACGAAATCCTTCCTCAAAGCGGCGATTTGGCCGCCGCCGTCCGCCAATTGCTGGCCTACTGACGCCCGCCTCGTTTTTCGATAATTTTTTGGGGTTCTCATTGCAAAGCGAATCTTCGGCTGGTAGGTTTCTTGGGGTTTGCTCCCGGGGTGATGCGATCTTAGCTTGTGAAAAATGCGGCGCGGAAATTGGGGACGGAGCGAGCGTTTGCCCTCAATGCGAATATCCCGTGACGGTCGCCCAAATTGGGCCCGTGTATGTTCCCCAAAGTGCTTCGCCTCCCGAAGTGATCCCCGAAATTTCCGAGCGTTCCGTTGCCGCGCGCCCGGTTTACGCGGGGTTTTGGCTGCGCGCGGCCGCCTATCTGATCGATACGATTCTCATTTCGCTTGTTTTCGGTTTGGTTGCATCGTTTTACCCCTCGGCTTTCCTCAAGTTTCCCGACGCGCGCGTTACCTCACTAAGCGCTTTGCCTCAACTTACGCCGTTGGCGTTTGGGCTTACGATTCTCGGTGTGTGGGCTTATTACGCCCTGTTTGAAGCCTCAAATTGGCAGGCCACGCCGGGCAAACGAATCCTCAAACTCTACGTCACGGACCTGAACGGGCGCCGAATCACGTTTTTGCGCGCGACCGGCCGCCATTTTGGAAAAATGATTTCCGGTTTGACGTTCTTGGTGGGTTATTTTCTTGCCGGATTCACGGAGAGGAAGCAGGCCCTTCACGACATCCTGGCCGGGTGCCTCGTGCTGCGAAGGCTGTAGCGCAAGTCCCGGGCCGATGGCGTCACTCTTTGGCTTTGGATTTCTTCGGGGACTTGCGGCCCGACTCGAAGGTGAAGGCGTCGAACGAAATCAAGCCCGCCCCGGTCGTGACAAGCGCCACTGCCATCGAACCTAGCAGCAACTCCGTCTCGTATTTCCCGAATTCGTAAATTCCCGCCGAAGGAAGTTTCACCCTGGCCAGCACGATGCCCATTTCGATCGCGAGGAGCAAGGCCACGCCTCGCGTAAACAGTCCAGCGATCAGCAGTCCTCCGCCAAATACCTCGAGAACCCCGGAGATATATGAGAAATAGCCCGGAAAACCCATCGATGAAAACGCCCTGACCATGCGCGCCGGATCGCTGAGTTTTGGATAGCCATGGAAGATGAAACTCGCGCCAAGCGCCACTCGCAATATGAGCAACCCCAGCGGCTTTAATTTCTCAAGAAATTGCATGGAGATCTTCTCCCGTCGTGCGCAATTCTAACAGAGTCGCGCGGGTCGGTCCTTCCCAACGGATTTTTCATTTTGCGCGGACTCTACACATTTTCTTTGGATTGCCAGAGTGGAATCGGCTGGCCCATGCCCCGCGCGACTGCCAGTTCGTACACACGGACGGCGGCCGCCAGGTCCCAGGTCGCAATTCCGTTCGATTTAAACAAGGTGATTTGGTCGGCGCTGGTTCTGCCGGGCGTTTTCCCAGTGACGATTTCCCCGAGTTCCAGCACGCCGTCCCAGCGCGACGCGTCCGCGCCGAATGCTTGAATGAGGTCACCGGCTTCCATCTTGGATTGCTCGATGAAATCCACAACGATCCGGTCTGCGCGGCTCACCGCTGCGGAGTCGAGTTCGCGTTTCTGCGGCCAATTCGCGCCCATGGCGTTGATGTGCATGCCGGGCGCGAGCCAAGTTCCTTCGAGCACGACTTGCGTCGCGGAGGTCGCGGTGATGACGATGTCGGCGCCCCGCACGGCTTCCTCGCTGGAGTTCACCGGCTCGACGGGGAGGCCGATTCGCTTGCTCATTTCGCGGCAGAACGCCGCGCGACGTTCCGCGTTGCGCCCGAAGGCGCGGATGCGTTCGATGCGGCGCACGGCGACGACGGCTTCGAGCTGCGTCCGGGCTTGGTATCCCGTGCCGATGATGCAAACGGTGCGCGCATTCGCGTTGGCGAGGTACTTCGTGGCTACGCCGCTTGCAGCCCCGGTCCGAATCTGGCCAAGCGTATCGGCCTCAATCAGCGCCGCCATCTCCCCGGTGGCAGAGCGGAAAAGGGGCACGACGAAACGCACGGTACCGCGCGCGGCCGTATAGAGCTTCACCCCAATGTAGCCGTGAACCGGATCTGCGGCGGCCATGTAGTGCAGGAGCGCGTTGTCCGGAAGTTTGACTCTTCGCCGCGGATGCAGGATCAGCTCGCCTCTTCCTTGTTGGCGCAGCGACTCTTCGACGACTTCGATGGCGATGGGCATCGTCAGCAGCGAGCGAACGTCCGCTTCCGTGAGAAGCAACGTCATTTGAGCTCCTTATCTTCCAAATGCATTCGAAACCGAAATACCTTTGGCGCGGAAGGATCGAATACGAGCAGTTCCGCGCGCGGCGTCACGGCAATCTGAGGGGCGGCAACGGCGCCGAGGTGCTCTCTGAGATCCGCATCCAACTGATGGTGGCCGTCGATCGTCCACACGCGAATTTGAGACGATGAGACGGCGAGGGTGAATACAGATTCGCCTCCGACTGCGAATCCGGTGATTGGATTGGACACTCCGGAGGCCGGGCCGGCCACATTCCAGGACGCCACAAGCGATCCATCGGAGGAGAATCGGTCGATGCGCCCCGTCTGAAAATAGGCTACGAGCGCTGAGTCGTCTTGCGCCGTCGCGACGGACGAGGGCCGTTCGTCTGGCGATGCGGGATCTTTCGGAGCGAGCCAGGATTTTACCAGCCGCCCGCGATTGTCGAATTTCAGAAGACGCGACCGCGCGGCGTCCGGCACGTAGAGATTTCCCGGCTCGTCGGTGCCAATTCCGACCGGACCGGAGAAATGCCGTTGCGGCGCGTCCTGCAAGGCATGGAAGAAAGTTCCATCCGGGAAAAAAATCAGGACGTTGCCGCGCTCGGGGACGGCGGCATAGATGGCGCCACCGCTATCCACCGCGATTCCCGCTGCGCGCCGCAAGCGCGTATCTTCAAAAGAGAGCAGGGGAGTGCCATTCGATTCAAATTTGTGGATAAAGCCGGAGCCGGGATCGGCAAAGAAGACGTTGCCCTGCGTATCGACTGCGAACGCCACGGGCGCGTTCAGTTTGCCCGGGCCGTCTCCCTTGTCGCCCCACGTTCCGAGGAACTCAAACGGCGGGGGCGCCTGGGGTTTCGGCGCTGGATTGGCACGATTTCCGCAAGAAAGGAGGAAAACCACCGTGATGAGCGTGGCCGGAGAAAGCTTCCATCGCATCGGATCGGAACTTGTGTTCGCCATACGGCAGTTGCGTTCAAGGACTTCAGACATGGTACGAATTCTTTCGGTGGGATATTACCACGCGCGTCTGTCGCGCTGCCTTGGCCTGTCCGCGAATCTCCCGCAAGAATTCGAAATCCCTTGCTGGCTGCGTCCGTACAACCGCAGGGTCATCGGAGAATTGGAGCTTTTGTGGGAACCTCTAAATGAAGCAGAACCAGGTCAGGCCAATCAAACACTCGGTTCAGCGCGTAATTGAACCGGATGCCGAGGAGAATCCCGATGAATTGGCAAACCAGCCGCGGATAGAAGCTTGCCGGCCCGAGATGCATGCGACCCACATGAATCAAGAGCCAGGCGAGCGCCGCATAGCTCACGGTTGCAGCCACCAAGCCCGCCGAGGACATCAAGAGGTATGAAAGATAGCCCCGGCATTTGCGGAACGGTCTGTCAAGACCGGCGACGTGCGTCCATGTACGATACAGAATGTAATTTTGCAAGTTGGCCGCCAAGCTGGCGACGACCGACGCTCTCCAGTTATGGACACTCGTGGATTCGAGCAAAATCGCCATAACGAGAAGGTTGGTCAGAATTCCGATGCCGCCGCCGACGGCCGCCTTCAGGAATCGTACCGGGACACGGCGGCTCAAGCTGCAAAGCCGCCACACTTGGTGGAAGTATTGCAAGATCACTTTCCCGGACAGTTTGGACACACCATTCCTTCGCGGGCGAAACGTGTATGGGACTTCCTTGACTCTTGACGTGTGGAGATTGGCGACGATTTCCAGAAGAATTTTGAAGCCCTTACCGTCCAATTGCGCCTTGATTTCGGAGAAATCCTTCCGCCAGAACAAAAAGTAGCCCGACAAGGGATCCTTCAAGCGGGCTCCGAGCAAAAGCTGCGCCATTTTAGTGGCGATCCAGGACTGTATCCGGCGCAGACCGTTCCATTCTCCCGTGCTTCCTCCATCCACATGGCGGCTTCCCACGACCACGTCCGCGCCTTTTTGCAGTTCTTCGAGCATGCGAGGGAGAATCGAAGGATCATGCTGTAAATCGGCGTCAATGCAGGCGACGACGTCGCCGGCGGCCGCCGAGAATCCATCGATGACCGCAGCCCCCAAGCCGGGATTTTCCATCCGGCGCAGGATTCGCACTTGCGGATGCGCGGAGGAAATGTCTTTCGCAACCGACCAGGTGCGGTCGGGAGAGTCATCATCGACGATTAGAATTTCATGATCGATATCGCACAGGGCGCGCTCGATTTGCTCCACCAAAAGGGGAACGTTCGCAGCTTCATTCAATGTCGGTGAGATTACGCTCAGCCTCATGATCTTCGAAATTCCCAAGAAAATCTCAAATCCATGAGCCGGGGGAAAAAGCGAGCGCCTTTTCCACGTTGAAGCTGGCGCATCGTACTACAGTCCCCCGTTCTTCGCAGCAATCATCTTTCTGATTTGACGAATAAGGCAGACCGATTCGGCAACAGGAACCGCTTCGCAGGCTTTCTTCCGCTTTTCGGAAGCGGAGGGGCGTGTCAAACCGAAAGTTTCGCCCTTCAAATCACGTCAGATTCGTGATGCGAAGGATTGGTTGCGCGGCGAAGATAGGATTTTTGATTTTTCCGTGTGGACCGCGATTGCATAAGCGAGAAAAATTACGATGATGGGATCGACCGGGTGACGAAACCCCATGTCCGAATGGGTGAAGTAGTAGAGGGCCGGGAAAACCAATACGGCCAGCAGCAAGGGCCAGGAACGTTCCCGGCGATCTCGAACGGCAGCCGCGATCCCCGCAAAGGCAAGCAGGGATAAGAAGCTGTACATGAGGATGTTGGGCCAGCCCGCATCGTCCAGGCTCCAGACCGGCGGAAAATTCCAGATTCCGGTCCAAGTATTCACGAACCTCCGAAGGCTCAGGCCGGCGTAGCGATAGGGATGCTGCCGAATGAGTTGCCGGGCCTCGTTTGCCTTTTGGGCCATGTAGGCGGACTCCCCCTCTTGTTGCAATTTCTCAAACTCAGACTGATTGACTCCCGGAAGCACGGACCAGTTAGACGGATGGCTGGTGTCATCGCTGTTCCCTACGAGAACTTCCAATCCGAGATTCCCTCGAAGGGCCACGAATCTTCCGTACGCGTGACTGGACCTCCAAGTCCAAGGGGCAATCATGGCGAAAAAACACAAAGACGCGATCATTGCCGCCTTCGTGCAATTGTATCCGAGCCGCCATTGCCGAATCCAAATCCAGCCTCCTAGAAACGGCAGAATGGCCATAGTGGCGGGGCTCGTGAGCCCGACGCATCCCCACAACAATCCATACCCCGCCCATGCCGCAATCCGATTTGAATGTTCGAGCAGGAGCGTAGCGAGCACGGTCAGACTCAACAGCAAGGTCGTCAAACTAGTTTCCCAGACAACGGTATTCGAGAGTGCGATCGAATAGGGAAAGAATGCCCAAACCCACCCCGCCCATTCCGCCGGACGAATACCAAAGACCCGGCGTGCGATCGAGTACACCGGCAGGCATGTTAGGGAGGAGAACAGATTATTGAGTGTCAGGAGCACCAACGCGGAAACCGTCGTATAGACTCCGAATAGTTTGAAAACAGCGGCGACCAAATATGTGTAGACCGGGGGAAGCAACGCCGTCGGGCCGGTCGGGCCCGAGTAGGGCGAACTAAATCCGCGGCCAGTGACGATCGATCTTGCAACTCGGCCCGTTTCCCACCCAAATGCCCAGTGGTCTGACGACGGATCCAACTGAAGCTTGTAGGCAAAGAGCATCACCAGGAGGCGAACTGCGAAGCCCGCCAGGACCATCGCCGATGGCGAGCGGAGCAGTGCGCGGGACAGCGGTTTCTGGCGTCTCACGGTGTTCGTCACGTTTTGGATTTGGCCTGGACAATCCTTTTCCCGAAATCGCGCACGACCTGGACCGGCGGCCAAAAACTATAACAGGACGTTCCACCGGATTCGGCACAAAAATCGCATTCAATTGAGGGATCGGGCTGGCGGCGAAACGGCATCTTTCACGCGGCGGACGGACGTCGCTTGCATGACGTACGTTCGCTCCGCGCCGCCGTCGCCCGCCTCGGAGAATCGGAATTCCGGGCCTTTCGCGTTGGCAAAGACCCGGATGGGCAGGCGCCCGCAAAGATTGCTTTCGATGTATGCGGTCTCGTACCGTTTGCGGGCGATGCCCCAGGAATACACGCGAAGCATGGTGAAATCGCAAGGCTGGCCCTCGGCCCCGCGCGATCCCGCAACCAGGTATTGGGGCGCTTCGCCGCCGGAGCCGTCCGGCACGCGATTCAGTTCGAACCATGCTACGACGCGCAAATCAGCGGAGGTGGCATAGTCCCGCACGGGACCCGGCAAATCGAGCTCAATGAATCGCGCCAGCACCCAACCAGCGACGGGTCCTACGAGCCCATTCGCGTCGCCCGGGCCGGATTGGGTCCCGACAGGGCCGCCGCTTACGAGATCCTCGGAGGACGGCTTTCGTTTTGCCGGGTCATTCTCCGAAGATGGCTTGCCATCGTTGCTCGCCGTCGCTTCTCCGGCACGCAAAACCAAGAACCAATCTTCTCGCTTCGGTTTCGATTCCTCCGCGGCAGGGGCCTTCTCCTCTTGCGAGCTTTCCTCGGTGGGCGGCGGAGCGTCCGCCACGGCTCGCTCGAGGATCAACACAGGGGTTCCCCGCACGAACTGAAAGACGCGTTTGGCATCGCGCCCAGGCTCGACACGCACGTTGCTGACGGTCTTCGTCCGGCCTCGCGCTTGCACGGGCAGCGTACGCGCGCGCTCGAGCAACAAGGCATTCTTTCCCCAAAGCTCGGAATCCATGATTTGTCTCGAATCGCGCATCCAGCCAATCGCGCCGGAAGCCGTGCGTACCTGTGAGGCTGGCCCCTCCACACGCACAACTTCCACCCGGTCCCCGTAGTGCACTTCGCTGACCTCTTGGCGCACTTCCGCGAGCGTGTTCCACAGAATGACATCACGGTCTGCCACGTAGCCGACCGAGATGACTTTCGGCGATCCCGAATGAAGCTTCCAGTACAGCACCGCAGCCAGAACTAGAACGAGCGGGATAAACCCCCGGCTGCGAATGATGCGCCAAATCATTTATTGGTCTCCGAATGTGATGCCCACGGCGCGCGCCGTGCGAACCATGCTTCCCTTGGGGTCCACGAGACGCGTTTCGCCGACCGCCTGATCCAAAGGCACCGATTCGATTTCTCCGGCTCGCAGGCAGACCATTCGCCCGAACTCTCCCCGCGCAACCAGTTCCACGGCTTCGACGCCGAAGCGAGTAGCCAGGATCCGGTCAAACGGGCTGGGCGATCCACCGCGCTGGATATGGCCCAGCACGGTGACTCGCACGTCCTGCTTCAGGAGCTTATGAATGGCGTCACCGATTAGAATCCCCACTTGGCCGGGACGCGGCGCGGGAAAAGGATCTCCCGAGGGGGCGCGAACCGGCAGCTTCACGCCTTCCGCGACCACTACCAGGGAGAATTTCCGGCCGGCGGCGGCCCGCTCGCGCAACTTTTCGCACACCGTTTCGATAGTGAAAGGAATTTCGGGGATCAGGATGACGTCGCCGCCTCCCGCGATTCCGGAGTGCAGCGCGATCCATCCCGCATCTCGTCCCATGACTTCGATGACCATGACGCGCCCGTGCGATTCCGCCGTCGTGTGCAGGCGGTCAATGGCATCGGTGGCGACATGTAGCGCCGTGTCGAAGCCGAAAGTCACTTCCGTAGCGGAGAGATCGTTGTCGATGGTCTTCGGCACGCCCACAATCGAAATTCCAAGGCGTCCGAGATCGCGTGCAATCGTTAGCGTTCCGTCTCCGCCAATGGCAATCACGGCGTCCAGGCCGAGCTTGCGCGCGTTCTCAGCGCATCTCAACGAGTAGTCGTGCTCGACCTTCTTTCCACCTTCTTCTACCATATAGTGGAACGGATTTCCGCGATTCGTCGTGCCAAGGATCGTGCCGCCGCGGGGCAGAATACCCGCAATCGAATCCACGGTAAGCGGCACGGTGCGCTCTGTCCAAATCAATCCGTCGAAACCGTCATTGATGCCGACAACGCGCCAGCCGTGCCCCAAAATCGCCGCTCGTACCGCCCCGCGAATGACCGCATTCAGGCCCGGGCAATCTCCGCCGCCGTTTGCAATGCCGATGGTTTGAATTGTGTGAGCCATTCGGTCCTCTGTGAGCGGCAGGCTACGAGGCCTGAAGCGTAAGACGCCATTCTACACTATACCCGGAACGCGCTTCGGGTGTTCGCCGGACTGCGTCGTTGAATATTTGCGGCAGCGCTCGTCGCGGTATTTAGCATCGGTAACATCGCATTTCGCCCGCGGGAATCAGCGCAATCCATGGTCCGCACAGAAGTGACGCAGAATCAAGGTGTTTCGCTCTTGGTTTGCTCGGAGTGTGTCTGGGCCCACACGACACTCCCCAACAGTGCACGCTACGTGAGGACGGGACGCAGAGAGGCAGAAGGCTTTTCGCCGATCGCGGTCCGAAGATTAGGATACTAAATTGTTTTTGCGTTGCGGCGAAAGCGTTCGAGCAGAGCGGCGTGCAGGCGCTGGCGGATGTCTTCGGGAAGAGGCACGGGTTCGGAATTGCAGAAGATCTGGATAGTTTTGCGGGTGGTGTCGACGACTAGGCGGCAGTCAGTACAGCGCGACAGATGTTGTTCGAGTTCGATTCGCGTGGTGGAGTCGAGGACTCCGTCGAGATAGCTCGTCAATTCAACGATCACTTTCTTGCAATTCACTGTGGTTCACTCCGTCGAAAGTACTTGTTGAGTTTCTGGCGGAGTTTCAGCCGCGCCCGCAAGAGACGCGACTTGACCGCCGCCACAGAGATGCCCAGGATTTGAGCCGTTTCTTCGGTGGAAAGGCCTTCCACGTCCCGCAGCAGAAAGGCGACGCGGAAAATCGGATCAAGCTCGCCGATCACGGAATTGAGGATTTCGTTGAGCTCGACCTGCGCGAATTTTTTCTCCGGGGAGGGTCCCCAGTCCTCAATCTCGCGGAACACGGAATCGCCCCCGTCGTCGGTAAGAGGTTCGTCGAGCGACACCTGGTTCGGGCGCCGCTTGCGCAACTTCATCAGGGCTTCGTTGACCGCGATGCGGACGAGCCAGGTGTAAAAGCGCGAGTCCCCCTGGAACCGGTCGAGGTTCTGATAGGATTTTAAGAAGGCGTCTTGCATGACGTCTTCCGCGTCTTCCCGGTTCTGCGTGATGTTCATTCCCAGGCGGAAAATCTTGCGCTCGTAACGATTGACGAGTTCCTCAAATGCCGCCGTATCGCCCGCCTTGGCGGAGGACACCAGTTGCGCTTCGTCATCACGGACGATTGTGGAAGCCAAAGGTTTAGGGTCGCTAGCGCTCACGATCCACCGTGCTCCAGGCGGCTGCACCGCATCCCCAGCCGCACCGAATTGGCAGGGTACCATAGTTCTCCTTCGCATTTCTGCCGGTCGGATCCTCATCTTCGGATGCTGTGTGGTGCCTTCCGGATGCAGCTTTTTTGCTGCGGTATGAGCACAAACTGGAAAGCGTCCGGATCACCGGGAAGGCGCAAATGGTACAATGAGCCGTTTCACTTCGACGCTCGATGCGGACGTTACCCGATTATTTGCGCGGCGGCATGAGGCTGATTATCGTTGGGTGCAACCCCGGCGATCGTTCGGCTCGCGTGGGCCACTATTATGCGGGCCGCGGGAACGAGTTCTGGCCGCTGTTGTACCACTCGGGAGTGATTCCTGAATTGCTCGAGCACCGCGACGACAAGCGGATGATCGAGTTTGGCATTGGCCTCACGGATCTCGTCAAGCGGCCGACGCGTGGAATCGAGGAATTGAGACGCGAGGAGTTCGCTGAGGGGCGCATCGTGTTGGCCCAAAAGCTCGAGCAATACGCACCGCAAGTCATTGCTTTCAACGGCAAGGGCACGTTTGAGAATTTCGCCCAGCGGGTTTGCAAATTAGGATTGCAGAAAGAGCGGTTGTACGGCGCGCAGGTGTTTGTGTTGCCGTCGACGAGCGGGCAAAACGCGACGGGCCGCGGCCAAAAGCTTCGCTACTTCCGCCAGCTTGCCGCAGTGCTTGCCAAATTGCCGAAGTAGGTAGCCGCCCGGAACTGCGGAAACAAGCGCCTCGTTGGGTCATCCGCGGAAGTACACGGTTTACTCCATGAAGGAATCGACATCCTCCCCTATGGCTCCGCGCTCGTTCTCACGGGGCGAATTAATGGTGGCGGCGGCAGCGCGGGAAATCCGCGACGGCGAACTCGTTTTCGTGGGCATGCGTTTGCCGATGATTGCCTTCGCGCTCGCGAAACGCACGCACGCCCCGCAGGCGACGGGGCTTTTTGAAAACGGAATCATTCGCGATGAGCCTGCCCTGGCTCCGCTGTACACGATGGGCGACCCGCCTAATCTGCGGAACGCGACGTTTTGCGGGGACATGATTTCCGTGATGTCGTTCCTCCAGCAGGGCAAGGTGAATGTGGGTTTCCTCGGAGCGGCGGAAATCGATCGGTTCGGCAATCTCAATACGACCTGGGGCCGGCGGGACGGGCAGCCGGTGCGGCTGCCAGGCTCGGGTGGAGCGTGCGACATCGCTTGCCTTGCGCAGCGCACCGTCGTGATGCTCGCGCATGATCCGCAGCGGCTTGTCTCCCGCGTCGGACACATCACATCTCCCGGCAACGGGACCGGCAATGGCTGGCGGCGCTCGCAGGGGCTGCCGGCGCGCTCGGGCCCCTCGGCGGTCATCACAACGATGGGCGTGCTGCGATTTGGCGGCGACGGCGAAGCCTTTCTTGCTTCGATTCATCCGGGAATTCGAGTGGAAGAAGTGTTGAGCAACACCGGCTGGACGTTGCGCGTTGCGGATGATCTGGCAGTAACGCCGGAACCAAACGAAGGAGAGCTTGCCGTCATTCGCGAAATCGATCCCGATCATTTTTGGACAAAAACATGACCGGCATGCTGCCTTCGAAATTGATTTCCATGCGGCAGGCTGTTGCCGAGCACGTGCCGTCCGGATCGATGATCCTGATGGGCGCCGAGCTCGAGCAGATGATTCCGTTCGCGGCAGGCCACGAAATGATTCGGCAAGGGCGCCGTGATCTGACATTGGTTGGCCCGATTTCCGATATTCTCTTCGATCAAATGATCGGAGCGGGCTGTGTCTCGCGGGTGATGGCCGCCTGGGTTGGCAACGCCTCGTCGGGCGTCGGATATTGTTTCCGCCGCGCCGTCGAGCATTCGATCCCCAACGCGATCGAGACGGTGGACTATACGAATTTCACGCTGGCGATGGCGTTACACGCTGGCGCACTGGGCGTGCCCTTCCTGCCCACGTACGCGGCGCTCGGCAGCGACCTCGTGAAGCGCAACGGCAATCTGCGCGAATTTGCTTCGCCGGTAAATGAGGAGCGGCTGATCGCCGTGCGCGCTTTGCGGCCCGATGTGGCCATCGTACCGGTGCAGCGCGCCGACACCTGGGGCAACTCGCATCTATGGGGAAATCTGGGCGTGGCGATCGATGGGGCGCGCGCGTCGCGGAAAATCATCGTCGTGGCCGAGGAAATCGTCGCGCCCGAGGTGATCGCTTCCGATCCGAATCGTACGCTCATCCCCGGATTTCTCGTGGCCGCCGTCATCCATGAGCCGTGGGGCTCGCATCCGTCGCCCGTGCAGGGCTATTATGGCCGGGATCACGGGTTTTTCGCGGAGTATCACGAGCAGACACGGAAGCAAGAGGATTTCGAGCGCTGGCTTGAACGCTGGGTATTGAAGATTCCCTCGCGGCTTGAGTACGTGAAACGATTGGGCGATTCTCGGGTCGCCGATTTGAGGGTGCGAGAGCACGCGTTCACCGCGGCGGCGGATTTCGGCGTTTAACGGAGAAAACTCATGGCGAAAGCAAAAATCAAATTTCTGCAGAAACCCTCGTGCACGACCTGCCGCAAAGCCAAGGCATTTCTTGAGCGGCGGAACGTGGAACTCGACCTGCGCGATCTCGGAAAGGACCGGCTGTCGGTCGAGGAGCTCGACGAGCTCATCGGCGAGCGCGACCATCGCAAATTTCTGAACACGCGGAATGAGCTCTACCGGACGCTGAAAATGGGACAAAATCCTCCGACGCGCGAAGAGACCCTGAAATTGATGGCTGCCGAGCCGAATTTGATCCGGCGCCCGGTTGTGTTGCGAGGTGCCGAGGTTGTACTCGGCTACGATGAGGATGCGTTGAAGCGCATCGCCAAGTAACGCGCTGTCCACGAACCTATCGTCCTATGAATATCAGCGAGAAAATTGTTCTCCTCCAGGGCGACCTGACGGAAATGGACGTGGACGCCATCGTCAACGCCGCGAACAACGATTTGCAATTGGGAGGCGGCGTGGCGGGAGCGATTCGCCGCAAGGGTGGCGAGACGATCCAGCGGGAATGTGACGCGATTGGCAGCATTCCGATTGGTGGCACTGCCATCACGGGTGGCGGCAAATTGCGTGCCCGGCATGTGATTCACGATGCCAGCATGCAACTCGGCGGGGAAACCACGGCTCGCGCGCTGCGGAGTTCAACGGCGCGTTGCTTACAGATCGCGGCAGAGCGGGAGCTGCGGCCAGTCGCGTTCCCGGCTGTCGGCACGGGAATCGCCGGCTTTCCCATTCCCGAGTGCGCCCGGATCATGCTTTACGAAGTGGTCGAACATTTGAAGAAAGCGACTTCCCTCGAAAAGGTCTATTTCGTTTTGTTCGATGCGGGCACTTTCTCCGAATTTGAAAAGGTCTGGGCGCAGATGGCCGCCGGCGGCAAACTTGAAGGCAGAGCAGGGGCGGGACGGCCGTGAACGAACTGGCTGAAAAGGTTCGCGCCGAACTTTCCCGGTACGAGCATCCGCTTTTCGTTTTTGACGCGCGCCCCGTCGCCGAAGGCGTCGAAGTCTCGATCCGATTCGCTCCTCCGGAGCCGCAAGTGCACACCTATATGTTTTTGCTCCGACCGCGCGAAATCGAAAACAAGCAATTTCCGTGGATTTTTCAGAAGCAGCTCTACGATTGCCTGCACGACTTCATCATCGAAATGTTCACATGCAATCCGCAGCGCCAGGACGCATGACGGCCCACTCGTCTCTCGAACCGGGCGTCCCGGGCGAGCACGCGCGCGCTCTTTCTGAAATTCTTGCCCAGCGGATCCGAGAGGGTGGCCCTATCTCCTTCGCGGAATTCATGCTGGAATGTCTCTATCATCCTGTTCACGGCTATTACTCGCGGGCGGACGGCCGCCGTTTCGGCGATTACTATACGAGTGTCGATGTGCATCCGATCTTCGGACGGCTACTCGCGCGCCAGCTCGCGGAAATGTGGGAACTGCTCGGGTCACCGCGCCTGTTTGTGGCGGTGGAGTCAGGCGCGGGCGCCGGACTCCTTGCCAGGCAGATCCTGGATTTCAGCGCGAGCGCGCTTCCTCAATTCTATGCGGCGCTTGAATATGTCGCGGTGGAGCGGTCGCCCGCCAGCCGTGCCGGGCACGCCGCGCTTCTTGACGTTCATGCGGCCGCCGGCCGCCTTTCGAGCGCTGGCGAAATTCCTCCTCACGTTGCCGCAGGTTGCATTTTTTCCAATGAATTGTTGGACGCCTTGCCCGTACACCGCGTCGTTATGGAGAGCGGCACGCTGCGTGAAATTTACGTGGGATTCGAGGGTGGCCGTTTGACGGAAGTTCTCGGGAAACCTTCGTCGCCGGCCTTGGAACAGTATTTCCAGGTGCAGGGAATTGTGTTGCAAGAAGGCCAGCATGCAGAGGTGTGCCTCGAAGCGTGCGATTGGATCATGAGCGCCGGGAGATCGCTCGGGCGCGGCTTCGTCCTGACGATCGACTACGGCCACGAAGCGCGAGAGCTGTACGGCGAACACCACAATCGCGGCACGCTGCTCGCCTACCGCGATCACAAGGTGACCGAAAACCTGCTCGGCCGGCCGGGCGAACAGGACCTGACCGCACACGTCAATTTCGCGGCGCTCGATTTGTGGGGCCGCCGAGTAGCTCTCGCCCGCACGGGGCTCGTTACCCAGGCGCAATTTCTGGTCGCGCTCGGCCGCGGAAATGAGTTTGGCGACTTGTACGAGCCCGGACAATCGGAGGTGGATAAGCTGCGCGCCCGGCTCTTACTCAAGAACCTCATTGATCCGGAAGGCTTGGGAGAGAAATTCCAAGTGCTCGTTCAACACAAAGGAATCGTGGCGCCGAAGCTTACGGGTCTTTCGGGCTATTAGTCCGCTGGGGGATCAAGATCCGGTTTCGGTGTAGGCCTTCCTAAGGGATTTTTCCGCTTCCGCTTGGGCGCCGCCCGTATCGTCTCCCGTCTGCTTCGCTTTGCTGTATTCGTTGACGGCACGAGTGCGGTCGCCCTGAATATCGTAAATTCTACCGAGATAGATGTGCGACCAGACCTCGGTCCATTTGCTCGTTGAATCGACGACGGCATCGAGCGTGTCGCGGAAGGACTGAGCGGAGGCCGCGTAGTTTCGCTGGTAAAAGAACGCTTCACCCATGCGGAAATCCGCCAGCGCGTTCAAGCGGTCCTGCTCGAGCGCTTTTTGGTACTGTTGCACCGCATCGTAGTAGCGGCCCTGCCCGGCAAACGATTCGCCGCGCGCGATGATTCCCCGCACGCGCAGCCGCTGGCTCGATTTCAGAATGAAATTGTGTGGGTCGAGGATGATGCCGTTCGGCTTTGGTCGCCCGAACGTCTCCACACTGAATGTGGATTCTTTCCCGGCGAGATTGATCGTCTTGTATTCCGGGTTTCCCTCGGTCTGGACTTCCATTTCGACGTCCATCCGGAAGAAATCGAGATTCTGTTTGGCCTTGCCGACAATCCGGAAACCCTTTTTCGTGCGGTAGACGACGTACTCCAGCGTGAATTCCGGAACTCCCGTCGATCGCAGCCACTGGGTGAAGAACGGGCGCAGGCTCGGCGGCTCGGCGGGAATGGACGGCGCGTTGCCCATTTTGAATTCCGTGGGTGCCGGCTGAGCCACGCGCGCCTCGGCCAGTTGCTCGAAATCCTGAATCCGCGCGGATTTGCCCGCGTAACGCGAGTAAAAATCCTTCAGCAGCGCGCTGAAGTTCGCGTCGCCGATGAGCGCGCGAAGCATATGGAATACCATCGCGCCTTTGTTCACCACCACCGAGCGGTATTCCTCGGATTCGGGTTCGAGTCTCCTCGCATCCGCGATCGGAGCGGAATCCTCAAACATCAGCGCGCCCACGGCAAAATCCTCGAGTGCCTTGTTCAGGCCGTCCTTGCCGGACGTTTGCTCGACATACAGCCCCTCGGAATAGCGCGCCAGGCCATCGGTAATCCACGAGTCGGACGGAGAAGCAGCAAGGATCTGTCCGCCCCACCACTCGTGCGCCGCGAGATTTGCCAACAAACGCGCATTCGCCTGAGCCGACCACAATCGCGCGCTCACCAGCAGAAGGCCCGGCGCCGCGAATCCGTCCACCGTGCCGTCCTGGAGCTGAGCGATCGTCAATCCGGGCTCTGGCAGAGCGCCGAATTCGCCATTGTAGAAATCGAGGATACGCGCGACCGTGTCCGCATAATTCTGCGCCGTGCCTACCGACGCGGGCGGCGTGTACACGGAAAACGTCATGCCCTCCTCGCGCACGGGCGTGAGCTGCAGAGGCGCGACGACGAAGGTTCCCGCAGCCTCCGGCTTATCCACGCGAAACGTGTACACTATGCGCTCATTTTCCAAGGGCGGAGGCGCAGGAGCGTTCATCGGCGATACGGGAGCGCTGGATCGCGTGTTACCGAGGATGGGAGCGGCGGAAGGTTTTGGTGTGACCAGCGCGGGAGCCCCAACCGGCGCGCCCGTTCCAACGACCGTCATGTTTCCGGGCACTTCAAGCTGAAACATTCCCGTATATCGGTTTGAAGGAAAGCCGGTCAACGGGAACCAGCGCGAGGGAAGAAGCAGGTACCCGCCATCTTTGCCAAAGGAGGCCAGCCGAACCGTTTGCGAGGGATCGTTCATGCGACTCGAAAGCGGGCCGCCATAATCAAAGAACAGTGTGACCTTTCCTCCGACCGGAATCGTGTCGCCGAGTGTGACGTGCAATGTCAGTCCGGAATTGTCGTCGCGATCGTAGCTGACGGGCCGGCCCGCGCCATCGCGGACCGAATTGACACGCAGGTTTTGGTTCAGCTCGACATCCACAACGCGGCCGGCCTCGCTCGCCGCAAAGTCGATCTTGGCCTGTGCGTTCATCACCTGGCCGACCGCGTCGAGCGAAGCGCGAACTTCGTAGTACGTCGCCCGGAACGTGGAAGTGGGCGCCGTCTGCACCGGAGCCACGGGCCGGCCCGGGCCCTGCGGCGCTCCGGGAGATTGAGCCCGTCCGGCCACAGAGAGAGCTGCGAGTCCGGCCAAGGCAAAGAGTCGGCGCTTCCACATGACGTTCAGGTGCCTTTCTTCGCGGCGGAGGTCATCTGACACAATAGGATACCAACTCGGCCTGCTGAGTTGCCAGTCCCGGCTCGGGTTAGACCGTGTTCAACATGCCGGCGATCAAATCCGCCGCGCGTTCGACCGCTCCCGGCGCGCCGAGCTTTTCGCGAACTTCCGCGAGGCCCCGCCGCATGTCCGCGCGCGCCTCCGGCGAATCAAGCAGCCGGCCCGCTTCGCTCGCAAGGCGCTCCGCCGTAAAATCCCTCTGCACCAGTTCCGGCACAAGCCGCCTGCCCGCAATCAGATTAACCATGGCGAACATGGGCGTGCGCACCAGCAACCGCGCAATCCCAGCGGTCAGCGGCGCGAGCCGGTAAATGACAATCATGGGCGAGTCCATCAGTGCCGCTTCGACCGTCGCGGTGCCGCTGGACACGATCGATAGGTCCGCCGCACCGAGCGCGTCGTAGCCGGCATCTTCCACCACGTGCACAGGCACGCCAGGCGGGAGATATCTGGCGATTTGCGCTCGGCTTACGCCTTGCGCCAGGGCCAGCACGAATTGCACCGTGCGGCCCTCTTGAATCAAGCGGCAGGCCTGCATCAAGCGGGGCATGTGGTGCGCAATTTCTCCGGAGCGGCTCCCCGGCAGGAGCGCAATGATCGGTTGATTCGTATCCAATCCGCAGGCGGCGCCAAAGTCCGCGCGGGTTTTCTTGGCCGCCACATTTCCCACGAGCGGATGCCCAATGAAATCGGCTTTCACTCCGCGCGAGCGATACCATTCCTGTTCAAACGGAAAGATGCAAAGCCCGCGGACAAAACGCCGCCGCACGAGATTCGCCCGCCACGGCCTCCAAGCCCAGAACTGCGGGCAAACGAAATAAACGCTCTGCACGCCCTCGCGCTTCAACGCGCGCGCCAAGCGCAAATGAAATCCCGGAAAATCCGTGAGGATTGCGAGCCGAGGCCTTCTCCGCGCCGTTTCATCCATCAGACGTTTCCACACGCGACGCAGGGCCGGAAGCTTTTTTGCGATTTCGACAATTCCCACGAGGGAAACTTCCGAGCAATCAGCGACGAGTTGGACGCCGGCCTCCTGCATGTGCTTGCCGCCCATGCCAAAAAGCTCCACGTTCGCACGCGCGCGCAATGCTGCCGCAAGCCGGGCCGCGTACATGTCGCCGGAAGCTTCGCCGGCGGAAATCAGGATTTGTGTCGGAGGCATCGGTGTGCAAGTAACACCAAACGCTTAATCGTTGCCGGGAACGGACGTGCCGGCTTCGCTTTCCGCCGGAGTAAAGGGCGTGCGCAACTCCTGATCCTTGTACTGGAGCTGATACAGGCGGTAATAGATGCCGCGCAAAGCGAGCAGTTGCTGATGGGAACCTTGCTCACGCAGCCTGCCTTTGTGGAAGACGAGAATGCGGTCGGCATGCTGAATGGTGCTGAGCCGGTGCGCAATCACCAGAGCCGTGCGGCCCTCGAGCAGCCGATCGAGCGCCTCACGAATCAGGATTTCGGTTTTCGTGTCCACGCTCGATGTCGCTTCGTCGAGAATCATGAACCGGGGGTTGTACGCGAGCGCCCTCGCAAAACTGACGAGCTGCCGCTGCCCCACCGAAAACGTCGCGCCGCGTTCGCTGACGATGGTCTCGACGCCTTGCGGCAGGGAGTCGAGCAGGGAGCCGAGCCCCACCTCGCGCAATGCGGACTCCACTCGCGCGCGGCTGATCCCTTCTTCCCCCAGGCGGACGTTTGATTCCAGAGTGCCGGAAAACAGGAACGGATCCTGCAATACGACGCCGAATTGCCGGCGCAATTGGTGCACTTCATAGCGGCGAATGTCCACGCCGTCGAGCAAAATCTCGCCGCGTTGGATTTCATAGAAGCGCAGGAGCAATTGAATCAGCGTGGTCTTTCCAGCGCCGGTGTGGCCGACGATCGCAAGCGATTGGCCGGGCGCGATATGGAAGGAAACGTCGCGCAAGACCCAGTCTTCGTCGCGCGGATTCGGGCCGCCGTGATAGGCAAACCACACGTTGCGGAATTCGATCTCGCCGCGCGGCGCGGAAAGCGGAAGCGGAGTTTCCGTGGGCGGAGCCGGCAGCGGCTCGTCAAGCAACTTGAAAATGCGCTCGCACGCCGCCATCGCCGACTGCAAAATATTGAACTTCTCGCTCAAATCTTGGATCGGGCGGAAAAAGCGCTGCGCGTACTGCGTGAAGGTAACGAGTGTGCCCACCGTGACCAGCGCCACAAACGAACGCACACCGCCGTACCAGAGAACGATCGCGATCGCCGCCGTGCTGAGAAGTTCGACAGCGGGGAAGAAGACGGCGTAAGCCGTAATCGCATCCTTGTAGGCTTCCATATGGATACGATTGAGTTCGGAGAACTGATCCTGCGATTTTTGCTCCCGGTTGAAAAGCTGCACGACGCTCATGCCGCTGATGTGCTCTTGTAAAAACGCATTGATTCGCGCGATCGCGGTCCGAATGCGCCGGTTGGCATCGCGCACCCGGTCGCGGAAGATCCAAGTCGCAAAAACGATCAGGGGCAGCACCGAAAAAGTGGCCAGGGCCAGCCGCCAGTCCATCCACATCATGACTGTGCCGATGCACAACAAAACGATCGCATCGTTGGCCATGGCTGCGATGCCCGCCGCAAAAAGGTCGTTAAGCGCATCCACATCGGTCGTGACGCGTGTGACGAGGCGCCCCACCGGGCTGCGGTCAAAGAAACTCATCGGCAGGAGTTGCAGGTGCTCGAAAATATCCTTGCGCAGATCGTAGAGGGTCTGCTGTCCGACGTTTTGCATGATCCGGACCTGCAGGTATTGCACGGCAAAACTCATCAGGAGCGCGATCAAAGTGACAAGAGAAACCCATGCCACGCCGCGCAGGGCCGCTTGCTGCGTAATCGAATGGCTGATGCCGGGGGAGATGTAACGATCGACGCCGTACCCGAACAAGTAGGGCGCCACGACTTCGAGCGGACCCACAAGCAGCGTGAGCACGATTGCGAACACAACGCTCCATTTGTAAGGCCGCAGATACGTCAGCAGCCGCCGCAAGAGCTGCGAGTCGTAAGCCTTGCCTAGAGCTTCCTCTTCACGGAAGTCGCTCATTCGCGTTCCAACTCTTCTTCGAGCAATTGCTTCTGGTACAAATCGGCGTAATACCCGCCGCGCTCCAGGAGTTCAGCGTGTGTGCCGCGCTCGACGATTCGCCCGTCGCGCAGCACGACAATCTGATCGGCGTGCCGTATGGTCGAGACGCGATGGGAAATCAGGATGGTCGTCCGCTGCCGCAGAATCGCGTCGAGGCGCCTCAGAATGCGCTCTTCGGTTCCCGTGTCCACGCTTGACAGGGAATCGTCTAGGATCATGATTTTAGGATCCCGGATCACGGCGCGGGCAATCGCGGTCCGCTGTTTCTGGCCGCCCGAAAGCGTGATCCCGCGTTCCCCCACCATCGTGTTGAATTGCGCTGGAAATTCGCCGATTTCCGCGGCGATGCTGGCAACGTCCGAGGCATCGAGGATCTGGTTGTCGGTCGCACGTTCGACCCCGAACGCAACATTCTCACGAAGCGTCTCGCTGAACAAGAATGTGTCTTGTGGCACATAGCCCACCGCTTGCCGCAGCGTTTGCAACGGCCATTCGCGGATGGGGTGCCCATCGATCAGCAGGGTACCCGAAGGCGCTTCCCAAAGGCGCGCGATAAGTGAGGCCAGCGTCGATTTCCCACTCCCCGTGGGTCCAACAATTGCGAGGGTCGAGCCGGCCGGGACGCGCAGGGAGATATCCTGCAGCACAGGCTTATTGTGGGCAGCCGCTCCATTCGATTTTGCTCCGTCGGAATCGCTTCGGACGGTCGGATACGTGAAGGTCAGATTCCGGAACTCGATTTCGCCGTGGATTTCGCCCAGATTCTCGCGGGCCGCGGCGTCGTTGATGCCCGGCGCGGAATCGAGAATGTAATTCAGCCGGCCCATCGACGCGCCGCCGCGTTGGAAGATATTGGTCACAAATCCCAGGGCGATCATGGGGAAAATTAGGCGGGCCATGAAGTTGTAAAACGCGATCAGTTCGCCGAGCGAGATCTGGCTCTCGACGACGAGCCTTCCGCCCTGCCAAAGCACGAGGACAAACGTCAGCCCAATGAGCATTTGGAGCAGCGGCATGAACAGGCTCCAGAAGTAGATGAGGCGGAGGTTGCGGTTGATGTATTCGCGGTTCGGCGCGTCGAAGCCGTGAATTTCCGCTTCCTCCTGCCCGTATGCGCGCACGACGCGCACGCCGGCAAGGTTCTCCTGCGCCTTCGCGGAAAGCACGGCGAGCGAAGCCTGAATTTTTCCGTAGAGCGCGTGAATCTGACGCCCGAAGAGCCACACCGTGACGGCGACCACCGGTACCGGCAATAGCACGTACACGCTGAGCGTCGCCGAGATCCAGAACATCAGCACGACGGCGAGCACCATCGTCGCCAGCGTATTCGCGCTGTACATGATGCCCGGCCCGAGCACCATGCGCACCGAATTCAAATCGTTCGTGCAGCGGGACATCAGTTCGCCCGTGCGGTTTCGCACATAGAACTCCGGCTCCATCACCACCAGCTTTGCGAGCAGGTCGTTCCGCAGGTCGTATTCAATGTCCCGTGAGAGGCCAATCAGAATTTGCCGCGTCCAGTAGGAAAAGATTCCTTGTAGCGCGCAAATCAAAATCAGCGCCGTGCAGAAGATCGCAAGCGTGTGGGCGCTCTTGGGATGGTAGTAGGGAAGCAAAAAGCCCAGCGAAATCTCCGTGAGCCGTCCGAGCTGCGCGAGCGGCGCTTCCGCGCCCTTGATGCAATCCACAATGGCGCCGATGAGCAGCGGCAGGAGCGTCCCCGTAATTCCCATCCCGGCCTGGGTGATAAATCCAATGAAAACTTCCGTCTTATGGCGCATCACGTACGGAACGAGGCGGGTCAGTTGTGCCCAGCCGGAAACGCGCTTCGGAGCGGCTTTCGGCAGGACCCCTTCCAGCGTATTTGTGGCTGCGCTCATTTTAGAATGGACTGCGGTGTCTCGAAATTAGCTTCCTCGTTCAAGTATCGCTTTTGAGACCGGTCGAACGTCTGATAGCGTTTCGCCTGTGTGTTCCACCGTACAACGAAAGCCCTGCCGTTTGCGGCCGATGGCGCCCCGGCACCAGCGTCAACCTCGCTCTCGCCCGAACCTCTGCCGGGCGTGAACCTCATCTCCAATGCATGGTTCGCATCCTGGCTGTATTCGAGTTGCCAGCCGGAAACGCGCTCGGTGGGAGAGCCCCCAAGGTATCCATGCGGATTTTTCAAATGCTCGTCGCAGCGAAAAATCTCGGACCATTTCCCTTCGTTCTTTTCGAGCACGACCGCCCGTGAAATTAGAATCCTCGACTGCTTTTCGGGCCCGCCGACCGCGTCGCGCGGCTTCCCCAGCCGGTTTACGGCGAGCACCTCTTCGCGCCCATTGGGCGCAAGATCTCCTCGCGCGAGAACTTCGGTTTGCTTTCCTAAGGCTGCGTCGGCGATTCCCTGCGCCTCATCCGCTTCACCCGAAGCCGTCGCGGCCGCTGTTTCGCCTGCGGGCGCCGGCGGCTGCGCCCACTGGCACCCAGTCAGTAAGAACGCCAGGATCCAAAACCGCGCTCCCACAGCGGCGCCCGGAGTTCGAATCCTGATCGGCTGATTGCGCACTATAGGCTGGGAAACGCCAGAGTGATTTCGACGACGCGTCCCGTGTCGCGCGCGCAAAGCACTTCCATCACCTGCGGAACATCGGAGCCGGCCCAATCAAATTGATAGTACATCAGGGCGAGTTCTTGCCCACTTTTAGATGCCGGACCGCTGGAATTCGGTTCACCATACAAGTCGGCCACGCGATCCTGCGAGTCGCCAATGCGCAGGCCGAGTCCCGTGACCCAATTCCTGGGGTCCAAAAACTCCGGGCGGCGGTCGCCGCATTTTCCCTCCTGCGCGCCAAGCGTCGTGATGGTGACGCTTTGAATCACGGATTTGGCATCGAGTTCCAGCCGGATCGACCGGCCCGAGCAATCGTCCCGCCATTGCTTCGTTCCCGAATTTGGGTCTTCGGACAAATTCTTGGTCTTGAATCGCTTCTCCGCCACCGCAAAGGTGTCGCGGCCCGGCCGGAGGCCTGCGAGCAACGTTTCGTTGCCGCGCTGCGCGCTTTGCCCGGCGCTGCGCCCGGGGATTCGCACACGCGCCGCGGCGACACTAACCGCCGCAATCATGGCCAGGCTAGTGCACAGCCAGAATTTCGTCGAGCCGGGCTTCAAAGTTTTCCTCTCCCTCGGACCACAGCCGGAAACGCTCCACGGGCAGAGCCTCCTCCACCGCGCGCATCCATCCCATCAATTTCTGAATATTCTCTCTCGTTTTCTCCCGATATTCGCGCAAATTTTGGGGCTGTGACATCCACATCAGGAATCGGGCTTCCTCGGGATGTTGCGGCTGCGCGACGCGCCCGTTCGTCTGCGCCAGCACTCCCGCGTGGCCGGTGAACAGGTGCTCGAACCCAAGATCGGCCAGGAAATGGCCCGACTCCGCAAACACCCCTCCGTCGTATTCGGTGCCGTAGCAAAACAGATCCAGACGCTCGGCGTTCTTCTTCCAGCTTGCCGACTCCCGATCGCGAATCCAAAGGTCCCATCGCGCCGCCACTTCGTAGCAGACATCACTCGAAGAATGCTCTCGTGCCAGTTCGACGATTTCCGCGGGAGTCGCCAGGTAGCCGCGCAGATCGTGTTCTTCGAGGGGCGTTTCGGTGAAGTCCACAGCTCGAATCGTCAGCCCTGTGAATCCAGGTGGGGAAGAAGCCAGCGGCAAGGTGGCGAGGAATCGCTCGAGGTGCGCGAGCATGTTCTCTTCGCTGAAATCGCGAATCCAAATGCCTGCGTAGGCACGGTTTGGCACCCGGACATTATACAGTCATCCGCCAATAGGACCGAAAAGCTCCGCGAGCTAGCAAAGGCGACGGATCGCCTGCCGGTGAAAGCTCCGTGGGCGACCCACCCGGACCTAGATTTGGCGGGCCTTGGTATGCGCCTGCGAAAGGCGCTGCTTGAGCCGCTGCTTTACTTCCTCCTCAATGAAGGCGGCCTCCAAACCCATGAGATTCGTACGTAGAAAATCCTGTTCGGTCCAATGGAATACTCGCGCGAGGCTTTCGTATTCGTTGTTGAGAGTGGTCGGAGTCAGCATTCGGCTATCGGTGTTCGCATTGAGCGAAACGCCGGCGCGGTAGAGGCGATCGATCGGATGTTCGTCCATGCGTTCAATCGAGGGAATGATCTGGACGTTGGCCGATGGGCAAATTTCCAGATGAATGCGCTGTCGCCGGAGACGTTCGACGAGTTCCGGATCTTCGATACTGCGTATTCCGTGGCCAATGCGGTGCGGATCGAGCAGGCGAAGCGTTTCCCATACGCTCTCCGGTCCGACCGCCTCACCGGCGTGCGCTGTACGAAACAGGCCGTGCTCCCGCGCGTAGCGGTACGCGCCAACGTGGGCGTCCAAAGGGAATCCCGCCTCATCCCCCGCAAGATCAAGCGCCGCGACCCGGCTTCCGCGAAATTCCTCGACGAGCTTCGCGGTGAGCAGGCTCTGCGCCTCGGTGAAGCACCTCAACGTGCAGAGAATCACGCTCGCCTGCACGCCGGATTGACGGGCCAGCCCATCCACGCACCGCTCCACCACGGCGACAACGCGGGCGGAGCTCAAGCCCCGCTCTACATGCAGTAATGGCGCAAATCGGATTTCGGCGTAGATCGCGCCGTCGTCAGCGAGCTGCCGGAATATGTCCTCCGTGACGAGTTGAAGAGCTTCTTCCGTTTGCATCAGTTGAAAACCCTTGGGCGCGCGAGTGAGGAAGTCCGCAAGGTTCGCGCAACGCGCGGGCGCGATGTACTCGTTCCGGTATTCCTCGCGCGTGACGGAGGGAGCCAGCTTCGAGACCACTTCATAACTCAACGAGCAGTCCAGGTGCAGGTGCAGCTCAATCTTCGGGATTGACCTCAGGTCCATTTATTCACGATAAACCGGTGGCGATTTCCCGTCCACACTTGCGCGGAGGAAACAACGATCCATAGCCGCCACTGGCGGAATCGATGCCGGGCCCGCCACTGTCCGGAGGCTCTCCTGCATCTAACGTTAAGGAGTACCCCACGCCCGATCCAAGGCCCTCCCAGCTCCAAAATGAGGACGCGAAACGCGGCAAGGCGGAAAAACCAGCCGGAACGTGCTCTCGACATAAGGTGATAAGGAGGGAGACATGCACGGACAATATGGTACGGCGATTACCGCGGCAACAGATGGATCGCTTGGCGGTTTCATCGACGCCGCAAGGCAATTGTTTGACCGGCATGCTTGGCTGAATTACGCAATCGAGATTTTCTCGATCTTCGTTGCCGCCACGGTCGTGCGGGCGATTGCTTTGTATCTGCTGAAGCGATGGTCGGCGAATTCGCACCCGAAGCAGGGACATTTCGCCGATCTCAGCGGGCGGCTACTTACGCCGGCCCTGGCGATCGGCGTCGTAGCCGCGGGTTTCAACCTTTTTCCCCTCTCTGACAAATTGATGACGGTGCTGAACCGCCTTTTTTACGTCGCGATTCTCGCCCTTGGAATTTACTGCGCCGCGAGAGTTGCGCTGATTCTTCTCAATCAGTGGCTCGATAAAGACGACGACCGCAGAAGTTTGCGCGAGCCGACGCAATTTGCAGTTCGAGTTGTTTTCGCGGTCTTCGGAACGATGATCTTGCTCGAGAATCTGGGTATTTCGCTGACCTCGGTCTGGACGACACTCGGAGTCGGCAGCGTGGCTGTTGCGCTCGCGCTGCAAGACACGCTGTCGAATTTTTTTGCGGGCCTTTATCTTCGCCTCGACAGGCCCGTCGGCATCGGGGATTACATCAAGCTGGAAAGCGGGCAGGAGGGCTACGTCGAGGAACGCGGCTGGAGGTCAACGCGGATCAAGGCGCTCTCCAACAACATCATTGTGGTTCCCAATTCCAAGCTGGCGTCGGCCATCGTTACCAATTTTTCACTTCCCGATCCACGCGTATCTCTTTCGATTCCAATCAGCGTCAATTTGAACTCAGACCCGCAGCGGGTCGAGGACGTGATGACAGACGAGGCGGCCAAGGCCGTAGGCAAGATTCCCGGCTTGGTGACCGATTCGCCGCCCTCTGTCCAATTCATTCCAGGCTTTGGCCAGAGCTCGCTCGACTTCACGCTGAATTGCACGGTGACAACCTATGTCGACCAGTATTCGGTTCAAGATGAATTGAGGAAACGCATCTTTCACCGCCTGCGCAGCGAAAGGATCGAATTTCCTGTTGCTCAGCGTGAAGTACACGTCGCCGAGGATCACGGAAATCATGACAACGCTGCCGCCGCTTCGTTCCGGTCTTAGGGATGGGGAGCGAAAAGGCCTCAGGCGGGAGCGTACGATGTGAGGTATTACTTCTTTTCCGTCGAAGGATTGGCGGACGAGCCAAACGAAGCCGATGTTGCGGGGTCTTTTAAAGGCGCGGCGAGGCCGGCGAGGCGTTGGCGCAACGTCTCACCCATCTCGGAGAACACGCTGTTGCACACACCTTTCAATTTCTTCTCGGTCGTGTCGGCTAGGTGCTCGATGAGGTTTTCGGACTGCTCGTTGAGCTTGGCCACCGTGGTCAACAGCCACGAGTTGGACGCGTTTTCCAGGCGCTGCTTATGCTCGTCCAGGGCAAAGGTTCCCAAGGACTGCAGGGATGCCCGGAACTGGCGCTCAAGCGCCTGGGATTCGAGGAGTAGACTGTCCTTGGCCTGATCGATCTGGCCTGAAAGTTCCTGCTTGCCTTGCACCAAGGACTGCTGTGCGTGCTGCGACAGCGCCCGTTGGAATTCCACGGCAAAACCGCGCGCGTCGCTTTCGAGTCTCGACCGGACCTGCGTGGTGCTCGCTTCCATGTGCGTCACGTTTTGCTCGAACGCGGCCTTCGTTTTGGAGGCGTAGATATCGAATTGCTCGCTCCCAAGCTTTGCCGCGCGTTCGGTGAATTGGCTGGCAGCCGCGTCGCCCGCTTCCGAGACCTTCAGGATGGCGTGCTCGGCCGCGTCGCGAGCGTTTTCGTTCATCTGGCCTTGCGCGTGCTCGACGTAACTCCGGCTGTAGTGATCCAACTCGCTGGCGAACAGGCCGGACATTTCGGCGGCCTTTTCCCGCAAGCGCATGGCCGCCTGGTCCAGCCCCTTCTCGAGCGTCGCCTGCATCTGCGTCTGTATTTTTTTCTCGTACCAATCGGCTGACTTGTAGAGTGTTTCGAACGTGCTGTGCGACGTCTCCGTGGCCCTGGTTTCGAGCTCGCCGAGCCACCTGGCGGAGGCCGCGCGCGCCGATTCCCCGAACTCCTTCTCGATTTGTGCGAGGACTTCCTTGCCGCGAGCCGCGGTTTCCTGCAAGCTGCGATCGGAGGCTTGCCACACGCGCTGCTGATGCTCGCCGAGGGCCTTTTCCGCCTGGCTGCTGTCGAACGCAAGCTGGCTCAGCGTTTCCGTAACGCGGGCGAGTTGCGGCGCAAGTCGTTGTTCGAGTTCATCCGCCAATCTCTCGATGGTTTCGCGGCCCGAAGTTTCGAGCATCGGTTGGAGCCGCTCGGCCATCCCGGCCACAGTCGATTCCGCCCGGCGTCTCATTTCGCCGCTTTGCGCGTCGAGCATCGCCGTGCTACGCCGCGCCCACTCCTCGGACGCCGCGTCGAGGAGCGATGAAAATTCATCGCGCCGCGCCTCCAATTGTCCGACCGACTGTTGCAACTGCGAAATCACGGCTTCGCCTTTGGTCGCTTCTTTATTGATTGCGGTGCGCAACGTGCCGAGCGCGCTCTCGGCTTCGGCCGTGACCTGGGAATGCGCGTTGCCGATCAGGCTGATGCGCTGCTGAAGCTGCTGCTCAATCTGCCGCGCGGTCGCCTCGCTATTCTTGGCAAGCCGCTCCGCCGCCTGCCGCGACGCATCCTCGACGAATGCCTCCATCCTTTCGTGCCAGCGTGTGCTGGCCGCCGCAAGGTCCGCTTCGAGAAGCCCGCGCCACCCCGCTTCCGCAATGGCCGTGGCTGCGGCGATCTGCTCGCCCAGACTTTTTGCCGCTTGCTCCATCTGAGAGAGGCGCTCGTGAGCTTCCGCCGAGCGCCGGTCCATCTGTTCCTGCCACCGCCGCATTTCGTCCGCTGTGGCTTGCGCCGAGCTTTGGCGTAATTGCTCCATCGCTGCCTGAACTTCGCTTTGGTTCACTCCGAGACTTCCGTTCAGGCTTTCAAGTTTTTGGATCGCCAATTGCAGCTGGCTCTGAACCTGTTGTTCGAAGTCCGCCTGCCGCGCGCGCTCAACTTCCGCAAGCTGCGCGTCAATTTGGGTCCGGGCATCGCGCATCCGGCCGTCGAGTTCGCGCGATATGTCCTCGAGCATGGCCGCCATACTCGTCTGGCGCTCGTTCTCCATGCTTTGCATGGTGTTGCGTTGCGTCTCTTCGAACTGCGTGGCGATTGCGGCGGCCACGGATTTTTCGGCCGCATCCTTCAATTGGGTTTGCAAAGCGGCAAGCAGTGGGCGCGTCTCGGCGGCAACCGCGTGGGTAGCGCTCTCACGCACCGTGGCCGCAATCTGCTGCTTCGCTTCGGCGACGAGGCGGGCCACTTGCCGCGCAAGTTGCATGGACGCGTCGGTGCCGGCCGGCAGCGGGAGCACGCGAACATTGTCCTCCACAGGCTCGGGCGCACGCTCCGGTTCACGCGCGGCCGGTGCTTCTTCCGCAGCCCATACCTGCTCCTCCGGAGCAGGGCTGAGAGCCTCGGATGGCGCCGGAATTTCCACTTCCGCTCCCGTTTCGGGGAAAGGAAACCAGTCGCCCGGAGGAAACGCAATTCCCCACACGTTGCCGGAGACTTCCAATTCAATGCCAATCTGAAATAGCTCGCGGACCGTGCGCGGACGTTGAATCCATGTGACGCGCCCCCGGACACTGCGCGCCTCGTGGCCGGCCTCGTTGTGGGGCACTTCGAGCGTGACCCACATGTTTTTCAGCACGTAATGCTTGGATTGGTAGCGGCAGCCATGGCAGTTAATGATCAGGGTGGAGGTGCGTTCCTGGAACGGACGACCGAGCGCGTCGACACCCGTCACCGTCAGCGGTACGGCCTGCACAATTCGAGTGCTCCGCCGCTTTTGGGCTTCCTGCTCCGGATGAAGATTCGTTTCCGCCACAACAGCTCCCCACGGTCAACTTGAAAGCGTAACACCCTGTTCCCGCCTCGTCGAGGAGAGGGGCAGACCGTTTTCGTAATAGTTACGCCCGGGCTTGCAAGTTTGCCCCGGGCGCGCCATGACAAGGCACAACACAAACCTAACAGTCCAGGCGTGTGTTTCGATCAACGCTGGGCACAACAACACTACTTCGTTCTTTCCTGAAGGGGAAGGAGAGGCTGGGCGCCTACCGAAACGGAATGTACTACGGAAGCCGCAAGATTGCCAGAGGGACCTGGAGAAAAGATTTCGGCCTGTTCTAGGTAGGTTGCTGAGGCGTAACGAATACGATCGATGGTTGAGGCGCGTTCCGAGGCAGTTCAACGAGGTCCGGCTTGCAGCACGTGGCAGCGAATTTCGTCAAATCTCGTTGCATCTGTGGCCGTTGCCGAAGGTGCTCCAAAGTTTCCCTCAAAATCGCGGAAGCCGCTTCGTCCCGTGGCGCGACAAGACGGTAGTGCATCCATCTCCCCTCGCGCCGAGCGGCGGCAATGCCCGCGCGGCGCAGATAGGCCAAGTGGCGCGAGATTTTTGGCTGGCTCATCCGGAAAATCCGTACAAAGTAACAGACACAAATCTCCTTGTCGGCGATGAGGCTGAGAAGGCGAAGGCGCGTGGGATCGGCTAGGGCGCGAAAGAGAAGATGGAGCGGAAACGGTTTTTCCTTTCGCGGCATGCGGCCCATGATATATGGCTTGACAGATATATGCAACGCGGCGTAGATTCCATACATCTGTATAAGCATATATATTGTGGATCTGAAGATGCCTGCCTGGCGGGTTCATGGCTGTGGAGCAAGATTTGCGTCGCGAGTTCGAACGCTGCACTCCCGCGGCTCGGTGAGGACTTCCTACTTCTCCGGGAGGAATTGCGATGGAAAAGCGCTACAACGCCCTCTTTCTATGCACTGGAAATTCCGCGCGTTCGATCATGGCCGAGGCGATTCTCAATCGGAAGGGGCATCCGCTCTTCTCCGCCTATAGTGCGGGGAGCCATCCCGCCGGGCGCGTGCGTCCCGAAGCGCTCCGCCAGATCGAACTTGCCGCATTGCCTACGGAAAACCTTCGCAGCAAGGCTTGGGATGAATTTGCCCGTCCTGAAGCGCCGCAAATGGATTTTGTGTTTACAGTTTGCGACAACGCCGCCGGGGAAGTGTGCCCGGTATGGCCCGGTCAGCCGATGACCGCGCATTGGGGCGTGCCTGATCCCGCCGTTGTACAAGGATCTCCTGAGGAAATCGAGCGCGCGTTTCGAGAGGCTTTCATGATTCTCGACCGTAGAATTTCGCTTCTTCTCAGTTTGCCTCTGTCGACTCTCAATCGGTTGGCCACTCAGAAAGAAATTGACCGCATAGGCCGACAATGAACGCTCCACGATTCCAGCGAATTGCGGCGGAGTTTATCGGGACGGGATTTCTCGTGGCCGCTGTTGTCGGTTCCGGTATCATGGGACAACGTCTCTCCGGCGGGAACGTTGCCATCGCCTTGCTCGCCAACACGATGGCAACCGGAGCCGCACTCGCCCCACTCATTCTTGTTTTGCGACCAATTTCGGGCGGGCATTTGAATCCGGTGGTGTCCGTGGCCGAGGCCCTCCGAGGTGGAATTGCGTGGAAGGAAACGTGGCTCTACGTCACGGCACAAGTGTGCGGGGGAATTGCGGGAACCGCATGTGCCAACATCATGTTTGCGCTGTCGCCGTTTTCCATTTCGCGTCACGCTCGGACGGGCGTGACGCAAGGGTTCAGCGAATTCGTAGCGACGTTCGGACTCCTGCTCATGACTCGGATGTGCCTGCGATTCGCCTCGAGGCAGCTTCCACTCGCAGTGGCAGGCTATATCATGGCGGCATATTGGTTTACGGCATCCACGTCGTTTGCAAATCCCGCCGTCACGATCGCTCGCTCTCTGAGCGACACATTTGCCGGCATCCGCCCGGGGGACGTTCCGGCATTTCTTATCGCGCAATTCGCGGGCGGTTTCTCCGGGGCAGTCGTATCGGATTGGCTTAGCTATCGATCGGGCGATGCTTGAAGGTTCGCTGGCCCTTGCTGTAGCTCGCGACGGTTTGGCCTTTCCCGAAGAGCTTGTATTTGTAGATCGTCAGCCCTTCGAGGCCGACGGGTCCGCGCGCGTGCAATTTTCCCGTGCTGATCCCGACCTCCGCGCCCAAACCATAACGGAAGCCGTCCGAAAATCGCGTCGATGCATTCTGAAAGACGTTTGCAGCGTCAACGAACTCCATGAACCGTGCCGCGACATCGTGACTTTCAGTTACGATCGACTCCGTATGCCGCGAGCCGTAGCGGTTGATATGCTCGATCGCCTCGTTGACACCGTCCAAGACCTTGATCGAAACAATTAGGTCGGAATACTCCTTTTTCCAATCCTCTTCCGTCGCGGGAACGACTTCCTGCCCCTTGGCAATTTCCATGGTTCTGGGGCAACCGCGCACCTCGACGCCGGCTTTTCGAAAGTCCGCGATCATGCGCGGCAAAAAGGCTGGCGCAATCTCTTTGTGAACAAGCAGGGTCTCCATGGCATTGCAGACGGCGGGGTATTGAACCTTCGAATCGAAGGAGACGTCGGTGGCCTTCTGCAAATCCGCGTCGCTATGCACATAGACGTGGCAGATGCCTTCGCCATGCCCCAGAACGGGGATCCGGCTGTTCTCCGTGACGTAGCGGACAAATTCGTTCGATCCGCGCGGCACGATCAAATCGATTTCGTCATGCAAAGTCAGGATTTGTGCCACGTCCTCGCGCGTATGGATCAGGACGACCGAATCAGCTGGAATGTCCGAAAAGGCCGAGAGCGCATCGAGCCAGACGGAAACGAGCGCGGCGTTGGTTTCGGCCGCTTCGGCGCCGCCCTTGAGGCACACCGCGTTGCCCGACTTCAGAGCGAGGGAAGACACCTGGGGAACCACATCTGGCCGCGACTCGAATACCACGCCTACGACGCCCAACGGGCACGTTTCCTTGTAAAGAACGAGATCATCGTCCAGTTCCATCGTCGAAAGGCGCCGGTGCAACGGGTCCGGCAAACGCGCGACATCGCGCACCCGTGCGGCCATTTCGGCAATTCCGCGCTCGGTGGTCCGCAGTCGAGCGAACATCGCGCGGGAAAGCTCCCCGCGTTCGACCGCTTGTTGCGCTGCCGCGCAATCCTTGCCGTTCGCGGCCAGAATTTCTTCTGCGCGCGCTTCGATCGCATTCGCTGCGGCGACAAGCGCCTCATTCCGGCGCTCGCCCGAAAGCGTTGCCAGCACGTGCGCGGCGCGCCGGGCGCGCCGGATGAGTGGACGAATGTCGGAGGTTTCGAGTTGTTTCGGCACGGAGCTCATTTGCGATCCAGCAAGACAATATTATCGCGCTTTACGAGCACGGTTGCACGCTTGCCCGCCGCGCCGCTGTTGTCGGCGCCGTGCGAGCCGTTGCCGATCAGGCCTTGCGCGTCGCCGCGCGAATAGTCCGAGATTCCGCGGGCGAATTCGAGCCCCTCGGCATCCACAATGCTCACCACCTCCGCTGCTTCAAATTCCCCCTCGACGGCGACGACGCCGGAGGCCAGCAGGCTGGCCTTGCCGCCGGTGAGCGCTTCGCGCGCACCCGCGTTGACGATCACGCGCCCGCGTACCCCCGCAGCGTACGCAATCCAGCGGCGCTTTCCGGCCATTCGTGTTTTTGACAAAAAAACCGTGCCCGTCGGCTCTCCTTCAAAAACGCGCTTTAGCGTCTCCGAGTCGGCGCCATTGGCAATGACCGCGATTCCGCCCGCCTGCATGGCGATTTCTGCCGCTTCCAGTTTGGTGAGCATGCCGCCGCGCCCGCCTTCGGAGGGGCCGAGCGCAAGCGATTTCAGTTCCGGCGTGATTTCTTCCACAAGGGGAATCACGTTCGCGTCCGCTGCTTTCGAGGCGGCCGGCCCCAGCTGCATCAGCCCGTCCACGTCGGTGAGCAAAACAAGCACTTCGGCGTCGATGTGGCTCATCACTAGCGCAGCCAACCGGTCGTTGTCGCTGAAGATGCGCTCACCCGCCCGAATGTTGAGGTAGTCGAGCTCCGCTGTTGACACGGTATCGTTCTCGTTGACGATGGGCAACACGCCAAGCTTCAGGAGTGTTTCCATCGTTTGCCGGAGGTTCGAATATCGGCTGCGGTCGACAAAATCTCCCTCGGTCAGCAGCACCTGCGCAAGATGGATCCCGTGTGCCTGAAACAGTTTTTCATACTCGTGCATAAGCAGGCTTTGGCCGACCGCGGCGCAACCCTGGCGCATCACCATGTCGTTGAGCCGGTCGCGGTGGAGGCCGAGCCGCCCGCGTCCGAGGCCGACTGCGCCCGAAGACACGAGCACGATTTGCCGGCCTTCTTTCTTCAGCCTGGCGATGGTCCGGGCGGCGGGCTCGAGATGCGTGGCGTTGAATCGCCCCGCGCTGTCCGTCACAATTCCCGTGCCCAGCTTGATGACCGCGCGGCGTGCCGCCCGCAGCCGCTTGTGCTGTTCACTTTCCACTGGATCGTCCTCGTATCGCACTTACTGTATCACCTTCGACTGGCAGTTGTGACGCCACTAGGAGGAAGCAGCCACAAACCCGTCTGAGCAGGCGACTTCGGTTCCGAATAGGAAACACGAGACTCTCGCCCTGCGTGGCTTCTCGCGGCGCTGTGATAACTTGGAAGAGTCGCGCAGCGAATTTTTCATCGATTGCTTTCAAGAAAATGACCCATCGACTATCCGATGGACCACGTCGGGCGCGAATCGCCGCCGGAGTCCTGCTGCTCGCCATTCTGGCGGCGGAACTCGCATTCTCCGCGAAACAACAATCACAGACGTTTGACGAAGCGGCCCATATCTTTACGGGGTACCAATCCTGGAAAACGTTTGATTTCGGAATCGGACCCGAAACTGCGCCGCTAGCCCGGCTCGTCGCGTCGATCCCGCTCTTGCGCCTTTCCCTACGGACTCCGCCCATACCCAATGGGTACTTCCGGGCCGTGGAGTATTTGGGCGGGCACAATTTCCTTTATTCAAATGACGCAGATGCGCTGCTGTTCAGGGCGCGCATGGCCGCGGCAACTTTCACGGCCGGACTGGCGATCACAGTTTTTTTTCTAGCATATTCTATGTGGGGTGCGGGACCGGCGTTTCTTGCCCTCATCCTTGTGGTGTTCGAGCCGAATTTCCTTGCGCATGGGGCGCTTGTCACGACAGATATGGGACTTGCTTGTTGCCTTTTTCTCGCTGTCGCCGGTTTCTATTGGTATCAAAGAAAACCTTCGGCGGCACGGCTGGCCGGAACGGGTTTGGCGACTGGCCTGTGTCTGGGCGTGAAACACTCGGGCATCTTAGTTTTTCCGATCCTCTTGGCGTTATCGCTCGCCGAGGTGTTTTTCGTCTGGAGGGATGGGCGGAACGATCATCCGACCGGACGGCGCAGCGTAGCTCTCCGCCAGGTTCGGGCTCTGACGCTCATTTCGGGGACCGCCGTGCTGGTTCTTTGGTCGCTGTACGGATTCCGATTTTCCGCGCGCCCGTCCGGTTCCGAGATGGTTCCCCCCTTCTCGGGTTTTGTGGCGCAGATGAATCCTAGCGGGGCGAATCTCATCGCGCTCGTCGAGCCGCTCCGGCTCTTGCCGGAATCCTACCTTTACGGTTGGGTGGACATACTCGCCTTACGGGGCGCGACGGCGACATCACTGTTTGGAAAAGTCTACCCGCACGGGCAGTGGTTTTATTTTCCGGCGGTCTTCGTCATCAAGTCCACGCTACCGTTCCTGATTTTATGTTTGTTGGTTCCGGCGACGCTGGCGCTTTGGAAGGCCGAGTTTCGCCGCGAATTGATTTTTCTCGCTGTTCCCCCTGCCGTCTACGTTGCCGTCGCCGCAACCTCCGCGATTAACTACGGTGTGCGGCACCTTCTGCCCGTTTACCCGTTTCTGATTCTGCTCGCTGCGTTTTGCGCCTGGAGGCTGGCGCAGAGCAGTCGGATGGCTGCCGCGTTCATTCTGACTTTGTTTTTGTTTCATGCCTTTACTTCCTTGCGCGCGTTTCCCAACTACCTGCCATACACGAACGAGCTTTGGGGAGGCCCGAAGAACGCGTATCGCATTTTGGCCGATTCCAATGTGGATTGGGGGCAGGGGCTTAAGGCCATGAAGGAGTATTTGGAAACGCATCATATTCGGGATTGCTGGTTCGCCTACTACGCGTCTGTGGTTGCCGATCTGGATTACTACAAAATTCCCTGCAAGCCGCTTCCCTCATCCTTCGCCGCCGAAACCCGAAGTCCGATGCAAATTGTGCCGCCGTTTGTAGATGGTCCGGTTTTTATCAGCGCAAGTGAAATTTCGGGGACCCTATGGAGCAGCGACGAAGCAAACCCGTACGCGGGCTTCCGCAAAAAGAAGCCAGCCGCGGTCATCGCGGGCTCGATTCTTGTTTTTGAGGGGCGCACCGACGTCTCCGCAGCCGCCGCGTTGACACACGAAAGCACGTCGGCGGATTTGTTGAACATGGGCAAGTTCGACGATGCCCTGTCCGAAGCGGAACTGGCGATTTCGCTCGCCCCAAATCGCGCGGAAGGGCATGTGGCTCGCGGCAATGTCTTTGCCAGAATGAAACGGGACGGAGACGCCATGCAGGAATTTGAAATCGCGCGGGAGTTTGCGAGCGCCCTTCGTTCTTCGCGGCAATAGGGTGGATTTCCCGGTACGCCTTTGCCTCTTGCAAAAGCCGCGCGGCACGCAGAGGCGCCCCTCCGTTCTCCGCAGGAAACATAGGGCGTCACTCGGTACAGAGCCCGCGAGCCGCTGTGATACGTTTGAAATGTCGCGAAAATCCTATCGTCCCTCACCTTTAGGGATATGACCAATCTCATGCCGGAAGAGCATCACCGCATGCGACTCGTGCTCGGAGTCGCTCTGTTGCTTGCCATCATGGCAGCAGAACTCGCGCTGTCTGCCCGGCGGGAATCTCAGACCTTTGACGAAGCCTGCCACACCTTCGCCGGCTATCGGTACTGGAAGAATTCTGACTTTGGGATCAATCCCGAGCATCCGCCTTTCGTAAAACTTCTCGCTGCGATTCCTCTCTTGGGACTACCCCTTCAGGCTCCGCCGATTCCCAACGATAACTTTAAGGTGGTGGAATATGGCGCCGGGCGGGAATTCCTCTATGGCAACGACGCAAATTTGGTTTTGCGGCGCGCGAGGATGGCGGCAGCAGTCCTGACGATCGCCCTCGGTCTGACTGTCTTTGCCGTAGCGTATTCCATGTGGGGAGCCGGGCCCGCGTTTCTCGCGCTGATCCTACTGGTTTTTGACCCCAATGTCCTAGCCCACGGTGCGCTTGTCACTACGGATATTGGTGCGACGCTCGGTCTATTCCTGGGTGTCGGCAGCTTTTATTGGTATCTCAAAAAGCGTTCCGCATGGAGGCTGATCGGCGCGGGGTTGGCTGCAGGCTTTTGTATAAGCGCCAAGCATTCCGGGGTTCTCCTCTTTCCGATGTTGTTCTTTCTCGCTCTGGCCGAGTGGATGCCTCCCCGCCATCCTGTGACGGTGCGGGTCGGCCCGACGGTGGTGAAGAATGCGCTCCGCCTCTGCGCATCCCTGGCGGCGATCACGGCGATTTCTCTCGTCGTGTTGTGGTCCATGTACGGATTTCGATACTCCGCGCGCCCCGCGGGAGACACTGTGAATCCTCCGCTCCCTGAGTTCACAAAACAGATGATGGGGAACGCATCATCTGCCGCGCTGGTCCTGCAAATCGCTCGATGGCACTTGCTCCCGGAATCCTACTTGTACGGCGTGGTGAACATCTATTCGCCGGGCACGCTTCCGACGGTCATTTTCGGAAAATACTATCCGTCCGCACAGTGGTTTTACTTCCCGGCGATTTTCGCGATCAAGTCGACGTTGGCGTTTCTGGTTTATTGTTGTCTGGCCCCGTTCTACGCAGGGCTGTGGAGCAAAGCGGTCCGCCGGGAGACGCTCTTTCTGATCGTCCCGGCCGCAATCTACTTGGCCGCCGCGATGTCCTCGGGAATCAACTATGGCGTGCGCCATCTTCTGCCCCTGTATCCGTTTCTGATCGTTCTGGTTGCATTCGGTGCCTGGAATTTGGCACGACGGTACCGGGCGCTTGCCCTTCTCGTGGCGGCTCTCCTCCTGTTCCACGCGGTATCGTCCGCTCGAGCTTTCCCCAACTATCTCTCCTACTCCAACGAACTGTGGGGCGGTCCGCAGAATACGTATCGGATTCTGGCCGATTCGAATGTCGATTGGGGACAGGGCCTCGTGCAAATGAAACAGTATATCGACCGGAATGGGATCAAGGATTGCTGGTTCTCGTATTTCGGCGCTTTGGTCGCGGATGTTTCCTATTATGGAATTCCGTGCAAACCATTGCCCACTGGTTTTGCCGACTTCATTCAAGCGCCAATGCCGTTGGTCCCGCCGCAAATCGACGGGCCCGTCTTCCTCAGCTCCACCGAAGTTTCAGGAACGTACTGGAGAGAGAAATGGGCCAATCCCTACCGTCGATTTCAGCAAGCGCCGCCGGCAGCCTTGATTGCGGATTCGATCCTTGTGTACGACGGGCGCGTCGATGTGTCGCAGGCATCCGCGCTCACGCACGAAAATGTCGCCATCCAATTCTTAAGATCCCGGAAGTTCGGCCAAGCCCTCGCGGAGGCGAACGCCGCGGTTGAAATCGCGCCGGTTCGGCCCACGGCGCATGCCACTCGAGGAGTGGTGCTGGCGGCGATGGGACGGGCGGCCGAGGCGGATGAGGAAATGGAGAAAGCGCAGACCATGGCATCCGCAATCCTCGCGGCACGCCGGTAGAATTTTGCCTGCAACAAGAACTGTGTATTTCGGGGAGATTCAAAAACCGAAATTCGCGCGAACGCGTCAAAGATCGCGGCGGCCTTCCATCGCTTTCATCATCGTCACTTCGTCGGCGTATTCGAGGTCGGACCCGACGGGAATGCCGACGCCGATGCGCGTCACCCGAACGCCCAGCGGCTTGAGCAGCTTCGAGAGATACATGGCCGTGGCCTCGCCCTCGGCGTTCGGATTCGTCGCGATGATGATCTCCTCGACCGTGCCTTCCTTGAGGCGTGCAATCAAACTCTTCAGATGCAACTGATCGGGGCCCACACCGCGCAGCGGCGCAAGCGCCCCGCCGAGCACATGGTACAGGCCGCCGTACTGGCGTGTTTTTTCGATCGCCAGAATGTTGTGGGGTTCCTCGACCACGCAAATCGTTTTGCGGTTGCGCGTCGGGCCGGTGCAGTAGAGGCATGGATCGGCATCTGTAATGTTGTTGCACACAGAACAAAATCGCATGTTCAATTTTGCGTCACGAATCGCGCCGGCGAGCGCCAGCGCGCTTTCCGGATCAGCGCGCAAAATATGAAACGCGAGGCGCTGCGCCGTCTTCGCCCCAATCCCGGGCAGGCGCTTGAGCTGATCGATCAGCCGCTCGACGGGCTCGGCGAAATCAGGCATGAGAAATGTTCCGTGACGAAATGAGGCGGGCCAAGGAAATCCAATTCATCCGTTATCTTGGCTTCCAAAGCTTTTTCAAAGGGCGCGGCTTAAAATAAACCGGGAATTTTCAGACCTGCGATTCCAGGCATCCCGCTGGTCATGCTTTTCATCTGGTTCGTGAGCTCCTCATCGACGCGCCGGCCGGCCTCATTCACAGCGGCGCGGACGAGGTCCTGCAGCAATTCCTGATCTTTTCCGGCAAACACCTCGGGATCGACGCGAATTTCGGTGATTTGTTTTTGGCCGTTCATCTTGACGGTAACCATGCCGCCGCCGGCTGAAGTCTCCACATTCACCGTTTCGACCTGCTTCTGCAAGTTCTCCTGCATCTGGCGAAACTGCGTGAGAATCTGCTGCAGAGCTTTGACTTCCATGGTCTAGTCCTCGCTCCGGCGCTTGACGTCGGAAATCTGGCCGCCGAACCGTTCCAGCATCGCGCGCACGATCGGATCCTGCTCGAACTTTGCGCGCAATTCGCGCGTGCCGGCATGCGCTGTTCCTGTCACCGGTACGGCTTCAAGTTTAACACAGACGCGCACCGTTTGGCCGAGGATGCGGCTCGCCACGTTGCGTAATCGTTCTATGGGGTCGCGCGCCTGCAACATCTCTGCGAGCGCGCGGCTTTCCGTCGGGAAAAATAATCTTACCTCGCCGCCGCTCATTTCCCAGCGCGACGCGTGTCCGACGAGCTCGCCTAGAAATTTCTCCTGCGAAAGAATCGCAGCCTTGATGGAATCGATTTGCGCTTCAGCGAGGCCGTCTCCCGTAACCGCGGACCGCACAACCGCGGCGGGCGGGGCGCCGGGCGCAGGAGCCGCATCTTCGGCGCGCGATTTGGCGTCGGCCTGCGTTTTTGCGAGGGACGTGGAAGCCGCAGACGTACTCTGCGAGCTTGTGGCCGCAGACGCCGCGGGCGCGCCCGCGCGCACGGAAGGCGGAGCTTGCACCGCCGCAGCTGTTGTTGATGAGGCCGCCGGCGCCGTGGGGGCGCTGCTGCCTAGTTCCGCGAGAATTTCCTCGAGTGGCACGAGCCGGGCGGCGTTCACCATGCGGAGCAAACCCATTTCGAGGTGCAGGCGCGGATCGGGTTTGTGGCGGAGATCGTCGTCGGTGCGCAAAAGGATCTGAAAAAATCGGGTGAGGTCTTCTTCGCTGAACGATTCGGACCCTTTCTTCAGGCGTGGCCGCTCATCGGCGGGGGCGGCCACGAGATCGGAATCCGCTCCGCACACTCGCGCGACGAGAAGATTCCGAAAGTGGCCGATCGCTTCACGGCAGAAATGCTGGAGGTTTTGTCCCTCCGCGAGCAGGCGATGCACAAGCGCGAGAACGCGTTCGGATGACTTCGCTTCGATCGCTCCGGCCAGTTCGTCCAGAATTTCTCCCGGGACGATGCCCAGTAGCTCGCGTACCTGCGCATCCGTGATGTTCGAGCCGCAATACGCGCGCGCTTGTTCGAGAAGTGAAAGCGCGTCGCGCAAACTGCCCTCGGCCGCGCGGGCCATCACGCCGATCGCACCGGGTTCCGCGGTCAGATGTTCCTTTGCGCAGATTTGTTGCAGCGCATCGGCGATTTCGGCGAACGACAGGGCGCGAAAATGAAAATGCTGCGACCGCGAGCGAATCGTGTCGGCCAGATTTTCCGGTTCCGTCGTGGCCATGACGAAGATGACTTTGTCGGGCGGTTCCTCGAGCGTTTTCAGAAGGGCATTGGAGGCTTCGTCGGTGAGCATGTGGGCTTCGTCGAGGATCACGACCTTGTAGCGGCCGCCGGCTGGCGCGTAGCGCACCATCTCACGGAGCTCCCGAATCTGGTCGATGCCGCGATTGGACGCCGCGTCGATTTCGATCACGTCGAGTGAATTTCCCAGGCCGATTTCGCGGCACGAGTCGCACTCGTTGCAAGGCTCGGCGGCTGGGCCCTTCGCGCAGTTGAGCGCCTTGGCCAGAATGCGCGCCGTCGTCGTCTTGCCCACGCCGCGCGCGCCCGAAAAGATGTAGGAGTGCGCCACATGGCCGGACACGATGGCATTCGACAGCGTGCGCGTCACGTGTTGCTGGCCGACGACGTCTGCGAACGTCTGAGGGCGCCATTTCCGCGCGATGACTTGGTAGCTCATTTGGTTCCGTCGTTAAGCGTTTTCGCCAACCTTGGCCGGTTGCGGTGGCTTGCCTCTTTCAAGGCGAAGACCTTTCGGACAAACAACGTCCCCGGTTCGAATAATGGGGGACAGCAAACTCGGCACAGACTTGCGCGCTGCAGATGAGAGGAACTTCGGGTACTCCGCGGCACACGAAGCGATCCCGGTACCGTTGCTCCCTTCCGGGCCTGGCGGGGTTCGCGGGACTTCGTCGCACGGAGCCCGAAGTTCCACGCATCGGCAGTCGCTCCGCACGGAAGCGACCGCGAAGGCAGTCTAGCACAGCGCTGGGATTCGCAAAAGACAACCGCAGAATATCAAAAGTGATTCGCTTTGATAAAGCGCGTCCAATCAGTGAAGTTTTTGCGCGCGCGGCTCAAAGTTGTTCGCGCAAAAAACGAAACCTCCCACATTCGCGCCTCAGGACGCCAAGTAAACGATTTGGACAAAGCCGTCGCCGTTGAAGAGCGCCTTGCCCCAGACCGGATCGAGATCGGCGAGGGGTTTTGCGGCGACCGCTTCCTGAATCGACTTGCCGGAGGATTTCAATTTCTGGACGCGGTCGCGCACCGTGACGAGCATGTCGCGATATTGCTTGAGGTCGGCCTTGTTTGCGAGCGGCCCGTGACCGGGAACAATCTTGGTGTTGTTGTCGGTCATCGCCAGGAGCTTTTCGGCGCCGGCGATCATGCCGTTAATGCTGCCGCCAGTTCCGCCGTCAATGTAAGGATAGATGCGGTTGCCGAAGACGTCGCCTCCATGCATCACGTTGGCCTTCTCGAAGTGAACGAAGAGGTCGGAGTCGGTGTGGGCGGGTGGAACGTGGGTCATGACAATGGTTTCACCGTTCGTCTGTAACCTTCTGCTCTCCTTGAACGTTTGCTGCGGCCAAGCCATCTCCGGAGTAGCGGGAAAATTCATGTTCAACACGGCGAGAAAGTGTGGCTCGGACAATCGCTTTTTCGTATTGTCGTGTGCGACGATGGTCGCGCCAATGCCGCGCAGCAGCGAGTTGTTGTCGGCATGATCGAAATGCCAGTGCGTGTCGATGACCGTCTTAACTGGTTCTTTTCCGATTCCATTGAGCGTGTTCTGAAGGGGCGCCCACGCCGATTGCACGAATGTGTCGACCATCAATTTTCCATCCGGGCCATGGAGCACAATCACGTTCCCGCCTGGCCCCGAAAGCATGGTCAGGTTGTCCGTGAGTTCTTGGGCGACAATTGGATTCTTGCCGAATTGCGCACGCATCGCGGTGAGCGCGTCGTTGTGGGGTTGCTGTTGCGGAAAGTCCGCCGCCGCTTGCGTCTGCGGTGCCAGGTTGAAACCCGCTGCCAGCGCCCCGCCGGTCAGCGCAGCTGCGGTTCGCAACATGTCACGCCGCGAAACAATTTTCATCGTGGAATTGGATTCCATGCCGGGCCCTCCTTCATCGCGATTGAAAAGTTGGTCTGTGTATTGCAGGACAATATACCCTTCCGAATCGCAACATACAACGCTCCGCGTGAGCCCTTGCCCGCCGCGCGTCCACGAGCGCACGCCCGGATGTTGGCGTTTCGAAACACATCCACATTATTCCAGGCGGCCGGCTGAAGCGTCACGGGGTATCATGCCTTCGTTGTACCTCCGCAATCGGTCCGGCACGCTCCCGCAGAGCGTGCGCCGGGCGCACAGCGCCAGCGCAATGCCTCACGTCACGAGGCTTAGCTCTCGCGCGGCCGCATTGCCGGTCCGCGCGACAGAGTGAGGGCTCTGCTTCGAGCCCGCCCGAAAAAGGATGGAGGATTCCATGAAACGCATCGTAGTGTTGTCTGGCGTTGTGTTGTTGCTGTTTACTGTTGCCGCGATTCCGGCTCGCGCGCAATCCCAGGAACTCCTGCAGGGCACCGAAGTGCACCTGCGGCTACTGACCGGTTTGACCACCAACGTCGCCAAGAGCGGCGATCCATTTATCGCCGAGGTTTCCCAGCCCGTGTACATTGGCAGCCAGATGATCCTGCCCGCTGGAGCACGAGTACACGGCACGGTCGGGGGCGTCATTCACTCCCGCCATTTCTCGATTTTCCGCGGGCAGGCCGCGATGAGCCTTTCCTTTCGCGATTTGGAAGTGGATAGCCGCGTCTTCCCCGCGAAAATGAGCATTATCCATGTGGAGGGCCCGTCTTCTGGAGACAAGGAAGGGAAAGTCCGCAAGGACGTCAAAGTGGAAGAAGGCCAGGTCGTGCAGGCCAAACACGACATTAAAGGTGACGTCATCGGCGGTGGCATTGGCATCGGCGGCGGGACAGTGGTGGGAGCCGTATTCAGCCATGTCGCTCGCGGATTCGGTCTTGGACTTGCCGGAAGCGCGGTTTACATCCTCGAACGCAAGGGCAAGGAAGTCGAGTTGCCCGCACAGACGGTCATCACGGTTCGAATGGACAATACGGTCAACTTGCCCAGGACTATGGCCGACAACGGCGACAAGGAATTGGGCAAAGCGGACCAGCAATAGCGACAGCGAAGGCCTCGAAATCGCACGGGTTCATGGCTCTGGGGTGATCGGTTTCACCCGTGATGGAATGGTCCGCGCCGCTTCGGTCGGACCGCAGCGAAATTCCTAGTTGTATTCGCGCGGACCGAGCGAGCGTTACGCGGCCAGTTTACATGCGGATCACTTAGCGGAAGTCTTCGACGTGGAACTTTCACCGGAGGCGAATCTGGCGCCGGCGAGTTCGTCTCTCCCAATGCTTCTTGCGCCCACCGTCGAACAATTTCCTTTGCGGCTCACCCAAATAATCACAAAAGGTCTTGGATGCTCGTTCGGCAATCGCGCTCCATCTTGGCCAAGAGGTTCGATGCCGACCAAGCTTCCGGGACGAACCGTACTTCGAATGGAGAAGCAGCAACCCGAGTCGCCGACATTCTGAACACGCGACCGTTCCGCGAATGCGCGCCCCGAATCGTCGATCCCAGTGATTTCCACCGGCGAGTGCAGTAAAGAGCGCTGGTCCGTTCGCCGTTCGCTCGTCATTTGCCATTGGTTTTTGCGAGGTTTTCCAGCGGGAACTTAGTGTTCGCTAGCTTTTCTCCTTGAAGGATTCGGGCGCCGACCGTAGAGCCGCTTTGTTTGCGCGCGACCCACATCACTTCAAATAGATGCGGCTGTTCATCCGGCGTGGCGCTTCCGTTCGGGCTCAGTAGCTTCACGGCAACTGTGGCCCCCTTCTCGATCGATCCGCGGGTCGAGAAACGGCAACCAAAATCGCTCACATCTTCAATGAAGGTTCGTTCCGTATGCGGGTGCCCCTCGGCATCGATTTCAGTGATTTCTACGGGAACATTGACCAGGGTGCGCTTGTCCACCCTTCGTTCGATTCCACTCAGACTGGACGCGCCTTTTTCGTCGGGCACAATTTTCCCTTGGTCGCTCCCAGTGGTTAGCGCACGTGCCGTGCCAAAGAAAATGTCCGTACTGGCCAAAGAACAAATGGTTTAGCTCTGCTGTTGGTCGACCCTTGTCCCATTCAGAGAATCGTGTGCCGAACAGGGATGCGCCAGTCGCCCCATGCTTTGCTGGCCGCCGTGCCGTGGGAGGCGTGACGCGCCGTTTCCGAGTTTGGAACCGGCGCGCCGCGTGCGGATTCTGGGCGGGCTAGTTGTGAGGACAGCGTCTAGGAGAGTAATTGGCTGGTGGAAATTTCAGATTTGTAAGCTTTGCGCCGTGCAACTTCTTAGCGCCGACGGCCCAAAGGTTTCCTTGATCCTCCACCCAAGCAACTTCAAACAATTGTGGGTGCTCGCATGGGAGGTTTCCTTCGCCGGTCGCAAGCAGCTTGATCGCTACGATGTCTCCACAGTCAAGGCGCCGCGGCGTTTCAAAATGGCAAGTGATGTCGTCCACATCTACGATGCTCATGCTCTCGACGAAGAGACGGCCCGTCCTGTCAACCCCGGTAATCTCGCCAGGGACATTCAGCCGCACCCGCTCCGTGTTGCGGTGCTCATCACCCGAAGCGTGGATTCTGCTCGATCGGCCTAAGACGTTTGTGTCACTCACGGCGCTTGGAGGGTGCAAGCGTCGTGCCAAGGATGACTGTTGGGGGATGCAGAAAATACAAGACTTGCCTAAGGATTTCTATAGCAGGTTGTACCGAAGGATGAAAACTGTTCGAGTCCGAAACAGGAAACGGAGGCCGCTAAGCCGTCAGCCCAATTGCGACTGCGACGGAGCCGCCGGTTTCTTTTCGGACCGCTTTAGGAATCGGTACAAACTAGTGCGGCCGATCCCAAGCAATTGCGCGGCGCGGACGCGGTTTCCTTCACAGGCTTCGAGCACCCGGCGTATATGCTGGCGGCGAACCTCCTCGAGCGGAAGCGGACGCCAGGTATCTCCCGCCGCGCCGCCGTGCCCTGGAGGTTTTTGCAGATTTTCCGGCAAGTCGTCTACGTCGATGAATTCGGCTGCCGATGTGAGGCACGCGCAAGAAATCACATTTTCAATCTCGCGGACGTTACCCGGCCAGGAGTGCTGGAGTAGAACGGCCTGGGCCCTTCGCGTGAGCCCCTGGATCTGCTTGCTGTAGGCCTGATTGTATTTCTTCAGAAAATATTGGATGAGCAAAGGAATATCGTCTAGCCGCTCGGCCAGGCTGGGTACCCGGATTTGAATCGTGCTCAGGCGATAAAACAAGTCCTCACGGAAACGGCCGGCGAGCACCTCGGCGCGCAAGTCACGGTTGGTGGCAGCAATAAGTCTCACATCCACGCGGCGGACTTCCGGAGAACCGACACGTTGGATTTCGCGGTTTTGGATGACGCGCAGCAGCTTGGCTTGCATGGCAAGAGACGTCTCTCCGACTTCATCCAGGAAAACAGCGCCTCCATTTGCATATTCGAAAAGACCCGGACGTGTGTCCGTCGCGCCGGTAAAGGCTCCGCGCACATGCCCAAATAGCTGGCTTTCGAGCAGGGTATCGACCATCGCAGAACAATTGCAAACGGCAAAGCGCTGTTGCGCAACGGGGCTCATCTGGTGAATGGACTTGGCGATGAGTTCTTTGCCGACTCCTGTCGGTCCGACCAAAAGAACGTTGGTGTAGTGCCGCGCCACCTTTCGTACCATTTCGAATACTTCGATCATGGCCGGGCTTCGGCCCACGATCCCGTGAAACTCGAGATCGCCCAGGAGCTGCTGCTCCAGGCTGCGGATTCGTCTTCGCCGGTTGAACGACTCGGCCAGTTCATCCAGGGATTTCTTGAGGCGCGAACGGTCGACCGGTTTCGGGATGTAGTCGTAGGCGCCGCGCTTGACTGCCGCAATGGCGTTGTCGATCGAGTAGTAGCCCGTCATGAGCAAGACATATACCCCCGGATCGTGGTGCATCGCCTGCTCCAGGAACTGGATGCCGTCCATCCCAGGCATTTTAATGTCGGACATCACCACGCGCACCCGACCTTGGTCGATCAGTTCCAAAGCATGTTGCGGGTCGCTCGTGCCAATCGAGCTGAATCCGAGGCAACGAAGCGATTCCTGCAACATCTCCACCATGCCGGGCTCGTCATCGAGCACGCATACGGTCATGGCGTCGTCCGAGCTGCCGCGAATAAACAGGCCTTCCTTGGGAGGTGCAGTCAAAGTATTCATGCGAGATGATGGGCAAGGCCAATGCCAAATTCGCCTCGCCGGCCGCCCGGCATCGCAATTGACAAACAGAGTTTTGGTGCAGGATGAAACTTCTTGGTAAACCTATGGCAGATAATCAATTATAAGGGAACAGAATGATTCCGTGGCTTCACCTCGACACAATTTCTATTCGATGTGGCACCCAGTCCAAGTTCGTGGCCAAGAATCACGTTCCAATTTGGAGAGAATTGGCCTCTGCGTGTGCCAAAGGCGAATTGCGGAGGCCTAGTGTCCCGCCCGCCTAGTTAGGGACGCCTTCGTCCATCTCACTCAAATACGCGAAAAACTCAAATTCCTCGGCCGGATAACGGATGATCCCGCCCAGGTCGGAATTCATCTCGCAGTAGTTGCCTTGGCTGTAGGAAAGCTCCAGCAGTCGGTCTGGCGTCGTCGACGTCGCGCGCTCCACCTCTTCCCAGGTAGCGAGACGATCTTGCGCGTTCAGTTTCATCGTTTCGGGTTTCATTGGAGGACCCCCTCGTGCTGCAACTCCCTTTCCTCTTCCCTCAGGTCGCATACGCTTGGTGACTCCTCTAAGCCCTTTGATGCATTTTTCGCCGCAAGAGATTCTTTCGACCGCCGGCACAATTGCTTCAGGTTCATTTGGCAGCGCCCGTTACAATCCATAGGCCCAATGTTTTCCACTTGGTACGGGACCGGGACCGAACCATTCGAAGACTCAGGCATCAACAAGCGAATGAAGACGGTCGCGCCTTCCGGCAAGGCCCGATGCAGTTGCACCTTCTTTTCGTCGGTGGCGGTCCAGTGCAAACCGGTCTTCTCCGTGAAAAACCTGTTATCGAGTCCCCAACCGGAAACTTCGATCCGGTAGTCACCGGGGGAATTAAATGAGTTACCCATCGAAATCACGCTCCTATCCCCACCAATGCAGGCAATGGGCCAGAATGCCGGCGAGACCTATGCGCGGATAATAAGGGACTTAGGCCAGTATTCTTTGGAAAGATAGTCCTCGCATAGATGGACAAATTGATACACCCATGCATTTTCGAAACAGCTGGCGCGGGAGAGTGGGAGGATGCCAAGCCGCCTAGTTGCCGCGGACCCCGGCGTAAAGCGTGTGAAGCGCAAAGAAGAGAATGGGCTGGAAAATCCTATCAAATAGGGTCCACGCGATCAGGATCCCGATCAGGGCAAAGCTGCCAGACCTCCGCATCCAGTCGAGGTAGCGGAGCGCTGCGGCTTCCGGCATCAACACCATGATGCCGGCGTGACCGTCGAGTGGAGGCACAGGCAACAAGTTGAACACGCCGAGCAGCAGGTTCAGGACGAACAGAATACTGAGCGCTGACGTGAGAAACGTGGGGTCTGCCGCGTTCGCCGTGGCCACGAGATCCGCGTAGCTTCGAAGTAGGCCGGGTGGACGAAAATAGCCGGCCGCCAAGCCGATACGAATGGCGGCACCCGCCAGAATCATCAGCGCGAAATTCGCTGCCGGTCCGGCCAGAGCCATCCATGCCGCGCGCCGCGGATACTGACGTTGCCAATCCGGGTTGAACGGCGCGCTCGCCCAGCCAATCATCCAACCGCCCACCAAATAAGACAGAATCGGCACAACGACCATGCCAAATGGCGAGCGGCGAATGTGGGGCACGGGATTCAGAGACACTTGGCCGCCTTCCGCAGCGGTCAGGTCACCGCCGAGCTTCGCGACCAGGGCGTGCGCGGCTTCGTGGCACGTCGTCGAAAACAGAAAAACGACATACCAGATCGCGCCCAGGGCTAGGTCTGGAGTATTCATCGCTGTGGCAAAGCGAAACGCAACGGGTTTGGTTCCGGGGCTTGGACTCGAACCAAGATTTTAGGCTCCAAAGGCCCACGTGCTACCGATTGCACCACCCCGGAACAGAAACGAGCCCACACAGAGTAGCGTAAGTGGCGCGATGCGTGCAATCTGCAGGATTCGACGCAGAAGTGCGGTGTGCCCGCGAGATTCGGTCTACGTGAGGGTTCTAGGTTCTTGAAGTTGACGCAACGCCGTCAGGGCTCGGCGGGAGCCGCAGCCGAGTATCCATTCGGATAGAAATGCACGGCCACAACATGCTCGACTCCGCGCGCGCCGAACCAAATCGTATTGTTCTTCTCTGCCTCGATTTTCGGCACGCTCCAATCCTTCTGCGGCAGCGGATAATATGTAAATCTCTGCGTGCTCTGGTCGAACTTGATCATGGAGTCGGTGAAGTGATCCGTCGTCCAGATGTTGTCGGCGTGGTCGGGCCAGGCGTCGTACGGGTGGGTGTAGCGCTGGGGGAATTTGTATTCCTTCATTTCGCCCGTTGCGGGATTGAGCGATCCGATACGTCCCACTCCGTATTGCGAAAACCAGATGATTCCCTTGGAATCGACGCCGATCCGGCGTACGCCGCTATCGGTCAGCGTTTTGTATTCGGTGTACTCCTCGGCGACCGGATCAAATTTGAGGACTAATCCCTTGGCGGCAGCAGCGGCCCACACGATCCCTTTTTGGTCCACCACCATGCCGTAGGGATCGGTATCGGCGGTTGGCGTGCCCCATTGCACAACGCGGCGCGTCTTTGCGTCGACTTTACCGATCATGCTGCCCTGAAGCATGGTGTACCAGACGTTGTCGTTTGCGTCGGCGAAGACCTGGCATAGCGATCCTTCCGTTGGCAGCCGATGGCGTATGGTTTTGCCCGTTTCAGGATCGAGCTCGCCCACGCGGCCGCTCAGAACTTCGGCCCAGTAGACGTGTCCCTTGCGGTCGATCGTGATCCCGTGCGGGTAGACACCGCGGGGGGCGTCCGGCGCTTCGATCGGGAATTGTTTCCATCGGCTGGCCGGATTAACGCCCTGCGGATCGAGTTCGACGATTTCGCTCGCGTTGGACGCGCTGATCCAGATGTGCCCGTCCGCACCGATTGCCGTCTCGTCGAGGACCTGCGCATTCGCGGCTGGAGCAATGATGACGCCCTCGCCGACGATCTGCCCTGTGTTGCTCGTAACCATCGATCCCGTCGCGGGGTCGCCATAGAGCGGGGCGTTTTCCGCGCCATTGCCCGTCTTGTTGAGGAGACGCATGTCGGGCGCGTCATATTCCACGTAGATGGCTTTGGACAGGACGTTCTCGTCGGCATCGTAGGGATCGTGCTTTAACTGGCGGTTCGGCGAATCGATGCCGAAATTCGCCGCCAGGTACTTCACCAGCGTCGTCTTCTGGTCTGCGGTGAACACGTTGCGCGCAAACATCGGGGCGTCGTGAAAGCTCGGGCCGTTGAACATGACATTTATGCCGGCCCTCCAGCCCGCCTCGGTGCGGTGCTGGTTGTTGTAAAAATCCAGGCCGTGGCAGCCCATGCAATTTTTTTCGAGAAACTGGCGGCCGGCGCCCGGCGGATAGAGCTGGTCGTAGTCGAGAAACGTGACGCTCGGATCCGGGGACTGCTTTTTGACGGCAATGTCGACGGTAAGATTCTGCCCCGGAGCGAGATTCACCTTCTGCACGGGCGAGTCGTAACCGTCCTCCAGCACGCTCACTTCATAGGATCCCGGCAGCGCCTGCGGAACGTTGTAGTGCCCGTCCTTGGTGAATACGATGTACCAGATTTTCGCGGTCAAATTGTGCGTCGTGACGCGAAAACCCCGCACCGCGCCTGAATTGGCGGTAACGGTTCCACGAAGCGTTCCCCTTTGCGGGGCCTGAGCACGAGCGGAAGTGCTCCAGACGAATGCGAGCGCCACCGTCATCGCTGCTGCGCATGCAACGATCGACGACTTCAAAACGATCCCCTTTTGCATGACGGACCCTCCAGGAGGCGGCCTTTCAGCCACGACTCAGCCTTTGCTGTCTCAGATTTAACCGTTTGCTTAAAAAAGAAGTGCACCACAAGCGAGAGGACGTTACGGCAGCAACGGTCCAACGTCAAGATAGGTAAATGTGAAGTTTTGTAATGCTTCTCGCCGCCCTGGCTACGGGACCGCCGCCCGTGGTTGGAATATCTTGAACATCCGGGTCGTTCAAATCTTCTTTTTGCAAATGGTTTCTGCTAGGCTGAAGGAGCTTCCGACAAAACGGAGAGGTGTCCGAGCGGTTTAAGGAGCACGCTTGGAAAGCGTGTGTTGGGGAAACTCAACCGCAGGTTCGAATCCTGCCCTCTCCGCCATCCAGTCCGGCGTTTCCTTTAACACGGGGAGCAGGGCCCTCAGTGGAACTTCGGCTACGGGCACGAATGGTACCTACCCGATCATCTTCAGGGCCAGCGACGGGGTCGGCTCCAATGCCATGCGGAACTTCGGTTTGACGAGGATACGACATTCGGCAATGTGTTTGATTGATTTGAATGGCCACTTGGGTGGCCGGCCCCGGTGTTTTTGAACCATTTCGAAGGTGAGTTTCCGGCAAAATCTGGAACCCAAGTAGGGTTGGTACAAAAAAGCCGGGCCGATCAGTGGGACGGAACCCCGAATAAACGATGCGGCATTGATCTTAATATCCACGCCGTACAATCTCATACGATATGACAGATAGGGGTTGCCACCTCCGCCCCCCTTTTCCCTTCGCGCGCTCGGTTCCGCGCTGTTCGAATGGCGGCGAACCGCCAACTCCTTGTCTGAGGCTTACGGCACATTGGTGATGGGACCGCCACCGTCGAGATAAGTTTTGAGATTCGTCGGCTGATATTTGCTTGCGGAATTGTTCTTGCGGACGACGGCGCTGCTCGCGACGGATTCTTTTGCTTTTTGGCCTATGGGGCGGAGGTAATCGCCGAGGCCCGCGAGTTTGTACCACAAGGTCTGCGAGTTATAGAGCTTGCCAAGGGGATCGGGCCTTGGATTGTCCACGGTGACGACGCAGTTGCGATCGACGGCGAGGCCGGACGCCTCGGCCTTGCCGATCATCCAAAGAAGAGTGATATCGGAGAGGCCTGCTTGCGGATAGCTGCCGCCCACATTCGAGTGGACGCCCGCAAACCAAACCTGCTCGAGTAGCTGGCCGTTGGCTTTTGGGCTCTGGTCCCAGACGGACGGCCGGAAGGGCTTGCGGTGCTCATCGATGGCGAGCGCTTGATAGGCGTTGTCGACCCAACTGCTTAACGTCATGTCGTGAAATGCCCATCTCCTGTTGACGAATTGCAGAAGACCTCCCACGGGGAGGCCGAGGGCGCCGACCGTGTCCCAGACGCCGACGAACTTGGCGCGAGGCTCCCACGAATAACTTCTGCGAAAGAGTTCCGATTCGACCGCGTCCGGATGCGAAGCGTTGTCGCGCCTGCGATAGAGAGCGTAGGCGTCCTCGAGCTTGTGCGCGAATCCCCGTTTGAGAAGCCCGCTGTTGCGGATCAAGCCGAACGTACTGCGGACGGTGTAGGCTCCGCGGCTGAATCCGAGGAAAAAGAGCTCGTCTCCCGGTTCGTACGTGGCCATGAGGAAGCGGTAGGCGTCGAGGATCTTTTTCTTGATGCCCCAGCCGAAAGCCCCGCCGAGAAGCCGGTCAAAGCGCCCGGTGCCTACGCCCCTGTCATAGAACATGACTTGCTGGATTCCATGAGAGTCGGCTGGCGAAATACAGCGAGCGATTTTGGTGACATTGCTGGGGCAGGCTTTTCCGTCGTGTACCTGGTCTGGGCGATTCCAGGTGCCATCGCAGCAAATGACAATGCGCTTCAAAACGGCGTCTCGAGTGGATCAAGAGTGCCGGGCGCTCGAACCCGGCTTTGACTCAAAAAAATCGCTGCTATTGTACATCCGCTGTGTTTCCGGACTTGTGTATTTTTTATACGGGCGACGAAAACGCACGAGGGGGAAAACACCCTAGATTATGCTGAAACAAAAGCTTTTATTGGGTGGCCATGGGACTGCACACAGTCAGCGAATCCGCAGAAATAGAGATCTCGTCCGGCCGATGCGCATGGCCGGACTCGAGCCGAAGGAACAGGAGACGCAACGATGAGAAAAGTGCTTATTTTCGCGGGGCTTTCGATTTTGGCGTTGTCCGCGCAAGCGAAAGAAAAATCGTACGAGAAGGGCGTGCTGCTCCAGATGGAATCCGCGCCCTGTGGTTCGACCGAGAAGGGAAGCAAGACGCTCGCCGGAGAAATCCTGGGCACGGACGGCGAGCACAAAAGCACGCAACAGATGCTTTGCCCGGAATACGTCCTGCAAACAGATCATGTCACTTACCGGATCAGGCCCAAAGATGACAAGCACCCGGTGCTTCTACCCATTGGCGAGAAGGCAGAGTTCCGCATCGACAAAGACAAACTGATCCTCCGAGTTCCCGAGGCCAACGACAAGGAGCACGAATATAGCGTTGTCTCGATGGCTCCGCGTTCGGATGTGCAAGACGCCCGCGCGCCGAAAACAACGCCTACCCCTTAGATCGTAGAGAGCCACCGTCGGAAGTCGAGCGCTTCGCCAGTCGTTCCTCGACAAGATCCAGAGCAAGGCCCCAAATGCGCAACGCGTTGGGGCCTTGTTGAGTTCTGCACGTTTCTTACTGCGGTCCACTTCACTCCACCCCGTTTGTTTCCTCAGTCGTTTGTCTTGTCCTAAAATGCGCGCGCCTCTTGTAGAATTGCTGCGGAGGCTGGGATGAACCACTGGCAAGGCAAGTGGGCGTTGATTACGGGCGCGAGCGCGGGCATCGGCGTGGCGGTCGCACGCGAGTTGGCGGCAGGCGGAACAAATTTGGTACTGACCGCGCGGCGGCGCGACCGGCTTGTGGGGCTTGCCGGTGAACTCTCGGCAAAACACGACATTCGCACGCTCATCTGCGTCGCAGACCTGGCGCAGCCGCTCGGCCCGCAGCAGATTTTTTCATTCACGGAAGAAAAGAAAATTGCGGTCGATTTGCTCGTGAATAACGCCGGTTTTGGCGCGTACGGAGAGTTCTACAAGCAGCGGCTCGACCGGCTCATCGAAATGACGCAGGTGAACGTCACGGCGGTGGTCCATCTGACGCACCTTTACCTGCCCGGCATGATCGCGCGCCGCAGCGGAGACATCCTGATCGTGGCTTCCACGGCGGCGTTTCAGGCTGTCCCTTACATCACGACCTACGCTGCCACGAAAGTATTCGATTTGCATTTTGCCGAGGGGTTGGCCGAAGAGGTACGTCAGTACGGAGTCCGCGTATGCGGCCTGTGCCCCGGATCGACCGCGACGGAGTTCTTTCAAGTGGCCGGACAGCGCAACCACACGCGCCGGGCGCCGGAAACGGCGGAGAAGGTGGCTCATGTCGGTCTTGCCGCGCTCGCAGCGGGCAAGAGCGCCGTCATTTCCGGCTTCACGAACTGGCTCGGCGCGGAGACCGTCCGGCTTGTCCCGCGCCGCATGGTTGCGCACGTCGCGGGAGGCATGTTTCGTCCGCAGAAAGCATGAGCGAAGGGGGGCTACGTTCTAATCGACGAGGAAACTGAGAAAATGGCGGCCGATCAAAAATCATTGGAACGCGGGCTCCGCGCGGAAGGATTCCTCCACACGTATATCTGGCAGGACGGGCCGGATGCGTTTTATCCCGACCACGCGCATGCCACCGAGACGGCGCACGTTATCCTCGACGGTGAAATGAGGCTGACACAGGCGGGCGAGACGCGCACGTTTCGTGTGGGCCAGCGATGCGACGTTCCCGCGGGTGCCGTGCACTCGGCAAAAATGGGCCCGCGCGGCTGCCGGTATCTGGTCGGTGAAAAGTAAGACGGGTTTCGGCCTGCCGCCTGCATGGTGAACAAGGACTCAAGACCTGACAGGCTGAAACCCGTCCTGCACGGATCGCGAAGTGCGTCAGACTGACTCGTAGGAAACTCTGAAAACGCTCTTACCAATCAGGAAGTAGCAGCTACAGGTTCTTCGGGAGCGCGCGGTCGAGCAGTTCGATGACGTGCAAGACCTCTTGGCCCGTCGCGTGAATTTCTGCTCCGGCGCGCATCTGCAGCAGGCATCCGGGATTTGCGGTGACGATCACTGGGGCGTTCGTCGCGCGAGCGTGCTTCATCTTTTCCGCTAGGAGCGCGAGCGAGGTCTGCGTCTCCGTGACGTTGTAGGAGCCCGCCGAGCCGCAGCAGTAGTCCGCCATGGCCATTTCGACGAGCTCCACGCCGGGAATTGCGCGCAGGAGTTTGCGCGGCGCCTCGCGGACTTTCTGTCCGTGGAGAAGATGACACGAATCCTGATAGGTGACACGCATGGGCAGACTCGCGAGATGCGCGGAAGGTCCCAGGTCCGCGAGGAACTCAGTGACGTCGCGCATTTTTTCTCGAAACGCGTGCGCCTCGCCGTACTCCTCGGTTCCAGGCGTAAACAGGTGCTCATATTCCTTGAGCGTTGAACCGCAGCCTGCGGCGTTGGTCACGATGGCGTCAAACTCATCGCCGAGAAAAATGCGCAGGTTTATGCGCGCGAGGGACCGCGCCACATCGCGCACACCCGCGTGGGCCGCAAGCGCGCCGCAGCAAGTTTGCCCCGCCGGGACCACAACTTCGCACCCATTGGCCGTCAGGACACGAATCGTCGCTTCATGCAGCGCCGAAAAACTCACCTGCGCGACGCATCCCGCGAAAAGCGCCACACGCGCGCGCCGATGGCCCATAGCGGGATAGGTGCGTCCTAGATTCGAGAAAAAGAATTTCCGATCGATGGGCGGCAACAGTTTCTCGCGATCTGCCAGGCCAAACGGCCGCAGAATCCCCGTTGCGCGCACGAGCGATTGAAGGCCGGAGCGCTGATAAAAATACAGCAGCCGCCCGAGGAAGGCGATCCGCCGCGGATAGGGAAGCAAATCGCGAAACACGAGGTTCCGCGTGAGTCGTGAAAAAAACGGCCGCCGGTAATTTTGCTCGATCTGCGCGCGGGCCGCTTCGACCAGCTTGCCGTATTCGACGCCCGAGGGGCACGCTGTCTCGCACGCACGGCAATCCAGGCATTGATCGATGTGCTGCACAAAGGAATCGCCGAGCGGGAGACGTCCCTGGTCCACCAAGACAATCTGGCGGATGCGTCCGCGAGGGGAGTCGGCTTCGAGGCCCCACAGTTTGTAGGTAGGGCAATGATTCAGACAAAGACCGCAGTGAACGCAGTGCGCGTAGTCCTCGTATGCGGGAATGTCCTCTCCGGAAAAGCCGCTGGCCGGCTTGGGCGCCGTCGTTTGCTCCACGTTGGCAAATGGTTCCGGCATGGCGTCAGATTCCGCCCGCGAAACGTCCCGGGGCAAGGACTTCGTGCGGATCGAAGGCGCGTTTCACGCGGCGCATCAATTCAAAATCCGGCCGCGGCGGTCCCCACGCTCCGCCCACTGCATTTTTCACGTCCGCAGGACTCCACTCCAACATCGCGGAAGCGGGAATCTCAAGCTCGCGGCACACGCGGAACACTTCAGGGATCACGCGCACGAGTGGCGCAGGCGAATCGGGAACTCCCTCGCCCGGCAAAAACGCTGCGTACAGAATTCCAGATGCCCGCCCGAGCGCGACGCGATCCAGACCGTTTTGCAACGCGAGTACGCGCAGCTTCTCGACGAGCGAAGCCATCGCGGTCGGCGCCACGCTGATTCGGAAGATCGCCGCCCGGGGCGCGGCTTCCAGAATCAGCTTCGGAAATTCTCGAATTCGTGTCAGAACCGGAACCCCTTCGGATTCGCCGAGCGGCGCGAATTCTTCGGCACTTGCGGCGCCGGCCAAGTGGCCGAATTCGCGGGCGTGCCGCTCGACGACGGCAGGCTGCCCCGCGGCGGACACGACCACGGACCAAGTTTGCGGCTCGATTCGCGCGGAAGCTTCTCCCGAAAACAGCAGCCGCGTCGCGCCGGGATCGGCAATTTCCATGATCTGCGGCGTCAGAACGGAGTGGGAAACTGCGCGGCAAAACCCATACGCCGCCTCCGCCGCGGAAAAGGAGGCGACAAAAGTCCCCTGCGCCGCATGCATGGGAAAGGTGCGGAAATTCAGGCGAGTGATGACGGCAAGTGTGCCCAGCGATCCGATCAGCAATTTATGCAGATCGTAACCCGTCACGTTTTTCACTACGCGGCCGCCGCTTTTCGCTTGCGTTCCCTCTCCGGTCACGAATTCCATGCCGAGGCAGAAGTCGCGCACGGCCCCATAGGCATGGCGCAGCGGAGAACTCGAATTTGCGGCAACGACGCCCCCGATCGTCGCGCGGTCGGAGAAGGGAACGGCAAGCGGCAGGAATTGTTTTTGCTCCGCGAGCGCGCCCAGCAGATCCTTGATGCGCGCGCCTGGCTCGACTCCGAGGGTCAGGTCGTGCGGATCGTACGCCAGCACGCGATTCATTCGTGACAGATCGAGCGAAATATCGTAGCGCGCGGGAGTTGAGCCGATCCCGAGCTTCGTGCCGCCGCCCGTCGGGATCACGGCTAATTTTTCCGCGGCGGCGAAGCGAAGAATCTCCGCAATTTGCACGGCGTCGGCGGGCCGAACGACGGCCGACGGACGCGCACCGCAGACGTCGCGTGCCGAAAGTTCCGCTGCATCCGTGGCAACATGCGCGCCGCCGGCAATCTCTTCGAGACGCGCGAGGGAGATTTGCGCGGACCGGCTCATGAGGGAGTTGTCGCGGAGACCGGCATTGGCGGCACGCGGATTTCTCCGCAAGCTTTGCCCATGGGCAGCACCTTGCCGGGATTAAGCCGCCCGTCCGGATTGAAGGCGGCTCGGATGCGCTCCATCAAGGCGAGATCGTCGGGCGTGAAAATGAGCGGCATGAGCTCATTTTTTTCCATGCCGATTCCGTGTTCGCCGGTGAGCGCGCCGCCGACTTCCACACAATGCCGCATGATTTCGCCGCCCGCCGCAACCACGCGAGCGAATTGCTCGCGATCCCGCTCGTCAAAAAGCACGAGCGGGTGCAGGTTGCCGTCGCCCGCGTGGAAAATGTTGCCGATTTGCAGGTCGTACTTGGCGCTGATTTCCTCGATGCGGCGCAGCGTTTCCGGCAGGCGCGTGCGCGGGATGACGCCGTCCTGGACGTAGTACATCGGCGAAATGCGGCCAAGGGCGCCAAACGCTTCTTTCCGTCCCTTCCACAAAAGGTTGCGCTCCTGATCGTTGCGCGCGACCCGCACTTCCCGTGCCCGGTGCATGCGGCAAACTTCGGTGATCTCCGCCGCCTGGGCTTCCACGGCTTCGGTTAGCCCTTCGATCTCAATGAGGAGTACCGCTGCGCAATCCTTGGGGAATCCCGCGTGGACGTAGTCTTCGACCGCACGCAGCGTGAATCCATCGAGCATCTCGCAGGCAGCCGGAGTGATCGCCCGCACCGTGATTTCGACAACGGACTCGGTCGTGTCGTCGAGCGCATCGTAGACCGCGAGCAATGTTTTCACCGCTTCCGGCTTGCGCATGAGCCTGACGGTGATTTCCGTGACGAGAGCGAGCGTTCCCTCGGACCCGATGAGCAAGCCATCCAGGTCGTAGCCTGCGGTCTCGATATTTTTGCCGCCAATCCGCACAATTTCGCCATCGGGCAAGACGAGTTCGAGGCCTGTCACGTGATTGGCCGTCACTCCGTAGGCCAGCGTGTGAGGCCCGCCGGAGTTTTCCGAGACGTTCCCTCCGATCGTGCACGATTTTTGGCTGGAAGGATCGGGCGCGAAATACAAGCCCAGATGCTCGACCGCGCGGGACAAATCGAGGTTCACGACGCCGGGCTGAACCACCGCGCGAAGGTTCGGGGCATCGACTTCCAAAATCCGGTTCATGCGCGAGAATGCCACCACGATGCCGCCGCTGCGCGCGATCGCCCCGCCGGAAAGCCCGGTGCCCGCTCCGCGCCCCACCAGAGGAGTCTCGTGGCGATTCGCGAGGCGAACGATACCCGCTACCTCCCGTGCGGAGGTCGGAAACACGATGCACCGCGGAGATCCCAGCTCCACCGACCCATCGTATTCGTACAGCATCAAATCTTCCGAGCGGGACAGAACCGCCTTTGGCCCGAGCAGCTCCTCAAGTTCGTGGATCAGTTGCGGTTGCATCGGAATGATTTACGAATCCGGTGCCACTATAGTCCGTGACTTCGGGCAGAGTCAACGCGCGAGGCCCCCGCCGCCGCGAAACGCGACCACGGGACGCGAATGCCACCATGCGGAAATGCTTCGAAAAGAAGCACGAATCGGCTAAGATTCGCTTTCGAGAACCGGGCAATATCCGATGAGCCGGCCACCGGCGGTCCTCTCGGGGCATTCCTCTTTTGTAAGGAATGATATCGCGACACGATATAACAGAAAGCGGATTTGATGGGGCTGTGGTCCAAGCTGTTTCGCTCCAGCGAGAAAACGAAGAAGAATCCTTCGAAGCAGGAAGTCGAGGTGTACTTTGCCTACGGTTCCACGAACTTCCAACACGTGTACGCGTTTGAAGAGCAGCTTCTGACGGCGGTCAGCGATACCAAGGTGGGCGAATTTAGCGGGCACGAACTCGCCGCCGACGGCAGCGACGGCCGGCTGTTTCTCTACGGGCCGGATGCCGAAGCGATCTTTCGTGTGATTAGCCCCGTGCTGACGGCTTCGCCTTTGATGCGCGGCGCCACGGTCACGCTGCGTTTCAATCCCAGCCGGTGGGGAAGCCGCAAGCGAGTCATTCAGCTTCCGTAATCGTTGGATTCAAAGAAAAATCAGACTGCTTAATGCGCGTCGCGAACGAATCGCCTAGGGCTTCCCGGTAGGGTCCAGTATTTCCTTCTGGAATTGTTCTCCGTCTGCCGGAACGCAGAAAGCTTCCCCGATTTCCCATGGCTCCAGCTTAAAAGAACCTTGCATGGTCCAGGAGTGTGCGTAAGCCTTTGGATCATCGATGGTGATCACGATTTGCATGTTGTTATGACTCACGCGGTGAAACCGTTCGGTGACGTGCAACGCATCGCTGTGAGGAGAGCCCGCCGGGTCGAGCCAAGTCTTATCGTTCAGTCCGACGGTATCGACAACGAGGTCGTCCGCGTCCCAGTGGCCCACGGAATATCCCAGCCAAAGCGGCTCGGCTAAATCCTTCGGAAGCGGCCGTCCGTCCATCCACACCGTGCGCCAGATGTTGAAGGACTCGTAAAACAGGAAGATCCGCGATGGGGTCTGAACAATTTCGAACGGGTGGGAACCTGTCATATAAACGCGAGGCACACCCGGGGGAGAACAGCGAAATGTCGGATCCGTCGTCAGCGGTCCGCCCTTTTTCAGCTCGGCTGTATTGGCTTCATACTGCTTCTCCGCCCAGGGCAGCATGGGAGCGGCGTCCTTATTCACGTTGCTGCCGCGGACTCTGCTCATTTGTCCCGACCAGACGCCTTCGATGTCATGCGCCCGGCCTGTGCCCTTGGCCATTTTCGCTTCCGATGGCGCGGCGTCCTGAGGACGCGCCGGCGCTGGAAGACCTGTAAGGGCGAGGAGAATGGCCGCCAAGCCGAATACGCGATTTCGCATCGCGAAGCTCCTGCTTCGGATCCGATTCATACCGGGATTCTCTTCGTTTGCCGGGCCATTTGGATCGGCGCTCAATCCGCACTTCCGTGCTATTGATACGTAGCGCCCGGACCATCTTCGTTCAAGTTGAGTTCCTGGCCATGAAATGTGATTTTGCCGTCTCCGTAACGAATATAGCCGTTTGATGCGCCGTTCTTGGCTGGATGAAAGAGAATTTCAATTTCGTCACCCGGCTTGAGCGTGTTTTTTGTCCAACCGGCCCGGGACATATAGAGCGGATTATACAATTCGATGGTCCAATGCTGGACTTCACCCTTCGTGTCCTTAGCGTCGAAATGGAGCAGGCAATGGGGGTTGTTCCACTCGAGGTTCGTCACGGTCGCCTTCGCGGCGATCGACTTGGTCAGGTCGTAGGCCGTCGATCCGTGATGAGCAAACACCGGGGCGGCCAGCAGGAGCGGCACAAGGGAAATGTGGATGAGCAATCGTTTGAGATGCACGACACACCTCCCCGTCAATCCATGCAAGGCGCTGCGAGGGCCCGAGATCGCAATTTCCAACTCGGCGCCTCGTCTCGATTTTCCGTTCAGCAAACCTTATCCTTGGCTGTCGGATGTGTCAAGCGGTCCTGCGCTGCCGTGAAAATCTTTTGCGCCCTTCCGGGCCCTTCACGTGCCTGTCAGGTGTGCTACTCTCGCCCATTGCTTTTCCCAGGCCGAGGCCCGAAGTGAGCAAGCCGAGACTATTTTCCACGCATTTTCTCTATGAGGAGCCGCGAAAGCTGCTGGAGCAGCATTTTGACGTCGAATACTGGACGAAAAGCGAGCGCCCGCTCCGAGCCGAGGTGTTGAAGCTCGTTTCGGGCAAAGACGCGCTCGTCTCTTTGCTCACGGAAAAAATTGACCGGGAGTTGCTCGACGCAGCGGGCCCGAGTCTGCGAATCGTTACCAACGTGGCCGTTGGCTTTGACAACATCGATGTTCTTGCGTGCACGGAGCGGGGCGTCGCCGTGACCAACACGCCCGGTGTACTCGACGAGACGACGGCTGATTTTACCTGGGCACTGCTGATGGGCGTCGCGCGGCGCCTCGTCGAGGGAGACCGCATGGCGCGATCGGGTGCCTGGACGCAGTGGAATTTCGATCTGCTTTGCGGGACCGACGTCTGGGGGAAGACGCTGGGCATTGTCGGCCTCGGCCGCATCGGACGCGCCGTCGCCCGGCGCGCTTCGGGATTCCGCATGCGCGTGGTTTACAACAGCGCGACGCGAGCCCCGGTGGAGATCGAGAGGGAACTGGGTGCCGAGTACATGTCGCGTGAAGAAGTGCTTAAGCAGGCCGATTTTGTGTCTCTTCACGTTCCACTCACAGCTACCACGCGAGGACTCATCGGGCCCGCGGAACTGGCCAAGATGAAGCGCACGGCGTTCCTGATCAACACGACGCGCGGGCCGGTCGTGCAGGAAGAGGCGCTCATCGATGCGCTCGAACGCGGTGTCATTGCAGGCGCCGCGCTCGACGTGTTCGAGCGCGAGCCACTGATCCCGGACGGCCTGCGCCGCGACAATGTCGTCCTCGCGCCGCATCTTGGCTCTGCTTCCGTCGAGACGCGCACGCGGATGGCGCTCATCGCCGCCGAAAACGCAGTCGCTTTCTTCGCAGGCAAGCGCCCGCCAACCATTTTGAATCCCGAAGTGTTGCACGCGAAATGATTCGGTCCGGCAAAGCCGGGCGCGGGAGTGCGACGCCGGCAGGCGGGAAACGAATTGCAAAGGAGAGAGGAACATGGCTCATGTATCGCTCAACCATCCGAAACTCACGCTCGAAGGAGCGGAGGCCGTTCTAGCCGCGGCCAAAGGGCACGCCGCCCGCATCAAAGTGCCCATGAACATTGCCGTTGTGGACGACGGCGGCCACTTGATTGCGTTCGCGCGCATGGACGGAGCGAAGCTTTCCTCGATCGACATCGCGGTTAACAAAGCCCAAGCCGCGGCGATTCGCCGCCAAGCCACGGGTCCTGCGCGAAGCGGCGACGAAGTGAGTCTCCTGCTGTCCTTGGGCCTCGCCATCGGAAGCCGCGCGCGCCAAACGCCGATCCGCGGCGGAATTCCACTCGAAGTCAGCGGAGAATGCGTGGGCGCAATCGGAGTCAGCGCCGGTACCGAGGACGAAGACACGGACGTCGCGCGCGCGGGCGTGGCCGCATTTGGGAGAGCGTAGTCAGTTTCCGTCTCGCAGACTTCGGCTCGTGAGGCGTGTTTCGTGTGGGACAGAAACCCGACAGGGTCAAGCCCGTCCTGCCGGGTGATTCAATCCATTGGCGGACCTTAAACAAACCGCGCTCCACATTTTTCGCGACACGCTTGCCGCGATTGATATTCCCCGCGTCATGCAGCGCAAGCTGGATCGAGCGGGCTCCCGGATCCATGTGAATGACAGGCCAATTGACCTCGCTGCCTACGAGCGCATTTTCGCCGTCGCGATTGGAAAGGCTTCGGTGGCGATGGCGCGGGGATTGGCCGAGTTACTCTCCCCAGGCTTTCGCGCGAATGGCATTATTGTCGCGCCAACTACCGCGGCGGCCGTGCCCCACGGTTGTCGCATGATCTCTGCCGGGCATCCCATTCCGGATGAAGGGAGCTTCGCGGCTGGACACTCGATTCTCGATTTGCTCTCCACCGCCGATGCCCACACACTGGTGTTCTTTCTCTTATCCGGAGGAGGCTCGTCACTTGTCGAGTTTCCGCTCGATCCGCGCATCACGCTAGGGGACATGCAACAACTGAACCGCGTCCTGGTGACGTGCGGCGCTTCGATCGAGGAAATCAACGCGGTGCGAAAACATCTGTCCGCCGTGAAGGCGGGCCGTCTGGCCGTCGCCGCTCGGGCCGCGACGAAAATCACACTCGGCGTGACCGACGTGCCGGAGGGCCAGGAGTCGACACTCGCCTCCGGGCCCACGCTTCCGGATCCGACCACGGTTTCGGATGCGTGCGCCGTGGTCCACCGCTACCGATTGCTTTCGACGTTGCCACCCAATCTTCAAGCTCGGTTCGAGCATCCCGAATCCATTCCCGAAACACCGAAGGCGGTCGATCCCGCGTTTGATCCGCGCCGTGCGGCGTTTCAGATCGTGCTCGGGCGCGATGACCTCTTTCATCCCGCTCACCGTGCGTCGGAGTCCGCGGGCTTTTTCACCATATGTGACAACACCACGGACAATTGGCCGGTCGAGCGGGCTGCGGATTATTTGCTGGCGCAACTCGCGGCGCTCAAAGAGTCGAGTGACGGGAGAGCCGTGGCTGTGATCGCAGACGGCGAGGTGAGCTCGCCAGTTACAGGGCGCGGCACGGGCGGGAGAAACTCCGCATTCGTGCTCAATTGCGCAGACAAAATCGCGGGCCAAAAGATCGCGGTACTGAGCGCTGGCACCGATGGCATCGATGGGTCGAGCCCCGGGGCCGGCGCCGTTGCCGACGGGGAAACATCAACAAGGGCGCGTGCCGCAGGGCTCGACCCGGCCGATTATTTCCGCCGGAGTGACTCGTACTCCTTCTTCGACAAGTTGGGAGACGCCATCAACACCGGCCCGACGGGAAATAATCTGCGCGATCTTCGCATACTCGTCGCGGAGTGACCTTCGTGAGCGGCCGCAGCCAATGCGTGGCGCGTCGCGAAGGATTGACCTCAGATTTGCGCCAACATACGATGACCGCAGCGATCGCTAGCACGATCCGGGGAGCGTATCCCATGCGATGCAGTTTCGGCTTGCTCGTTTTAGGAGTGGCTTTTGCCGCAGGCGCAACGGCCTTCGCTCAGGGCCCGACTTACAATCGAGGCAGGGCCGCGACCGCGGAAGAAATTCGCGCTTGGGACAGCGCTGAAGTCGACGGGAAGAACCTTCCTCTTGGAAGCGGAACCGCACTGCAAGGAGCTCCGATCTTTTCACAGAAATGCGCTGTGTGCCATGGGACGAACGGCGAGGGACGTGATGTGCACGGTGGTGGCCCTCGTCTAGTCGGAAACAAGGGCACGACGGACGGCCTGCGAGCATGGCCGTTTGCGACTGCGATTTGGAATTTCATTCACAAGGCGATGCCTCTCGGCCAGGGAGAATCGCTGAACGCGGACGAGGTGTATGCCCTGACCGCCTTCCTGCTCCATAAAAACGACATCATCAAAGAGAACGACGTTGTCGATGCGAAGGACCTGCCGAAGATCCAAATGCCAAATCGTTACGGATTTGTTCCTTCTCCCTGGCCCAATCCGGATGTCAAAGCGTTTCGCACCCGATGCCCCGGCGGCCTTTGCCCGTGAACGCCGGTTTGTTCGCAGGGACTTCGGAAAATGGGTTCCCCGGAGGTGATTCATGGATCTGAAGCAATCGGGCCGCAGGCAATTCTGGAAGCAAGGCGCTGCTCTCGCTGGTCTCGCCGCAGGAGCGATTCGCTCGGCAACTGCTCAAACACGCGCCGCTGAGACGCCGGAACAGAGCGCCGAAGAGGCGCGCGCGTACGGCGAACGTCCCCGGTTCGAGACCACGGAACGGAGGGACCATCGGCTCGCGGGACAGTTCCATGGTGCTCCCTATCCTGACTCCGGCAGCCGCGGCCCGTATTCCGATCTGTGGACGCCCCTTCAAGATTTGCGCGGAATTATTACGCCTTCGGGGCTGCACTTCACGAACAATCACGGCTATATTGCACCGGACATCGATCCCCAGCAGTATCAGTTGCTGCTGCACGGCATGGTGGACCGCTCTCTGATTTTCACGTTGGACGACCTGAAGAATCTTCCTTCGGTTAGCCGGATTCACTTCGTCGAGTGTAATGGGAATGGCTCGCCGCACTTCAATGGGATCAATCCGGATTCTGTCCAGGATGCGCACGGCCTCACAAGCTGCAGCGAATGGACAGGGGTGCGGCTGTCGGTATTACTCAAGGAGGCCGGCGTGCAAAAGGGGGCGCATTGGGTCGATGCGGAATCGGCGGACGAGCTTCGTTTCACGAGGTCGATCCCGCTCGACAAGGCGATAGACGATGTGATCGTGGCCTACGGCCAAAATGGCGAGGCTACGCGTACCGAGCAAGGCTATCCGGTACGGCTCCTGGTGCCCGGATGGGTGGGAAGTTACAACATCAAATGGCTGAGGCGGCTCAAAGTCGTGGACCAACCTGAAATGGGCAAGTGGAGCACCAACATGTACACGACTTTGAGGCCAGACGGCAAACGGCGCTGGTTTGACTTCGAGATGCCGCCGAAATCGATCATCACCCGTCCGTCGGGTGGACAACGTTTGGCCAGCAAGGGATTCTATGAAATTACGGGGTTGGCCTGGTCAGGTTCCGGTGCGATCAGGAGGGTGGAAGTATCCACCGATGGAGGCCGGACCTGGAAGGATGCCGAGTTGCAAGAGCCGGTGCTGCGAAAGGCGCACACGAGATTCTGCTTTCCCTGGACGTGGAATGGGGAAGAAGCTGTGATCGAGTCTCGCTGCACCGACGAATTGGGCGAAGTGCAGCCGACGCTAGACGGTTTCCTGAAGAAGTACGGAATCACCTTGGATTACTTGCCATCGGTAAACACGCATTTCAATGCCATTCAACCCTGGAAGATCACACCCGAGGGAAACGTGCGCAATGTGATGTTTTCTTAGGCTCTGTATTCTCTCGCGCGTTCGGAACCGAACGCGCGAATTGCCCGCCTAGCGAACTCATCCGCGGGGAATAATGAATGGGGCTAGTCGCTCTTGCCTCCGGACGACGAAGATTCAATCCGGCGCAGCCGGTCGTTCATGTCCGTGATTAGATGCTCGAGGTGATCAAGCCGGTCGAGGACTGCTTGGTTGCTGTTTGAGGCAGGAGGGGCCACAGGGGCCGGGGGATCGCCATTTTTCTGATCGGCCTCAGGCTGTTCCTTTCGCGGTGTGCTTTGCGCCTTGAGCCGTTGGATGACCTCTTCCACGGCATGGGGAACGCCAATCGACAGTTGACCGCTCTTCAGCAGCGCCTCGAGAGGTTCGACCGCCGAGGAGTCCCCCCGCCGCCCCAGTGCAAAAATGGACGCGAACCGGATGTCGAACGAGGATTCGTTCAAATAAGAAATCAGCCGCGCTGTGATGTCATGATTTTTCTGATCCACGCGCCCGAGTGACGAGATCGCGATGCCGCGCAACTCGGACGGCTTTCCCGGAGCCGACCATTCCAGAAGCGTCGGCACCACGGCGTCGTCCCCGAGCGCGCCCATGGCGCGGAGTGCGGCGCGCCTCAACAAGTCATCAGGCGACGGAGTCGCAAGCGCCTTCTCAAAAAGTTCTTCAGCGCCGGGAGCCTTGTCCTGCGCCAAGGCTTGCAGCGCCGCGGCGCGCACCGAATAAGCCTTATCTTCCTTGTACACTTTCTGCAGCCGCTTGGCGGCGTCCTCGTCACTGCGGAACCGCCCAAGTTGTTCGACGGCGACCTGGCGTACCCATGCCTCATCGCTCGAAAGCGCAGCCATCACGTGCTTCCGTGCCTGGGCCGAATTGATGCGCCCGAGGGAGCGGATCGCTTCCTCGCGAACGCCCCAGAATTTGTCATGCTGCGCCGCCTCGGCGAGCGCGCTGATCACGCTGTCGTTGTCGCGAACCAAGCCGAGCGCAAGCGCCGCGTCGGCGCGATCCGGTACGGTCGTCGCGGTCTGCAACTGTCGGATCCATTCCTCCGGCGTTTTCTGGAAATCGACGGATTTCAAGAGTTTGTCGCCCTTGTCGAACAACACCATCGTCGGCGGTCCGTCGACCGCGAAGGAAAACGTTTCGTCGGCCTTGGAAACTTCGATGGGAAAAAGCTTCTCGCCGCTCGCAGTGGTGATTGCGACGCCGACCGGCACGCGGAACAATCCGACGTGCCCTTCCACCTTCTGCGTCTGCTTGACGTCCAGGCTGACTTTCTTTTCCGTGGCGTCGTAGCTCGATCGCACCGTGAAGCGCGGCGCGCCGGCGCCATAAATCCACTCGTCGAAGAAGCGGTCGACGTTTGTGCCGCTCGATTCCTCGATGGCCTTGGCTAGGTCCGCGCTGACCACGTTCTGGAGGCGATTCACGTCAAGATAATGCTTGAGAGCGCGGAAGAACGCTTCGTCGCCAAGCTGCTCGCGCAGCATTTGAATTACCCAGCCGGCCTTGTCGTAGACGTTGCCAACGTATTGCGTCGAATCGTCGATGTCGCGCGTGACAATGGGAATCGCAAAGAGGTCTTTCGATTGCATCCAGGAATTCTGGTCGCGCCAATAGCGATAAGAGGATGAATCCACTCCGTAATAATGCTCTTCCCAGAGGTTTGCGCCGAACGTTGCGAAGCCTTCATTGAGCCACGTGTTCGTCCAATCCTTGCAGGTGACGAGGTCGCCGAACCACTGGTGAGTCATTTCGTGGGAAATCAGGCCGTCCGCAGCCTCGGGCTTCTCGGAAGCCAGTTCGGCGCGCACCATGTCGCGCGCCGCGAGCGTCGTCGCGCTCACATTCTCCATTCCGGACGCGACAAAGTCATCGACCGCCGTCTGCGCGTATTGGTCCCACGGATACGGCACACCGAAGCGGTCCGAAAAGAAATCGAGCATTTCCTTGGTGTGGCGAAACGTGGGCTCGATCGTGTCTTCCATACCGCGGGGAACGTAATACGCGACAGGAATGTTGTGCCACGTGTCTTTCTTTTCCTTGTATTCCCCCGCGACAAAGGAAATCAAATATGTGGAGACCGGCAGCGATTGCCGCCAGGTCCAGGTTTTTTGTCCGTTGGGGGCGTCCTCGACACTCAGCAGCTTACCGTTCGAAACCGTCAGCCAATCCCCGGGCACCGTGAGGATCATCTCGGTGCTCGTGCGGTCGTTGGGATAGTCGTAGATCGGGATGTAGTGGTGCGTGTCTTCCGCTTCCCCTTGCGTCCAGATTTCCTTGGCGCGGTCGGGATCATCCCGGTCGGGTAGAATGAAATAAAGCCCGGCGGTCGGCTTACCTTCGTATTTCAATTCCACGTCGAATTTTTCGCCGGATTTTGCCGGTTGCGCAAGTTGCACGCTCAGCTTGTCATCATGAAGACTGAACGTGGCGTCCTTGCCGTTGACACGCGCGCTCGCAATCGTAAGATCGGTGCAATCGAAGTCCAAGTGCGTCAGGCCGTCGCGCAGCGTGGAAAGCGTGTGCGTGACGTCGCCGATCACCTTGCGCTGGTCGAGGTCGAACCGGAGAGAGACGCGCACATTCAGCAGGTGGTAATCGCGGCTCGGCGCATACGGTCGGTCCGCGCGCGCCCCCGCGCCCAGCAGAACGGCTACACCCACCAGGGCGGCCGCCCGGAACACGCGTTGACGGAGCTTCCTCCAGGGTGATTTCATTCGTGCCTCGCAGCGAATATCTCGGCTCGTCTCGCCATCCACCCATTATACCTGCACGCGCCGTGTAGAATCAGGGCGGCTCCGGCCGCTATTGTCCTTAGACGTGTACTGGAGAGAGGCGTTTCCCGCCGAAACCTAGCCGTGGCGGCGGGCCTACCCGCGAAGATAGGAGTCTTCTTTGCGGATCCAGTCCTCGCGGCGCGGAGCGAAGACGTCCACGTCCACCGTATCCTCCATCGCCACGGCCGAGTGCGGCACATTCGCTGGGATCAACAGAACTTCGCCTGCGCTGACCACGATTTCCCTGTCATCAAACACGAATTTCAGAGCGCCGGAAAGAATCCAGGAATACTGTTCGTTCAGATGCGAGTGGCGCGGGACCACCGCGCCCTGTTTCATCAAAAGCTGGGAAATCGTTGCGTTCTCTCCGGAGATCATTTGGCGCGAAAGCTTATCATTCAGTTTCTCGACTTCCATCGTCTTCCAGGAACTCTTTGCCAGTGTGCTCAACGGTTTCTCCTCGGGTACGGGCTCCGCTTGGAGCCCGCCAGAATTAAGTACGGGCTCCGCTTGGAGCCCGCTAAAATATGGGTCTCCAAACCGTGGCAGTATCCTCCCCGGAATCCCGCGCGGCGTCAATCCTGCCGCGCGCGGCACGCTCCACTCGTGGGCGGGCACCGTCCAAGACTTCTGATAAGATGCGTCAGGTCGGAAATCAACGGCAAGTGAGGTCAGGGGATGGGAGCGGAACCGAACGTCGCGGGAGTGGCGCGTCTACTGTACGTTGTGGCGGGTGCTGCCGTGGCGAGTTGGGGACTTTGGGGCGCGGATCAAGGCTGGACGCAGTGGCTGTGGCTTATACTCGGCGGGATTCTCCTGGTTCTCGGTTTGATCGGTTACTCTCCCGTGCATGTCTGGCTCTTGAAAAAAGCGCCAAAAGCGAATTAAATGCGCTCTCTCCATGCCCTCGCCGGATTTGTACTTTTCTTTGAACTGCCGATTCCCATCTACTGGCTGATTCTCCACCCGTTCGCTGCGTTCTGGCGAAGCCGGATTCGTGCCGCCTTTTGGTGCGCGACACTGACGGCGTGGACATGCGGCGGCCTGCTGCTGTGGCTTTTTCGGCATTTGCTTCTATCCGCGACCCGCCCTTCCTGGATCTCGATCGTCGCAGGCTTTGCTTTGATTGCCGCCGAGGCGTATCTGTTCGTGCGTGTCGAACGCGAACTCGGAAGCCGAAGACTCGTGGGCCACGCGGAACTCACGGGAGCGGGCGAAATGTTTTCGGGCGGGCTGTATGCCTACGTGCGTCACCCGCGCTACGCAGGGATGTTCAGCGCCGTGCTCGGAGCCGCGCTCCTTGCCGGAAGTACTTTGCTATGGAAGATTCTTGCGATTTGGTTTGTGTTTGCCTTTGTCGTGATTCGCCTTGAGGAAAGGGAATTAGCCGTCCGATTTGGCCCCGGCTATGAAGAATACCGTAAGCGTGTTCCAGCGTTTCTACCCGTTCGCCTGCGCGCCACCAGAAGCCAATAAGTTTCGCCTCTCGTGGAACCTGTCACCTTCGCGTTGAGCCGCCGTTGCCCCGCCGTCGCGGCTCCGCTAGAATGATCTTCACGTTGCGGAGAGGTGTCCGAGCGGTTGAAGGAGCTCGCCTCGAAAGCGAGTGTCGGGGAAACTCGACCGTGAGTTCGAATCTCACCCTCTCCGCCAGATTTTCCCTTCGTCCGGCTCGGTTGAACAGACTCAGATTCCGTCTTGTACTCGGCCATGAATTTTGGTTTAGTCAGCCTTGACCCATAGGTTGATTTGCGCACAGAGGATCGTGTCAAACCGGACCACGGCTCAAACCTTCAAGGCCAACGATTTCATTCGTGTCAGTTTCCACGAATCCTTGGGAGGCCAAGCACAGTGCATGCGCAAGCGAGTCAAACCCTATACCCATGATGCCTCGAAATGATATGCCTAGAACGGGACAAAGGCCTTGACCACACGCTCGCGCACCGGCTTAGTCTGGCATGAACTTTTCATGTGGCATGACACCAGTCCTCTCTCAGGTATGTTACGGTCGGGCCAAGGTGTCATCGAACCTGACGAATCCGCCGAAAACCCAGCAACCAAACGCAGGATCAAGAATCTGCTCGACGTGGCCGGCATCACCGAACAATTGGTGCAGGTTAAACCGCGTCGGGCAACGCACGAAGAACTGGCCGCGGTTCACGACCGCGGCTATATTGCGGCGATTGAGGCGATGAGCGCGGCGTCGGGCGGGGACGCCCGCATGGACGAGCCCATTGGCGACACACCGTTTGGTCCCGGAGGCTTCGAAATTGCAGCGCTGGCCGCGGGCGGCGTGATCGCGGCGGTAGACGCGGTAGTCGCTGGCGCGGCGCGCAACGCCTATGCGCTGGTGCGGCCGCCTGGGCATCATGCTGAGGCCAATCATGGTTTTGGCTTCTGTGTCTTCAACAATGGCGCGGTGGCCGCGCGCCACGCCCAACAGACGCACGGCCTTCGCCGGATCGCCATTGTGGATTGGGATGCACATCACGGGAACGGCGCACAACATATTTTCTGGACCGATCCAAGCGTATTGACGATCTCCGTCCATCAAGACAGGGCCTTCCCGCCGGGCTCGGGATCCATCACGGATATCGGTGAAGGAGAAGGAACCGGCTACAATCTCAATATCCCGTTGCCGCCGGGGAGCGGCGTCGGCGCTTACCTGGCCGCCTTCGAAAGGGTCATCGTTCCGGGCTTGCAGCGATTCGGCCCCGAACTTATCATTGCTCCCTGCGGTCTCGATGCCGGATGCTTCGATCCAATGTCACGCATGATGCTTCATTCCGACTGCTTTCGTGCCATGACGCGCCTGATCCAGACGGCCGCGGATAACCTCTGCGGCGGCCGGCTCGTCCTGTGTCACGAAGGTGGGTATCACAGGGCCTCAGTGCCCTTTTTCGGCTTGGCGGTCATCGAACAGCTTTCCGGGCTCAATAGCGGCGTGGTTGACCCGTTCCTGGCGATCATCGAAGAGTATCCCTTGCAGGAATTGCAGCCTCACCAGGATGCCGTGATACGGCAGGCCGAAGGGCTCTTGGAAAAGTTGCAACCGAAATAGGCGGGCGCACAGAGAGCTGAATTATTTCAAGAGTTCTGGATGGTGGACCCAGGGCAAGGAGGACGCCGGTGCAGGTGCCGTTGACGGCCCGCGAGGTACAAGAAGCGATCGAGGAACGGATCGGCAAGGGTGTCTACGCGCTTGGCCAGCGGCTCCCGCCCTTGCGGTCGATTGCCAACGAACTAGGCACAAGCCCCTCGACGGTCAGCCGCGCTGTTCAGGAAATGATCCGCAATGGCTGGCTCGAGGTGCAGGAACGTCAGTTTGTGCGGGTGCGCAGCCAGCTTCCCCATAAGTCCGCGCGTCACGCGGAAATTCAGCGGGCCATTAAATCGATCGCACATAAATGGAAACTGTGGGGCGGCGAAGAGCAGGAATTGCTCGACAACATCAAGGAGATGGTGGCCGAAGTCTTTGACGTGGAAGGGCACTTCGTATTCACCGAATGCAATACGAATGACCTGAACTATCTCGGAGAGGAACTCGCCGGCGAACTGCCCAGCCTCTCGATCGGGCGCGCTTTGATCGCGGATCTCGACGCGACGCGCCTGCGTCAGAATAATTCCATAATTCTTGTTCCCTATTATCACTATGCGGAGGTGCGGGAAATCGTCGGACAGAACGTCTCCGTCGTGCCGGTCCACACTTCGCCGAGCGCCGAAACCCTGGATGAATTGCTGACCGTCCCTCCCGGCTCGAAAGTACTTGTGGTGGGCCACAACAAACGCTCCGTGACGCGGTTGTCGGCAATCGTGCGGGATTATGTTGAGGTCAAGATTAACAGCATCATGGAAGACGAAAGCGAAGATCTAGCGAGACTAGCGTCAGAAGCGGATGTTGTATTCGCGGTGTGGTCGGCGGCTGAAGCTGTGGCGACCGTCCCCGGTGTGAAGCGCGTCATCGTCGTGCGGTTCGCGCTCGATACTTCGCTCGGTGCCAGGCTCAAGCTGGGCGCGGCGATGGCCTCGGAGGAATCTCGCTAGCCGCCGTCTTCACAGGCGGCGCAGCACGCGGAGTTGCTTACCATCGGCAGATCCAGGAGGGCGCCGCGCAAGGCCCCGGTGATCACGTCGGCTTCCGCAATGCGCAAAGGCAACGGCGGATTGATGCCCAGGCGCCCCGCCGCGTCAACCCCTGCAAGAACGCCACGCTCGCACATCTTGCGGCGGACTTGCGTCGCCATAAGCGGCTTGGTGAACGACACTCGTATCGAAAGTCCCGTGCCTTCGATGCGGTCAATTTGCGGGCAACTTTCGCGTATCGTCGAGAGACGCGCCATCAGATAGTTCGCAACTTCGAGCCCTTGCTCTAGCAAGCCTTGATTTTCGACCGCAGCAATCGCCGCCTTCACTCGCGCCAGAGCCTCGCCGCTCGCGGCTTGAGCAGCCTTCCGAAATATGGATCCTGATATTGCGCTTGCGCCGAAGCCATCGCCCGTCAAAACGGCGCCGAACGGACATCCGAGCGCGATCGTCTCCCCGACGACCACTAGCTCCGGTGCGCGCCTCCAGGCAACGCTAGCCAGCCAGTGCCCGGTGCGTCCGAGCGTTTCGTTCTCATGTGCCACGAGCACTCTATCACCTGTCGTCGGCTCGCCATCGAGGGCGTTCAACTCGACGACATGGCCATTCGCGCCAAGAACTGATTGCGCAAAGAGCGTCGCGAATTCAGCCGCGGCTGCGAAGCTTGATGCCATCGCCAGGCAGGTGTAACCGGGCGCCAAAGAGGACAACATTCGTTGCGTCTCCAGCCGGTCGGCCGCTGAGATTGGCGGCGAGTCGTGGCCGAGCAGTGCGGTCTTCGAGGAAGCCGCCGCGTCGAGATAAAGGTAACCCGTGGCGAGCTGAACCGTGCACCGGCGGGCGTCGACGGGCCGGTTGGTATCCGGCCCCAACGTCGCGTGCGCGCCGACCTCCAAAGTGTGCTCCGGCCAGGAGGATTGAATGGCCAATTATCGCTCCCGTTTTGAGGCCCCCGACTCCGGACTTGCGGTCGAGTTGTAGTCTGTTGTAGTGTCTCAGACAGGAAACAGAATACGGTTTGACGGACCCGCGTGTCAACGGAGGCCGTAGTGGCAGAGCGTCTTGACTTGGTGATCAAAAACGGGACCCTGGTCTTAGGCGGCGGAAGTTACAGAATGGGCGTGGGAATAAAGGATGGCAGGGTCGCCGCTTTGGGACAAGAACAGTTTTTGCCTCCCGCGAATGAAGAAATCGATGCCGCCGGTTTGCACGTTCTGCCAGGAATCGTGGACAGTGAAGCTCATCCGGGCTGCTATGTCCCCTTCAAATATGACATGACCACCGAATCACGAGCCGCGGCGTGCGCCGGCATCACCAGTTGGGGCATCCAGGCGCCGTCCACACGCTTGGGGACCGAGCCTTTCAAAGAGGTTGTGACTTCCGCCGATGTCGTGTCCTTCAACAAGTGCTTTGGCCCCGCCGTGGAAATAATCGAATCGGTTTCGATGGTTGACTGCTACTTGACGTATATGCTCGAGACCGATGAGCAGGCCAACGAAATTCCGCAATACGCCGAAGAGCATGGCGTTACCTCGTACAAACTTTATATGCAGACGCGTAGCATGAAAGGATGGCGAGCCGATCAAGACAGCAACTGGCCCTCGCGCCGCGCCGGCCTCGGCACGGGAATCGATGATGGCACCGTCTACCTCGTGATGGAAAACGTGGCGCATCTTGGTTACCCGGCCATCTGCCACATTCATCCTGAGAACTGGGAAATCGCTCGCATTTTCGAAGAGCGGCTGCGCAAGGCGGGGCGAAACGATTTCGGCGCCTGGACCGACCGTTCGCCGGACTTCCTGGAAGCTCAGCATGTGCACGCCTACAGCTACCTTGCGCGCCAAACGCCCGGACATGTGCGGCTCTATCTGCAGCACGCAACAACCAGACTCACATTCGATGAAATTGCTCGTGCCCGCGCCGATGGGCTCGAACTCTACGCTCAGACCGGACCTGCCTGGCTGTGGATGGAGCCTCAATATGGCTGGCGAATCAACGTCCCACTGCGGCGGCGCGACAATATCGAAGCGCTATGGGCTGCGCTGGCGGACGGAACGGTGGACGTGGTCGGTTCCGATCACGTGGTGGCGTGGGAACCGTCTTCCTATGAGGAGATGTACAATCCGAACATCTGGTCCTGCCGCACAGGATTTTCGCGGGTAGAAATGATGTTGCCTGCCTTGCTCTCCGAGGGCGTCAACAAGGGGCGGATTTCGATTGAGCGGGTCGTGCAAGTGGCCTGCGAAAATCCTGCAAAGACCTCGGGCATCTGGGGCCGGAAAGGTTCGTTGCTGCCAGGTTTTGACGCCGACGTGGTGCTGGTCGACCTATCGCGGGAAGTCAAGGTCAACAAAGGCCACATCAATACGCGCTCGGGCTGGTCTTTGATGGAGGGCCATACGTTCAAGGGCTGGCCGGTGAAAACGATTTTGCGAGGCAAAGTTACCGCCGAATGGGCCAAGGACAGTCCCGGCATGCGCCCCGTTGGGGAGCCGCGTGGAAAATATATGCGTCGCGCTCTGGGAAAGCCGTCATCGGGCAGCATGGAAGTGAATAGCCCAGTGCGCATCAGCCGCACCGATCGCTGGCTCGCCGATCCTTATCAACGGCCCGGCTTCAGCCCGGAAACCATGAAGTACAATAAGCCTCGGGGGGAGTGAGATGGCCGTCTGGGACGATGTCTTAAGCGACCGCGACCGCCAGATTTTCGCCGCGGCCGGGTGGGGACGCCGCGCTGGCTTCGGCAAGAAGCCCGCCATAATGGTCATCGACGTCAACTACAATTTCTGCGGCGACAAACGCGAGCCAATCCTGGAATCCATCAAACGCTGGCATTTCTCGTGCGGCGAGCGCGCCTGGGACGGCATTGACGCCATTCGCAAAATCCTCGCGGTGGCGCGCCG
>Ga0335085_10000721_pt1 | contig 86120 bp, 69 predicted proteins | sample Lox_Sample_45_FD_206712 | JGI IMG/M metagenome (GOLD analysis project Ga0335085, IMG submission 206712) | Soil microbial communities from Loxahatchee National Wildlife Refuge, Florida, United States - Lox_Sample_4.5 | ecosystem: Environmental > Terrestrial > Soil > Wetlands | place: USA... | reverse complement strand
TCCGATGACACACCGGTCGAGCAAATGATTGCCGCCGCCCGCGAATTCAAACATCGCCGCCTCCCGATTTACGACGAAACGCCGGACACCATCGTCGGCATTTTGAACGCACGCGCGTTGTTGTTGGACCCGAAAATTGACCTGGCGGACGCGATTGAATTTCCGTCGTTCGTGCCGGAGACGATGAACCTGCTCCAGCTTTTCAAAAGTCTGCAAAAACAGCAGCGCGGCCTGGCCATCGTGCTGGACGAATTCGGCGGCACGGCTGGGCTGGTCACCATGGAGGACATCCTGGGCGAGCTGGTCGGCCGGATCCGTGTGGCGTTGCGACCGGAGGGTTTTATCATGGAAAAACTCGCGCCGGACCGGTGGCGCGTGAACGGCACGATGCGGCTGGACGATTTCCGCCGCGAATTCCCGCCACTCGGTGACGTGCCCGAAGTCGAGACGATGGGCGGACTGCTGGCGCATCTGCTGGGCGTGGTGCCGGAGGCCGGCCAGGCGGCGTCGTTTCGCGGCTTGAAACTTACGGCGCACGTGGCGGATGAACGGCGCGTGCGCGAATTGCTGGTGCAAGAGGTTAAATAAAATGACCCTTGCGATTCTCAACTGGCTTGGCCTCGTGGGATGTCTGGTAATGTCGTTCCTGTTTTCGGGCATGGAAGCGGGCGTATTCGCCTTGAGCCGGTTGCGCATCCGGCGGTTGGCGCACGCCGGGCGGCCCTCGGCGAAAATGCTTTACGGATTTCTCGAAGACCCCGAAAATTTTCTTTGGACCATCCTGGTCGGCAACACGCTGGCCAATTTTCTCATCCTCGGCTGGGTCGTCGTAAAACTGCACGAGTGGCTGGAATGGCATCATGCCGCGATCATCGTCATTTTTGCCGCAGCGGTATTTCTGTTTTACGCCCTGTTCGATCTGCTGCCGAAAATGTTGTTTCGCGCGCATCCCAATCAGTTGTGTCTCGCCGCCGCCGGCGTGTTCCGGCCCGTCCATTTTGTGTTGCGCCCGCTGGTCTGGCTGATGAAGTCAGCGTCCACGACGTTGTTGAGCTGGACGGGCGGGCGCGCGTTCACCGGGCGGCTGTTTGGCAACCGCGAGGAAATGCGAGCGGTGATGCAGGAATCCGCCCAGGCGCTAACCAGCGATGAGCGCGCCATGGTCAACCGCGTGCTCGACCTGCAAAATTTCACCGTCCGCCAGGTGGCCACGCCGCTGGCTCAAACGGTGGCGATTGAGGCCCAAACACCCGTCCGCGACGTGCTGGCGCTGGCCCGCGAAAAGAAACTTTCGCGCCTGCCAGTCTGGGAAACGCGCGACGGCGGGCGCCGCATCGCCGGATTGCTGGGGCTGGACGTCTTGTTGTTCCGCGCAGACCTGGATTTCGAGAAACCGGCGTCAGCCTACATGGCTCCGGCGCTTTTTGTGGATGAGGGCATGCGGCTGGAAATCGCCCTGCGGCTGATGCAACGCGCCGGCCACCGGCTGGCGATTGTGTTGGGACGCGACCGCGCCGAGACCGGCATCGTGAGCCTGGAAGACATTTTGAAGGTGATGTTCGGAGAGGTGAGGCTGTGATTGTTAAATGAGTAACTGGTGGATTGAGTTAAATGAGTAATCGGTTAAACAAGTTAAATGAATTGCGAGAGCGCGCATGGGCGAAGACTCATTTAACCAATCACTCATTTAACTTACTCAACCGCTGCAAGCAATGAACTGGGACGCCATCATATTAACCGCGTTGAAAATCTTGGCAGTGCTGGCGCTGGTGCTGCTGAATGGATTTTTCGTCGCCGCCGAGTTCGCACTGGTCCGCGTCCGCGAAACGCAGTTGGACGCACTGGTGGCCAAGGGGCAGCGCCGCGCGAAAGTAGCGCGGCACATCGTCCGTAATCTGAATTCCTACCTCAGCGCGACCCAACTCGGTATCACGATGGCCAGCCTCGGCCTGGGCTGGATGGGCCAGCCCGTCTTTGCCTCGTTGCTTTCCCCCGTGCTTGGATTGCTGGGTGTGCAATCCGGCGCGTTGTTGCATTCGATTGCGTTCATCGTCGGTTTCAGCGTGTTGACTTTTCTGAGCATCGTGGTGGGCGAACTGGCGCCCAAATGGCTGACGATTCAGAAGACGCTGCCGATTGCACTGTGGACGGCGCGTCCGTTGCACTGGTTTTACCTCGCATTTTATCCGTTCAACCGGCTGTTCAATTTCGCCGCGCGCACGCTGTTGCGTCAAATCGGAATTGAACCCGACGCCGAAGTCAGCGGCGCGCAATCGGAGGAGGAATTGCGCCTGACGCTCGCGTCGGCCGCACAAGGCCGGATGACGTTCGGACGCAACCTCATTCTGAATGCGCTCGATTTGCGGGGCCGCATCGCCCGCGAAGTCATGCGTCCGCGCCACGAAATCACCGCGTTCGACACCGACGCGAGCATCGCGGACTGCCTGGCCCTGGCGGAGCAGACGCGCTACTCGCGTTTTCCCCTTTGTGCCGGCGGTGACCTGGACCGGACCCGCGGCGTGGTCCACATCAAAGACCTCTACGCGCTGCGCGACCGGGCGCGCACGGCGGCGGATTTGCTGCCGGTGGCGCGCAAGCTGGTTTATGTGCCGGAGACCGGGCGGCTGGAAAAATTGCTCCAATTGTTTCTCGAGCGAAAGCTGCACTTCGCAATCGTGGTTGATGAATACGGCGGCACGGTCGGCATCGTGACGCTCGAAAACGTGCTCGAAGAATTGGTCGGGCAGATCCAGGACGAGTTCGATGAGGAAAAACCGGAATTGACGCGCGTGGATGAAAATATCTGGGAAGCGTCCGGCGCGCTGCCGTTGCACGAGTTGGAAAAACTCGTCGGTGAAATCGGGCGCGGGGAAGGCGCAGCCACCGCCAGTGGCTGGATTACTCAAAGGCTCGGCGGCTTTCCGAAAGTCGGCGACGCGCTGACCGTTGGCGCCTGCGAACTGCGCGTGGAAGAAATGGATGGCCCGCGGGTGGCCCGTTTCAAAATTACCCGCCGGAAGGAATTGGAAGACACAACCTTCACCACCCGGCGCCGCGGATCGCAAAAACGGCCGTGACGACACCGATGCCGGCGTCAACGGCAACCGCCGGCCAAAGCCCTTGCAAAGCCGCTGCAGTCGCAAAGAGCAACAACGCGCCCAGCCAGAGCCCGAGCGGATGGTAATCCGGCGAACTTTTCCCCCGCGGCCGTTTGTTGATCAACAGGGGCGTGACGAACGCCAGGATGAGCAACGCCACGACCGCCCAACTGACGAAATTCACCAACGGCGCGCCCTGCCAGGTGACCGGAAACTTTGTCGGCGTCCAGAGCCAGTAATGTTTCACCCGAGAGGCAAAGGGGTCGAGGGCGAAATCAAACAGCATCACCAGCGCGGTCGTGAAACCGATGACCCAGAAGCCGTAGGTCTTGGTTTTCCGCCAGGGACGCAGAATCAACCGCGCCACGCCGCGTGAATTCAGGAGGGTGAAAACCCAGAGCAGCGGCATCGCCCAGGGCAGGGTCTTGAAGAGTTTTGGTCCGGCTTCCGGCCCGAACACGAATGGGCCGAAGGGCAGGTCGGTGATCTCACCCAGCGCGTGCGCCGTGCCGCCGATGACCGCGATGATCAAGGTTGCCCACAAAATGTTTTGCATTGGCAACCGCCGCATCGGAGCGACGATCGTGCTGGCAGTGGCCAGCAAAATCAGGAGTGCGTCCGGCCAATCCGGCTGGTCGGGTTGCCTGGCGGACGTCCAAAGCATGGCCAACGAGGCGGCGAAACCCAACGCAACCAAAACGATGAGCGACCAATGCACCCAAGTCGTGACTTTCCCGACCGGGGCGGGCGCTGGCTGATTTTGGGACGGTATGGGCGGTTGCATTTTTGAAACGCTATTAACTTGCGGTGACGCGCGCACTCTAAAAATTGGCGAAGGTGCGAGCAGCGGGAATTGCCTTGTTGCATGGCAGCAAAATTGCTTTTTTAGAGCGCGTCATGACCTTGGACGAAATCACGAGCCAGATTAAGAATTGCGCCGGCCAGATGAACGCGCGGTACGGCAGCGTCGTTTTTGATGAGTGGGCGATTGTCTCGCTCGTGCAAAACAAGGCGCGTATCCTGGTTTACATCGGTCCGCGCAACGATGATTTTCTCAATAATTTCGCGCGGGACCTGGGCACGTTGCGCGCGGAACTGGTCGGAGGACAATTTGGCGCCGGTGATTTTGAATTTGCGCGGCACGGTATCGGCACGGGATTCGAGTCGTTCCTGGTGCTCGGCGCGGGCATCTATCTCATCTGCAATAACACGCACGAGTCCATGGATGCCATTACGAAAAATCCCCGCTGGCTCGATGCGCAAGTGCCGTTTGCGGAACTGGCCGACAAAGTCCGCATCCATCCGGTAGCCCTTTCCAGCGACACGCAGTTCTTCAGGAAGTCCTGAGATGGGGAGCGCGGAGCATCGCTCCGCGGATTTGGGGACGTTTATGCGGAGCGATGCTCCGCGCTCCGGGTTGGCGGTTTGATTTTTGTGTCAGATGATTCTTGCAGCGAAAAGTGGGGGACGTTCTTGCTTGCTGAAAACTTTAGCCCAACAGCCCTTTCCAGAGAAAATATCCGTAGGCGGCGACGAGCAGTATGCCGACAAAGCGCGGCAATCGCCCGAACAACGCGATGAAAAGGAAATGCACCAGGGTCGCGCCCAGGAGAATGAACATGCCGGTGTGAAAAAACGGCGGCACGTCCATCGTGCGATACAGCGCATAGACGCCGATGCACAGCGGGATGGACACGTGCGCGTCGCCGACTTGCGAGGCATAGACGACTTCCGGCTGTTTGTGCCAGCTGTAATAGAGCGCCAGCACCGCGTTCGGCAGCACCATTACCCAGCCGCTCAACCAGCCGAGGTATTTTGTGCTGATGAAGCCGGTGTGAATGTTGGAAATCCAGGCAACCAGCCAGTCCGTGCTCACATAAATCGCGTAAGCGCCGATGCCCAGCAACACCAGGTCAAACGGCAGCATCCAGCCCAGCGATTTGCCCTGGCGCACGTTGTTTTTAAGGACGTCGAACACGTGAAATCCCTGCCAGAACAAAAAAAGCCCGACCAGGATCAGGCCGTCGTTGAAATCAATCCGTCCCTTGCGGCCCACGACCCACACGGCCCCCGTGAAAAAGATAACGGCGGTGAGCGTAAGCAACGACGAGAGCCGGTTCAGTTCGTGCGTTTTCCCGGCGATTTTGCCTTTTTTCTTTTGTGACGGCAGGAGCTTCATGCCCCAGATGAGCGCCGGCAGACCGAGCACGAGCGTCATGTTGGTGACGTTGTTGACGAGCGAATTGACCATTACGTCTGCGCCGTGGTTGCCGCCGGCAACCACATCTTTGCGGCCGAGGATGATGGCGAAGATGAGGTTGCCCATGCCGGAGCAATACGGCATGACAAGTGTGCCGAGGACGGTGCCTTCAAAACCACGGCCGCTCATTGCTTCGAGCCGCCAGATCATCAGCAGCGACGCGGCAAGGAACAGCGCCAGAAACAGCCACGGCGCGTAAGGCCCTTTGGCTTCAATCCAATGAATGAACGGGTTGGCCACGCGCCGGAGTTTAATGAAATCAAATACGGGCGCGATTTTTTTTGACACGAATTGCACGAATTAACACCGATTCAAGGCCATAGAACCGTTTGACAAACCGGCCTTCGCCTCTAATCTGGTTCGGCTTTATGGAATACAGATTATTGGGAGGTTCGGGGTTCAAAGTTCCGGTCTTGACGCTCGGCACCGGCACGTTCGGCGGCAAAGGCGAATTGTTCTCCGCGTGGGGCAACAGCGGTGTTCCCGAAGCCAGACGATTGGTTGACATCTGCCTCGACGCCGGGCTGAACATGTTCGACAGCGCCGATATTTATTCGGATGGAATGGCCGAGGAGATTCTCGGTAAAGCCATCTCCGGTCGGCGCGACAAAGTCCTCATTTCTACCAAGGCCACGTTTCGTCTGGGAAACGGGCCGAACGACGTCGGCTCGTCGCGTTTTCATTTGACTCGCGCTGTCGAAGACGCTTTGAAGCGACTCGACACCGATTACATTGACCTTTTTCAATTGCACGCCTTCGACGCCCTGACGCCGGTCGAGGAAACGTTGAGCACCCTCGACACGCTGGTGCGCACGGGAAAAATCCGATACATCGGTTGCTCCAATTTTTCCGGGTGGCACCTGATGAAATCGCTCGCGGTAGCCGACAAATACGGGTATCCGCGCTATGTCGCGCATCAGGCGTATTATTCCCTCATCGGCCGCGAGTACGAATGGGAACTGATGCCGCTGGGGCTTGACCAAAAGGTGGGCGCGGTCGTGTGGAGTCCGCTCGGTTGGGCGCGGCTGACGGGAAAAATCCGGCGCAGCCAGCCGGTGCCGCCGGTTTCGCGCCTGCAATCCCAATTCAACCGGGACATCGGCCCACAAGTGCCCGATGAATATCTGTACAACGTTGTGGATGTGATGGACGAAATTGCCAAGGAAACCGGCAAAACCGTTCCGCAAATCGCGCTCAACTGGCTGTTGCAGCGCCCGACGGTTTCGACGCTGGTCATTGGCGCGCGCAACGAAGCGCAACTTCAGGACAATTTGGGTGCAGTGGGCTGGAACCTGACGTCGGAACAAATGAAGCGGTTGGACGCCGTCAGCGCGGTCCCGATGATTTACCCATACTGGCATCAAAGAGGTTTTTCCGAGCGTAATCCGTTTCCGACGGGCTAGAAACTGGTTTGGAGTTCCGCCTTTAGGCGGTTCCGGGAGTCGTGCTCAATCCGCGTAAACGCGGAACTCTGAACTAAATTGCTGGTTCGTCCCAATCCTTGCCATAATCGCGAATGGGATACTGCTGCCAGATGTGTTTCGCTTCTTCAACTCCAGTTCGCGCCAGGTATTCCGCCGCACTGCTCCACGGCCAATCCGTCCACCGAGCGACATAGCCGTGCCGCACCGGATTGTGATGGACGTAATTCAGCGTCGCCAAGTAATGCCGTTCTGAACGCATTGCACGCTCGACGGCGCGAAAGAAACTTTTCGCCCGCGAGCCTGCTCTTCGCCATTCCAAGTGAACGACGTGCGTCCATGCAGCAAACCCAGTTCATGCAGCAAGCGCTTTATGTCCGGCGCTTCCACAAGGGCGTGATAGTGATTCGGCAGCACGCACCATGCGAAAGTTTGGTGGGCGTAGGCCGCGAACACAGCCAATAAATCACGAGAGAAATTGTCCATGCGTTCCGGGTTTTGGCCGATGTAATGATGGTGTTCGTAACACGCGGCAGAAATGAGAAACCGGCAATGGCCGAAATTAGGCCGGTGCGCTGGCGAATGCCACGGATAACCGCGGTCTTTCCGCCATACGAGCAATTCGCCGCGCTGTTTTGGGTTCATTTGACGCCAGAGAAAACGTGGCGCGGACATGATTTGAGATTACCCGAACCGCATAAATGCGGAACTCCAAACTTTGCTGCGTTTGCATTCGGTTCGCGTTCGGAGTTCCGCCTTCAGGCGGCCAACGTGCGATTTGTAATACTCTTGGCCGCGTGAACGCGGAACTCCAAACAATTCAGCCAGCGGAAAATGGGAAATTTTTAGAATGGCACGTTCCCATCTGGCGGTTTCGGCGCTTTCCGCGTGAAGAAATATTTTCGCAAATACTTGCTCCGGCCTCGACCTTTCGGGATGCGCAACCCGCCCAGTACGGCCAACTTCCAGTTACCATGTTTATGGGCGTGGCATCTTGGGCAAAGCAGTTGAAGATTTTCCAAACCATGATCGCCGCCTGCCGTAATTTGTGTGATGTGGTCAACGTGCGCTTCGACAAGCAATTTCACACCGTATTTGAAATTCCAGATTTGATTCGCCTCGCAAAGCAAGCGTCCAAAGGTTCCACCTCGATGCTCTTTATCTTGGCATTTGCCTCCATCTCGTAGAAATACCAGCGCTCGCCGACGCTCCCAATCAGGAGGATAGCCTTTGTGCTTTCTGAATTTCACTTCGACCAGATTCCTCCACTCCAACTCATCATTATGATTCGGGTTATAGTCGGGAAATTCATTTTCCAATTCCCATTGGCGAACTCGTCGTTTGCGACGTTTTGGCTGCGGAACATCCTGCCGGGTATCTCGCGCATTTTGCTCATCGGTTGTTGGTTCAGCAAACTTCTCAAACAGCCAAGAGACAATAAACATTACAAGCACAACCAGCAGGATTATCAGCGGCGTGCTCATGTAGGTTGCGCATCAGTTTCCAAAATTGCTCATTGCCTTCTCAATCCTCGCCAGTACCTTTTCCTTCCCCATCACTTCGAGTAGGTGGTACAGGCTCGGACCGGCGGTTTTGCCGGTCACGGCCAAGCGGCAGGGATGCACCAGCACGCCGGGTTTCACGCCCAGTTCGGCAGCGGTGGCTTTCAACGCGGTTTCCAAGTGAGCGGCGTCAAACGTCGGCAACGTAGCAAACGCGTCGCGGAGTTTTTCCAGGCGCGGCTTGTTTTCCGGAACAAAATCCTTTTTCACGCCTTCGGGGTTGCAATCGAATTTGTCTTTGAAATAAAAACCGGCGTAAGCAGGCAGTTCGCTGAACATCTTGAACTTGCCCTTGCAGGTGTCGAGCGCGGCTTTCACGTAGGGCAGGGGAAAGGAATGTGTGTTCACACCCGCTTTGGCAAAGGCGTGCACGGCCAGTTCGTAAAAGCGGTCGTCGCCCAGTTCGCGGGCGTATTCGCCCTGCAACCAGAGCAGTTTCTCGTAATCGAACCGCGCGTTGTGCCGGAGAATTTGCGGCAGATCGAATCTCTCGACCACTTCGCCGCGCGACAGTTTTTCGCGGTTGTCCTTGGGTGACCAGCCGAGCAGGCACAGATAATTCACCACGGCTTCGGGCAGAAATCCCTCGTCGAGATAGGTTGTCAGCGACGCGCCTTTGTCGCGCTTGCTCATCTTGGAGCCGTCGGAGTTCAGGATGAGCGGGATGTGCGCGTAATGCGGCGGATTCACGCCGAATGCGCGGAACAGCGCGATGTGCCGCGGTGTGTTGCTCAAATGGTCTTCGCCGCGGATGACGTGCGTGATGCCCATTTCCAAATCGTCCACGACGTTGGTGAGATGAAACACCGGCTGGCCGTCCGAACGTTGAATCACAAAATCCGGGTCCTGTTCCTCGCGATCGGTGAGTTTGCGGACGACATCGCCGACAACGAGGTCGTTAATCGTGATCGGTTCGCGGGTCATTTTGAATTTGACCGCGCCTTCGTGCTCGTAGGCCAGGCCATGTGAGAGCAACGCCTCGACGCGGCGCTGGTAATATTCCTTCCGCTGACTTTGGAAATACGGGCCGCGGTCGCCGTGGGAGGGGCCGGTGGCATCGCCGGTGAGCGGGCCTTCGTCCCAATCGAGGCCGAGCCAGCGCAGGCCGTTAAGGATGACCTCCACGGCCTCCTGCGAATTGCGCGCGGCGTCTGTGTCTTCGATGCGCAGGATAAACGTGCCGTCGGTGTGCCGGGCGTAAAGCCAGTTGAAGAGCGCGGTGCGCGCGCCGCCGATGTGCAGGAACCCGGTTGGCGAGGGGGCGAAACGGACACGAGGTTTCATGGGCATGATTTAACCACGGATGGACACGGATGAACACGGATAAAATGTAAACCGGAAAGAGAAATTGCCGTGAGTGGTGGCACAGGTTACCTATCACGGCTGGAGCCCAAGCCGCGTATGCCTGTGATTTCAGCCAAAACTGCGGCTTGCCGCAGTGGCGAAGAAAGAGCATATTATGGCAGATGAAGCTGCGAACCGAGCTACTGGAGCATTTGACAACGGCGGACATTCTCAAGGAAGCCGTGGCGAACCAGCACCGTTACAAAGCCGAGCCAACTTTCTCAAAAACTGGAGTTGGACATCTGTCACCGAGATCAACCGCGGACTCTGCGAACGAGGCCGCGCGCAGCAAGGCATTAACTCGGAAACTCACAAGGCGGTTGAAGAAGAATGGGAGCGCCGTCGCGCGTCCGAATTAACCCTGCTGGAGACTTTTCAATTTCTTAAATCCTGCCATCGGCGGGCACCGTTTCTTTTCTTTAACGGCAATACATTTGCAGAAATTGGCCGCGCTCTGGCCACGGCATTGTTCGCTGATCTTAAGTTTCAGCGCCGGAAGGAAGCCTCGTCGGCTGTTGCCCACTTCATCACTGGCGTATTGGACGAGGAAATGATGCTGGCGATGATTGAGTCTCTGTTCGAAACCGCGAGTTTCCAGCCGGGTGACCGTGTGAAAACTCTGCGTGGCTCAACTTGCGGCTTTATTATGCAAATCCTCGACGATGGCCGCGTGGTCTGGCAACCGGCAGGCACCCAATCCGAATTGATCGCTCTGCCGGAAAGCCTGGTGCTGGAGAAAAAACCGAAGCGGAAATAATTTTCCGGCTCAACGCAACGCATCAAGTTGTTTCAACACTTTGCAAAGCCGGGCCAAGCGCGGTACGAGCACGCGAGCCGATTGCGCCTGGCGCAGCGGTTCGAGAAACATGCTCTCCAATTCCAACGGCTGGTGACGCTCGAAATCCAGGAGCGTGGACGCCTTGTAAGCCCCCATGGTTCGCGTGCGGGCAATCCGGTCGTCGGCGACGCTGTCTGGAATTTTGTGTCCCAGGGCGCGCGCAATGCGGATAACCTCCAGCATCAATTCACGCACCAGTTTTTCCCAGCGCGGGTCGGCGAGCAGTTTATCCGTCGGCAGGCAGCTGCCAACCCGGTTCTCAATTTTGAGTTTCGGGTTTTGAGTTTCGAAAATTTCGTAACCGGCGGTACCGGCCACGCCGAGGCCGTTGAACGGAATGTTCCAGACCAGTTTTTCCCATTGAGCTTGCGCCAGGTTGTCAGTGGTTTTGCACGACACCCCGGCGGCCTGAAGCAGCTCGGCCAGTGCCCGGGTGCGCGGTCCTGCCGGGCGCCGGAATTCGCCAAGCACAATCAGGCCGTAATCCATGTGATGGATGACCCCGGGTTCGACCCGATTCAGGCAGACAAAACAGAGACCGCCGAGGATCTGATCCGGCGGAAAGAGGCGGGCCAATTGTTCGGTGTTGCCCAATCCGTTCTGCAGCGTGACTACCGCCGTGTGCCGGCCGACGAGTGTCGGGAGGAGTTTGGGGAACTGGTCGTTGGCGGTGGTTTTGAGCGCAATCAACACTGTATCGCTCACGCCGATTTCCTCCGGCGCCCGCGCGCAACGCGGTTGAACATGAAAATCGCCTCGCACGCTGTGGACCGTCACGCCTTTTTGCCGCACCACATCGTAGTCGGACCGGAGCAGAAAATGAACCTCTTGCCCGGCCTGACAGAGGCTGGCGCCGTAGTAACTGCCCACCGCTCCACAGCCGACAACGGCGATTTTCATTTTCGATTTACGATTTACGATTTACGCGCCACGCGGCGAACCGTTTTTTTGACGGTTCGTGCCAGCCCATGCCCATCGTAAATCGTCAATCGCAAACCACAAATAAGAAAGGCGCTCCGACAACACAGAGCGCCTTTTGAAATCCGGGAATGACTAGCCGCCGAGGATGGCTTCCTTCGCGGCTTTGGCGACGCGGAATTTGACGACGCGCTTGGCCGGGATCTGGATGGTCTCGCCGGTCTTGGGATTGCGGCCCAAACGCGCGGCGCGGTTGCGCAGCACGAGCTTGCCAATGCCCGGCAGGGTGAAAGTGTCCTTCGCGTGCTTATAGGCGAGGGCGGCGATGTGGTCGAGAATTTCCGTCGCTTGCTTCTTGGAGATTTCAGCCTTTTCAGCAATCGCAGCGGCGAGTTGGGCTTTCGAGAGTGCTTTTGCCATAGTATCGGTGTCCTTCCTGTTCGTGTTGTTTGTTTGTTCTTTTGGTTAAACAGTCGTGTGACTCGCGGTGAATTAAGGGTTTTTCGCCGGGGCGCGCAAGCAAAAAAACCAAAAAAATTGCAGGTGCCCTTTCGGCCGGGCGAGCACCGGGCTTGACTTCGCGGGGCGATTTCACAACATCCTCGCATGGCGCTCTTCTCGATCCAGAGCGAGTTCCGCTACGACATCGTCCGCAAAATTTTTGAGGGCGGCATGGGCATTGTCTATGAGGCGGAACAGCACGGCGCGCGGGATTTCATCAAGCGCGTGGCAATCAAAATCATCCGCCCCAACTTCGCCAGTCAGAAGATGTTCATCGAGAATTTCATCGGCGAAGCCAAGCTCGTCGCCGATTTGATCCATACCAATATTGTGCAGACCTATCATCTGGGCGAGGCCAACGGCGTTTGTTTCATCTGCATGGAATTGATTCGCGGGGCCAACCTGGAGCAGTTCACCCAGGAAATGACCGGCAAACGCCGGAAGCTGCCCAAGGAACTGGCCGTGTTTATTACCAGCCGCATCGCGCGCGGGCTGGCCTACGCCCACGCCAAAACCGACAAGAACGGCCGGCCACTCGGCATCGTTCACCGCGACGTAAGCTTCAAAAATATCATGATCGCCTTTGAAGGCGACGTGAAGCTCACCGATTTCGGCATTGCCAAGGCGCGCGGTTTCTTGACCGACCAGGAAGGCGAGGTGGTCGCGGGTAAGGCCGATTACATGAGTCCCGAGCAGGCGGATTTTCAGGTGACCGACAAGCGTTCCGACCTTTTTTCCGCCGGGGTCGTGCTGGCGCATTTGTTGCTCGACCGGAATTTGTTCAAAGGTGCGACCGCCGAGGAGTCGCGCCAGCGTATCCTGAACCAGCCGATTCCCGATTTCCGCGCCCTGGATTCGCGCATTGACGACCCGCTCAACGACATTTTGCATCATTGCCTCGCGCGCGACCTGTCTCATCGTTATGCCACGGCGGATGCATTGATGTACGACCTCGAATACTACATCTATCGCGGGGGTTACGGTCCGACCAATGAGACGCTCGGCAAGTTCATTCGCGAACTTTTCGGACACACCGAACCGCCCGCGGCGAAGGCTTTCGACAGCCGCGGCAGCACGCAGCTTCTCGAACACACGGCCCGGTTGCGGCGCGCCAAATCCGGACGCTCATGAAACGCGCCGGTGCCCGCGTTGTGAAACTTGGGCTGCTCCAGACCGAGTGCGCGGCGGACCCCGATGCGAACCTGCGGAAGACGCTCGACCTGGCTGCCAGTGCCGCACGTCGCGGAGCCCAAATCATCTGCACCCAGGAACTCTTCCGCTCGCAGTACTTTTGCCAGAGCGAAGATTACAAAAATTTCAAGCTCGCGGAAAAAATTCCCGGTCCCGGTACCGACGCCTTTCGCCGGCTTGCCCGGAAGCAACGGGTGGTAATCATCGCGTCGCTGTTTGAAAAGCGCGCCGAAGGAGTCTATCACAACACGGCGGCGGTCATTGACGCCGACGGTTCACTGCTCGGCCTTTATCGCAAGATGCACATTCCTGACGACCCGCTCTACTACGAAAAGTTTTATTTCGCCCCCAGCGACACGGGATTCAAGGCCTGGGACACCCGCTACGGCAAAATCGGTGTGTTGATTTGCTGGGACCAGTGGTATCCGGAAGCCGCGCGGCTGACGGCGCTGCGGGGCGCGCAAATCCTGTTTTACCCGACGGCCATCGGCTGGCATCCCCGCGAAAAAGAGCGACTCGGCAAATGCCAGCACGACGCGTGGGAAATCGTCCAGTGCAGCCATGCCATCGCCAACGGCTGCTACGTCGCCGCGGTCAATCGTGTCGGACGCGAAAGGCCGGCAGGCGGCGATGGCATTGAATTCTGGGGCCAAAGTTTTGTCGCCGGAACGTGCGGTGAAATTCTCGCCAAAGCCTCGGCCGACCGGGAAGAGATTTTAATCGTGCCCGTTGATCTGGCCAAAGTGGATGACACGCGCACGCACTGGCCGTTCCTGCGCGACCGGCGGATTGATGCTTACGACGGCCTGACCCGACGCTTGCTTGACTGACGATATTCCAAAACCAGTTGCCTGGATTACTGGCGCAAACGGACTGATTGGAAATTACCTGATCCAGACCGCGCCACGATTCGCCCCGGATTGGCACGTTCGTGCGTTAACGCGGAAGCAATTCGACCTGCTCGATTTCCCGGCTGTCAGCCGCGAATTTCAAAAGGACAAACCGCAACTCATCATCCATTGTGCCGCCATTACCAGGGCTGCCGACGCAGAAAAAAATCCGGCGCTCACCCGGCGGGTGAACGTCGAGGCGACCCGGCTGCTTGCCGAACTGGCGGCGGAATCGCAATTCGTTTTCTTCTCCACGGATCTGGTTTTCGACGGACGCAAAGGGAATTACGCGGAGACGGACGAGGCCAATCCGCTTCACGTTTACGGCGAAACCAAGCGCGCCGCCGAGCAAGTTGTCCTGAAAAATCGAGGGCACCTGGTCGTGCGCACCTCGCTCAATGCCGGTATTTCGCGCGCGGGCAACCGCAGTTTCAACGAGCAGATGCGACTGGCACTGCAGGCGGGGCCGGGGATGACGCTGTTCATGGATGAATTTCGTTGCCCGATTCCAGCGGTGGAAACGGCCCGGGCGGTCTGGGAACTGGCGAACAGAAACTGTGCCGGACTTTTTCACGTCGCGGGCGCCGAAAAGCTTTCGCGCTGGCAAATCGGCCAGTTGCTGGTTCGGCGTTGGCCGGAACTGGCGGCCAGAATCAAACCGGGTTCGGCCCGTGAATTTCCGGGACCGCCACGTGCGCTGGACGCGTCGCTGGATATCTCCAAAGTCCAGGAAGTTTTGCTCAGACCGCTGCCTGGTTTCGGTAAATGGCTGTCAGCGAATCCGAACGAAGATTTTTGAATGGTAGGGACGCCGCGCTGCGGCGTCGGGTCGGCGCGGCGCGCCGACCCTACCGTTTACTTCGTCTTCAATTCCAGAATCGTGATGGAATACGGTGGAAACTCGCGCGTGAAATCCGTGCTGACACCGCTTACTGTTTCTGTAACGGGAACAATCTTGGTCGGTTCATCAATCGAATTTGTGTCCTCCGGACTGTTCGCCTTCAGCACGACCGCGCTGCCTTCGGGTTCCACGGTCCTGACCCCGCTGATTGCGATTTTCACCGACTGCGGCGTGCTGAGGCGGTTGACGACTTTCAGGTAAATTACCCCCGACTGGCTGTCGAGGGTGGCGTCGAAGAAAAGTGACGGCACCTCGCGCGGGGCGGGAGGCGTTTGCTGGACGCCGCCGCGGCGGCGGGCGGATGGGTGCCAGGTATAGGTTGGAACGTCCTCGGCGTCGGTAGCCAGGATGACGTCGCCATGATGCGTACTGAATATGACCTGCGCATAGTAGGACGGCGAGCCGTAACTGGTCAGCGCGTCATAGCCGATCAAGTCTGTGGGCCACTGCATGGAATGGTCCGCACCGGTGAGCCGGCTGACATTGACAAACAGCGGCGCGTAGCTGGAATTAATTACCAGGTCGGAGTTGCGCTCCATGCAACACATCCAGGCGGCGTCGCCGAGCACGCCTGCCATGTTGGGCGTGGGCGAGCCGACGCGGGTGGCCCATTCGCCCACGAAGACTTTCGTTTTGCCGCCGCGCGGCCGCGTGTCGTACATGTGCGACTGCGCTTCCATTTCCTCCTGCGAACGGTAGTAATGTTCGTCAATCAGGTCCGGCACGCGGGTTTTGACCGGCGCGGTCGCGATGACCTGCAGGTCGGGGTATTTTGCCTTGATGGCGTCGTAGAATTGCGTAAACCGCCCGTCGTAACTGCGAGAGTGGTCGAATTCATCTTCGTTGCCGATTTCAACGTAATTCAATAGAAACGGCGCGGGATGCCCGTCTTTGGCGCGTTGCGCGCCCCATTTGGTTGTGGCGGGGCCGGTGACGTATTCAATTTCGTCCAGCGCATCCTGCACGTACGGCGCGAGGTTCGTGCCCGGATCAACGTGTTGCTGGCGCAGCGAGTAGCCGGCATAGACCGCCAGCACCGGTTGCATGTGCAAATCCTCGCACCATTCCAGAAATTCCATCAGACCGAAACCGTCGGTGGACCAATAACCCCAGGGGCTGCGATGTCCGGGACGCTGCGAAATGTCACCGATGGTTTCCTTCCAGTTGAAGCGTTCGGCGATGGTGTTGCCTTCAACATAATTGCCGCCGGGGAAGCGCAGGAAAGCCGGGTGCATGTCCGCCAGCAATTGCATGATGTCCGGGCGGGTGCCATTCGCCCGGTTGTTGTAAGTGGGCGGAAACAGCGAAACGACATCAAACCACACCGTTCCGTGTTTGCTGAAGAAGTTGCCCGGCTTGGTCGTGGAAATGACCAGGCGATTGTCTTTGGATGTTCCCACGTTTCCGGTTGTGAGCGTCACCTCATATTTTTTCCACTTGCGGGAGAGTTTCAGGACGGTCGCACTCGCGAAGACACTTTTGCCGTCGGCACTTTCCAGCTTAACGGTCAGCGGGCCGGAGAATTTATGGCTCTTGGCGTAAAAGGAAGCCCGGTAAACGGTATTGGAACGGACGGCAATACCCCAATATCCACTGTTGGCGATCCCCACCGGCGAATCTTTCGACGCTTTGCTGACGTCCAGCTTCAAACTGACGTTCAAGGCGGCGTTAAGTGGTTGGTTCGTGTCGAGCGAAATTACACCGTCGCCGACGACATCCCAGAAAAGCGGCTTTTGCGCGTTGGCTTTGAACGTGCGGTTGCGAATCAGTTCGCCATAAAGCCCGCCTTCGTAGGAATAGTTGATTTCCTCGGTCATCAGGCCGTAGAGCGTCGGGCTGACGCTCCCGACAACCTTTCCGGCATTGATTTGGAAGGTGGGCACGGGCGCCGGAGCAGACGTGTTCGTCTGCGCCTCGCCCATCGTCGCGGCTGCAAGAATGGAAGTGAAAATGGCGGACTTCAAGGAGGATGACCGGCGCAGTAGCAATTGAATCAGGTTCATGCGTGATTATTGAAATCTGCGTCGGCCAAAGTCCATGCAAATTTTCAGGCTTCATTTCTTTAAAATTCCCTTGATGCTGTCCGGGCATGAATCGGATCCAATATCGCGGCCGGCTCGCACCCTCCCCGACGGGATTGCTGCATCTCGGCCACGCGCGGACATTCTGGGTGGCGCAGCAACGCGCAAAGGAACATGGCGGCGCATTGATTTTGCGGAACGAAGACATTGACTCCACGCGTTTCAAACTGGAGTTCGCCGCCCAAATGATTGAGGACCTGCGCTGGTTCGGATTCGAATGGCAGGAAGGACCGGACCGTGGCGGGCCATTTGCGCCCTACAATCAAAGCGAACGGATTCATCTTTACCGCGCCGTCCTCGAAAAACTGCGTGTCGGTGAATTCATTTATCCCTGCACCTGTTCGCGTAAGGACATCCGCGAGGCCGCCAGTGCGCCCAATGCCGAGAATGAAGAACCCATTTACCCCGGCACCTGCCGGCAAAAGCGTCAATCCCAAATCGTGAATCACAAATTCTCGTGGCGCTTTCGTGTTCCCGACGGTGAGGCGATTTCGTTCACGGACGGGAATTGCGGCCCGCAAACGTTTGTGGCGGGGAAAGATTTTGGCGACTTTGTGGTTTGGCGGCACGATGATGTTCCGGCTTATCAACTCGCCTGCGTGGCGGACGACGCAGCGATGCGAATCACCGAGGTCGTGCGGGGCGCGGATTTGCTGGTGAGCACGGCGCGGCAGTTATTGCTTTACCGTGCGTTGCAATTGACGCCGCCAGGATTTTTTCACTGCCTGCTGGTTCTGGATGAAACGGGGCAACGGCTGGCCAAAAGGCACGACGCCCTGAGTTTGCGCACCTTGCGCGGGCAGGGGAAGACGCCGGAAGAATTGAGGCTGGATTGGGGACAATAAGTTGTCGTGAAGGAAACCGGGAGATGCTTGCGCAATTTTCGCCCAAAAAGTGCTTGTGAATTTTTTCACGATGGGCAAGACTTCCCGGCTTCAGACGCAACGTCGATTCTGACGAGAATTGTGTCGTCTGAGGCGGCGTTTTTGAACTCGATGCAACAGATACGAATCATTTGTGCCTGCGTTGTGGCGGTGATGATTTTGGCGGTGAGCTTGAAGGCGCAACCGCCAACAACCTCCCTTGCTGCAGTTCAACCGGCTCCGGCGGTTGCGGCTCCCGCAGGAACGCCCGCGCCGGCCCATGAACCAAAGGAAACCGTGATTCCCGGGGCGGCGCCGGTATTATTTCACGTGGGACCGTTGCCGGTAACCAACTCGATGGTTTGCACCTGGATTGTGGCAGCGCTGATCTTTGTAATCATTCGAGCGACGACTTGGCGCGTGACGGAAGTTCCCGGCGGCGGACAAAACGTGATGGAGATGCTCGTCGAGGGTTGGAGCGGTCTGATGGGGGACATTCTCGAACCCAAGGTGACGCGTTGGGTTTTTCCGTTCGCGACGACGTTTTTTATTTTTATCATCATCTCGAACTTTGTGGATTTAATTCCGGGCGTCGGCACCATCGGCTTTGGCGCGCCCGACAAAAACAGTTCGCTGCCTTTCGCCATCGACCACGTAGCGCGGCCGTTCTTTCGCCCGCCGACGACCGATGCGAACCTGACGGTGGCGATGGCGGGACTTTTTCTCCTGATGAACCTTTTTTGGGCGTTGCGCTACAATGGTCCCTGGGGACTGGTCAGACACATTTTTGGTGTGAAAATGAAGACCGGCAAATGGGCGTTTCCGTTCTTTTTGTTGCTGTTCTTTTTCGTGGGATTGATGGATGTACTTTCTATCGTCCTGGTCCGCCCCGTGGCGCTGGCGATGCGTCTTTATGGCAACATTTTTGGAGGCGAAAACATGCTCCACATGATGTTGAATAACAAATCATTCATTCTGTCCGTCATCTCGGCATTGCCGTTTTATTTTTATGAAGTGTTCGTCTGCATCCTGCAGGCGTTTGTATTCGCGCTTTTGACGATTGCATTTGTCGGCACCATTTGCACGCCGATGGATGAAGAACATTGAATTTGCCGCGGCCGCGGGCGCTGTGGCGCAACCAAAACCAATGAAGAAGAAGGAAAGTATATGATGCTTGCAGAAGCAGTAGGAAACGTACATATCGGCCTTGCCTTTGCCGGCGCCTCGATCGGCATCGGCATTGCGACGGCCGGCGGCCTGGTAGCGATGAGCCGCAATCCCGGCCTGTTTGGCAAAATCCTGACGTTCATGTTCATCGGCATGGCGCTGGCCGAAGGCTGGGCGGTCATCGCCTGGTTCCTCGTCAAATAAGGGCGGTCTATGAACGAACTCGGCATTCAATGGAAGGTATTGATCGCGCAGTTGATCAATTTTTCCATCGTGTTTTTCGTCCTGTGGCGCTTTGCGTACCGGCCGATTTTCAGGGTGCTGGAGACGCGCCGGCAAAAAATCGCCGAGAGCGTGGCCAACGCCGAAAAAATCAAAACCGAACTGGCGCGGATTGAGACGGAGCGCAAGCGCGTGCTGGCTCAGGCGGGCGATGTGGCCAATCAGATGATCGAAGAGGCGCGCGATGCTGCTGCCCGCGTGCGTGAGGCCGAAACCCAGAAGGCGGTGGCCGCCGCCGAACAGATTGTGACCAAGGCCCGCGCCGCCGCCGCCCAGGAGCACACCCGGATGCTCGCGGAACTGAAACGCGAAGTCGGCCGGCTCGTGGTGCAGACCACCGCGACGGTGACCGGCAAAATCCTGACGCCGGACGATCAACGGCGGCTGGCAGAGGAAACGGCAAAACAATTAAAGACGTAGGCGGCGGGCGCTGTCCGCGGCAGCCACGACGGTGTGAGATTGCGCTGCGCCTGATAGAACAACGATGCAAATTTCCAAGCAAGCTCTGCGAGGTGCCCGGGAACTGTTCCGGTGTTGCCTGGTCAACGATGTGCTGAACGAGCAGCGCGTCCGACAGGCCGTGGCGTTGGTTTTGAAACAAAAGCCGCGCGGTTATATCGAAATCTTAACGCGCCTGCACCGGTTGGTGAAACTCGAATTGGAAAGGCGGACCGCCTGCGTGGAAAGCGTCACCGCGCTGCCGCCGGCGATGCGGGAAAAGGTGACTAGGCAATTGATAAAGATTTACGGCGCGGGCACCAACGTTTCCTTTGTCCAGAATCCGGCCTTGATAGGCGGTTTGCGGATTCAGGCGGGCAGCGACCTTTACGACGGCAGCGTGAAAAGAAAATTGGCCGAATTGGCCGCAAGCTTTTGACGAGGTAACTTTTGACCGATTTAGACGATAGCTTCCGGCAAGGGTGAGTGGTCGGATAAGGCAAAAAATTTATGAGCAACTTATTGCAGGAAATCGAGGCCCAAATCGCCGGTGCCAAGCTGGCGACGGCCAAACAGAATGTGGGTGTCGTGCGCGAAATCGGCGACGGCGTGGCCAAAATCGAAGGCCTCACCGACACGATGCTGAACGAGATGCTCGACTTCGGCCACGGAATCACCGGCCTGGCGCTCAATCTCGAGGAAACCGAGGTCGGTGCAATCATATTGGGTGATTACACGGGGCTCAAGGAGGGAGACGAAGTCCGCACCACCGGCAAACTGTTGCAAGTGCCGGTGGGCAAGGAATTGCTTGGCCGGGTGGTAAACACCCTCGGCCAGCCGTTGGATGGCAAAGGGCCGGTCAAGTCAACGACGGTTTATCCGGTGGAAAAGATCGCCCCCGGTATCATCAAACGCCGATCGGTCAACCAGCCCGTGCAAACCGGCATTATGCCCATTGACGCGATGATTCCGATTGGCCGCGGCCAGCGCGAATTGATCATCGGCGACCGTTCGACGGGCAAAACGACCATCGCCGTTGACACCATCATCAACAATGCGCGGCTCAATCTGGCCGCCCAGCAGGCCGGCGACAAAGAATACCGCCCGCTGTATTGCATCTACGTCGCCATCGGCCAGAAACAATCGGACGTGGCGCGCACGGTGGCCGTTCTGGAGAACGCCGGGGCACTGAACTTTACGATTGTGCTGGTGGCGGCCGCTTCAGATTCAGCCACCAACCAGTATCTGGCGCCATTTGCCGGTGCGGCCATGGGCGAGTGGTTCATGGACAACGGCATGGATGCGCTGATTATATACGACGATTTATCGAAACATGCCGTAGCTTATCGCCAGGTTTCGCTCGTGCTCCGGCGTCCTTCCGGCCGCGAGGCGTATCCGGGCGACGTCTTTTATCTGCATAGCCGCTTGCTGGAACGCGCCGCGCGTTTGAACGAAAAAAACGGCAATGGCTCGCTGACCGCGTTGCCAATTATTGAGACGCAGGCGGGCGATGTTTCGGCCTACATCCCCACCAACGTGATCTCCATCACCGACGGCCAGATTTACCTGGAAACGGATTTGTTCAACCAGGGCGTGCGTCCGGCGATATCGGTCGGTTTGTCGGTTTCGCGCGTCGGTTCCGCCGCGCAGATCAAGGCGATGAAACAGGTGGCCGGCCGCATCAAAGGCGACCTGGCGCAGTTCCGTGAACTGGCGGCGTTCGCGCAATTCGGTTCGGACCTCGACGCGAAGACGCAGGCGCAACTCGAACGCGGCAAGCGCATTGTGGAATTGTTCAAACAGATCCAATACGACCCGATACCCGTGGAAGTGCAGGTGCTGATGATGTGGGCGGCGCAAAATAATTTTCTGGATGATGTCCCGGTTGACAAGGTCAAGGACTTCCAGGCCAAACTGACGGAATTTTTCACAACCCGGAGCACCGAATTGCTTGGCAAAATTGCGAAGGAAAAGGCCGTGAGCGAAGCGCTGGGTGGCGAACTCAAGACCGCCGTCGCCAGGTTCAAGCAGACTTACGATGTCGGGAAACCCAACGATGTGGCCGTGAAACCCAGGGAAGCCTCAAACAGAACAACGTCCGGGGAAGTGTCCTCCAGCCGGGGCAACTAGAATGAGTGGACGAATGATTTAACTTTCCATGCCCAGCACCCGTGACATTCGCCGACGTATTCAGTCGGTCCGGAACACCGCCCAGATTACCAAGGCGATGCAGATGGTGGCGGCGGCCAAAATGCGCAAGGCACAACTGGCGGCGCTGGCCGGGCGGCCTTACGCCGAGTTGATGAACGAAGTGCTGGCCCGGGCGGTGCCGCGCATTGCCGCGTTCAAACACCCGCTCATGGAAGCACGCCCGACCGGGAAACGCGCGGTCATTCTCGTCGCCACCGACAAAGGGTTGTGCGGCGCGCTCAACAGCAATCTGTTCCGCGAGGTGGCGAAGTTTGACAAAGACTCGACGGTTTTCATCACCGCCGGGCGCAAGGCGGCGCAGTTCGTATCGCGCACGCGACGGCAGCTCACCGCCGAGTTTACGTACAAAGACACGCCTCAATTCGGCGAGGCGCGGGCCATTTCCAGGCATGTGCAGGGTTTGTTCACCAAAGGCGAAGTGAGTGCGGTGGACATTTTGTACACGAAATTCATTTCCACGTTGAACCAGAAGCCCGAGGTTTTGCCGTTCCTGCCGGTCGGAAAAATTCAAGCCGTCACGGCAGGTGCATCGGGCCAGACGCAACCCCAGTCGTTGCCGGAGCCTGGCCCGGCGGTGGACACATTTGAGTTTGAACCCGACGAGGCCACTGTGCTGAGTGAGCTGCTGCCGCACAGCTTGAATTTCAAGGTCTATCAGATTTTGCTCGAGGCGCGGGCGAGTGAATACAGCGCCAAGCTGGTGGCGATGAAAAACGCCACCGAGAACGCTCTGCAACTTATCAAAGACCTCACGCTCGAATATAATAAATTGCGGCAGGCCAATATCACCAAGGAACTGCTGGAAATTGCCACCGCCCAGATGGCCGTGGGCTGAAGCCGGCAATGCGAAATCCCAAATTTGAAATCATCGTATGAATAAAGGCAAAGTCGTTCAAATCATCGGACCGGTTGTTGATGTGGAGTTTCCCGACAAGCTGCCAGCGATTTACAGCGCGCTGACGGTTGAGTTTGATGTGCCGGGCGAGGGTCGCGCGAAGCGGACGCTCGAAGTTGAGCAGCACCTTGGCGACAACTGGGTACGCTGTGTTTGCATGGGTTCCACCGAGGGCATGAAACGCGGCTACGAGGTGGTGGATACCGGCGGACCCATTTCCATGCCCGTCGGCGATGTCGTCATGGGCCGCGTGTTCAACGTCGTCGGCGAACCGGTGGACGAACGCGGTCCGGTCAAGGCCGAAAAGTATTATCCAATTCATCGTCCGGCACCGAAGCTGGTCGAGCAATCCACCAGCCCGCAGATTTTGACGACCGGCATCAAGGTCATTGACCTGATCTGCCCGTTCCTGAAAGGCGGCAAGGTCGGCGCGTTCGGCGGCGCCGGTGTCGGCAAAACCGTCGTCATCATGGAATTGATCAACAACATCGCCAAGATGCACGGCGGCGTCTCGGTTTTCGCCGGAGTGGGCGAACGCACCCGTGAAGGCAACGATCTGTACAATGAAATGTCCGAGGCCAGCGTGATCAAGCAGGACAATCTCGGCGCTTCGAAAATTGCGCTCGTTTACGGACAGATGAATGAACCGCCGGGTGCGCGTCTGCGGGTGGCATTGTCGGGTCTTGCCGTCACGGAATATTTTCGCGACGAAAAGAACCAGGACGTTTTGTTGTTCATCGACAACATCTTCCGCTTTTCGCAGGCGGGTTCGGAGGTGTCGGCATTGCTGGGCCGCACGCCGAGTGCCGTCGGTTATCAACCAACGCTGGCCGCCGAAATGGGCGACTTGCAGGAACGCATCACTTCCACCAAAAAGGGTTCCATCACGTCGTTCCAGGCAGTTTATGTGCCGGCCGACGACCTGACGGATCCGGCGCCAGCCACGACCTTCGCGCATCTGGACGCAACCATCGTTCTGGAACGGTCCATTGCGGAACTGGGAATTTATCCGGCGGTGGATCCGCTCTCTTCAACTTCGCGCGCACTCACACCGGACATTGTCGGTCAGGAACATTACGAAGTGGCGCGCGGCGTGCAGCGGGTGTTGCAACGTTACAAGGATTTACAGGACATCATCGCGATTCTGGGAATGGACGAACTTTCGCCGGACGACAAGCTCATGGTTTACCGCGCCCGGAAAATCCAGCGCTTTCTCAGCCAGCCGTTCTCGGTGGCCGAAGTATTCACCGGCCGCCAGGGCAAACAGGTGCCAGTGGCGGAGACCGTTCGCGGTTTCAAGGAGATCCTCGAAGGTAAGCACGACGAAACGCCGGAGCAGAATTTTTATATGAAAGGCGGAATCGAGGAAATTCTGGAATCCTCGGAGGGCAAAGGCGGCGAAGAGCAGAAAAAAGACACCTCCGGACAGAAGGTCAGGCAAGAGGAAAAGTCCGGGGAACAAAAGAAGTCCAGGTGAAAATGGACGACATATGACTTGTTTGGCGCCCCGATGATACAGGCACGCGAACCATGGCCAACACGCTGAAACTCGAAATCGTCACACCGGAAGCAAAGGTCTTTTCAGATGACGTGGACATGATCACGCTCACCGGTTCGGAGGGTGAAATGGGTATTTTGCCGCAGCACATGCCATTGATGACAAGGCTCGTTGCGGGGGAAATTGTCGTGAACAAGGGCAGGGAAACTTTCTTCCTCGCCGTGGGCGACGGCTTTGTGCAGGTTACCGGTGATCGGGTCGCTATTCTCACGGACATGGCCATTAACGCTGAAAACATTGACGAAGCTAAGGCTGAAGAAGCCCGCCGGCAGGCCGAATCCCGCCTGGCCGAGAAAATCAGTGATGAGGAGGCAGCGCGCTTTCAAGCCGCGCTCGCTCACGCCACGACCCAACTCAAGGTCAAGCACAAGCGCCGGAGGTAGCGCTAAAGCGGCCGCAGACAGGGGTTTTGTCTGTAACCAACTATGGATGAGTGTATTAGATTTCACCACCCTCATCGCGAACGGAATTTAAAGTAATTTGACAATCACGTTAATTGTTTGGGAGAAGCGAAAAACGTATTGACTTTGGACAGATTTTGTTTAAAACTTGGACAGTGATTGAGTATAGTGGGGTTAGTTGTACGAGTTGTAAATATGAATGCCTGCCTTCCGAGTTCCTCCAACTGGCGGAAACTTCCAGTTGTATTTTGCATTTTGCCGGTGTTGGCGATTTTTGGGGGCCAACGGTGCTCCGCACAACAACTCTCACTTACTCCCGTCAGGCCTTCCCAGGAGATTAACTGGATTATCGGGCCAAAGAAAGCAAATCTGGGGTCGCTTGCGGACATTGACGTGCCCCAGGGTTTTCGTCTGACGGGTGAGGCGGGGGCGCGGACTCTGCTGGAGCGGATGAAAAATCCCTTACCGGATGGCTTGGTCGGGATTCTGGCTCCGGATTCCGGGAAGTGGTGGGTCGTCCTCACCTTCACAGACGTTGGTTACTTGAAGAATGCGGACCAAGAGCACATCGACCCGGCGGCGGTTTTGAAGGCGGTGCAGAAACGAAGCGAAACGCAAAACGCCGAGCGCACCGAGCAGGGAATGTCATCAATCGTCTCTGTGGAATGGGAACGCCAGCCGGTGTATGATGCGGAAAATCACTCGTTGGAATGGGCGATCCAGGCGGCAACCCCATCCGCCAAGGTGATCAACAATTCGGTGCTTTTGCTCAGCCGGCGAGGAGTCCTGGAAATTATCACCGTGCAACCGTATGGGACTGCGCCCGACTCGGTCCCGTTGCAGCAATTGGTGAAGAATATCACGATTAAAGACGGGCAGCGCTACGCGGATTACGAGAGCGGCGACAAAATCGCCGACGTCACGCTGTCCCAACTCATCGTTGACAACAAACGTCCGACCGGAGGCGGAGATTTGATGGCCAGCGCCGAGGGCGGCATTGTGGTTTGGATTTATTCGGGTTTGGCCGGGGGTGCAATGCTGATCGGCGGCGCGGTCTTTTACCAAAGGCGCCGGCAGCGCAGAATGCGTAATGCGGTCTATGCGCACGGAGGGCAAGCTATCGCCGCCACGCGGGCCGCGACCGGAAACGGCCACGGAAATGGTGCGAGTTCGATGGGCGTGAAGCTGCCCGAGATAAAAGTCGGCGCGTCCGAGAGTCGCGACAAATTGCGCCGGAAAAAGATGTTTGATTACTCCAAGTTCTATACGCACGTGGTGATGGAACTTTCTTCCCGGTCAAATATGGGGACGGGGTTGACGCCCAATGGGAGATTAAACAATCACGCGCCGGGAACCCAAGAAGGTACCGTCAATCAGGCCATCGCCAGCGCTACTCTGGATTTGATTGCCAGTCAGAAGAACCTCATTGAAGAGCAAAAGAGCCTGATGCAGCAGCAAACCCGGCTCATCGAAGAGCGTCGCAGACTCATCGAGGAACAAAACGCACTGCTCAAGCGGCAATCTGAAATGATAGAAAACCAATATTCTCTCAAGTTGGAATGAACGGTGATCCGACAAACCATTGTCGAACGAGAATGTTGTCCCCGGTTTGATTTTCCAGATTATTTAGAAAAAGCTAATACCATAGGAAACTGTGAAGAGATTGTTCGTACTGGCTTGTTTGGCAGGAATCCTTGCGGTGCCCGCGGTTCAGGCTGTAACCCAGATCACCCTCTATCAGGATGTGGCAAATTACAGCTACGGTGATGGTGGTGAATTCAACGCCGTGCCTGACGCAGATCTGCTGTTCTTGAATCCCACTCTGGCCGGGTATGCCCCGGCCACAATCAATCTGGCGGCTGGGGCTCCCAATTTTCAGACGTTCTGCGTTGAAACCGGGGAGTTTTTTTATCCCGGGACAACTTATAACGTTTCGATCAGTGATGAAGTCCGGTATGACGGCGGACAATTTCCCGCCGGCGAACCCATCACGCTTGGGACTGCTTGGCTCTACAGCCAGTTCGCCGCCGGCACATTGAGCGGGTATGACTACCTAGACAGCGGCCGGACCGCATCGGCGGGCAATCTGCAACAGGCGATTTGGTACCTGCAAGGCGAAGAGACGAGTCTGGTGAACGGGGGCGCTGACGGGTCTGCTTTTTACAGCGCTGCCGTATCGGCATTGGGCGGGACCATCAACAACACAGCTGTCGGAGCTTACGGCGTGGTGGTGCTGAATTTGTGGGTTCCCAACCCGGACGGGTCCAATGGCGCGGGCGCTCAGGATCAGTTGATGGTGGTCCCTCAATTAGGCACCGTGCCTGAGCCGGGTACCATGAGCTTAGGCCTGTTGGTCTTGCTGCTGTTTGGGGCATACAAAGCGAGGGATCTCTTCAGAGGGCAAAAGGGGTAAGGTCATCGATTCCATTAACTTGCGGGAATAGGCCGGCCGGGTTGGCCGGCCTGTTATTTCCGGGTAGAACTCAGACCTGGTGGCGGTCACCGGCCACCTTAATCCGGGATCGGCAGCACGGTCCGGATCCGGTTCTGAAAAAGCATCAGCTTTCGATCACATTGATTTCGACCGGCTCGACGTTCACGCCGTGTTTCTCCAGCCACTTGATGGCGGCTTTCACTTCAGCGCGCGGCCCGTCGAGTTCGAGACACACGATGCCGATTTCATCCGTCACGCTGGCCTGCCGGATGTTCGTGACGACTTTGAATTTGTGCCCAACTTCCCAGATGAACGGTTTCTTGATGAGCCTGGGCGGATACATCAGCCACAGACGTTGTTGCGTGGGCGATGTCGGTTTTGTGATGGGAACCTTCTTTTTCGCAGGCATAGAATAATTTGTTGTTTCCTTACCCCTCACCCCGGTCATCTCCCTTGAGGAGAGGGAGAATCACCTCCAGCCTCAGTCGAAAACTTGTGGCGGAATTTGCCGGACGCGTATTTGAAAAATTGAAAAGCAACGCAGTCTGTTCCTTCTCCCCGAGGGAGAAGGGCAGGATAAGGGGAAAGCGCGCTTGCATTCTCAAATCAATCAACCCCCCGCGATAGCGGGGATAATGCTGATTTCATCGCCATCTTTGAGTGGCGTCTGTTTGTTTTTGAGAAAGCGGATGTCTTCCTCGTTCACATACACGTTCACGAAACGGCGCACTTCGCCGCTTTCATCCACGAGCCGCTCCCCGATGCCGGGGTAGCGCGACTGCAATTCGGTGATCGCCTCGCCGATGGTGGCGGCGTTGACTTCGACCAGCTCCTCGTTGTTCGTCAACTTGCGGAGCGGCGTGGGGATGCGCACTTTTTGGGGCATAAATTAGTTTAGGAATTGGGAATAATTGAGACTCAAGTCGCTTCAAATACGACTTTGAGTCCAAGCGCGGAAAGCACGGAACTTAAACTCGTCAAACGCGGATTGCCTTTGCGGGAAACCAGGCGATACAGGTTTTCGCGGTTCAATTTGCTTAACTCGGCGGTGCGTGCCACGCCGCCCTGGGCTTCAACCACGTCGCGCAGGCCAAGCAAAAAAACCTCCGGGCCTTCCTCGTAGCAGGCGGTAAGATATTCCGCCGCCTGTTCGGGATCGTCCAGTTTCTCGTGCAGAATTTTCTTGTAACTCACGGTTTTCATAACTCGCTCTCTCTAAATTCGCGCCAAAATTCCCTGGCCAGCCGGATGTCGCGGTCTTGCCTCCGTTTGTCGCCCCCGCAGAGCAGCACAACCAATGTGCGCCCCCTCTGACCGAAATACACCCGATACCCGGGACCATAATCCACCCGCAGTTCCGACACACCTTCTCCAACCGGTTTGCAATCGCCCAGATTGCCCTGCCGCACCCGCGCCAGCCGCGCCAGCACCCGTGCCACCGCCCGTTTGTCATTCAAATCGTCCAACCACTCTTCGAATGGCACCCGGCCGTCGCGCGTCCGGAACGCGACGACTTCTTTGGGCGTGATGAACGCAGACATACTGTAGCTTATAAGCTACTAAACGTCAAGTCCGCAATCCCCGTTACCAATCGTGGTGGCGGTGACTTCGACCGGCTCCTCGCTGTTCGTCAACTTGCGGAGCGGCGTGGGGATGCGCACTTTTTTGGGCATAAATTCAGTTTCAATTTCCTCGCTTATGACGGTAAGAACCATAAAACCCCGCCACGACGATTACGAGAATTCCTACAACTAAAAAAATCGGCACTTGTGAGTTTGATATTTCACCAAAACCCGCAAGCACTGTGGCTAAACCAAAAATCGCAAATGCAACACCCCAAGATGCACCGCCAAAACGTGAAACCGGCACACCACCGCCGAATCTTCCCCAAGAGATTCGAAACTGGCGCAAAACTTGGGGCCGAAAAATGATGACGGCTAAGTTTATGGCAGACAACGAGAACATTATTGCGCTGACTGCAATACAGTCTCGTGGTTGATTCACGGCCAGCATCATCGCGTTACCTCAAAATTCACGCACTCACTTTTTCCTCATGTGCAATCAGTGCTTCAAATTCGCGCAAGCTCGGCTTGATTTCGCGCGGTTTGCCGACGTGGCTTTGCACGGCATCCAGCGTTTTCAATCCGTTGCCGGTCACACAAAGCACCGCCGAATCATTCCGCGGAATTTTTCCCGAATCAATCAGTTTCTTCGCAACGCCTACCGTCACGCCGCCGGCAGTCTCGGCAAAAATGCCTTCCGTTTCCGCCAACATTTTCATCGCGTCCCGGATTTCGTCGTCAGTCACGTCCTCGGCCGCGCCGTTTGTGTCGCGCATTACCTTGAGGGCGTAAAAACCATCTGCGGGAGTGCCGATGGCCAGCGATTTCGCAATCGTGTCCGGCTTGACCGGTTTGAAGAAATCCAATCCGGCCTTGTGCGCGACAGAAATTGGTGAACAGCCGGTCGCCTGCGCGCCATGAACGGCATAGTCCGCCTGCGACACCAGGCCCAGCTTGATGAGTTCCTGATAACCTTTCTGGATTTTTGTCAGCAACGACCCCGACGCCATCGGCACAACCGTGTGTCGCGGGATGCGCCAGCCGCATTGCTCGGCGATTTCGTAGGCCATGCTCTTGGAGCCTTCGGCGTAATACGGCCGCATGTTCACATTCACGAACGCCCAGCCGAATTTACCTGCAATCTCCGCGCACAGGCGGTTCACCTCGTCGTAGTGCCCCTTGATGCCGATGACCTGCGCGCCGTAAATCAGCGAGTTGATGATTTTGCCGTGCTCCAAATCCGAGGGAATGAACACGTAAGCCTTCAATCCGGCGGACGCGGCATTGGCTGCGACAGAATTGGCCAGATTGCCGGTCGAGGCGCAGGCGACAGTGTCGAAGCCGAGTTCCTTCGAGCGGCTCAACGCGACGCTCACGACGCGGTCTTTAAATGAAAGGGTGGGATAATTCACCGTGTCATTCTTGACCCACAATTCGCGGATGCCGAGGCTTTTTGCCAGACGATCGGCTTTGACGAGCGGCGTGAAACCGACTTGCAGCCCGACGGTCGGGTCGTTCGCCACCGGCAACAACTCGCGGTAACGCCACATCGTTTCGGGACGTGACTGGATGGCCGCCTTGGTCAGCGATTTTTTGATGCGATCGTAGTCATAGGCGACTTCGAGGGGGCCGAAGTCGAACTCGCAGACGTGATTGGCCGTGAGGGGGTATTCGCGTCCGCACTCCCGGCACCGCAACGCCTTCATGTAACCGGTCTGTTCTTTCATAAATCTCTTTGTTTGGTAGCCGCCGACGTCAGTCGGCGCACCAAGTTCAGTTGGCGCGGACTGACGTCCGCGGTTACGAACTTAAACGAGGCAACAAAAATGCCCCGACTCATGACTGAGAGGGGGCTGATAAAATTTGCGCACGCCTCTCATTTTCCCCTGACACTCGTCAGGGCTGGAATTGGCACCTGGCCACCCCGAACGCATTCGGGGCCGGTTGCCGTGGCGTCATCGGGCCAGTCCCTCAGCCACTCTGCATGAGACCGTTGTATCAACGGATGCGGATAAAATGATATAAATACTTATCAGTGTCAAAACTTTTTTGGCTCCGGGCGCTGGCGAAAATTGGCGTGCCGCTTCACCTCCGAAAAATAGCAGAATACCAGTTGACAAAATCCGCGGCGGGCGTATAAATGCCAACGATTTGAGAGATTAGAGTAAGCAGTTGTCGGCACAAAGCAAATCACGGTTCCTCACCAATTAGTTGTGCCTGCAACGGCAGAGCCACGCTGTATATTGTGGTTTTTGCTTTACTTAATCGGGCAACTCTGGTTGCTTTAACGCAGTTCAAGATCATGTATCTCAAAAACTTGACGCTTTTCGGCTTTAAGTCCTTCGCGGACAAGACCGCGCTGAACTTCCAACCGGGAGTAACCGCCATCGTCGGCCCCAACGGCTGTGGCAAATCCAACGTCTCCGATGCCATCCGTTGGGTGCTGGGCGAGCAATCGGCCAAGGCCTTGCGTGGCGGCGAAATGGCGGACGTGATTTTCAACGGCACCGACGGCCGCCGGCCGATGGGCATGGGCGAAGTCTCGCTCACTCTCGGCAGCGTGGGCGAGGAAAGCCTGCGCGCCGCGGGTGTCGAGGTCGCTTACGACGAAGTCACGCTCACGCGCCGGATTTTCCGGGATGGTAACAGCGAATATTTCCTGAATCGGACGCCCTGTCGGCTCAAGGACATTCAGCAATTGTTCATGGGCACCGGCGTGGGCCGCACCAGCTACAGCATTCTGGCGCAAGGCCACATCACACAAATTCTTTCCAGCAAACCGGAAGACCGGCGGATCATTTTCGAGGAAGCCGCCGGCATCACGAAGTTCAAGAGCCAAAAAAAGGAGTCGCTCCGCAAACTCGAATACACGGAGCAAAATCTGTTGCGCGTGGCCGATCTCATCCGCGAAGTCAAACGGCAGATCGGGTCGCTCCAGCGCCAGGCCGGCAAGGCGCGCCGCTACAAACAAATTTCCCTGGAGCTGCAACACCTCGACACGCAATTGGCCCGCCACCAGTTCGACGTGTTGCAGTCGGAAATTTCCGAAAAGCAAAGTGCCGTCGAAGAATTGCGGAACGAAATCGAACAAGGCTCCGCCGACGTGTTGCGTCTGGAAAACGAGATCGCACAACTCCGCGACCGGTTTTCGGAATTGGAACACGAAATCGCCGCACAACAGCAGCGCGGTCTGGAATTGAAGGGCGAAATGGACCGGCACGAAAGCCGGATTCACTTCAATGGGGAACGCCTGCGCGAACTGGCGTCGCAAAACACGAAAGCGCTCGCCGACATCACCCAGGGCGAAGAACGCAGCCGCGCCGCGCGGGAAGAGTCGAGGGCTGTGTCGGAAAAGCTGGCGGCATCCGAAACCGCGCTCGCACAGCATCGCCGGACGTTGGAGACGAAACAGCAGGCGTTGGCGAAAGTTGAAGAGGATTTGAAGCAGCGGCAGGAATCGCTGCGCCAAGGGCAAGCCGCCGCGTTCGCCGCCGCACAGGATTTGACGCGCATCCGCAATGAAATCACCGCGCTCGACCTGCAAAAACAGGGCAACGTGGTCCGGCTCGAAAAATTGTCCGCGGAAAAAATCCAGCTGGAAGAGGAACGCACCCGGCTGGAAGCGCGGTTGCACGAATTCACCGCGAGTGTCGAAGTCGAAAAGTTGAATGCGCAGACCAAACGAGGTTCGGTGGAGCAACGGCAGGCCCGTCTGCGCGAACTCCAGACTGAATTGCAGGCGTCGTCCACCGAACAGGATGAGTTTTTGCAGGCGCAAGCCGAGAAGCGGACCCGCCTGAACGTGCTCGAGCAGCTTGAAGGTTCGCACGAAGGATTCAGCGCGGGCACCCAGGCCGCCCTGCGCCAGTCGCGCAAGGTCATCGGCTCGCTCGCCGATCGCATCCGCGTGCCGGATGCCTATGTCGTCGCCATCGAAAATGCACTCGGTCACCATTTGCAGCTGGTGTTGACTGAACGCCCCGAATCCGCTCAGCAGATTATCGCCGACCTCAGCGCCAACAAAGTTGGCCGCGCCAGCGTCGCGGCCCTGGCCATGGCCTACGACCCCAAACAGCTTGCGTTTGAAGGTGACATGGCGCCGGGCGGCGGCCTCGAAGTACTGCAAAACGGCTTGCAAAAGGGGCAGATCATTCATGCTTTGGCCGTGGTCCAGGCCGAACCCTCCGTGGATAAACTCTTGAAAGCGTTGTTAGGCCGCACCTTCATCGCTTCCGACCTGGCCACGGCCACCGACCAGGTTCAAAACGGCCATGCCGGCTGCGATTTCGTCACGTTGACCGGTGATTTACTGAGCCGGCACGGCGTTTATACGGGCGGTTATTTGAACGGCAACGGCAATCCCAAAGCGCCGGCCTCGATTCTCGGCCGTAAAAACCAGATCTCGGAACTGCACGGCGAACTGACGGAAGTCCAGATGCGGGTCGCCGAGATGAGCCGCAAACGCGGCGCGCTGCTGAGCGAACAGACGGAATTGCAGGCCGGCTTGCAGCAGGCGCAGACCGAATTGCGCGAGCAGGAAGTGGCCATCGCCACGCGCGAAGGCGAATTCAATGCGCTGCAAAATTCGAACCGGTTGCTGCATCAGAAGATTGAGACGGTGGTTTTTGAAATCCAGAGCCTCGCGGCACAGGAACAGGAAGGTTCACAAAAGCGCAACGAGCTGGTGAAACAGTTGAGCGAGCTGGAAGCCCGTGAACGCGCAGGTCAGGAAAAAGTCACTGCGCTCGCGGCCGAGTTGGAAAATCTCCGCCAGCAGCGCGATGCCGCCAACGCGGCGCTCACGGAAAGCCGCGTCGCCTTCGCGGCGGAAGAACAGCTTTCGGCGTCATTCCGCCAGCAGCAGCAGGCCCTGGCGCAGCGTCTGCGCGAGCTGACGCAGGTGATTGAACAACGGCGCGGCGAGTGTTCGGCATTCGTCACGCGGAAGGAGCAGGCGGAATCCGAGATTCAGGATTCACGCAGCCAGATTGAGCGGTTGTCACACGAGCGCGAACTGGTGAGCGCGCAAGCGGCGGAATTGCTTTCGCAGAAACAGGCGCAGGAAACCGACATCACCTCGCGCGATGAAAATTTACGCACCCGGCGGAGCCGGTTGACGGAATTGCAGAACCAACGCGGCGGCATGGACGTGGAACTGGCGCAGAAAAACATGTCGGTGCAGAATCTGCGCGAGAAAATCCAGCAGAAATACCACGTCAATCTCGACGATGTGCGCAGCGAATGCATCACCATCACCCTGGCCGATGAAGGTCCGGCGAAGGTCCACGTGATGACGCCGGAGGAAATGGCGGCGAGCGGCGCGGCCACGGATTGGAGCGCGGTAGCGCAGCAAGTGGAAGCATTGCAGAAACGACTCGACGAAATCGGACCGGTGAATCTCGTGGCCATCGAGGAATATGAAGAAACCGAGCAGCGTTATCAATTTTTGACCAAGCAGCACGACGACCTGGTTTCGGCCAAGACGCAGTTGCTGGAAATCATCAATCGCATCAACGTTCAGACGCGGCAGATGTTCAAGGAAACGTTCGAGAAAATCCGCGAGAATTTCCGCGCCATGTTTGTCGAGGTCTTCGGCGGCGGCAAAGCGGATTTGATCCTGGTGGACGAGAACGACGTTCTGGAAAGCGGCATTGATATCATGGCGCGTCCCCCTGGCAAACAATTACAAAGTATTTCGCTGCTGTCCGGTGGCGAGCAGACGATGGTGGCGGTGGCGCTGCTGTTTTCGATTTATCAGGTCAAGCCCAGCCCGTTCTGCGTGTTGGACGAATTGGACGCAGCCTTGGACGAGGCCAACATCAACCGTTTCGTCCGCCTGCTCCAGCGATTCATCGCGCACTCGCAATTCGTCATCATCACGCACAACAAGCGCACCATCGGCATGGCGGACGTGCTTTACGGCGTGACAATGCAGGAACACGGCGTGAGCAAGATCGTCAGCGTGAAATTCCATAAAGTGGACGGGGCCGAAAACAACGCTCCTCCATCCGAGGAAGAGAGTGAAACGATAATGGCGAAGTAGCTTGGAGCTCCGGCATCCTGCCGGCGAATTTCCAGGCAATGGAGCAAGACTCGGCAAGATGCCGGCGCGCCAGGATTTCGAAGCTTGTAGCCTTTCTGTCGCTTGGTAATTTCACCGCCATGAACCCCTTTCCGGAGCGACATCCCTCAATAACGCTTGGTTTCCGCTATCTTCCCGGGCTACTTCTTGCGTAGCAACGGGTGTTGAATCACCCGAACCGCACCTGGGTTGGTATTCGCGAGGTTATCTGCCGCATTGGGATCATCCGGGCATGATCCAAACCATTAACTTCCGTCTTTGCGATTCAATGCCAGCAAGCATCATTGAAAAATGGCAAACCGATCTGGATTTATTATCGAAGAATGGCCGGCTGGAAGCCGGCGCTCCCGGGAAAAAGGCCTTGGAACTGTGGTGTCGCATTGAGGAATACCTTGATGCTGGCCACGGCAACTGCTGGCTGAAGCGGCCGAGCATCGCGCGTTTGGTGGAACAGGCGTTGATTCATTTCGACGGGCAACGATACTTGCTGTTGGCTTGGTGTATCATGCCTAACCACGTTCATGTAATGATTGAAACGCGCGAAGGATTTCCGCTGCCGGACGTTCTTCATTCATGGAAATCTTTTACGGCGAATCAGGCGAATCGACTTTTGGAACGGGATGGAGAATTCTGGCAGCGTGAATATTTGGATCGCTACATCCGCAATGCGGAACATTACCAACAAGCTATTGCTTACATCGAGGGGAACCCCGTGAAAGCCGGGTTGGTGCGGACGAAGAACAATTGGTTATGGAGCAGTGCGAGATTTCGAACTGCATAAGCCGGAGCGCCGGCATCCTGCCGGCAAGTTGATGTTCTTCATTAGGGAAGGCCGCCGGCTGGAAGCCGGCGCTCCCGGATTATGCTTCTCTCGATCGAATTAATTTCGCAATCAAACCGGTCCAGCCGGTCTGGTGTGAGGCGCCCACGCCGCGGCCGGTTTCGCCGTGAAAATATTCGTGGAAGAGCGCGTAATCACGGAAGTGCGGGTCAGTCGCCAGTTTGGGATGATATTTCAGCACCGGCCGCTGGCCGTCATTGCCCTTCAAGAACAGCCGCGTGAGCCGGCGGGCCAGTTCGTTGGCCACTCCCCGGAGCGTCAGCCATTGGCCGGAACCGGTCGGACATTCAACTTTGAAATCGTCGCCGTAATAGTGCTGGAATTTTTGCAGCGATTCGATGAGCAGATAATTGGGCGGCATCCAGACCGGCCCGCGCCAGTTGGAGTTACCGCCGAAAAGGCCGTTCTGCGATTCCGCCGGCCAGTAATTCACTTCGTGCGTTGTGCCACCGCAATCCAGGCGATAAGGCTGGCGCTCATGCACCTTGGACAAGGCCCGCACACCGTGGTCACTCAGGAATTCGCTTTCGTCCAGTGCGCGACGGAGCAGGCATTTCATCCGGTGACCGCGCAGCAGCGACAACAAGCGGCGCTCGCCGGTGCCGCATTCGTGCCAGCGCGAGACCAGGCTGGCCAGATCCGGGCGATAATTTAAAAACCAATCCATCCGGGCGGCAAAGTCCGGCAGTTCCTTCGCCAACCCCGGTTCGAGCACTTCCACGGCGAAGAGCGGAATCAGGCCGACCATCGAACGCACTTTGAGCGGCACGTTTTCACCGTCCGGCAGGCAAAGGCGGTCGTAGTAAAATTCATCCTGCTCGTCCCAAAGTCCCAGCGCGCCATCTTCGACGCCATTGATGGCGGCGGCGATATTGAGAAAATGCTCGAAGAATTTAGTGGCGATGTCCTCGTAAGTCTTGTTGTGGCGGGCCAATTCCAGTGCGATGCGCAGCAGATTCAGGCAATACATCGCCATCCAGCTCGTACCATCGGCCTGGTTGATAAACCCGCCGGTCGGGAGCGGTTTGCTGCGGTCGAACACGCCGATGTTGTCGAGGCCGAGAAAGCCGCCCTGAAAAATGTTCCGGCCCTGCGCGTCCTTACGGTTGACCCACCACGTGAAATTCAACAGCAGCTTGTGATAAACGCGTTCGAGAAAAGCCAGGTCGCCGGGATCGCTCGGATTTTTCCCGCGCCGCTGTTTACGGTCAATTTGAAACACGCGCCACGCGGCCCAGGCGTGAACCGGTGGATTCACGTCGCCGAACGCCCATTCGTAAGCCGGCAACTGGCCGTTCGGGTGCATGTACCATTCGCGAGTGAGTAACACGAGCTGGCGCTTGGCGAACGCGGCATCGACGAGCGCCAGTGGAATGCAGTGAAAGGCCAGGTCCCATGCGGCGTACCACGGATATTCCCACTTATCCGGCATGGAAATAATGTCCGCGTTGTTGAGATGCTTCCAATCCGAGTTGCGGCCGTTCTTGCGTTCCGGGGGCGGCGGCGGCTGGGCCGGGTCGCCGCGCAACCATTCCGGCACGTCGTAACAATAAAATTGCTTGCCCCAAATCAGGCCCGCGAACGCCTGGCGCTGAACGAGACGCACGTCGGCGTTGGTGATGCCTTTCTGTAATTCAGCGAAAAACTCGTCTGCTTCGTGTATGCGTTGGGTAAAAATGGCGTCAAAATCGGCAAATGGATTGGTAGGGCGCGGTGTCCCGACCGCGCCGTCTGCCGGATTCGAATCTCCGTTCGGCGCGCTACGGAGAGCGCGCCCTACCAGCCGCAATCGGATCTGCTGTGAACCGCCTGCGGGAATCGTCAACCGGTAATGCACACCGGCTTTGGTGCCTTCCGCTCCGGGATTTACGGCGGAATGATTGCCGTGGACGATGTACTCGTGGAATGCGTCTTTGAAATGGCCGGGGGTCGGATTCCGGCCGAAGACTCGGGAAGCATTCGATTCGTTGTCGCAAAATAAAAACTCCAGCTGACCGTCGCAATGCAAGGCGTAATCTCCCATTTCACGGTGTTTGGCCGAAATGGTCAGGTTCTTTGTCAGGAAAAGATTCGGTTTGGCGGAATTGTTCCAGGACCAGGTATTACGAAACCAGAGCTGTGGGAATACATGCAAGCTTGCATCTTCCGGTCCGCGATTATGGGCTGTAACGCGCATGAGGATGTCCTCGGGCCCGGCTTTCGCATATTCGACGAAGAGGTCGAAGTATTGGTCGTCGTCAAAGATGCCCGTGTCGAGCAACTCGAATTCCAGCTCGTCTTTGCCGCGCTGGTGATTTTGCTCCACCAATTGCGAGTAGGGAAATTCCCGTTGCGGATATTTGTAGAGCATTTTCAGATAGGAATGCGTCGGGGTGGCGTCGAGGTAATAATAGAGCTCCTTCACGTCCTCGCCGTGGTTGCCTTCGCGGTTCGACAGGCCGAAGAGCCGCTCTTTCAAAATCGGGTCCTTGCCGTTCCACAACGCAAGTGCCAGGCAAAGTCTTTGCTGATGGTCGCTGATACCGGCAAGGCCGTCCTCGCCCCAACGATATGCGCGGCTGCGGGCGTGGTCGTGCGGGAAATATTCCCACGCCGTGCCACCCGGGCTGTAATCCTCGCGTACAGTGCCCCACTGGCGTTCCGAAAGGTACGGGCCCCAGAGATGCCAATGCGCCGTGCCGGCGTGATTCGCAGCCAACCGTTCTTTTTCCGCGTTCATACCAGGCAGCTTGTAGCGCAGACTGCCAGTCTGCCGTATCGCGGATTGGCAATCCGCAGGCGTCCGCCGACTGACAGTCGGCGAAACAGCAGATTGCCAATCTGCGCTACACCCGGCCGCGCCAGGTCGGTAAACAGCGTTTGTATCATTCTCTCGATTTCTTTTCTCCGCGGAAGGCAACTCAGCCGCCCGTTTCAAATCCTGGATATAACGTCATGCCGCCGTCCACAAAAATACTCGCACCGTGGATGTAATCCGAGTAGTCCGATGCCAGCCAGATGGCCGCGTGCCCGATGTCACTGGGCTCGCCGATGCGTTTGTACGGGACCAGTTTCATCAATTGGCGATAGGCTTCCGGCGTGCTCCAGGCCGCCGTGTTGATCGGGGTACGGATGGCACCCGGACAAATAGAGTTCACCCGGATGCGATACGGCGCGACCTCCTGCGCGATGCTTTTCATCATCATCATCACGCCGCCCTTGCTGGTGGCGTAATTCACGTGGCCGGCCCAGGGAATGACTTCGTGCACCGAGCTCATGCAAATAATTTTGCCGGCGGCACAGGAAATCGCCGGGCGAATGCCGCGCCGCTTGAATTCCCGGATGGCTTCGCGCGCGCACAGAAATTGTCCGGTGAGGTTCACGTTGATGACCAGTTGCCAGTCGGCCAGCGTCATGTCTTCGATGGGCGCATCTTTTTGCAGTCCGGCGTTGTTGACGAGGATGTCAATGGTGCCGAACTCCCGGATCATTTTTTGAAACATCGCCTGCACCTGATCTTCGCGGCTGATGTCAGCCTGATGCGCGTAGGCGTTCACGCCATGGCCGGCGGCTTCCTTCACGACCGCGTCAGCAGCTTCGGGATGGGTGACGTAATTGACGACGACATCCGCGCCCGCCTGCGCGAGCGCCAGCGCGACGGCCTGGCCGATGCCGGAATTCGCGCCGGTGACCAAGGCCTTCTGGCCGGTCAGAACTTTGTTGATGGGGCAGGCGGGCATGACCGCCTGTGGCAGATTTTCCTCCTGCAAATGCCGGCGCATCAGTTGTTCGTGCGGCGGCATGGCGGAGGTGGGACCGGTGGGTATTTCAATTTCAGATGTTGCGTTCATTTTAACTGGCTTGTTGTTCCCTGTTTGTAAACCTGCTCAAATCGTGAGAAATCTCCTTAAAAACCTTTCGTTGCTCTCGCACCGGACGGCGAGGACGAGAATATGACAGACCTCCTGAGAATGTCGTTCAATCTCGACGCGAGGCACCGAGTGGCGACACAACCCAGGGCCGCTTTGCATAACGGAACGGACCAGCACTGGCCGCTCCTTCTCCTGGTCGGGAACGATACAGTTGAAAAGTGATGCGGCGACAGGCGTGGCTGCGAGGCCTCCCTCGCAGAGTGTGTCGGCGACGCCTCGTCGCCGGTGGCGTCAGGCAAACCAAACGGTGTGCCGGGCATTTCGCGCGGCGAGGGCGTCGCGGCCACTTTCTGCGGCGAGGCGCCGCAGCCACGCGCTCCGACGACTGCATCGTTCTGGTCGGGGGGATGCCGGGATGAGGGCGAGGGTTCAAACTGATTTCTAGAAACCGAAGCTTCATCAATTACCGGCTGACAGAGTTGCACTTCGCAAATCTTCGAATTGTCAGAACAAGCACTTCATTTTCACTGCGGCGGCGAGGCGGCGCAGATATTCGCGGCGTGGGATTTCAATGGCGCCCAGCGATTTTGTGGCCGGGGTCACCATCTGGATGTCGAACAGGGTAAAACCGCGCCGGCGCAAATGTTCGACCAGATGATAGAGGGCGACCTTGGAGGCGTTGTTGACGCGGTGGAACATGGATTCGCCCGCGAACAGGCCGCCGAGGGACACGCCATAAATCCCGCCTACCAGTTCGCCGTGGCGCCGGCATTCGACGCTGTGGGCGTGCCCTTGTCCATGCAATCTGGTGTAGGCGTTAATGAATTCCTCCGTGATCCAGGCCCCGCCGCGTCCCGGTGCCGGTGCCGCACAACCTTCCATCACGGCGCGGAACGATTGGTCCGTGGTTACCTCGAACTGGCTCCGGCGGATGACCCGGGCCAGGCTTTTGGAAACGTGAAAGCCGCCCAATTCAAGAATCGCGCGCGGATCCGGCGACCACCAGGTGATGGGATGGATCGTCCAGGGAAAGATACCCATCCGGTAAGCCGCGAGCAGCCGCTCGACGCCAAGGTCACTACCTACGGCCACTAATCCGTCTGGCCCGGCCAGATTCGGGTCGGGGAAAGGAGTATTTCTGTTTAGGAGAATTGGCATGCCAACTCTGGTTGAATTTAAGATATACGATTTACGATTGACGCGTTATTCGCGTTTTCATGTGCGTCGCGTAAATCGTAAATCGCAAATCGTAAATCCGGAATACTGGGCCGCCAGGAATCAGCGGCTGCGGTCCTGGCCCCCGGTCAACGCGTCGAGCAAAACAGTTTCAAAAGCTCCGGCGATTTCCATTGAACGAACGTGAGGCGCGGTTTCCTCGTTGACCAGGATTTTTTCGCCGGCTTCGGTGTCGGGCGACCCGAGGGCGATCCAACTGCCGACGCGGACGTCGTTGAGCACCTGCAATAGCCAGTCGGTTTCCGAGCGGCTGATTTTCAAGAGCAAACCATTCGGAGCAGTTTGAAAGCGACCGGGTTCGTTCAGCAAGGCTTGGATATGTTTGCGGTTTTCAGCCCGTTGCGCGGCGAGCGCTTCCTCCAGCAACCGCTGATTTTCGTTAAACTGGTCGTTGGCGTCAGTTTTGCTGAGACGATGATGCGCCGGGGGCACCAGCGGATAAAGCCGGAGGATTTCGAACAGCAGGTCTCTTTCCCGCGTGCTGATTTCAAAGACCAACTGCTTCTGTCTGGCCCAGAGACGTTTCACTCCTGGTCACGCTCCATGGTCGCGTGCAGGGTGTAACGCTGGAGCTGGTGAACGTAAAATTCCGCCTTTTCCAGACTGTCGCGCGTCAACACGCTTTTGCCCTGGTTATGGACCTGCAACATGTGCCGTTCGGCCTTCTGCCGTTGCCAGCCAAAGACCACCTGAAACACGTGGGTGACATAATCCATGAGGTTGACGGGATCATTCCAGCAAATGACGAGAAATCCCGGTTCGAGGCTGGTCCTCGAATCGGTCTCTTCATCCCGGTCAATGTCGGGCCGGACTTCCGGTGCGGCGGTGGCGGCCATGCTGGAAAGATAAAACGTACGGATGCAACTGTCGAGGGCAGGGAAACAAAGCGCGGAGGGAAGATGGGGATGGGAAAAGGGAGCATTGAACGCTGAACATCGAACACCTAACATCGAATTGGTTGCGCATCGCAGCGAACGACGGCTGGCTTGCCGAGTCGAAGATTGAAGCGTTAGGACGAAACGCATGACCGGCGGCCCGCCTTCGCTGCGCTACGGCGCGGCAGTCTTAGCTTGCGCTGCGCTTCAAGTGAAGACTGGTGCCGGTGGCGGGACTTGAACCCGCACGACTTTTTACGGTCCCAGGATTTTAAGTCCTGTGCGTCTGCCATTTCGCCACACCGGCAACCTTGATTTTACTGGATATTTTGATGATTCAGAAATATCCTCTTGACATTGCGACACTATTTGCGACACTGTTACGGTATGAAAGCTATTGAAACCGCAAGCAGTCGTCAGCCTAACCTGAATCGTCGCGTTTCTCATTCGCGTTACAAGTATAAGAAGGTCCTGGACGGGCGCAAGCAGCCGATTCGTGGCCTTTGGGAGCGCAACGGGAAGTTCATTGCCCGGATCGCAACTGAAGACGAGGATGGCATGAAACGCACCCGCTGGGTGCCGTTGGAAGGCGCTGAAACTGTCGCACAGGCACAGGAGCAGCTAAAGACGCTGCACGTTGACCGGACGCGCAACGAACTGCCAATGCTCAAGCGCACCCCGAAGTTTGCCGATTACGCGGCCGAGTATCTTGAGTATTTCGATACTGTGAAGGATGCCAAGCGTCCGGCGACAATTCAAAAAGAGAGCGGAGCCATCAAACTTTGGACAGAACATTTGGGCGGTTTGCGCTTGGATAAAATTCGCCGCATCCACATCAACAAATTCATTGAGAAGAGGCAGTCAGAGGGAATATCAGGCCGCACGGTCAACTTGGACATCATCGCTCTGCGCAACGTTCTAAAAAAGGCGATTGACGACCAATGGCTACGGGTTTTGCCAACGGAGAATTTGCGCCCGCTGAAATGGACGCCCCACAAGCGCGAATTAGTCACCCAAGCTGACATTAAACGGCTTTGCAAAGCGGCCATGAAGGTTTCAAAAAATGGGCGGCAATTCGCGGATTATGTGATGCTCATGGCATATAGCGGGGCCAGACGAAACGAGGCGTTGCGGCTCAAATGGTCTGACGTGGACTGGCAGAACGAGCAGTTGACCATCGGGGCCGATGGATTAAACAAGGGCCGCGAAATCCGGGCGGTGGACTTCAATCAAAAGCTAAAAGAACACTTGCAGGAAATGTCGAAGCGGCGTGCGCCCGATTCGCAATACTTGTTCCCCTCACCCCAGCGCGGCGACAAGGATGCGTCCACCAAAACCTTCATGGAGAGTTTGCGGCTGGCGAGAAAGAAATCCGGCTTGGCAAGCATCGGTTTCCATGATTGCCGACATTTCTTTATCAGCTACGCCGTGATGAGCGGGATTGATTACATGACAATTGCCCGCTGGGTCGGCCACAAGGACGGCGGAATTCTGATTGGCAAGGTTTATGGGCATCTGAGCAACGAACACGCGCAGGCGCAGGCGGCACGGTTGACCTTCGGCCCGGCGATTGTGACGCTGCCGGCGGCGGCAACACCCCGCCGCAATGTCGCCGTGAATGCCGCCAGAAATTGAAAATGAGGACTCTCTTATTGGTGGCGGCGACCGTCCCAGCAGGGCGCCAGCGAGAGGGAGAATTTGAGTCCGTTATTCGGCTAGGAGTCCCCCGTTTAGAGAAGAATCGTTTTGGGAATTGTTACCCACGGCGTCCGGCCTCCTTGCGCGTCGGCACCTTGTTGACTTGGGAAAATTCACCGGCACTGGCGCGGCGATAAAATTCGTCCATTGTTTCCTGGGTGAGATACTGTCGCCCGGCAATGTTGATCGTTTTGAGCCAGCCTTTTTTCCGCCAACGCCATGCTGTGCAGGGCGTCACACCAATTTGTTCCAGCCATCGGGACAAGCTGACCACCGCCGCGCCGCGGTTCGGATACGTTTTGCCGTTTGACTCAATTTTCACTCACCACAGTTTACCGTGTGCCCGGCGGTCATCGGTGTATCACATGCGCGGGTTGTCCGAGTGGGACGAATCTTTCATGCCGGCACAGGAAATGTTCCACGCGCTCTGTCCCAATCGCATCCTCAAAGCAGGCGAATCCGCCTTCACTTGATTTGCAGCGGAATGGCTTTCGCTTGGCTGGAGCCTATCGGTTTAGGACGGGGCACGCTTTACTCCTCCCGGTGGGGAGGTTTTTGGGTCCGCGCAATAAACGCGGAGAAAACGCAACTGACCGCGCGATTAGCCGCGCCGGTGTCCACAGTCACGACCATTCCGTATCCAATCCTTGACTTTGACCGCAGTGCGTTCACAGCTTGTCCGGGAACAGTCCGCGTTCCAGTAGTGAACCAACTATGTCCGCTGCACTGGCCACGGAATACCCGCAATGCAGCCATTCGGCGTTCAAGAATTTCAAGCTGATGAAACAAACCGGCTCACTTCCGCTGGCGACGGAACAGCAACAAGGACAAGCCGCTTAAACCAGTCAAGGCCAGCGAGGTCGGTTCCGGGACTGCGGTAATAATAATCTCGCCATTGGGCGAACCATTCGGGCTGGCGATGCCGGAAACCTCGGTAAGGATTGAAATTGCGGATGAATCAATGACAGAGCCGCCACCGCCACCGCCACCATAGACGCCGCCGCCGCCGCCGCCGCTATAGCCACCACCGCCGCCGCCACCATCGGTCCCGCCCCCCCCACCCCCACCGTAGCCACCATTGCCGCTATATACATGGTTACCGCTACCGCCACTTCCGCCATTGAGGAAGCTGCTGCCGCCGTTGCCGCCGTCGCTGAAATAACCGCCGCCGCCGCCGCCGCTATCGTCCCAATCACCACTACTGTTTCCACCACTGCCGCCGCTCCCGCCAGCTCCCGCCAATACGCCGCTGCCGCCGCCGCCACTGGTTTGCGTAACGCCGTTGGCACCGGGGCCAGTGTAAGGACCAGAACCGCCACCGCCGCCAGCAATGACTAAAGGCGTGGTGCCATTGACAAAGAAACTTCCACCGCCACCGCCACCGCCTTGGTAGTAAGCGCCACCTGTGCCAGCCCCGCCGACAAGAAGAGTCAGCGTCGTAGGATTTGCGAACGCAAATCGGGCTTCCATTTCTGCTCCGAGGCCGCCACTATATCCGATGGTGCCGCCACCTTGCGCGCCGTAAGCAGTAATGTTGTAAATGCCTGGGTTTAGAGTAATGGTCGTCATAGACCCGGTAAATAAGTATGTGCCGGTCTGGGCGGAACTGGCCAGCACTCCAAACTGCAAGATCAACGCAATCACACAGACCGTGCTGAATGGATGCCATTGGGGACAGATGAGGGATTTGTCTTTTGTTTTCATAGGGTTTCGCACGCTGAGTTATCAACCCTTCGCGGCACTAACGACCATATCAAATTTTTGAAGTATCGGTCAATCCAAATGGGTTGCTATTAGGCCACCAATTTGAGTTGTAACGCGAAATTCCCCATTCCCGCCCGTCCAGCTTTGCCCCCACCCGGCTGCGACACTTCCCGCGTGAATCCTTAATTGCCCGTCTTTCTTCCGGCGAAGCGAGCATCGTCACAGGTGGAAGTCGAAGGGTAACAGGGCGAAACGACCTTGACGACGTGGAGTGAGCCATACAATGAAAAGGCGATTCACGCGGAACCGGGTGTGAACCGGGCGCGGCTGCGGACTGGACACGGATAGTTCATGGACATGGACTGACTGCGTGCGCGGCTGCGGTCATGGCCTGAACGCGATCACGGACTTGCTATGCACAAGGCCAGGACACGACTCGGACTGTTTCCGGTCTGGGCGCGGTCACGCACTGGACGAGGCCACGGTCGGCAAGCGAAGCTATGTTGCGGACATTCTGCGTCACAAACGCGACCACTTCGCGGACTCAAAAACGTGCCGAATGGCAGGGGTAGGGCTTGCGTGTGAAATAAAGATGAGGTTCCAGTGATTGTTCGATACGAGAATGGATTCGCAAGACGAACCTATGATTCCATCCGCAGTAGTCCATCGGCATCGGCGCGGCTGGTAACAGGCGGGTCGGAAGGACGAAACGATGTAACAATGCCTGCCTGTGAAATCGCTGTTGACATCGAGGTTTCCGCACGGCTTGATTTCCAATTGCGCAGGCGCGAGCGTTTGCGAACAATATGAGCACCCCCAACCTTCGCACAATCGCATCAGAACTTAACCGGAAGGCATCCACCCATCCTATTGGGAGGCTTCAGGAAATCCGTGCCGAATTGCACCGCCGGCGTCGTGCCGGGCGGAAAATGTTTAGTTCGGCTACGACCTTCCGCAATTGGGCGTTTCACTTCGGCGGACGGCCCGAATTGCAATTCAACATCGGCTGGGATGATGAAGACGGTAAACAACTGAGGCATGGGGTGGCTTTTTCCTTTGAACCATCCCACAGCTTGCCAAGGCCGGTCTCGGTATTGAGGCCCAAGATCAGTCTGTTTAATAAATTCATGGGCCTTCACCCAGATTTCTACGCTGACATGCGAATGTGGCATTACAAGGACGGAAAACAAAGCCGCCGTTACGCACCCGCTCCCATCCCCGATGAGCTTGTCGCCAATGGGGTGTTCGTTTTTCTGGGCAAGTTGCAACCCGGCAGTCGCATTGATTATGAATCGGTCCTCACCGATCTCGATAGGCTTCTGGAACTTTACAGGTTCACCGAGGGCGGCGGCAAATCGCAGACTGTTTCCGTGCCGGTTCAGATCGAATTTCGCCCAGGTTTTAAGCCGAAGGCATCGTCCGCTATTGCGACGCAGGTTCGGAAGCAATGGCAGATAATTCTCCGCCACAACAAACTACAAAAGGTGCTATACGCGCAGTTGGCGTCGCGGTTCGGGGCTAAAAACGTCAGAACTGAATTCTCGAATGTCGGCAGAACCAATGTTGACGTTGTAGTGCGTCGCGGGAAAGCGTATTGGTTCTACGAAATCAAGACCGCAGAATCAGCGCGGGAGTGTCTCCGCGAAGCACTGGGGCAAATCCTCGAATATGCTTTTTGGCCACCCGGAGCGCGGGTGGTAAGCCGTTTGATCGTCATAGGCGAAGCGGTGATGGACGATGAGTGCGAAACGTATCTGCGGCTGCTCAAGGAACGTTTCTCGTTGCCTGTCGAATATCATCGCATAATCGTTAAGTAAGCAGTTTCACGCGTGAACCAAGCAGTCACCTGAACGCAATTGCACCATGTCGTGCGCGTGAATCAGACTGCCATCGTGTGTCGCCGGTCGTCGCGTCAATGTCTTGCTCGCGGCTCGCCAGCCGGCTCGCGCTGTGCTCCACATTGCACCCGCCGCCCGGCTCCCAGACTTTTGCCTTTATGATTCCGCGCCCGGAGAATTGGTCTGAAGAAGATTGAAATTTGCGTTGTGACAACCAGAGTTGCCCGGCAGCCAGGCGTGGATTTGAACATGCTTCCTCCCGACTCTCAATGAATCCCGTGAGCGGCACTGCCTTGCGCGTTTTGACTTTGTGTCGGCTGCGGTATGTTCTAGGATACCATCCGGTCACGGAACTTCTATGATTACCGGCAACATTCGCAGTCAAGTTGACGCGCTCTGGAACGCCTTTTGGACGGGCGGCATTTCCAATCCGCTCGAAGTCATCGAGCAAATCACCTACCTGCTTTTCCTCAAGCGGCTCGACGATTTGCACACGCTGGAAGAGAACAAGGCGGCGCGTCTGAAACTCACGAAAATGGAACGCCGCGTTTTTCCCGAAGGCAAAGACCCGAAAGGCCGGCCTTACGACGATTTGCGCTGGTCGCGTTTCAAGCATTTCGAGGCCAAGGAGATGTTCGAGGTGATGAGCGAGCACGTTTTCCCTTTCCTGCGGACGTTGGGCGGCGACGAGTCCACCTACGCGCACCACATGAAGGACGCGCGGTTCACGATTCCTACTCCCGCGCTGCTGGCCAAGGTGGTGGACATGATTGAGCAAGTGCCGATGGAGGACCGCGACACGAAAGGCGACCTCTACGAATACATGCTCGGCAAAATCGCCACCGCCGGGCAGAACGGCCAGTTCCGCACCCCGCGCCACATCATCAGGCTCATGGTCGAGATGGTCGCGCCGCAGCCGACGGACATCATCTGCGATCCAGCTTGTGGCACGGCGGGATTTCTCATGACGGCTGGCGAGTATCTCCGTGAGCGTCACCCGGAAATCCTCCGCGACGCGAAGCTCAAGGAACATTTCCACCACCAGATGTTTCACGGCTTCGACTTCGACAACACAATGCTCCGCATCGGCAGCATGAACATGCTGCTGCATGGCGTGGAGAATCCCGACATCCGCTACCGCGACTCACTCGCGCAAGACCACGCGGGAGAAGAGGAGAAATACACGCTCGTCCTCGCCAATCCACCATTTGCAGGGTCGCTTGACTACGAGAATTGCGCGAAGGACCTGCTGCAAATCGTGAAGACGAAGAAGACCGAACTGCTCTTCCTCGCCCTCTTCCTGCGCCTGCTTAAGCCCGGTGGACGCGCCGCTGTCATCGTGCCGGAAGGAGTGCTATTCGGCTCGTCCACTGCGCACAAGACATTGCGGAAGATTCTGGTCGAGGACCAGAAGCTGGATGCGATAGTCTCACTGCCAGGCGGTGTCTTCCGGCCCTATGCCGGAGTCAGCACGGCGATTCTCGTATTCACCAAAACCAACTCCGGAGGGACGGAACATGTTTGGTTCTACGATGTGGACGCCGACGGCATGTCGCTCGACGACAAACGCACCGAACTCCTCCCACCGGGAAAACTCGGGCCAGCGCCCGCAGTCGCGCTCACTGCCGAGGAACACGCGAAGAACAACCTCCCCGACATCCTTGTCCGTTGGAGGCAACGTGCCGATGCCGAGCGCAAAAACCCACGCACGGCGCAAAGCTTCTGCGTTCCAAAGGCCGACATTGCAGCATTTGATTACGACCTTTCTCTGACGCGATATAAGGAAATCGTCCACGAGGAAATCACGCATCGCCCACCGGCTGAATTTTTGGAAACCTTACGCCAGTTGGAGGCGGAGATTCAGCAGAGCATGAAAGAACTGGAGGGGATGTTAGAGTGAAAGAGTGGGGAAAAGTCGCTTTGGGCGAAATTGCGCAGCCTAAGCAGTGGCCAACGCTTTCAATAGCAGAAATGAAATCGTCTGGCTTTCCAGTATATGGCGCGAACGGTCGAATTGGCTTTTATGACTCGTTCACGCACGAGTCGCCAACCATCCTAATCGGCTGCCGAGGTTCGTGCGGAACAGTTCACGTTACCGAACCACGCTCCTACGCGAATGGAAACGCGATGGCCCTTGATGCCCTGGATGAGTCGCGTGTGGACTTGCGATTTCTTGCTCATTTCTTCCGATACCGTGGTTTTCGCGACGTTACGACCGGGACATCACAGCCGCAAATAATCCGCCAGAATTTGGTGCGTGTCCAAGTGCCATTGCCGCCACAATGCGAGCAGCGGCGGATTGCTGAAGTGCTGGACTCGGCAGACGCGATGCTGGGCAAACGCCGCGCCGCCATCGGAAAACTCGATTCCTTAAATCAATCCCTCTTTCTAGACCTCTTCGGTAATCCTGCAACCAACCCGAAAGGCTGGCCACACAAGACGCTCCGGGAACTGGGCAACGTGGTAACAGGCAGGACGCCCCCAAGTGCAAAGCCGGACATGTTTGACGGCCCGATTCCTTTTGTCACACCGGGAGATTTGGAGAGCGATGAGCCAGTGAAGAGAAGCGTGACGGAGGAGGGTGCTGAGGAAAGCAAAACGGTGCGGGCTGGCTCGACGCTTGTCTGCTGCATCGGTGCGACAATTGGGAAAATGGGAGTCGCGGAGGTCCGCAGTGCTTTTAATCAACAGCTCAACGCCATTGAGTGGTTTGATCAGATTGATGACCTCTACGGCTATGCTGCGATGCGATTTTTCAAGCCGACGATCAAAATGTGGGGATCCTCAACTACATTGCCCATTCTGAAAAAATCATCGTTCGAGCGAATAGAAATCCCCGTTCCGCCACTCACGGACCAGCGGGAATTCGCCCGGAGATTCCAGTGTGTTGAGCGTCTGCGGAAAACGCAGCGAGCTTCGCTGATCAAGCTTGATGAGCTGTTCGCGTCCCTACAACAACGCGCGTTCAACGGAGAACTCTTACCATGCGCGGTGAATTCATAGCGGTCTGGTCTGAGACTCCACGCGAGATTTGGGACGAGCTTGTCACAGCGGAGGGTGTGCCCAACGACGTTTTCTGCGAGCTTTATCGAAACCTCGCACCGGCGCTGAAGGTGAAACCCACGATCGAAGCGCTCGCGGACATCTTGGACAATTCCATTCAGAGCAGGGATGCGTTCTTTGCTGTGAAAGCTGATGACTTGACTGGGGAACGGGATTTGGTCGCGTTTCTCGAAAAGGCACACGATGTGTTTGAAGATTTTGCTGGTGATCTCTTGTCCAACCGCTATTTCAATTTGCTTTCGGCCTTCATAGATAAATTCAGCCTGCGCTATGACCTGCGCCGGCCGTGCCAATTGTGCCCCACGCTGCCGGGCGTGTTTGCCAGCCTCGTTCGCGAGCTGAGGACTCTGACCGCCGCCGACGCGCACCTCGACGCTTCGATGAAGGATTTTGAGAGCGCCATCCGAGATTTGCGGGCCGATTCGTCAGAGGGAAAAATCAAGACGTGTATTCAGAAACAGATAAACCTGCTGGAAGCCCTCGGGCAGGCTTATCCTGGGGTCACAGGAACAACGCTTGGAGCGATTTGTGACCAGGTTGGCACATGGCCGCACGAAAAGCTGAGGACAGCGATGAAAAATCTCTATGGGTTTTCTTGCGACTATCCAGGCATCCGTCACGGCGGCCGTCGCGCTAGCGCGCTACGTGCGATGGATATGCGCGACATGGTTGCGGTTTCCATCTTGCTCACCGGATTTACTCCCTACCTCCAAAACAACCTGAATGCGCTAGATGTCTTCGGGGGCGGCAGTGGACACGCTAGGGCACCGGCGGCGGTCGCAATGACGCCCTCGCTTGCCAGTGGTCCAGCCGGCGGAGTTCCGCAACGAAGGGGCATCCTTGGGCGACTGTTAGCGTCTTTTTTTGGCAATAACAAATGAGCAACTTCACTTTCCTCCAAGCTGAATGGCCAGACTTGCATGACGCGGCGAGTCAAGCAGAGGTATTGGCTTATCCGGACCCGCGGACTGCGTGCTTCTACGCGCGGCGCGGATTGGAAGTAGCAGTGCATTGGCTTTACAAGCACGATGCGTCGTTGCGGCTGCCGTATCAGGACAATTTGAGCGCACTAATCCATGAGCCGACGTTCAAGGCGGTGGTCGGTCCAGTGGTGTTCGCGAAAGCAAAGCTGATCAAGGACCTCGGCAATCTGGCGGTCCACAGCCACAAAAAAATTCTCGAATCCGATGCTCTTGTCGCAGTGCGGGAATTGTTCCATGTCGGTTATTGGCTGGCGCACACGTATTCGCGGGGCGCGAAGCCGCCGACGGGTCTGGCTTTTGATGCCAATGCCCTGGCCAAAGGTGCCCCGCTGTCCAAACAGACCGCCGAGCAATTGCAACGGCTGGAAACGCAGTTGCAGGAGCGTGACGAGAAATTGTCCGAATTGCTGGCGAACAAGGCGACGCTGGATGAGCAATTGCAGCGGCTGCGTTCGGAAATTGCCGAGGTGAAGAAGGCTAACGTCGCTCGTGCCGACACTCACAATTATTCCGAGGCCGAAACGCGGGATTATTTCATTGATTTGCTGTTGCGCGAGGCGGGTTGGGTGTTCACCAAACCCGGCGAGGACACGGAGTATCCGATCACCGGAATGCCGAACGAGTCGGGCGAGGGATTTGTGGATTACGTCCTGTGGGGCGACGACGGCAAGCCACTGGGATTGGTCGAGGCCAAGCGCACGAGGCGCGATCCGCGCGTAGGCCAGCAACAGGCCAAGCTCTACGCAGATTGCCTTGAAAAGAAGTTCGGTCAGCGACCGGTGATTTTCTACTCGAACGGTTACGACCATTGGATGTGGGATGACACGAATTATCCGCCACGCGCGGTGCAGGGGTTTTACAAAAAGGCGGAACTGGAACTGTTGATCCAGCGGCGGGTGACGCGGAAGACGTTGGCGGACGCAAAAATCAACGAGGAGATTGTGGAGCGTTATTACCAGACGCGCGCCATCCGCCGCATCGGCGAGGCTTTTGAAAAGGACAAGGACCGCAAGGCGCTGGTGGTGATGGCGACGGGCGCGGGCAAGACGCGGACGGTGATTGCGCTGTGCGATTTGCTGATGCGCTGCAACCGGGTGAAGCGTGTGCTGTTCCTGGCCGACCGCGTGGCGCTGGTCAACCAGGCGGTGAACGCCTTCAAGAAACACCTGCCGGAATCTTCGCCGGTGAATCTCGTCACGGAAAAGGACGCGGAAGGACGTGTGTTTGTCTCGACGTATCCAACGATGATGGGGTTGATAGACGAGGCAACGGACGGGCACCGGCGTTTTGGCGTGGGGCATTTTGATTTGGTCATCGTTGATGAAGCGCACCGGTCGGTTTATCAAAAATACAAGGCTATCTTTGATTATTTCGATTCGTTACTTGTCGGCCTCACCGCCACGCCGCGCGATGAAATTGACCGTGATACTTACGGCTTGTTTGATTTGGAGAAAGGCGTTCCAACGGACGCCTACGATTTGGAAGACGCGGTGAAGGACGGCTTTCTGGTGCCGGCAAAGTCTGTGTCCGTGCCGTTGAAATTCCAGCGGCAGGGAATCCGCTACGACGATTTGAGCGAAGAAGAAAAGGCGCAATGGGATGCGGTAGAGTGGAACGATGACGGAACGATACCGCAACAGGTCGAGGCGGCGGCGGTCAATCAATGGCTGTTCAACAAGGATACGGTGGACAAGGTGCTGGAGCATTTGATGACGCGAGGGTTGAAAGTGGCGGGCGGCGACCGGCTTGGCAAAACCATCATCTTTGCCAAGAACCATGATCACGCGCAGTTCATCGCGGAACGGTTTGACGTGAATTATCCGAAGCTCAAGGGCGAGTTTGCGCGGGTGATTGATTTTCAGACGGAATACGCGCAGAGCTTGATTGACAGCTTTTCCAACGTCGCGAAGATGCCGCACATCGCCATCTCGGTGGACATGCTGGACACGGGCATTGACATTCCTGAAGTGGTTAATCTGGTGTTCTTCAAGCTGGTAAGATCAAAGACGAAATTCTGGCAAATGCTGGGACGCGGGACGCGACTATGCCCGGACTTGTTCGGGCCAGACAGGGACAAGGAGTTTTTCCAGTTGTTCGATTACTGCCAGAACTTGGAATTTTTCAGCCAGAACCCCGAAACGACGGACGGCGCGGCGGGTGAGTCGTTGGGCAAGCGGCTGTTCAAGGCACGGCTGGAATTGATCAGCGAACTGGACCGCAAACTGTCCGGCGTTGGGAGGGAAGGACCAGAACACGAGGCTGAATTGCGCAAGGCAGTGGCGGATATGCTGCACGACGAGGTGAGCGCGATGAATGTTGAGAATTTCGTGGTGCGGTCAAGGCGGCGACTGGTGGAAAAGTATTCCAAGGCCGAAGCGTGGGCAGAATTAAAACCGGAGTCTCTGGCAGAACTCGAACATGAAGTGGCGGGTTTACCGTCGGAACAAGAGACGGAGGACGAGGAAGCGAAGCGGTTCGATTTGCTGATGCTAAATCTGCAACTGGCGGTGCTTCGCAGCGAGCCAGCGTTCAACCGTCTGCGCGACCAAGTGAAGGCCATTGCGGGTTTGCTGGAAGAGAAGTCGAGCATCCCAATGGTGCGCGAGCAGATGCCTCTAATCCAAGATTTGCAGACCGATGAATGGTGGCAAGACGTGACTACTCCCATGCTGGAAGCGGCGCGCAAACGCATCCGGTCACTGGTGAAATTGATTGAAAAGCAAAAGCGGAAGCCGATTTACACGGACTTCGAGGATGTGCTTGGCACAGAGACAACGATTGAACTGCCCGGATTCGCCGCGCCGGATAATTTTGAACGATTTCGCGCTAAAGCGAGAGCATTTCTCAAGGAGCATGAAGACAATTTGGCAATCCACAAGTTGTGGATAAACCATCCCTTAACCAAAGCGGATTTGGACGAGCTTGAGCGGATATTGAATGAGAGCGGGGTTGGCACCGCCGCAGATATTCAGAAAGCGAAAGCGGAGTGCAGCGGTTTGGGATTGTTTGTCCGGTCGCTTATCGGAATGGACCGGGAGGCAGCAAAACAAGCATTGGGTAGCTTCACGGCAGGAAGAACGATGAGTTCAAACCAAATTGAATTCGTCAACCTGATTGTGAATCATTTGACGGAGCAAGGGGTGATGAAACCTGAATTACTTTACGAATCGCCATTCACCGATTTGAATCCGCGTGGTCCGGATGGTTTGTTTCCAACTGCGCAGGTGGATGAATTGGTTGCCCTGCTGGACGAAGTGCGTCGTCGTGCGTTGGTAGCGGCCTGATTGGTGAGTTGGGCCTTTGATCCCAAATCGCAGTTGCGGTTCCATTTAATCTGTCAATAGGTTCTCTGGTCTGTAATTTCCTGTTCAGGCTCCGCGCCGCCGACTTTCAAAAAATGTTTTAGTTCTTGGTAGCGATTTCGATAGCCTTCAACCTTGATGATTTTGGGGGTGAAATTTATGCTCAAAACGGAAACCCGTTTATCGTCCGTTCTCTCAAATAGCGGCCCGATTTCCTGAAGGATAGACTGAGCCGTTTTAACGGCTGTGTCATTCCGTGTCGAAAACGCATCAATTACGAAACGCATTGAGCCTATGAGAACATCAATCAACGAAGCGAAATGTGATTGACCAATTGCGGAGTAGTGAAACCCGACAATGCGCGCCAGCCGCAAGGTCTTGGCGTAAGGCATGTCTGTCAGGCCGACAGAGAATTTTTCTCTCAAATGTTCATCAATTTGTTTATCCGTAAACCTGTCAATCAGAATGATGCCGTAATCCTTTCGCCTATTTAATAGCGCATTAAAGTGAAAACTTATGCGATTGATCTCCCCCCTCCGCGCGCTATCCACCGAAGAAATAATTTTGTGGTGGCTTATCGTTGTGAGGAAAGTGCATTTGGCCTTAACGGCTGCCTCAATCACAGCCTTTTTCAGAGCCACAAACTCTTCGTGTTTCAAGTGGCCTGGTCCCGGATTGAATTTCAAAAGAAAATTTGTCGGAACTTTGAACTGGTCGCGGATGCCCTCATAATTCCGGTGCAACTCGCCGGCGTTGTCACATGGGATGGCAACACCACCATAAACGAAGAATTCATGCTTCGCCGGTTCAAGGCTGGTTTCATCCGCGTAGAGCAAGTGCATTGCAAAAATAATCGCGACAGTTACAGCGCCGTCCACGTATCAACTCTGCGGGCGCACGCGCACGGTCGGACGCAGGGCTAGGTTCTGTGTCTGGAAACGTGTCCGCAAGCTGCGCACCATCTCGTCATACACCGGCGCTCGTTTCTCCGGGTCGCAAATCGTCAGCAACAAGGCAAATGGCTGGTTACTCGCCGTGGTCCCTTCGACACCGTGCCGGCAAAGCAATTCCACAAAAAGCCGCCAGCGTTTTCCATTCACGCCGTTCGGAATCACACAATGGTAAGTCCGCACGGGCGCCCATTTTCGCAGCGACCGCACTTGGAATGATTCATACAAGACGCCCTTGTTCGGATGTTCCACCGGAACCAGCCGATGAAAGTCCTCGCCCTCCTTGCCATTACGATAAACCCCAAAGTGTGCGTCCACGTGCGTCTCGCAGTATTCCGAACCAAAGCTGGAATTGCGTGTTGGCCGATACGCCAACGTCATCCAGATTTCGCCCCGGTAACGGTGTCCATTCGTCAGGGATTCGGGATACGGGAAATTGTCCCATTCAAGGTAGAAGCCGGGCCGAATCACTTCTTCAAAAACCAGTGTCATCTTCCACGGGTCGCATTCCAGGGCACGCTCAATGTCCAGCGGTGTTCCGAATCCGAGATAATGGTCGTCAGTGTCAGTCACTCGTTCCCGCGTGCGAATGTCCACGGCATTGTGCGTCAGGATGGCCCGCGCCAGCGTCGCCGTCGGCGTCGGTGTGATGCGGTGGTGAAGTGAAGCGAGTTGCCGCGCAACCAGCGGTGTCGCGAAGCTGGTTCCCACGTCTTCGGCAATCCCCGCCCCGTCGTTGAGGGAAGTTATCCCTAACGAATGGCTAAAGTCCCTGCCAATGTTCCCGCCAAAATGCACTAGGTCTGGCTTGATGATGTAGTTTGGCCCCGGCCCGTTCCTCGAAAAAGGTGACGGTTCGCCCCGTTTTGTTCCTGTGGTTGGATGGTCCAATTGAGAGATGGCCCCAATCGTAACCCCCAGCACGCTGTCGGCGGGACTGGTGATTCGTCCGGAATTTGCGCCGGCCACGTTTCTGGGATACGTCAGCAAAGGAGGCGTGCTGTAATTGCCCGCGGCGATGACAAATGTGACGCCAAAACGCTCCTGCAAATTATCCAGTTGCACGGCAAAGTCGCTGAACCGATCCAGCGAACAGACTTCATCGCTGCCAAGCGATAAATTCCATACCTTCACCTCGTTTGAGTATTTGAGCAGCGCCTGCTCCAAGTCCTGCAACAATTCGGGTTCAGTGACGTTGCCAACCGCCCCGTAAGTCGGATCATTGTTGGGCATCACATGAATATCGAGAATGCGGCAGGGATGCGGCCCGATTTCGGGGTGAGTCGCGTTCAGCACATGCCCCCATACCAGCAGCCCGGCCACAAATGTTCCATGATAGGTGTTTTCCTCGGCTGCGGCCACATAGCGTTCCCGGCTAAACACCCACGGCTCCAATTCGGGGATTTTCTTTGTCACTCCGCTATCCACAAGGCCAACAATGGGATAAGCGGCTGGGTCCGCTTCCGCCACCCGGATGTTGTCGGGCATCGGCCGCGGATTGAGTCGCGCCTCTTTGATGGTGCGGAACATGGGCATCAGCCCCACACTCCGAACCGACAGCACGTTGGCCAGGAATCCCACGTCGGCTTCCGCTTTGCAGGTCACGGTGTAAATGTCCTGCCCCTGATATTGCGGGTGACGGACAAACGATAAAGTCTTGCCGTGAAGCTGGCGCTCGAATACAGCAACCTCGCTCGCCTGCATTTCAGGGCTGGAATAGTTGAACAGTTTTACCTTGATTGGACGGCGGCCTCCGATATCCGGTGCGGCGGAGAATAGTTTCGCTGGCGCGACGCCGTTCAAGCGGTCGTCCTCATTGACGGGTCGTAGTTCCTTCACCGCCGAGATTTCCTTTTCCAGTTGATCGCCATTGCCCTGAAGGATGCGCCTCTTGAGCGTGTGGATGCCCTCGCGTGAACCCCGCAGGAATAATTCACCCGGTTTGCCCGCGCCAATGACCGGGCAACTCCGTTCATCGAACAGCATGTGCCGCCAATGGCTCTTGGCCAGCGCCTTAGATACGACGACAGCCTTCAATGGTAATACCGGGTGGTCAGACGGAACGCTCGCCAGCAATCTGTCCACGGATTCAAGTCCGGCGGCAAGCCTTGTTCGCACAGCGGGTGTGACGGGTGTGAATGGTTTTGGTTTCAAACCGCCGCCAGGTTTTTTCTTTTCAACGCCCTGCTTGGGCATCACGATTTTTACATAAAGCCTCTCTTCTGGCATATCAGCGTCCCTTCCGTTTTGCGTGGCCGTTGCTGGCGTGGCGGCTCATCGTCGCCTTCGATAGACCGGCGATTTCCCCGGCCACGGTCAAACTGTATAAGCGCGGGTTTCGTTTCTGTAGTTGTCTCGCCAGCGTGCGCGGATCGTCCAGCCGCATGGACGACAAGGTCGTCTTGGTGGAGGATTCACCCCGGGCGAGCGAAGCCAGTGCGCTTAGTGCGCTATGGAGGCTGGGTTCCGCTTGGCGTGTAACCACCTGTTGCCGCACGCGCGTGGCCGCGCCCTCAATTGCTGCTACTGAAAAACCTTCGGACAAGTCCGCCAGCGCCTTCAGGTCTTTTGGCCCCCAATTCAGTTCGCCCGAAAACAATTTCCAGAACTCCTCGCGTTGCTCCATATTTGGCAGATCAATGTGCAGAAGATATTGGAATCGTCGCCAGACCGCCGGGTCGAGCAGTTGCTCGTGATTGGTGGCCGCAATCAGAATGATGTCGTGCCCCAGGCTGTCGATGTTTTGAATAAAGCTGTTCACCACGCGCTTTAGCTCGCCGAGTTCCTGCTGGTCGTCACGGAGCTTTGCTATCGCGTCAAACTCATCAAGCAGCAGGACGCATGGCGTCCGCGAGGCGAATTCAAACACCGCGCGGATGTTCTTGGACGTGCTGCCAAGAAAAGATGAAATCAGCCCGTCAAGCCGGGCGACATACATGGGCAGCTTCAATCGCCGCGCGATATAAGCCGCCAGATGGCTCTTGCCACATCCCGGCGGTCCGTAAAGCAGTAGATTCCTACCCGCCTTCAATCCCTGCCGTTCTAGTTCGCCCCGCATTCCCACCACCGACAGGTAATCTTCGATGAATACCCGCTGGGCGTCGGTTAACAAATGACGCTCCGCCGATTCGGGAACATCTAGCCGTTCCAGGAGGGGGAATCGGCTTTCACCATCAACGGGGGCCGGTGAGTTTTGTTCGACACGCGCCGGATGCAATTGCACCGCGCGGTCGTTGATCAATTTCCGGAGCCGTTGCGCGCTGGCCTCGTCACCGCTGCTCTCAAGCTTGTCCGCGAGCAAAGAGGCGTAGTTCTTCACCTTCACACCATCCTGACGCAATGCTCCTTCTATGATTCTGAATAATTCCGAAAGATATTCATTGCCGTTCATGGAACAATTATCGCATAAAATGAAACGATGTCAACATAGAATGAAACGATTTATTAATTTTATGAAACACTATTGGACATATTTGAAACATTCGCTTGTTTTGATGTCTTTGCCTGTTTTTTGCGCGTCCGTTCATCCGTCTCCCACCACTGCCGCTCGAAAAAGTTCCGGTTAATCCGAACCGGCTCGATGCAGCACAGGTCATCCGTTTTCGGGCCATATTCGTCATCATAACTTCATTCATCACTGCTCTTGGCCGCCAGTTCCACATAGCGTGTCGGCCGCTTCAGTTCTGCCGGCCCATCGCTCGCCCACGGACTTTTTTCCAGAAATTGCAGGCTGTCATAATGAAACCACAACTGCCTCGCCGGGCAGTCGCCGTCGCCTCCACGTTGCGCATCCACGATCACATACGAATCGTGCTGTTTGATGCGCTTCAAAAATTCTTCCGACATATCTTTGGGAATTTTGTTTTCAATGACAAAAACCATCTGTTCCCAACTTTTGCAAACATCCGCCGAGGCGCTCTGTGCCGGCGGACCACCCAGCAGCCGCTTCCACGGAGGGGTAACTGTGCCCGGATATTCTTTAGCCCAGGCGTCGTCCGCCACTTGGAAAATTTCCTCCAGCGCGTCCTGCTTGGCCCGATTCCGCCACACCACAATCACATTATGCGGCAAATTGCTGATGTATCCGCTGCCGTTGATGTCGTAGCGCCGGGGAATTTTTGCTTCCCCCAGGCGGTCGGTGGGTTTTTTGCTGTGTGCCACAAGATGAATATGGACGTTGTAAGTCGCCGCGAAGGTCGTCAACTTGCTCATAAAATCCCGCTGCCGATTCCATTGCTCCTGCCCCTCGCCGTCCAATTCGTCGAATTTCATCAATGAATCCAGCACGAACTGACGGCAGCCGAATCGCTGATAGGCGTAAAGCATCACGTTGAGCACGTCATCCACTTTGGCATAGCCAACGTGGTCATAGACCCAAATTCTTTCCCCCAGCGGTGCCAGTAGAGTTTCGACGAAATGTTCTTGTGGAATTTCCTTGAGTTCTGCCTGTGCTTGGGCGTGCGCCATACGCAGCAGCTTGCGATACGTCTCTGCCGCCGACACTTCCAGCGAGCAGATCAAAGCCCGCTCGCCGTGCCGCAAACATAGGTCAACCATGCAATGATTCAGCACTTCCGATTTCCCATGCTTGTTAAACCCCGTCCAGACCGTCACTTCGCCACGGCGGAACTTGAATGGCAGGCTTGACCTATTGAAGTTTCCCCACGGCAGCGGCAGCCCCACATACTCCGGGCTAACGTTGTGAATTTTGTTCCAGATTTCGTCTTCAAAATCGTAGATACTTTTCAGCTTTTCCGGTTTGAGGATTTCCGCGCGTTTTACGCAGTCGGCCATCTCTGCCGCCGGCACACCGGCTTGCAAGCATTCGTTCGCGTCCTTGAATTTTTGGTTTTCATCCCGGTTCGGCAGCCGCACAATGTCGGTCCGCGCCATGCCCAGCCGCGTCACGATCTCTGCCAACTTCATTCGACCGGCAGCATCCTCATCAAAAGAAGTGTGGAGTTTCGAGAACTTTTGCAGCCACTCCCAGCACAGGTCAATCCAGCCGCTGTATTTTGCCCCACCCGGCACGCTCACCGCCGCAAATCCAAACTGCGCCCACGAGATTGCGTCCAATTCGCCTTCGCAAATGACCAATTCACCGCCGGCATCATGCGCCGCTTTCACGCGCTCGGCGCACATGCCAAAGAGAATGTTTTTGCCGCCGCGCGGGTCGCGCCACTCGATTTTCTTGCCGTCCTCACGGTCCACCCTCACAACTTTTGCAAACTCAAACTTCGGCTTCCGTTCTGCCGGCCAGCCCGGTGGACGCCACTTGTAGGCGAACGAATACGCCTCGCTGTCAATGGTTTCGCCCACGCTGTATTCCGCCAGCAAACCCCCGTCCAACTTCCGCTGTTCGGTCAGGTATTTCCAAACCTTGCCGTCCGGCACCAGTGGGCGGTATTTCTCCGGGTCAAATCCTCGAAAGTCCGGTATCGCGCCGCCTGCGGACGCCTTTTCTGCCATCGGCACCGGCACTGCAATCCCTACGCTGTTCGCCGCCAGCTTTAGCGCCTGGGGAAAGTCCAGGCCCTTACGTCGCATAATCCACTCAAAAATGTCTCCGTCCGCCTCGCAGCCGAAGCAATGGTAACGCCATCCTGAATCGCCCTTGTTGAACACGGTGAAGCTGGGCGTCGAGTCGTCGTGAAACGGACATTTCCCTTTCCATTCGTTGCCGCCGCCAGTCAGCGGCACGCCGTCGCGCATAATCCATTCCGGCAGGTTGACCGCTGCGCGCACACGTTCCTTGATGTCATTTTGATCGTTCATAGGCATTTCCTCATTTGCTCGAAGGTTAATGGCGCGACGGGAGACGAATCGCGCGCATTTTTTTCAAAAGCATCCGGCGCGGGGTTTTTTTGCCAACGCCCTTTTGCCCGATCTTCTTCAAACCACGCCTTCCACAACGTCTGCCACAAAATCACTTTCCCGTTGCGCAGCCAGCCGTGCGTTCCTGTCGTGTTCGTGTGCTTCGCACGAATCCAATCTTCCGGCACACCAGCCGTCTGTCCCCACTGGATGCACTCCTGGACGCTGGGAACGACCGATTCAAGACCGCAGGAATCCTGGGAGTGGGTGCTGCTCTCCTTCCCTTCGCCTTCTTTTCCTTTCCCTTCTATTCCATTCTCAGGACGCTCAGCATCCCGCTCAGCGTCGTGCTGAGCCTGACGCTTGGCATGAGTTGACTTTGCGGCATCGCGTTTCGCTTTGATTTCCAACTCCTTCTCGCTTGGGTAGAATTTCACTTTCACATCGTCACCAACCCATTCCCAAAGTTTGCATTCGCGCAAAACTTCCTTGAGTGTCGCCCGGACCAAATGCTGCCATTGCCGGTCACTCCAGGATTTGGCCCCACGAATCACGCCACCATTCTCTTGGCCGATGCAATACCGCTGCAACTTCAACCAGGTCGCTTGATCCACCGGCTCCGAGCAGAGAAATTCTTCCGAATCCAACGTCGAGGTGTGAATGTTAAACCATTCCATGCGGCAATCCTTTTTCTGTTAAGGCCGATATTGTTTCATTCGGAACATTGTTCTGCGTGGAACGCAGACATTGCCGGTCGGGGCGGTGTCTGGACCACAGATCAAATTCCCGTTCCCAGCCAAGCGCCTTGATTTCATCGTGAGTCAGCCAGGCAAATAGCCGCCGTCTCGTGTGCTTGCCCCTGCCGGCCACGTTGTTGAGCACTTGGGATAGATGACACCTCCCGACGCCCGCGCGCTCCGCCAGCAACGTTGTGTTCATTCGCGCGCCAGTTTTTTCATCAAACCGGCTGTGCAACAACCGATGAAATTCCCAGTTTTTCATATTCACTCAACTCGAAGCGCCTTTAGCCAAAATTCCGCAACGACCGAACCCATCAGGCAAATTCGACTCACCAGACGCGAGCACCCCCCCCCGCCCCCCTCCGCTCGCGCCGCTGGCGCACCTACCATTCCGGCTGGCCTAGCGCCCGGCTAAGGTCCATCGCAGAACTCATAGTCCTGTGCGTCTAACTGAAAACCCTCGTAAATTCTATGGTTTCAAGGTGTTTTCGCGGTTGTGCGACACTTTCTGCGACACTCCCGCCCGCTTCCAGCCGGTGGCTTCGACTTCAACTGCCACCGCCACCGCGCCGATCCCGGTTCTCCTTTACAAACTTTTTTCCCCGCGACCTGACCCATTCTGGAAAGGGTTTGACATCGCTCCTCTTTTCTAAATGCGCCTACTTTTGGCAGCAGTTGGAACAATCGGGCATCCAGGCAAGCGCGGACCGGGCTGAAGCAGTCGCCGGCGTCCGACACCAACCGATTGCGGACGAACTGGCCGACCGCAAATTGCGGTGACTGGCCCAGAAGCGGTAAGGCTTGGACGGTTTTGCAACCGCCATGACGCATTGACGCCTCATTCTGTGAAAGCAAAAAAAATCGCGCCCGCGATGAACTCGAAAAAATTTGCGGCCTGCTGAAATTTCTCATCGTCATAAAAAATTACCCTCCCTTGCCCGCACGCGCTTCGGCAGACCTGCGGGCTGCACCGGCAGGCGGTTTCGCAAATTCCCCTTGCCGGGCGCGCTCATCAAATTGGGCCAATGAAGAAAGGTCCACATACGGCCTCCCGCACACATTGACGATATTGATCCAACCTCTTTTGCCCCATCGCCAAACCGTTATCGCGCTGACGCCGCGATCACGGGCCACGGCTTTCGCGGCACGAAGACCCGTATTCGTGAATGACTGGCCGGGGCCAGCCAGTTGCCTTAATAGTTCGTTACCCATATTTCTGCGCGGCGGTGCGCCCTCCAATGTGGCTGCAATTCCTAACTTGAGATTACTTGCCGCTACCCTTGGCCACGATGTCACATGGGCGTTACAAAAAAAGAGCGGGGGCTGCATGGTGCAACCCCCGCTTTTCAAGGCGGATTGGGCCGTTTCTTACCGCTGGGGACGTTACAAACGGTGTAACCTACTCCATTGGCGTGTCGGGCGAAGCGTTTTCCGTTTTCACTTTATGGCCTGAATCGCACTGGTCTGGATTCACGCCCTTCTCATGCTTGGCCCGTGCCTCGGCGATAAAACGGGTGATGTCGCGTCCGAATTTTCCTTCGAGAGTCACTCGACGCCGTTGCACTTCGGTCTGACTCACGTTCAATCGCTTGCCGATTTGTCGGTAGGACATCGCCCAACCGGGCCGGTTGGGGTTCTTTGCAACGAGATGATTGAACAGCAACCTTTCTTGCGGCGTCATTTTATCCACCAAGGAGCCAACGTTAAGCATGATGCCGTCCGAGAGCATCTGCTGTGCTTCCGCTAGCAGTTCAATCGCTTTATGATCGTCATTCCCGCTGGTTGGCGCGTTGTGCTTCGGTGCCGCTACCAGCATTTGAAATTCTTCAATCTCTTGCGGGGATGTGAGTGCCCGCTCTTGGATTCCTTCCAGCCAGCAACCTGTATTATCCGTGAAGTGGATCATGTAGCGAACCCGCTTGGCAATTTTCTCCAAATTGTGCTCGGCAAAGCCTTCTGCTTCCAAACGAATCCATCCGCAAAACTGAATGTAATCCGTTTCCATTCTTTTTGGGTCGAGCTGATGGTGCTCAATGAATTCCTGTTGCAGCAGTCTGGCGCGCAGGCCGAATTTCCCCTGCTTTACGTCGTCGAGCGTGGTCGCTTCATCACGAGCGATTTCTTCCGGGAAAGGCAGGCAATGGATGCGGGCGGTTTTGGCTTCCTCGACCGGCAGCTTGGAGATTTGTCGTTCAATTGCGGCGAATTTATCCCGCCGCTGTTGCAATTCTTCGCTCAAAGCCTCCGTCAATTTCTTGTCGAGGTCTGGCGTGTCCCAATTGGCAGGGTCACGCGGATGCAGCGGTCTCAATGGAACCGGGTCCTTCGCCGGAATAGACTTGTCCAGAGACTTTGCCTCAAGGAACGCAAGACGGAATTCTTCGTCCACTTCAAGGGAAGGCTCGAACGAGGGCAGACACAAAACTGAACGGCAGATTTCATCGGGCGGCTGGGTCGGAATTTGATTATCGGTGAATTTAAGGCCGTATCCAGCCGGCAGCCACAGGTCAATGGCGCGCCGTTCGTGGTTCTCATTGACGATGTAGCAAGTTGTGCGGGCATTATTATAGCCGACGAAATCAACCTCTCGTGTCTCTTTGCCCCAATCCAAGATTTTGAGCCTGTTCATACGCCTTCAAGTCGAGTGTGCTTTTTACTTCATCGCCTGATCAAAATTCCAGCCGCAAATCCATTTTCCCGGCGGCCCAACGGTTCACGTAGCGATACACATTCTTGCCAGAATTGAACTTCGCGTGATCTTCGTGCGGCACGCGGATGTATTCCGGCCCGGCTTCGTCCACCGGCACGCCTCGGTCATACTCCGATTCCGGGTAACTGAAATAGCTCATTCCGTTGCCCGTATCCACCACCCGCGCCCCGTCGGTTTCGCCCCGCAACCCGCGCGGCCACAGTGCGACCACAGTGCCGGGCGGTTCCCATTAAGCCAGCTACCACGCATAACCCGGCGGAAAACTGTCACGTCCGCTGTCCATGAAGGCTGTCGTCGCGCTGATGATCTCGTAAAACTTTTCCGGCCAGTCCTCCTGGTGAGAGCAGAAAAAAACGCGCGTCACGCCCGGATGCAGGGTGAGACACACATACGCCTTGTTTCGGCTCCGTTCATGCCACAAACCAACCACCACCTGCCGCAGTGACCACAAGTGCCAGCCGATGCCATCGCGCCGGGCTTCCTCGTCGAGTTGTCGGTTGTCGAACGCAAAACACTCCCCCAAGACACGCATCGGCAGTGGGCCTGCGCGTTCCATCTCCGCGCCGAAACCGCCCAAGTCCATCCCGTCTTCGGCGACTTCACTCAAACGAAAACTTTGAACGGGCAGGCTCATGCTTCCGTCGGCCATGTTCCCACCGTCCGGCAATACGGGCAAGCTTCCTGACGGAAAATTGGGTTAACAAACCAGACTCGCATTGACTCCTTTTGATGAATACAATTAAGCCGTGCTCAAAATCACAGCGCGAGATTTCCACTGCCGCTATGCGCCGACAAAATGCGATCTGCGCATCGTTCTGCGCGAGCATGGCAGCGCAGGACATCTTGCCACATTTCCTGAAGCCATTCATTTGCGGTCACCTGTAACGCTCAAAGCCAAGCACGACGGGGCGATCGCCAAAATCAGGGACTATATCGCATGAAGCTTCCAACCCTCATTTGTGACCGATACCTGCTATCGCCCACGGTGATTGACGGACGGATTTCCGAGGTTTTCAAAGCAACCGATGCTCACCATCCCGGTCGCGTCGTCGCAGTGAAGGTTTTCAAATTCGGACTGTTCAAAGACGCGGTTATTCAAGAGGCATTCGAGAGAGAAGGACGTATTCTTGCGGAAATCCAGCATCCCTCAATCATTCCGCTTTTTGATTTTGGCGTTGAACCACAGACACGCCGCCCATTCCTTGTGTTGGATTGGGGTGGTAAAGACCTCAAAGCCAGCATAGATAAAAACAACATCCGAGAATGGGATAATTTCTATGACTTGTTTGGAAAGGGCATACTTGAGGCTCTCGCATTCGCACACTCGCGCGGTGTTGTCCACCGCGACCTGAAACCCGGTGACCTCCTGAGAACGGATGACGGCAAAATCCGCCTCGCTGATTTTGGCATCGCCAAATATCGGGACTTTTTGGACCACAATCTGGATTTGGCCCAGTTTGTTACCGAACCATTCACACCCGAGCGCGGGTATGACCCAAATTATTCCTACGCATCCGATGTCTTCGGCTTCGGCGCTATTACTCTGGATTTCCTTTCCACCGTGGACCTGAAGAAATGGGGAGACCTGCGCGTGGCACTATCCCAAGTTCAGGCCCCGCGCGAAATTCTTGACATCATTGAGCACGCCGTTTCCCCCGATCCCGCCGTCCGCCCGGCGGATGCACAAATCTTGCTGGCTGAAATCAACAAGATTCAAAATGCCCGCCGCCGGCAATCGGCCCAGCGCCGGCCAAGTTTCGTTTTCATCACGCCCACCGCGTTCAGCACTCTCAAGCGAAGCGAGTATTTGTCCAATGATCGGGATGCCCAGGCGTTGGTTCTGCGGGAGATTAATTCAGGCAGCGTGCTTCGCAAATTCCTGCGATTGAACAGGGATACCGGCATACGTGAGTATGCCGAGGATGAGTTTTCACTTTATGGAACCAATATGGAGTTCCATCTCAAAGTAGACAGCGAAACCAAAGCATACCTAGTCCTGGTCTCAGCGCGTCGCCCCGCATCGTCCGCCGATTTTGACCGGAACCGGGACGAATCGTGGCCGCACCCGTTTGATTTCAAGGTTGGTCGCCATCCCGTGCCTGAGGAAGGCCGCAAACTCATGGCAGACCTCCGGCTTGGCTGCGAACAGTTCGAGAATCAGCGCATCGATGCCATGATGTCCCGCGCCGAGGAAAACCTCTTTCGCGGATGGTCTGCAATGTTGCAGGCCAGAAGCGAACAGGCCGACCAGAACCAAGCTGTCCCTTATAACGACAGAACAATCGAAGGCAACCGGGTCACATTTCGCACTCAGCGTCCGCTGGAAGTGTCCGCGTTGGAACAATTTTGGGAAGTTCCATTGGGGGAGAATCGTTCAATTCGGGGCATCATTGATTCCGTGGAGGGCGATTTGGTGACGATGTATGTAGAGGGTGGTGCGCCGAACACATTGCCAGCCAATGGAATTTTACGGCTCGACTCGCGCTCCACAAAGGCGGCGTTGAAGCGCCAGAAGGACGCGCTTGATAACGTCAAGTTCGGGAAAGCTGCCAGAACCGACCTGAAGCAGTTCATTCTCCACCCGGAAAGTTGTCAGTCGGAAGAAATTACCCTTTCTGACAAGTGGTGGCTCGAAGATATTGACCCCGATAAACACGAGGCTGTCCAGCGAGCGCTTGCGGCCAAAGATTTTTTCGTTCTCCACGGTCCACCGGGCACGGGTAAAACCACATTCATCACCGAACTGATTCTCCAGTTCCTCGCCCGCAACCCGCATAAACGCGTCCTGCTTACCTCGCAAACCCACATCGGCGTTGATAATGCGATTGAACGTCTGGCCGCTATACCACGCGGCCTCGAAATCATCCGCATCGGCCAACAGGCTGCAAAAATTGCCGAATCCACTCACAAATACCTACTCCAAAATCGAATCCGTGATTGGAATGAGGAAGTGCAGAAAAAGGCTGGCGACTTTATCGAAGCATGGTCAGCCCGGCAAGGTGTCAATATCCGCGAAGTGCGTCTCGGTCTCCGTTTGGGCCAACTCATTGGTATCCTTCGCCAAAAAACCCGGGACGAAGACGACCTCGAAGGACTCAAACAATTTCAATTGCAGAAGCACCCACAATCGGAAGCGGATACTTCGGGATCAGGCATGGATGCTGTGACCGCCGACCAAATCCGCTCCCGCGCTCAGGAGGTCCAGCAGCAAATTGATCTCCTTCAGGAGCGCATCGCGAAATATCGTTCGGAAGAGAAGCGCTTGCGCGATGAATTGAAACAATCCGGCACCGATGGCAAAGCCATCGCCGGTGAAAAGTTTGCCGAGTTGGTCCTCTACCAGGATGAGTTGCTGGGCAAATCCGAGGCCAACCAAACCCTCCGCAGATTGTTGGAATTAAACTCGGAATGGCGGCAGCGGTTCGGCGTCGGTGACGATTGTTTCGAGGCGATCCTCGCCGCCCAGCATGTCGTCGCCGGCACATGCATCGGCATCGGCGGACTGTCGGAGGAAAGTTTGGGCGAATTTGACCTGTGTATCCTTGACGAGGCTTCCAAGGCAACACCCACCGAAGCTCTCGTTCCTATCGCCAAAAGCAAAAAATGGATTTTGGTCGGCGACCCGAAACAGCTTCCACCTTACGTCGATAGTGCCTTGCAAGACCAGGAGGTATGGGAAAAATATGACCTCGACCCGCAGCAACTGAAAGACACGCTGCTCAACCGCTTGCACATTGGCCTCTCCAGCGCACAACAAGTTCAATTGACCACCCAGCACCGCATGATTGCGCCCATCGGGAATTTGATCAGCCGGGTGTTTTACGACAACACCCTCAAAAGCGTGCGCTCCTCGACTTGCCCCATTCTATCGCAGGTTTTTCGCAAACCTGTGACTTGGCTGTCCACCACGAAATTGAAGGGCAAAAGCGAACGTAACGCCGGCGCCAGTTTTCTTAATTTGACCGAAGCCCAGGAAATTCTGAAGCTGATCGAGCGCATTGAATTTTACGCCAATGCCCTCAAATCCGGCTCCCGCAGAAGCAAGTTGTCGAGGAAAATCACGATTGCCATCTTGTCCGGCTATGCTGCCCAGACCGAACATATTGACAACCTGCTCGAACAGAAACACCGCCACTGGCAACATGTAGAGGTGACCTGCAACACCGTCGACGCATTTCAGGGACGGGAAGCTGACTTGGCGGTCTTTTCCGTCACCCGGTCAAATCCACTGCGGCGGGCCGGCTTTCTCCAATCGCGAGAACGCATCAATGTCGCCTTGTCCCGGGGACGCAATGGTCTCTGCATTGTGGGGGACGCCGACTTCTGCCGGGCTCTAAGCGGGAGCCCTCTCTCGGAAGTGTTGGACCATGTGCAAACCAATCACGACGAGTGCTGCCTGGAAGAGGTCGCCCCATGAATAAGCAAGAGTCCATCGTTCCGCTTGAACCAAATGACATCGCACGCCGTTACGGCGCGAAACCCGGCTACCAGTTGATTGATTTTCTACAGGTCGCATTGCCGGTCTTTGTCATTCCGATTGAGGCAATCGTCATTGCCTCCAAACCGCTCGGCCTCGTGGACGAGTTTCTCCTGCGCTCCATCAAAGAGAATATCAACACGCTGCCAACGCTTTCGGGATTTCTCGGTCTGGATGAAGTCTTCGTCAAGAAACGGCTGGGCGAATTGATAACCGGCGACCTCATCGGCTATGCCCCTGGTTCAGATGGAATCGCGATTGCCAAAGTCACGGCCAAGGGGCAGGAAGCCATCAAAAAGGTGATGCTGGTTCAGCCCAAGCGGGAAAGCTTTGTTCTCGCCATTGATGGCATTACACGACAGCCGCTCGCGGTCCGTCGCGACCGGTTGCTAACCGGTGTGGACGCACGCGCCTACGGGCTTAAGGAAATTCGGGCCTTCCCGGAGGACAAGGCTCCGGAGTTTGACGATCTCGCCGCTTTGGATTTGACGCAGGCGGTGGCGCAGGGCGTGCGGAAGGAAAAGAGCATAGAAAAAGTCATGTCCCTCGTTTACATCGGCAAAAGAATGCGCCGGTTCCAAGAGGCAACGATGCTGGTTTTCCGCTCCGAACGCGGGAAGGAAATCCACGTGGATTTCTTTGTGGATGGGCGGCCTCATAAACAAATCACCGAGGCGTTCGCCAGAAACGATGGGGTTAAATCACTCCACATTCTCGAACAGGTGGAGGATTTCGTCTCACAAACCAAAAGCGAAATCGCCGCTGTCCTTCCCGAATTTCTGGATGCCAAGGAAACCCGTGCCGCAGCCGGTGCCCGCGCGGCCGTCCAGCCATTTGTCGCCAAGGCCGGATTCATCGAATCCAAAATCGAAGAAAAGGAAATGGCGATTGAGGATGCGACATCGCGCGGCCAAATCGAGCAGCTCAAAAAGCAGATTGAAGACCTCAAAGCCGAGCGGGCCAAGGTCGAAATTGACCTGAATGCCATTGTGGTGCGCCATTTGGAAGTGCATGAGCACCGGCCGTTGTTCATGCGAAGCCTCGACAACGCGAAAGAGCGTCTCCTCATCATTTCCCCTTGGATCACCGACCGGGTTCTGAACAATCTCAGGTTGCAGAAAATCAAGGTTTTGGTGGACAGGGGGGTGGGGGTGTTCATTGGCTACGGCATCGGGGAAGATAACGACCAGCGCCCCGGCAGGGATAAAGGAGAGCAGGCCATTGAATATCTGGAGGATCTCGCTCGGCGCAAATCCAATCTCCACTTCAAGGAATTTGGCGACACACATGCAAAAATACTCCTCGTGGATGACAAGTATGCTGTCATTGGCAGCTTCAATTGGCTGTCCTTCGAGGGCGACCCGCGAAAAGGTTTTCGTGAGGAAATGAGCTACTATGTGAATGTCAAAAATGAGATTGAGAAGCTTTTCAAGCGATACGACAAAAGGTTTCAATAATGCTTCCCCCGCTTGCTGACCGCTGGCCGAAGCCTCGTCAAAACGAACAAAATCGTGTAGGCTCAAAGTGTGCCATTTGACCGAAACAGGATGAAGGAAGCGGCGACGGAACTCGCCAAGCAAGGCGTGTTCATTGGCACATCGTCGTGGAAATACGAAGGCTGGTTTGGGCAACTTTTTACGCCGGCGCGCTACGAATATCGTGGCAAAGTCGCAAAGACGCGGTTTGAGCGGGACTGCTTGCGCGAATATGCAGAGGTGTTCAAAACGGTGAGCGTGGATGCGGCGTATTACACGTTTCCGAGCGAGAAGTATCTAAACGGTTTGGCCGACCAGGTGCCGGACGATTTCCGGTTTGGCCTCAAGGTGACAGACACTGTCACGATCAAAAAGTTTCCGAACCTGGCGCGGTTCGGCGCGAAGGCGGGGCAACCGAACGCCGATTTCCTAGATGCCGACCTGTTCGCAACAGCGTTCCTGAAACCGTGTGAGGAAATTCGACAGAAAGTTGGCGTGCTCATGTTTGAATTCTCGCGCTTTTGGCAAAGCGACTACGAACACGGGCGGGATTTCGTTGCCGACCTTAACAAATTTCTCGGCAAGCTCCCGAAGGGTTGGCCGTATGCGATTGAAATGCGCAACCATCGCTGGCTGGCTCCTGAATATTTCGGCTGTTTGGCTCGGCACGGTATCACGCATATTTTCAATTCCTGGGACGCCATGCCGTCCGTTAGCGAGCAAATGGCAATGCCGTGCAGCCGCACGAATCCAAATCTGGTTGCCGCGCGCTTCCTGTTAAAGCCCGGCCGGAATTACGAGGATGCGGTGAAGACGTTCCAGCCTTACGATAAGGTGAAGGAACCAAACCCGGAAGCGCGCAAGGCTGGTCGGGCGTTAATCGCGGAAGCCAAAAACGCCGGTTCAGGACGCGAGACGTTCATCTACGTCAACAATCGCTTGGAGGGCAACGCACTTGAAACCATTGATGCGATCATTGGTGACGTTGAATAAACGCGCGGATTTTTACGAACCGCGTCCAAAATCCATGCCAGGGCAAACAGTCGGCATTTCAGTTTGTCGAACCCAGTAAAGCAACCGACCAGTTCTCTGTGCGCAGTTGAACAGGAAACTCGCCGCGTCGAAACACTCGCTCCGATGCTTCCTTGATTCGTCTCATACCTTCCTTGTCGTCGTGAGTGACCAGGATGAGATTATGTTCCAGCGCGACGCTCGCAATCAACAAGTCTGGCTCGTCAATTCCAAGTTCCTTTCCGGTGACTTTGTCGAGCAGATCCTCTGGACGTTTTTCTTTGTGGCTTCGTTTCTGTGGAGTCGCGAATAACCGCCACACTTCCGCACGAACCAAGGAATATGGCTCAACAGTCCCATCGTCCACGGGCATGTGCAGATATTTGGCGAAAAACGACTGCAATTCCGCCCGCTTTTGAGGCGCGAGATTGGCCGCCTTTGCCATGCCGAAAGAAATTTCTGCGATGGCCATGACTGGCAGAAGGACGGGGCTATCGCCGATTGCGGCGAGACGTTGTGAGGTCGGGAGATAATCCACCCGCGTTGTGTCGGCTAACGCCGAGATAACGTTGGTATCGAGGAGGTATCCATCAGACATGGTCAGCCCACCTCCTCTAGCACCTCGGTCATCGCTGGATCGTCAAACTTCGGGATGTTCTGGAGGATGTGACTTCCACGGCAATTCGCAAACTTTGGCGATACGTAAAGCCACAGCGGAATGGTTGGACCAAAGTCTTGCGGGTAATAATCGCCAAACTCAAACGGCACCGGCCGCTTTTCGCCACGAAAAAATTCAAGTAGCTTGCGCTCAATCCACGGCGGCAAGTTGTAGGCTCGAAGGATGAGCGCATCAATCTGGAGTAAAATGCTTCGAGCACGTTCTTCCCATGAATGACCGCCCCAAAGCGGATCTCTCGCCTCTGGCTGCTCCGAAAAAGCTGCGGTCAAATCGTCCACGTATCGTTCAAGGATTGCCATATCTGGGACGGATAGATTCGGAATGCGACATTCAACCATCGTAGCAATCTTAATGTGTTTTCCGGTTTCCTGACTTGCAATGAACGCCGAAACCACTGGGGAATTCAAAACTGCCGCTAACGATTTCAGTGACCAACCTTCTTTCGGCCAAACACACTGGAACGCTTGGGTGCAGACAAGGCCCTTTACATCACAGGCAGCCGCGACGCGCCATGCCCCGCGCGCCTTTCGCACAGCATTCACGACGATTTTCGGTCTTTTCCAATTCAAATTCCAAGCTCCACCCCGTCTTGATTTGGGATCAGCGTTCAGAAACATCGAAGGTGGTAAGCAAAATGCCTCCAAACCATCTTCAACATTTCTTAAGCCGCGAACCCAATTCTCACCGCGCTTCGTTTTAGAGATGTATTTTTCTTCGGCAAACGGTGACTGCCACTCCACTCCACGATGAATTTCGGCGATGTCGCCTAGCTTTGGCAGATGCTGTAACCGATCCCAGATTTCTTGTAGCACAGAGACCCAGAGGCCATCGCCGGCGGCGGTCGGTTCAAAACTTCCACGGTCTTGGCGGGTGACACGGCCAGTCGCCATAAAAGATTTCAGTTCCCGTTGGCGAACCTCTGCAAAATTGACGTTTATTGGCTGCTCTGCTGACTTCGCGCCGTGAGCCAATACCAACACCGTCTCCATTTCTGCGTGGGTGAAAACCTTGTCGGGAAGAGTCACCAGGTCAATTTCATGGTATCGTCGTGCCAGCTCTTCGCGAACGCCACGATAACTTACACCGGTTAGGATTTGTTGCGGCAGGACGAGCCCCATCATCGCATCCCGCCGCGAATGAGCGAGGATTCGCCGGAGCAATTCGAGAGGTTTTTGCGGCGCAACACTGCTGCCGTATTTTTCACGTTCGCTTGGCTTGAAATCTTCGTATGGTGGATTGCATAACAGAACGCGGGCGTTTGGAAGCTCTTCGAGGTATTTCTTTGATGAGAAAACGTCGGCAACCTCCAGTTTCCACCCATTTGGGTTTGGGAAATCGGCGAGCATCAAGCAGAGCTTGCTCACTTCGCGTGCAAAGGGGTCGCGCTCGAAGCCGTGCAGCATCCGCACCAGATAATCGTGGCGTTCGCGGCTGCTCCAGCCTGTGCCGAGCAGGTCGCGGAGACGTTTCAGCGCGGCAACGAGGAATACGCCGTGACCGGAACAAGGCTCGACCACAATCCGCTCATCCTTCGGGATTTCCTTCCAAGGCAAGTGTTCGACTACATACCGCGCGATTCGGTGCGGAGTGCTGTGGATGCCACCTTCGCGCCGCAGTTGTTTATCCACGAGCGTGTTCTCGTAAATAAAAGCCAGCACATCAACGGAAAGGTTTTGAAAACTCAACTTCCCCCAGAGATGGCTGGCGACGGCAATCTGCGCTTCACGGCCACGAAGATAATTTTGCGGCTCTTTGTAATAATCTGAAACTTTGGCGAGGATTTCATGCGGTTCGCGAAGGCCGTCAATCTTGTCGAAGCCACCCACCTTCCGGTCGTGAAAAACTTTTCCAGCGAGCAGCCTGAAAACAAGTCGGTAAAGCTCCTCGGATTCCGGTTTCTGTCCCGTGCGTTCTTTGTGGGCACGCTGTGCGTCATGAAGCGCGTTTCGGAGTATGCGATCTAGTTTACGGCTGATTTCACTCTCCAACGCCGGGATCAACCCTAAATCCACCCAATCAATTTCCGTAGGCCCGACAGACTGGCCAATGTTCTTGGCGCGGAGAACAGCATCTGGATTCCATTTCGTCTTGATTGCGTCGAAGAAGCGCCGCATGGCATCTGCTGGAATTCGTCCGGCGCCAGATTGATGGGTGGTTGATTCATCCAAACCAACCGACCACGGGACAACGCCGTCATCCCTAATCTCGATTGCAAATGGAGCGCCCAACGCCCGAAGTCCAGCGAGTGTGCTTCGCGGGTTGGGGGTGGAATGAAACACGGCAATGCACGCCGAGTCATAACCGAACGGTTTCCGGCCAAATCCAGCGGCAGCAACTTGTTGCGCTGGGGCGTCTGGCGAGAACCAGTCGTTGAAGTCGTAGGCGCGTTGAAGCAGTTCACCAGAATATCCGAGGCGACCCAACTCTGTCAGGACGCCATCGAACACGCTCTGTTGCCGGTCACTGGTGAATGGATGCAAATTCAAGACTGCTTTCTTTTACCGCAAATATGACATCAGTGCAATCGCCGTTGAGAACAAATAAATCCGTCATTGCTTTTGCCCAGTTCGGATATACTGTATAAAGATATAGTATGATTAAATTGACACGAAAGCAACAGCAAATTGTTGATTTTATCTTGAAAACGCAGCGAACGAACCACGAAACGCCGACGTTTCAGGAAATTGCCGATCAATTCGGTTTTCGCAGTCTCAATTCCGTGACCGAGCATGTTCGGCTGTTACGTCAAAAAGGCTTTCTCACATCCGAACCTGGCAAGGCGCGAGCCTTGCGTGTGGTTTCCCCGTTGGCGAAACTGCGGAGCCGAACCGTTGACATTCCCCTTTTCGGCACAATTCCGGCGGGTTTGCCCCAAACGCGCGAGCAGGACGCGGAAGGATGCGTGTCGGTGGACGTGGAAAGCATCGGGTTCAAACCGACGCGGAACACGTTCGCGTTGCGCGTGGCTGGCGATTCGATGATTGGACAGCACATTCTCAACGGCGACATCGTGGTTTTGGAACACGGGCCGGAACCGCGCAATGGCCAGATTGTGGCCGCGCTGATTGACGGCGAAAGCACGCTCAAAACCTTTGTCATAAAAAACGGCAAAGCGTGGTTGCGGGCGGAGAACCCGAAATATCCGAATCTGATCCCCGCGCAGGAATTGATGATTCAGGGCGTGTTCAAGGCACTCATCCGAAAGGCGAAGGAATGAGCCATGTCCCGCTCCATTGTTCATCTCGACGCGGATGCTTTCTTCGCGTCCGTTGAACAGGCTGCCGACAGCCGGTTGAGAGGGAAGCGGGCATCCATTGGAATTGTTTGATGACGTGGCTTGGGAAACGTATTGTCCGGTCGCGCGGCTGGGCGAGCACGTCGGCGAAACGGTCGTAACGTGTGGGCTGGTGGTAGAGCAACGCACACATCACCAGATCACCGGCGAGCCGATGAAATTCCTGACGCTGGCCGACTGAACGGGCATGGTGGAGACGGAATTGTTCGCGCAGACCTACAAGAGCTACGGCCTCGCAACCGTGCGTTATCCAGTGCTTGAAATCACCGCCACGGTCGAACCGTTCGACAACGGGCGGGGATTTTCGTTGCGCGTGTTGCGGGCGGGAAAGCCGCGCTCCTTGCGAAGAAGCGCCCTTCAGCAAGGATGACAAGCGACCGCTCCTGCGTTACGAAAACGTCATCGTTTGATGATTGATGCAAACGCCCATTTTCGCTAAAATGCAACGACGGTCTCCATTTATGCGTCTGCTCGAAGACGGCCAAACCATTCGTGACACCTATGAAGTGGAACGCTTCCTGGGCGAGGGCGCCTTTGCCGAGGTTTATCGCGTAAAACACCGCTTTCTCGGCCGGCAAGCGATGAAGGTTTTCAAGCGCGTGGGCATGAATCTCGATGAAATTCATGACATGCTCGGCGAGGCAATTCTCCTATCACGCATCGGGCATCCCAACATCGTGCGTGTATTTGACGCAAATGTGCTTGAAACGGCGCACGGCACTTGCGGTTACTTCACGATGGAGAACATCCCAGGCGGAAGCCTGGACAAATTCTGGCGCTCTCACGGAGGGCAATTCGTTCCTGTCGAAACGGCAATTGATTTGATCAAACAAGTCTGTCGTGGCATTGCACAGGCGCACCGCGAAAAACCTCCGATCATTCACCGTGACATCAAACCGCAGAACATTCTCGTCGGCTACGAGGCTGATGGATTGCGAGCGCGTGTCAGTGATTTTGGGTTGGCGAAAAAGGTCAATCCCCTCACGTTGCTGGCGACGGCGGCTGGAACACTGGCCTTCAAACCACCGGAGGCTTTCACCGACCGCAAAGGCGATTCCTGCGCTGCAGATGTTTGGGCCATTGGCGCTACGCTCTATTTGCTCCTGACTGATCGGCTGCCGTTTGAGATGCCGGCGGACGTAAGTTGGGGCAGCAAAAACCTTTTCGACAAGCCGGTGTCGCCGCCATCCGAGACAAATCTCGACGCAAATCAAGCGTTGGATGGCATCGTGATGAAGACGCTAGAAAAGAAAGCAGACGACCGCTATCAAACGGCGAAGGAACTTTTGACCGCTTTGGAAAATTGGAAAGGCACTGGTGCAGAGTCCACGCAGAAGCCAAGAACGCTTTCAAGCGAACCATCAAAAACCGTGTTAGGTATGCCATCGCCGGTGAACGAAGGATTGGCCAATGACTTGGCTCAAAAAGCGTTCAAGGCGCGTCACGCCGGACGGCTTGCGGAGGCTGCCGATTTAATGGAGGAGGCTTTCAACAAGTCGCCCGAATTGCGGCAGCGGTATGCACATCAGGTAAAACTATGGCGCTGCGGAATAAGCATGTGAGGGGACAACTGCATGTCAACTACAACCGACAACCGCCCCAAACAGCCAACTCAAAAACTCATTTCGCTTCTGCGAAAGGGGGGTCCCGCAAGGATTGTTCATCTGGACGACGAACCGTTCATGCACGACATCATCGAGACGATTCTTCAGTCGCATTTCGCGGACTATGTTGTAATTCCTTGCACAACAGGAGATGAATGTTGGGCGGAAATTGCGCGGCGAAATCCCGACCTGTTAATTACCGATTATGCTCACCCTGGAATGCGGTTAGAGATGATGCTGCCCATGCTGCGTCAAAACTCTCTTGCTTTTCCAATCCTGTTAACATCGGCCTTTGTTTCAGGGTCGGCAGAATTGAGAGAGCGCCTGCTTTCCCAGCCAACACTGACAATCACACTTCTCAACAAGCCATTCCAAGTTGAGGAACTGACAGACTGCGTTGTTACGTGCTTGCTAAACTCGCCTGTGCAAGCGCACGCATCACCTTCCAAGCGAAACACTGAAAACGATGACGCACGTTTGCCATCGCAGACTAGCAAATGGTCCTCGCGTCAAAGAGGTCCGTCGGAGTGCAAGCCATTGCTTGACGCAGCGAACAAAGACTTGTTCCGTAAAAACGCATTCCGCATTACTGGCCTTTCAGTTGATGCTACTACCCGCGAGGTGACTCGCCACGCAGACAAGCTAAAAATGCTCGCCGAGCTTGGACAAGACCAACAAACGCAGAATGCGGCGTTCCAGATAACACCGCCGCCAGGACTAGACGAAATTCGAGATGCAATCCAAAATCTGAAAAACCCGGAAAGAAGATTGATAGACGAATTCTTTTGGTTCTGGCCCGAAGAATTCGGACAGAGCCAATCCGATTCAGCAATTCAAGCACTGACAAAGGGTGATTCAGAAACTGCCTCGAAGATTTGGAGCGCCAAGGAGGAACACCCGCAGGAAGGCATCACGGCCAAACACAACTTGGCTTTGATTTATCACATCAGTGCTTTGGACTGGGAAAATTACGCTATCGAGCATGAAATAGATGATGCCCGCCAAAAGAGAATCACGGACTATTGGAAAGGAGCCTCCAAGCGTTGGCAGCAGCTTTCGACTGATGACAATTTTTGGGAACTGGTCACCGCCCGGATTCGACAGTTAAATGAACCGAATTTGCCGACAGGATTCGCGCGGCGGATGCGTCTGACCCTACTGGACGCCTTGGACAAAATTCACGCTGAATTGGCGGTTGCATTCGCAGAGGCTGGCAAAATCGAGCTTGCCCGTCTCCATATTCGATTCATGCGGGATACAAGCCAGGGGGATGGAAATCTTGAGAAAACCGCCGAATTGGTCCTGACGCCAGCGCGAAATAGATTAAGGGAAGAAATACGGCAAGCAAAAGGGCGTGCGGATAAGAACCCGCGCGACGCAGCCAATGCCGCCCGGGAATTGCTTGAGCAAGCCCGGCACACGCTCACCTTGTTTGACCTGTTTTTCAGCAAAGAGAGCAATCAGCGCAATGATTTATTCGACGATGTTGCTAGTCTGTGCAACCAACTTCCCATCGCTTACCACAAAGCGACTGGAGACGACAAAACGTGTTTGGAGATTCTCAAAGCTGTTTTGCCGTTCGCCACATCAATGGAACTGCGACAGCATATTGAGCAGAATATCAGCACGCTTTCCGGCAATCTCGCTTTCAAAAGACTTGAACCTATTTACGCCTTGCTCAAATCCCTCCAAGACAGCACGGAACGCCCAAGCGAGAGACTTCAGAAATTTAACAACGAGATTGTTGAAGTGCTGAACAACGCTGCCGCTGGTTTGCAAAGCGGCTCAGAGGAGCGGGGGCAGCTATTCGATTCTGTTGCGATTGTTCTTCGGGGGATTTCGCTGGATGCGTGGAATTCACAACGAGACTGGACTACAGCAGTAGCCGCCAATGAACTCGCAGTCAAATACGGGACAGGTTCGGAAATGAAACAGCGGTTGGCCGAGGACAAACGCACCCTGCAACAGATGCGCTACGAGGCTGACCTCACCCCAATCGCTTCGGCGCCCTCCCTCAGCACAATGAACGGAATTGGGTTTAAGTTATATGGGGCAACGGATACGGACCAGTCAACTGGTTCGTTTTTGAGCACCTACTATTTCGTTTTTCTGTTCATCCCCGTCTTCCCAATTTGCAGGTATCGCGTAACACAAAACGGCGATTCATACCGATTTTTCGGCAAGGCACCGCTTCGCACCTTTGACAAGTGGCATCTCGCCATTTCCATTGGCCTCATTATCTGGTTCATCGTCTTCCTCATTTCGTCAAGCGACTCCTCTACACCATCCAACCCGTCGGGCTATACGCCACCACCATCTACCCCCAATGCGTCCACATTCACACCGCCAGCGCCGAACGCACCGATATATTCACCACCGGCAAATGCAGGCGACGCAAATCCCGGCGGCAAAGTTTATAGCGTTCCAAGTTCCGTCAGCGGTTCTCTCGACCAGGAAAAAGCGCAAATTGAATTAGATCGAGCAGCATTGACCGCTCTCGACGCTCAAATTGAAAAACTTGGGCGTGAGATTGAGAATGATCGTCTGACGCTCGACACCACCACTCAATCAGCCATAGATGATTTCAACGCAAAAGTTGATCGCTATAATGAGCTGGTTCAGAAAAACAAAACCGCCACCGCCGCCTTCAATGAGCGTGTGGACAACTACAACGCAAAGTTGCGGCAATATGGGCAATAAAATTATGAAAGCGAAACGCAGACCGATTATCGTAAGGAAGCCCAATTTGGCGAATCCTATTGTTCTGCCAAACGCCGAATGGCCCGGTGAAAAGCAAACGCTGGAAACTGTCGCGCTCGTAATGACAGCAAAGCCGCAGCGCAAAGATCAACCACTAGCGGAAGCCGGAGTTCCCACGGATTATTTGAAGGCATTGGTCTCAATTGCCACGAACGCTTGGCGTGCCAAGACTAAAATGGTGGACGCGGCGACCGGCGAATTTCGGGAGGAAACGAAGCGCGTTGGACGCCACATCGAAGCGATATATCGCAATCTCGCAGAGGTTGGCGTAATGATTCGAGACCACACCGGCGATGCCTATGACGAGGGGCAACCCATGAAGGTCATCGCCAGCAAGCCGACGCCAGGGATAAGTAAGGAGCGCGTCAGCGAAACTTTATTGCCGTCAATATTTTGGAATAATCGGCTCATACAAAACGGAGAGATTGTAATCGCGACTCCGTCAGCGCCAAACACGCCGGCTGAATCCCAATCACACCAACCATGAACAGAACAACGATAGATTTCGGAATTGATTTGGGCACGACCAACAGCGCTATTGCTGTTTTCACCGGCAATTACGGAGAGCCGACAAAAGTTATCAAAAATACGACGGATGGAAACGACGCGGACATCACGCCGTCGGCGGTGTATATTAACAAAAAAGGAGCGTTGCGCGTGGGGTTGCGCGCAAAAAACCAGATCCCAAACAAAAGCACGGGTGACGACGTTCACATAGAATTTAAGCGGCAGATGGGGACTGACCATGTTTATTCCTTCAAAAGTAGCGGAGAAACCCGCAGGCCAGAAGAACTCTCAGCCGAAGTCTTGAAGTCATTACGCGCAGACGTGCAGCAGCGAACTGGTGAGATTGTTGAAGCTACCGTGATTACCGTTCCAGCGGCCTTTGAACTGCATCAGTGTGACGCAACTCGCAAAGCGGCCCAGCTCGCGGGTTTTAAGGAGAGTCCGTTACTTCAAGAACCAGTCGCGGCAGCACTTGCCTATGGTTTTGAAGTCGAGAAGGAAAAAGCCTTCTGGCTTGTTTATGATTTTGGTGGCGGCACTTTTGACGCCGCCATCATCAAGTCCGAGGAGGGGACAATCCACGTCGCGCACCACGGCGGGGATAATTTTCTCGGCGGTTCAAACATTGATTGGGCGATTGTTGAAAAGATAATCGCTCCGCGAGTAGCCAAGGATTGTGGGCTAACGGACTTCACTCGCGGGAATGAAAACTGGAGGTGGGCTTTTCTCATGCTCAAATACTTCGCCGAAATAGCCAAGATTGACCTTTCGCGCAATGAACGAACTACACTGGAGTGCAAATTAGAAGACGACAGCGGAGATGAGATTGAGTTCGAGTGCGAACTGACCCGCGACGAGGTCGTGAATGTTGCCGAGCCGATCATTCTGCGGTCTGTAGAAATCTCCAAACGGGTATTGAAAGAACAAAAACTCGGCAAAGAAGCCATTAAGAAAGTCATCCTCGTCGGCGGCCCGACGCTTGCGCCCTATTTTCGCGAAATCCTCTCGGCGAAACTTGGAATTCCTTTGGACCACAACGTTGACCCGCTTACCGTCGTCGCCAGCGGCGCTGCCGTGTTCGCAGGAACACAACGCCGGGACTCACGCGCTGTGGCACCGGCCGCAATCGGGGAATACCAACTTGAACTTGCGAAGTCTTTCAAGCCGGTCGGCTTGGATAGTGCGCCGATGGTTGGGGGCAAAGTTTCCAGCGCTTCCGCCCAGGACTTCGCAGGCTTTACGCTAGAATTGGTGAACGCGAAGACTCAATGGCGGAGCGGAAAAGTATCGCTCAAGCCCGATGGCGTGTTCGTAGCCAATCTTCACGCCGAAAAAGGGGAAAGAAACACATTCTTCGTCGAGCTGTGCGACGCAAGCGGTCGGAAGCAGAAGATCAAACCGGACACACTGACCTACACAATCGGCGTTGGCGGAGATGTTGAGCAACCGTTGATCAATTCGATGGGAATCGCGCTTGCAAACAACGAATACGACAAACTGCTGGAAAAAGGACGAGGATTGCCACAGAAGGCTACGCGGGATTATCGCACGATTACTCCAATCAGACAGGGGCGATCCGAGGATGTTTTCAGGATTCCTGTCGTTGAAGGCGAAAACGAGAAAGCAGACCGCAACCGCAAGGTCGGCGAACTCATCATAAACGCCGAGAACATCAAACGCGATCTTCCTGCAGGTAGTGAGGTAGAAGTGACGTTGAAGATGGACGAATCCCGTATCATCACGCTCACGGTGTATGTTCCGCTTCTTGACGAAGAATTTTCCTGGAAACGTGAGATGGTTCGTCACCAACCAAATCCCGACGAGTTGAGACAGGACTATGAGGCAGAAATGAAGCGATTCCGGGATGTGAAATCGAAGGCCGCAACCACGGGAGGCGAAACGGCAGAAAGACTCGTTGAGGAAGTGGAGGCTTCTCCACTCGCCCAGGACGTGAAGGAGAATCTTGCGGCCGCCAAAGGCGATCCAACGGCAGCGTTACAGGGAGAAAAGCGATTGCTGGAATTGAAACTCAAACTTGATGAAGCCGCCGACGCGCTGGAATGGCCGGCGCTTGTTGCTGAATCACGCGATTGGCTTGGTTACTTGCAAAAGGTCGCCGACCAGCACGGCAACAGTCAGCAAAAGCTAAAGGCGGATGACCTCGCCGCCGGGGTTGAGGAAATTATTCGCGACCATAAGCCAGACCGTTTGCGGAAAAAAATCGAACAAATTGCCCGGCTGTATTACGAAATCGTCATGGCTCAATCAGGCTGGTGGGTTTATCAATTCCAAAAAATGGATGAGCAGCAGGACGCGATGTCAGATCAGGAAAAAGCCGCAAAGCTCCTCGGTCAAGGGCGGGAGTGTCTTGCGAAAAACAACGCAACCGGATTGCAAAACGTCGTTCGACAACTTTGGGATTTGTTACCAGACGAAACTCTTAACGAAGCGAGGCGAGGTTACGGCGCGACCATAATGCGCAGGTAGCTTTCTGGCGTGAACGCAAACTCACAACTGTCGCAAAGTGAAGCGAACCTCACGCTTGAATCTTGCTTTGCCCAAATCCGGCTTGCCCGCGCCACAGAACTCGCGCAATCAGGACGGTTGCTCGAAGCCGAGGCCGTGCTTGTCCAAAATGGCGAATTGCCCGGCAGCGCAAGCGAGTTGGATTTGCTGGCTCGAATTTCTGCCCGACAGGGGCGCTTCGATGAGGCACGTCAACGTTGGAAAGCGGCGATGCAGCTTGAACCACAAAACGATGTTTACCGCCAATGTCTTGAAAACCTCACTCCTGCGAGAAGGATTGTCAGGCTAGTTGCCCACCATCAAGACACGCTGCTGAATGTTCTGGTATGGACAACAATTGCGTTCGCGGTCGCAGCTTTGACCTATGTATTCCGCCGCTAATATGAAGTCGCGCCATTCCAACAGCCTGATTCTGATTTGGCGCATCGCTGAATTAGAGGCGAGATATCAAAACGCCTCGACGATTGAGCCGACGCATCTGCTGCTTGGATTGTGCAAGGTCGTTGACCTCGACCTGCCGGAACTGGTGTCAAAGGATTTACCGGATAGAGACGAGGCGCTTGAGGAACTATTACGAGAAGTCAGAAAGCTACGAACCGTGTTCCGGGCTGCTGGGTTGGACGCAAAGAGATTTCGCCGACATCTGCGCCGCGCCGCGCCAGACCGACGATTTTCGCTGACTGAATCAGAACGCCTGCACCGGAGTCCAGCAGCCAAACAGGTTTTTGCAGACGCGGAGCACTTTGCTCAATTTGGCGGCGGCACAGTTTACCCCGCACACTTGCTCTACGCGACCTTGCTCGCCAAAGATGAACATCGCGATACGACCCTTGCCGAACTCGACGTTGACAAGAAGCGGCTCCTGTCCGTCGCCAAACGTGAGGTTCTTAGTCGTCATCTTGGTAGTTTTCCTTCCTCAAAAGGCCTAAGAACACGCTGGAATTAGCAATCATCTTTAGCCGCCGAAGACGACGCGCACTATCTTACTCAACGGTTGTTCTTCCAGGTGCCGTTGATTTCTGTCGTGTTCAGCCGCCGGAGTTCCGCGCTTCTGGTTGCTCCGCTGCAATTTCGTGCCACGAAATAATTCGTGTCACTGCATTGCTTGGCGCTCCGCCGCCCGCCAGCGAGTAAAGCCGGCTCTTTGCGTTTCGTTCGGAGCGGTCTTGCTCTCCCACAGCAGAGGCGAAGAGAGCAATCCCGCTCCTCCAAAAACGAAACGCAAAATATGAACACGACAGAAAACTTCGTCTCAACGCCTCAAGTTCCGAACAACATCGTCAAGCCGCTTCAAGCGTGTGCTCGCTGATGCCACGCGCGAAGTAAACATCCACAGGTTTTTCATGGAATCTGGACTGCTTCACAAGGCTTTTGGCAACCGAGTCGATCAACTGCAATGTCCAGAAAAGGCCACCAATGCGGATTGCGACACTAATTGCGACACTTTTGCCCTTTGAACTGAAACTTGCCATTGACACGGGAAAAACACATTTTCTGCCAATAAAAGCAATGGTTTTATCGCTTATTTTGAAACGCGAAGATACCCCCTGAAAGTGCTAAAAATGGAATTTTAAGTCCTGTGCGTCTGCCATTTCGCCACACCGGCGGCTTCAGCAAAACGCTAGTCCTGATTTGGCGCGAATGAAAGTGCGAACTTACGCGCGGTTTTAGACCTCTTTCAGCGAAACTTACCGCGCTGGAGCACAACGCAGGCAGGATGCCTGGGGCCACTATTGAACAGTGAAATTGCCAGCGCTGGTCACCGGCGGATCGGCGGAAGCGTCGTAAAACGTCACTAAGAAGTTGCCGAACCCGAGGCCCATGAAGGTGGTCTGAATGTAAGACGTGCTCCCGGCCTCCACGCCGCTGCTGTAAGTCAGAACCAGCATGTCACCCACAGGGCCGTAGGATGTGAAGGCATAGCTGCCCAGCGAGACGCCCGGGTTGCTGGAACCGGTTTCAGTCTGGCTGAACGTCCCGTCCCCATTGAACGTGACCGCGTCAACCACGCCCGCGGTGCTCGTTGTATTAAGGGTCCGGCCCGCCAGCGAGGCCGGCACCCAATTGGTGGGCGGCGTCCAGAAGCTCATCGCCGCAATCGTGTTGCTGCCACCGGCGTCTTGATTCGTCAAGATGCAGAAGTTCGGCGCGATGAATCTCAGGGACACTGGCCCGACCGAGCCGGCCACAGTGGGCGGGGCGGTATAGGTGAAGCTCAACTCGGCGTTGTTGGTGCCGGATTTGGCGTAAGTGTAAGTGCCCACCCCATTGGCGTAATTGGTGTTGGCCGAGTTCTGGGCGAACGTGGCGATTCCGAAATTCATTCCAAACGAGCCGTCAGGTTGTGTGACCTGCGCTTCGGAACCGGCCAATGAAGCCGGCGCGTTCCCGCCCGCGGCTTGCGACATGAAGGCAAATATGCCGTGATCGGTCGCCGGCGGGTTGCCGGAACGGTCATAGCTGAGGTCCGAATATGAACCGTAATTGGTCGCGCCAAAGAGGAGTTGCACGTAATTCGTTTCGCCGGGTTGCGTCACCGTCAGTAGCGCGCCCATCGGGCTGTATTGCTTGAACGAGTAATTCCCGTTGGTCACCTGGCCATCGGAGTTGGTAATGGTCAGCGTGTTTGCACCGAAGCCCACGGCCGTCAGTTGCCCGTCGGCAATCAGCGCGGACGTCTTTCCATTCACCGAGGTGGGGGCCCAATTCGGCACCGACCAGACGGTGATGGTCCCGGTGTTCAGGGCGTTGCTCTGGTTAACGAAGGCGCACTCATTGTTGGTGATGAATGTCAGCAACACGGCCATTTTGACGCCTGCGATATTGGGCGGTGCGGTGTAAGCGATGGACAATTGCGCGGTATCCGGGGTCAACTGCTTGTAAGTGTAATTGCCGACGCCGTTGTCGTAGTTGGTGTCGTCTGAGTTCTGGCTGAAAGTACTGGAGCCGAAGCAGAGATAGAATGTGCCGCCATTGTCTTCATTCACGGCCCCCAACAATCCGGCCAGCGAGCCCGACGCCGTCTTATAGGCAAAGGTCACCTTGTTCGTGGTCGAGCGGTTGCCGGTGGAATCCACGGCATAGGCTTGGACGGTGTTGGTGCCCGGCGTGAGCGTGAGATTGGCGGTCCAATTGGTCCAGTTGTTGGCGGTGGAAGCCGTTGTCCAGGCCGAACCGTTCAAGGAATAATAGACAGTACTCACGGCCACGTTGTCGCCGGCTTTGCCGGTGACGGTGTAGGAATTATTGGTCCATTGCAGGTTGGAAGTGGGGGTGACGATGC
>Ga0335085_10000720_pt1 | contig 86241 bp, 72 predicted proteins | sample Lox_Sample_45_FD_206712 | JGI IMG/M metagenome (GOLD analysis project Ga0335085, IMG submission 206712) | Soil microbial communities from Loxahatchee National Wildlife Refuge, Florida, United States - Lox_Sample_4.5 | ecosystem: Environmental > Terrestrial > Soil > Wetlands | place: USA... | reverse complement strand
CGAGGCGCTCGGCGGCTCGGCTCCGGTGGCGCACCTGGTGGAGCAGCTGGGCCTCTCCCGCGCGGCGGTCGACGGGCTGGTGAAGGCCGGGTGGGCGAGCGAGGAGCGCGTCGCCCGAACCCGTGATCCGTTCGCCGCACTCGAATCCGCCCCGCCTCCCGAGCCCACGCCGGACCAGCGGCGCGTCGTGGACGCGATCCTGGGAGCGCCCCCCGATCCTCCGGTCCTGATCCACGGGGTCACCGGGTCGGGCAAGACCCTCGTGTACCTCGACGTGCTCCGTGACGTCGTGGCCCGCGGGCTCGGCGCGATCGTACTGGTGCCGGAGATCGCCCTGACGCCCCAGACCGTTGCCCGGGTCCGGGGCGTGTTCGGTGACCAGGTGGCGGTGCTGCACTCCGGGCTCTCCGAAGGGGAGCGGGCCGACGCCTGGCGGGCGCTGCGGCGCGGCGAGCGCCGAGTGGCCGTCGGACCGCGGTCCGCCGTGTTCGCGCCGGTGCAGCGGCTCGGTGCCATCGTGATCGACGAGGAGCACGAAGGCAGCTACAAGCAGGGCTCGAGCCCCCGCTATCACGCGCGCGACGTCGCCGCGGTCCGCGCCCGCGCCGAGGGGGCGCGGCTCATTCTGGGCAGCGCCACGCCCTCGCTCGAGACCCTGCACCTCGTGCGGGAGGGGCGCATCGTCGCGCACTCGCTCCCGCAGCGCATCGGCGACCGGCCCCTGCCGCCGGTCGACGTGGTGGACCTCCGGACCGCCCCGCGCGCGGCGGACGCGGGCGGCGTGCCCTGGAGCGAAGCGCTGGACGAGGGCGTCCGCCGCGCGCTCGCGCGGGGCGAGCAGGTGATCCTCCTGCTCAACCGGCGCGGCTTCGCCACGTACCTCCAGTGTCCCGACTGCGGGACCGTGCCGGAGTGTCCCAACTGCTCCATCGCGCTGACGGTGCACCGGACTCCCGCCGGCCTCCGGTGTCACTACTGCGGTCACCTCGAGCCGCTGCCGGACGCCTGCCGCAAGTGCGGCGGCGCCTCCGCGCGGATGCGCGGGCTCGGCACCCAGCAGGTCGAGCGCTTCCTGTCGGTCCGGTATCCCGCCGCCCGGATCGCGCGGATGGACCTGGATACGACCACGAGCAAGTGGGCCCATCACCGGATTCTCGAGCGGGTGGCTCGGAGGGAGGTGGACATTCTGGTCGGGACGCAGATGATCGCGAAGGGGCTCGACTTTCCGGACGTGACGCTGGTGGGCGTGGTGGACGCGGACACGGCGCTTCATCTCCCCGATTTCCGGGCCGCCGAGCGGACCTTCCAGCTCATCGCGCAGGTCGCGGGGCGGGCGGGGCGGGGCCCCGCGGGGGGGCGGGTCCTGGTTCAGACACGCGCACCCGGTCACCACGCCATCCAGGCCGCCGCGGCGCACTCCGTGGAGCGCTTCGCGGCCGCGGAGCTGCCGCTCCGGGCGCCCCCGAACCCGATCTACCCGCCCTACTGCGGCCTCGCGCGGTTCGTGGTCTCCGCCGGGGACGAGGCCCGGGCGGCCGAGTCGGCGGAGCGGCTCGCGGCGTGGCTCCAGCGCGTCAACCAGGAGCGCCTGGACGGCGCCCTCCGGATCCTGGGGCCGGCCCCCTGCCCGATTTCGCGCCTTGAAGGACGCTGGCGCTGGCACGTGCTGGTGAAATCCGAGCTCCCCGGCCCGCTGGGGCGTCTGGTGCGGGGGTGGCGGGGGCGTCCCGGGGTGACGGTGGACCGCGATCCGCTCTCGCTGCTCTAGACTGGGCGTCCCGCGCTCTAGTATTTTTCACGCTCTCGTGAGCCGCCCTCGATTTCAGTATCGACCGCCCAATTTCGACGCGCCGCCCCTGTCCGGGGCTCCGGACGCGCGCTTCGAGCCCGCACCCGCCGACGGGGTCCTCCCCGACGGTTTTTTTTCGACCAGTAACCTGCCGACGTACGTGAAGGTGGGCGGAGCCTGGCGGCGGCCGCGCCTGCCGCGGATGGACTGCGTCGTGGTGCAGCACCCCTCCGGCGACCTGGTCACCACCGAGCCGCGGAAGGTGCCGCGCGGCACCCTGGTGGCGATGGGGACGGCGGAGGACGGCTCGGGGGGCATCTTCGTCCACACCGAGGGGTTCCTGGGCGGCCGCCACAGTGCGAACGAGTTCCGGTTCATGCAGACCGAAGTCTCGCGCGAGCGCCCGGTGGACTACGCGGTCCTGGCGCAGCTCCTGGGCGAGGAGAAGGAGCGGGGTGGCACCATCGTGTGGGTGATCGGCCCGGCCCTCGTGCACGCGCGGGCCCGCGAGGACCTGATCTGGTTCATCGAGAACGGGTACGCCGGAGCGCTCCTCGGCGGGAACGCCGTGGCCGTGCACGACCTCGAGGCCGCCATTTTCGGGACCACGCTCGGCATGTCGTCGAGCGGGGAAGGGGTGGCGGGCGGCCACGCGCTCCACATGCGCGCCATCAACACGATCCGGCGCGCGGGGTCCATCGAGGCCGCCGTGCGCTCGGGCCAGGTTCAGAGCGGCATCATGCACGCCCTGGTGACGCACCATATTCCCTTCGTCCTCGCCGGGTCCATCCGGGACGACGGCCCCCTCCCGGAGGTGCTGAGCGACACGCTCGCGGCGCAGGACGCGATGCGCGACGTCACCACCCGGGCCACCTTCGCGATCTTCGTCGCGACGGCCCTGCACGCCATCGCGGTGGGTAACATGCTTCCCGCGTTCGTGGACGCCGCGACCCCGGACGGGGTCCGCCCCCTGACCACGATCTGCGTGGACCAGACCGAGTTCGTGGTCAACAAGCTGAGGGACCGCGGCACCCACCAGGCCTACGGCGTGGTGACCAACGCCCAGGATTTCATGCACGTCCTGCGTTTCTACGTGGAGCGATGGGAACAGGCCCGGACGCCCGCCTCCCTGGCGCGCTGAATCCCCCGCCGGGCCAGGGGCCCGGCTGGGCCAAGGCCGCGGCGGCCGTGGCGGCTCAGGTGCCGCCGGCCGAGATCGAGGCCATCCACGTCTTCCGACCCATCAAGCGGGAGGGCCGGGAGTGGGGCACCGCCGTGGTGACCCGGCGGCACCCCGAGGGGCGCTTGCAGGTTTTCACGGTGAAATACATGCTCATCGTCCGCGGCAAGGACCGGGGGCAGTCGAAAGTCGTCGTGGAAGAGGTGGGGCTCACCCCGGAGGAAGTCTTGCGGCAGGTGATGCAGTCCACCGCGGAACGGACCGGCGAAGCGGATCCCCCGGTCGCGCTCGGACCGGGGGCGTGGTATGAAGGTTGACTCCGCGCGCCTCACCGAAGCGTTCCGCCGCTACCTCAGCGAGCACACGCTTCCGGCCACGCACCAGCGGCTCGCGGTGGCCCGGGCCGTGTTCGAGGCGGACGACCATCTGTCGGTGGACGACGTGACGCGGCGGGTGGCCGCGCGGGGCACGGCGGTGGGCACCGCCACCGTCTATCGGACCCTCGGCCTCCTGGTGCAGAGCGGCCTGGCGCGGGAACACGATTTCGGCGAGGGGTTCAAACGGTACGAACCCGCCGCCCCGGGTGAGCGGCACGAGCACTGCATCTGCACGTCCTGCGGCCGCGTCACGGAGTTCGCGAACGACCGGCTGGAGCGGATGATCGGATTGCTGGCGGAGGAGGTGGCGTTCCGGCCCCACCACCACCGTCTGGAGGTGTACGGACTCTGCCGGGCCTGTCAGCAGTCGAACCCATTCGCGCGCACGAGGTGACGGCGTTGATCGACTCGAAGATGTTCGTCCCCACGAAAGCCTTCCTGACCAAGGGTGTCGGGCGCCATCGGCACAAGCTCACCAGCTTCGAGATGGCGCTGCGGGACGCCCATCTCGCGAGCTACAACCTGGTCCGGGTGAGCTCCATCTTCCCGCCCCATTGCGAGCTGATGGATCGCGAGGAGGGGATGAGCCTGCTCAAGCCCGGGCAGGTGGTGTTCGCCGTCATCGCCGAGTCGTCCACCAACGAGCCGTCGCGCCTCGTGGCGGCCTCCATCGGCCTCGCGATGCCCGCGGATCCGTCCCACCACGGCTACATCTCCGAGCACCACGGCTACGGGCAGAACGAAGTCGCCGCGGGCGACTACGCCGAGGACCTGGCGGCCTCGATGCTCGCGACCGTGCTCGATGTCCCGTTCGACCCCGAGCAGGCGTGGGACGCGCGGCGCGAGCAGTGGCTGATGTCGGGGGAAATCGTCCGGACCCTGAACGTCACCTCCACCGCCGAGTGCGGGGAAGACGGCCGGTGGACGACCGTGGTGTCCGCGGTTGCCTTCTGCGGCTAGCGGGGTCTCGCTCGCCATCGCGGGGCTGGCGGGTCTCCTCAGCTTCCTCTCGCCCTGCGTCCTCCCGCTCATCCCGAGCTACATCGGATTCATCACCGGGCTGACCGCTGAGGAGACGGGCCGGCGCCGGCACGTCACCCTCCTGCACGCCGTCTGTTTCGTCGCCGGGTTCTCCCTGATCTTCATCGTCCTGGGGGCGTCGGTGTCCCTTGTGGGCGGGCTCCTCGTCCGCTACCAGGTCTGGCTCGGCCGGCTGGGCGGCGTTCTGATCCTCCTCCTCGCCTTCTATCTGCTGGGTGCGTTCCGGCCGGGCTGGCTGGCCCGCGAGCGGCGGCTCGAGCTGACCCACAAGCCCCTCGGCTACGCCGGCTCGGTGGTGGTGGGGGTGACCTTCGGGGCCGCCTGGACTCCCTGCATCGGCCCGATCCTCGGCGCGATTCTCACCCTGGCGGCCACGCGGGCGAGCGCCGCGCAGGGCACCGGTCTCCTGGCCGCCTACGCCGCCGGCTTGGCCGTGCCGTTTCTGCTCACCGCCGTCCTGCTGGAGCGGTTCCTGGAATGGTTCCAGGGGTTCCGGCGCTACCTCCCGTGGGTGGAGCGCGTCTCAGGCGCACTCCTGCTCGTGCTCGGGGTATTGCTCCTCACCGATCGCTTCACGCTCCTGGCGGGGTATCTCCAGGGGCTGACACCGAATTTCCTGAGGAGCCGGCTCTAGCGCGCCGGTTCAGCATCCTGGAGGTCCCGATGAACGCTTCGACGCTTCGCCTCGCCGCCCTGTTCGGCGGCGCGGTCCTCGTGACGGCGTGTGGAAAAGGGGACCAGCCCCCCGCCGCGTCGTCCGGCACGGCAGCCGCGACGCCGTTGCAGGGTACCGATCAGCCCGCTCCGGCGGTGCCCGCCACGTTCACGGCGCCGGCGGGTGCGTTTCTCGACATCGCCGCAAACGATACGCTGAGCTCCACGTCCGCGAAGGCAGGCGATGCCTTCACGGCCACGGTGGTGGCGAACGTCGCGGACCGCCGGGGCAACGTCGTGATTCCGCAGGGAGCGACCGTTCGGGGGACCGTGACGCAGGTCGCCTCGGGGTCTCTCACCCTGGCCGTGTCGGGCGTGACCATCCGCGGCCGGAAGTACCCACTGGGCGCGCGGATCGACTCGCTGGAAACGATCCGGCGGAGCCGGAAGATCGGTGGGAAGGACGTCGCCAAGGTGGGGATCGGCGCGGCGGCGGGAGCCTTGCTCGGCCGCGTCATCGGGGGCAACGCGAAGGGCGCCGTGATCGGTGGGGTGGTGGGGGCCGCCGCGGGCACCGGCGTGGCCGCGAAAACCCACGGGTCCGACGTCGTGCTCCCCAAGGGCGCCCACATCAACCTGACGCTGACGGCGCCGCTCGAGGTACAGGCGGGCTAGTCGGTCCTCAGTAGCCCGACGCGCCGCCCCCGTAGCGCGGGTCGGACACGCCCACCCAGCCGGCCGGGGTCCGCTCGATGGCGTTGACGTCCCCGCTGTACCCGTGCCGCTCCTCCATCGTGTACCCCATCGCCCGCAGGCTGTCGACCACCGCGGGCGCGAGCCCGTTCCGCTCGTAGAAGATCACGTCCGGCAGGGCCTGCTGGTGAATGCGCGGCGCCTCCACGGCGGCCGCGAGCGACATGTGCTGATCCACGACGTCGGCGATCACCTGGTAGACGCTGGTGATGATGGTCGGGCCGCCGGGAGTCCCCACCACGAGGAACAGGTTCCCCGCGGGGTCGAGCACCACGGACGGTGTCATCGCCGAGAGCATCCGGCGGCCCGGGGCGACCGCGTTCTGCTCGCCCTGCACCAGTCCGTACATGTTCGGCTTGCCGGGCGCCGACGCAAAGTCGTCCATCTCGTCGTTCAGGAGAAAGCCGCCGCCCGTCACCGTCACCGCGCTCCCGAAGCCGTTGTTCAGCGTCGTGGTGACCGAAACCGCCGTGCCCGACGCGTCCACGATCGAGTAGTGGGTGGTCTGCGCGCTCTCCGGCACTTTCGCCACGAAGGGCGGCGTCGGCGTGGCCCGGTCGGGAAGGATCTGGGCACGGAGCCGGGCGGCGTATGCCGGGGAGAGCAGGCGGTCGAGGGGCATCTTCACGAAGTCGGGGTCCCCGAGCCACAGATTCCGGTCGATGAACGCCCGCCGCATCGCCTCGGCCTCGAGGTGAACGTACCGGGCGCTCCCGAACGCCGGCAGCGAGTCGTAACCCGCCAGGATGTTGAAGATCTCGGCCATCGTGACGCCGCCCGAGCTGGAGGGCGGCATCGAATAGATCCGGTAGCCGCGGTAGTCGATGGCGATCGGGGTCCGCCATTTGGCGCGGTAGCCCGCGAGGTCGGCCTTGGTGATCAGGCCGTGGCCGCGCTTCATCTCGGCCACGATCAGATCCGCGATCCGCCCCCGGTAGAAGACGTCCGGCCCCGAATCCGCGATGAGCCGCAGGGTGCGGGCCAAGTCGGGTTGACGGAACGTGGTCCCGGCGGCCGGGGCGTGGCCGTCCACCAGGAACTGCGCCGCGCTGGCCGGAAAGAGCGACAGGCGCCCGCGCTCGGCCTCGATGGACCGGCGGCGGTGCTCGTCGAGCACGTGCCCTTCGGCCAGGGTGATCGCCGGCGCGATGAGACGCGCCCAGGGCAGGTGCCCGTGGCGCTTCCAGGCTTCGTAGAGTCCGGCCACGCTGCCGGGCACGCCCACGGAGAGGTGACCCGTGATGCTCTTGTCGGTGGGGTTGCCCGCCGAGTCGAGATACATGTCGTGCGTGGCGGCTCCAGGCGCCGTTTCCCGGTAGTCCAGCGCGCCGGTGCCGCCGGCAGAGTCGCGGTAGACGAGGAAGCCGCCGCCGCCGACGTTGCCGGCTTCGGGCAGCACCACCTCGAGGGCGAAGCCCACCGCCACGGCCGCGTCGAACGCGTTGCCTCCGTCCCGCAGGACCTGCGCCCCCACGGCGCTGGCCAGGGGATGCCCCGTGACCACCATGGCGTGGGTGCCGGTGACGGCCGCCGCCTTGCCGGAAAACGCCCAGGCGGAGGGGGCAGCGGGGCGGCCGCCGCAGGCGGTGAGGAGCGCGAGCGCGAGCAGTCGGCGGGTGTGCATCTCCAATACTGCACGTTGACCGTGCGCGCGGTCAACGTCTAACTTGGGGACCGCGATGACCACCCCGGCCTTCCACGACCCCCGCCTCACCGAGCAGCGCAATCCCCGCACCGAACGCCTCGACGTCGCGTCCAGTCTCGAAATCGTCGACCTGATCAACGCCGAAGACGCCCGGGTCGCGCCGGCGGTGCACGCCCAGCGGGAGCACCTGGCGCGCGCCATCGACCTGGTGGTCGCGGCGTTCCAGTCCGGGGGGCGTCTCCTCTACGTGGGCGCCGGGACCTCGGGGCGCCTCGGGGTTCTCGACGCGTCCGAGTGCCCGCCCACGTTCGGCAGCCCGCCTGAGCAGGTGGTGGGGATCATCGCCGGCGGTCCCGGGGCGCTGACGCGGAGCGCCGAGGGTGCGGAGGACGACGTGGGGGCCGGTGCCGCGGCGATGGACGCGGCGGCGGTGGGGGAGCGGGACGTGGTCATCGGGATCGCGGCCAGCGGGAGCACTCCCTACGTGCGCGCCGCCCTCGCGCGGGCCCGCAGCCGCGGGGCGGTGACGGGCCTCGTGGCGTGCAGCGAGCCGCCGCCCACGCTCCGGGAGTCCTGCGACGTCGCCATCGTGCCCCTGCTGGGGCCGGAGGCGCTCACGGGATCCACCCGGATGAAGGCGGGCACCGCCACCAAGCTCGTACTCAACACCATCACCACCGGCGCCATGATCCGGCTCGGCAAGGTGTACGGGAATCTGATGGTGGATCTGATGGCCTGGAGCGAGAAGCTCGTGGACCGGGGGGAGCGGATCGTGATGGAGTGCGGCGCACCGGATCGGGCGCGGGCACGGGCGGCGATCGACGCCGCGGGCGGGAGCGTGAAGGTGGCCGTCGTCATGGTGCGGGCCGGTCTCGACGCCGACCAGGCTCGGGCCCGCCTCGCGGCCGCCGGCGGGTCGGTGCGCCGCGCCGCGGGCGATCCGCCCCCGACGGTTCGGCCGTCCCGGCCGTGACCGCCGTCCTCGCCGTCGGCCTCATGTCGGGTACGTCGCTCGACGGGGTGACGACGGCGCTGGTCCGGCTCACCGCCGCCCCGGCGGCCGCCACCTTGGTGGCCTTCCGCCAGGAACCCTACACCGCGGCCGAGCGGGGACAGATCATCGACGCCATCGCGCGCGGGAGCGCGCGCGACCTGGCGTTTCTCCACGTCGCCCTGGGCGAGCGATTCGCCGGGGCGGTGCTCCAGCTGCTCGCCGAGGCCAAGGCCGCTCCGCGCGACCTCGCCTTCGTGGCGAGCCACGGCCAGACCATCTGGCACGAGCCCGGGCGGGTCTCGCTCCAGTTGGGCGATCCGGCCGTGATCGCCGAGCGCGTGGGCGTCCGCGTGGTCAGCGATTTCCGCGCGCGCGACGTGGCGGCGGGAGGGCAGGGGGCCCCGCTCGTGCCGCTCGCCGACGTGATGCTTTTCGGCTCGGACGCGGGGGGCCGTCTCCTCCTCAACGTCGGCGGGATGGCGAACGTCACCTGGGTCCCCCGGCGCGGCGTGACCGCGGGCGCCCTGGCCTTCGACACCGGTCCGGGCGTGGCGGTGATCGACGCGGTGACGCGGCGGCTCGACGCCGAGGCGGCCTATGACCTGGACGGTGAGCGCGCCCGGCGCGGCCGGCCGGTGCCCCGGGTGCTGGAGGCGCTTCTCGGCGATGCGTTTTTCGGAATGGCGCCGCCGAAGAGCACGGGGCGGGAGCGGTTCGGGCTCGCCTTCGCCGACCGTCTGATCGAGGAGGTGCGGCGGGCGGGGGGATCGGAGAACGACGCCGTGGCCACCGCCACGGCCCTCACCGCGGAATCCGTCGCCCGGGCGGTCGCCGCCTGGACCCCGGCGCCGTCCGAAGCGGACCTCGTGATTTCGGGTGGCGGGGCGCGGAATCCCACGCTGGTGGAATGGCTCGCGGCCCGGGTCCTGCCCCGGCGGGTGCTGCCCTTCGATGCGCTCTTTTTCGACGGGGACGCGAAGGAATCGGTGGCGTTCGCCTACCTGGGTCTTCTGACGCTGGAGGGGAAGCCCGGAAATCTGCCCGGCGCGACCGGCGCGCGCGGCCCCCGGGTGCTGGGACGGATCACCCCGCCCTGATCAGGGCGTCTGGATCCCCTGTTTGCCGAGGAAGTCGAGCAGGATGGACGCCGGCACGGAGAAGATGATCTTGCCGCCGGAGTCCTTCTCGCCGCCGTAGAGCACCGCCACCACCCGGCCGTTGCGATCGAAGATGGGCGACCCCGACGATCCCGGCGCTCCGTAGCCGTCCACCTGCACCAGGTCGGGCAGGACCTTGCTGGCGGTGCCCACCGACAGCGTCGGCTCCGCCACGAGGTTCATCCCCGCGCCCTGCATCGGCAGGTCGAGCCCGAGCGGGTAGCCCAGGATGGCCACCGGGTCTCCGCGCTCGAGGCTGGAGCCGTCTTTCTGGATCCCCAGCACGCGGGGGGTCCCGCCGTGGATGTCCACGCGGAACAAGCCGAGGTCGGTGTCGGTCGAAACACCCACGAACCGTCCGGGGAACCACTGTTTCGAGCCCGAAAACTTCACCGCGATCCGGTTCGGCCGCTGGGCGCCGTCGTCGCCGGTCAGCACGTGGCGGTTGGTGACCATGTCGCCCTGGGAGTCGACCGCGAAGGCCGTTCCCGAGAAGCGCGAGGAGTCGCCGTATTCGACGATCACCAGCGCCACCGCGTCCTGGTTGGTGTGGGAGATGGCGCGGTAGTCGACCGCCGCGGCGCCGTTCAGGTCGCGCTGGCGGGCCACCGCCGCGTCGAGCTGGGACCGGAGCCGGGCGATGGTCTGGGGGTCCCCGTTCTGCCGGGCGTCCGCCAGCGCCTGCTGCAGGCGGTTCGACTCGGACACGGCCTGGTGGTACGCGTCCTGGAGCTCGGTGATCTGGGACTGGAAGTGCTGCTCTTCCCGCCGGAGGGAGTCCTCGACCGCCTGGAGCGCCGCGAATTGCCGGTCGCGGTCCCGCCCGTTCTTCCATTGCAGCCCCCCGAAGCCGGCGGCGACCAGGATCAGGAGCAGAAACAGGGCCTTGGTGGTGTTGCGGAGGGCGCGGGTCTGCTTGGCGACCTCCAGGGCCACCCGGACGGCGGTGCTCGAGCGGGCTCGCTGGGCCGGCATCGCGGCCTTGGCCTGGGAGGCGCGGCCGGCGGCCTGCTCGGCGGCCGAGGGGCCGGCGGCGGCGGTCCGCTCGAGGACGTGGAACTCGAACGCCGGTCCCTCGGCACCGAAGCCCACCACGTCGCCGTCGGCCAGCACCGTGTCCCCGGCGATTTTCCGGCCGTTGACGAAGGTGCCGTTCTTGCTCTGGAGGTCCTGGAGGACGTAGTCGGCGCCGCGCACGAGAATGGCGGCGTGGCGGGCCGAAACGTCGAGGTCCCGCTCGGTGTCGAACCGGATGTCGGAGAGCGGGTGCCGCCCGATGCCGATGTACGTCTTGGCGACGGTCTCGACCTGTCCGGCGCGTCCGCCGGCCAGGAACTTGATCTGCGCCTTCACTTCCGGGAGGCGATGAGGAGGCCGGCGCCGACCAGGGCCGCGAGCGCCAGGAGGCCGAGGATCATCCGCCAGCGGATCCGGCCAACCGGTTTGGGTGGGCGGCTCCCCTTGTAGACCGGCACCGGCTCGGTGCTCGTCTCCGTGTCGATGAGCGGGTACACCTGGTGGCCGACGCTGTCGGCCGTCGACGCGGTCCGCAGGCCTTCGCCGTCCACCCGCGCGATGATCACGGTGATGTTGTCGGGTCCGCCGCGCTCGTTGGCGAGCGCGATGAGCTTGTCGCAGGCGGCGGGAAGGTCCGGCGCCTGGCTCACGATCTCGGCGATCTCTTCCTTCTTCACCTGGCCCGACAGCCCGTCGGAGCAGAGCACGAGCGTGTCCCCGCGCCGGAGCTCCTGGTACGTCAGGTCCACCTTGATCTTCGGATCGGGGCCCAGGGCCTGGAGGATGATGTTCCGGCGCTCCGAGTGCGCGGCTTCTTCTTCGGTGAGCTCGCCCGCTTCCACCAGCCGCTGCATCAGCGACTGGTCCTTCGTGATCTGGATCGCGGTGCCGCCGCGGATCAGGTAGGCGCGCGAGTCTCCCACCTGGGTGAGATAGACGTGATCGCCGAACACGCCGGCCGCGGTGGTGGTGGTGCCCATCCCGCGGACCTCCGGGTGCTCCTTCGCGTAGGTGTGGATCCTCGCGTTGGCGGCCTCGACCGCTTCCTTCAGATGGTGCGCGAAGCGCTGCGCGGTGACTTCGTGGTCCGCGAGCCAGGCGTCCTGCAGGTGGCTCAGCACCGAATCGGTCGCCATCTCGGCGGCCACTTCGCCGGCGGCGGCGCCGCCCATCCCGTCGGCGATCATCAAGAGGGAGCCGCGGTCGCCCAGGTCGTGGTCCTTGACCGCCGGAGTCAGCGCGTGGGCCCGGCGGGTCAGGTCCGCCACGAGGTAGTTGTCCTCGTTGTGGTCCCGGGTCTTCCCCAAGTCGGTCTTGGCGAAGACGTGGACCTTCACGGGCTTCGGAGAGCGTCCGAACATGGTCAGGGCGACGCCGTGAGATCGTGAACCAGCTGGGCGTACGCGTTCGAGCCCGGGTCCAACTGCACCGCTGTGCGGGCCCATTGCGTCGCCGTCCGCCGGTCGTTCAGGCGCGCGGACACGTTCGCCAGGATGTAGGCCGCGTAGGCCCGGTCTTTGGGCGCGACGTGCGTTCCATTGTAGATGCGCGACACCGAGTCCCGGGCCAGGTCAGTCGCAATGGTCGAATCCTGAAAGCGGGTGAATATCGCATCGAGCGCATCGAACGCGCGGGCCGAGTCCACGGTTTCGGCCGGCGTTCCCCCGGGCCGGGGCCGCGGGGTGGTCTCCGGATGCTTCGGCGTCGTCTTCGTCGTGTCGGGTCGCGACAGGCGGTTCGTGTCGTTCCCCGGCAGCGCCGCCGTCTGGTGCGTGGTGTCGCGGATCGTGGCGGCCGGGTTCGGCGCCGGGGCGTGCCCCCGGCCGAAGAGCGCGTAGGCTCCCCCCGCGAGCACGACCACCGCGGCGCCGGCCGCGATCGGGATCATCGGCCGCCGCTTCTCGGCTTTCGCCACCCGGGTGGGCGGCACCGCGTCGGCGATCCGAGTGTGATCCGCGGCCCCGATCAGCTGGGTCCGGCCTTCGGCGTCCGCGGCGGGCGCGGCCGCGAGGGTCCCGACCGCCCGGCCCACGTCCGCGGCGAATTCCGACACACTTTGATAGCGCTCCCCGGGGGTCCGCGCCAGTGCGCGGTCCATCACCTTCTGGAGCCCGGGCGGGAACGCCAGGTCGGGGCGGGCCGCAGCGAGCTTGGTGGGCTCGTCGGTCAGCCGCTTGATCATCGTCTCCTGGACCGTGGACGCCTCGAACGGCAGCCGCCCCGTCAGCATCCGGTAGAGCACCAGGGCCAGGGAGTAGAGGTCGCTGCGGCCGTCGAGCTTGTCGCCGGACAGCTGCTCCGGGCTCATGAACTCCGGGGTCCCGACCACGAGACCAGTCTTCGTTACCTTCTGGCCCGCCTCGTCCCCCCCCACGGCCTTGGCGATCCCGAAGTCCACCACCTTGACGATGTCCCCGCCGTCCCGGCCGCGCGCCAGCATGATGTTGTCGGGCTTCAGGTCGCGATGGACGATGCCGAGGTCGTGCGCGGCCTGGAGCGCGTCGGCGGTCTGCTGGAAGATCTTCACCGCGCGGGGGACCTTCAGCGCGCCCTCGCGCTCGATCAGATCCGTGAGCGGCTCGCCCTCGATGAACTCCATCGCGAGGTAGATCAGGCCGTCGGGGGTTTCGCCGAAATCGTAGACCGCGCAGACGTTGGGGTGGGTGATGCGGCTGGCGTTCGCGGCTTCGCGGTTGAACCGCGCCACCGCGTCCGGGTCGTGCGTCATCGAGGGGTTCATCACCTTGATGGCGCTCCGCCGGCCCATCTTCACGTGCTCCGCGAGATACACCTGCCCCATCCCGCCTTCGCCCAGTTTTTTCACCACGTGGTACCGCTCCGCCACCACCTGGCCGACGAGGTTGGAGGTGGGCGCGGCGGCGCGCAGCACACTGCCGTCGTTGGGGCAGAACTTCTGGTCGTCGGGGAACTCGGTGGAACAGACGGGACAAAGCTTCACGGCAGCTCGATCCGCAGCAGCTTGTCGCCCACCAGGACGCGGGACCCGTTGGCCAGCGGCACCGCGCCCCGCGCCGCCCGGGCGATCCCGTTGCGGCTGCCGTCGTCGATCACCACGAAGTCCGCGTCCTCCGACCGCACCACGGCGTGTTTGCCGCTCATCGACGGATCGTAGGGGAAGACCCAGTCGCCCTGCTCGCGTCCGATCCGGACGTCGCGGCCGGGCGAGAGCTGGACCACGTCGCGCGCGCTGCCGTCCGAGCGCAGCTGCGTCAGCGAGGCGATGTCGGCCGAGGGAATGAGGCTGCCCATCCGCTTCGTGGCGTCCGCGTCCGGCGGATGCGGTCCCGGGTATCCCAGCCGGCGGAACCGGATCATCTGCGACCCGATCAGCAGCAGGTCACCGTCCACCAGTTTGTGGGGCTCGTCGAAGAAGACCCAGGTGCCGTTGCGGCTCCCCAGGTCGCGGAGCATCAGCCGGTCCTGTTCCCAGGTGATCCGCGCGTGCAGCGGGGACAGGAACTGGTCGTCGGGGAACCGGATGTCGCCGTCCTGGCGGCCGATCGCCGTGTCGAGGGCGCGGCGCTCGTAGCGCTGCACCGGCTTGCCCGATTCGTCCAGCAGCACCGCGAAGAACGTGAAGTCGGTCCGCACCGGCGGCTGCGCCGAGGGACGCTGGAGTGCCGGCGTGGAGCTGACCGGCGCGCCGCACGTGGCGCAGAACCCGGCCCCCGCCGGCACCGGCGATCCGCACCGCGCGCACGCGGGCCCGGAGCCGGGGGCGGTGAGGCGCCGGCCGCAGTGGGGGCAGAAGGGGAGCGCGCCCAGCACCGGCTTGCCGCAGAACGGACAACCGGTCTCGACCGCCGCCGGAGCGTCCGGGGCCACGGCGGCCGACACCCGCGTACCGGGTACGGGCATCTTGGACGGATGGGGCAGGGGAGTCGGGGAGCCCGGCGGCGCCGTCGGGCCGGGGGTGGCCTGCGCGGGCACGCTCGCGGCGGCGGACGACCGCGCCCGGGCCGCGGCGGCCGCCTTGGTCAGGGGCTTTCCGCAGTCCATGCAAAAGGCCGCCGCGGGATCGTTGGCGCGGCCGCAGTACGGGCAGCTGTTCACCGGGAACGCTCCACAGGACGCTCAAGCTAAGATGCCCCAATCGATTCGGCAAATATTGGCGGCCCCTCCGGGCGCGACGTACCTTGCGGGCCTATGCGACCGAGCCGGCGTGAAGTGATCCGCCGCGTCGGAGCGTGGGTGCTCTTGTCGTGGGGCGCGGCCCGCGCGGCCGTCGCGCAGGTCGAGCCTTCCGGCGTCTGGCGCACCCTCCACACCCCGCATTTCCGCATCCACTTCCGGCCCGCGTACCGAGACGTCGCGCTCCGCGAAGCACGCGAAGCCGAGCGCTCGTACGCCCTGCTGGCCGGCGAGCTGCACCCGCCGCGCGAGGTCGTGGACCTGACGCTCTCCGACGACGTCGACGCCTCCAATGGCCTCACCAACGTCTTCCCCACGGACCGGATCACCGTGTACCTCACCCCGCCCGCCCAGGATCCGGCGCTGGCGCAGTACGACGACTGGCTGCGACTCGTGACCCAGCACGAGCTCACGCACGTCTTCCACCTGGACCGGGTACGCGGCGTCTGGAGCGTGCTGCAGGACGTGTTCGGGCGGGCTCCCGGACTCTTCCCGGAGCAATACCAGCCGACCTGGGTCACGGAGGGGCTGGCGGTCTACTACGAGTCGAAGTTCACCGCGGGGGGGCGGATCCGCGGCGCCTTTCACACGCAGATCCTCGCGGCCGACCGGGCGGATTCCGCCTCGCGCCGGCCCGCCGACGCGCTCCTCTTCACCCGCTGGGCCGACGGATTCGTGCCGTACGCCTACGGCAGCCGCTTCTTCCGGTTTCTCGCGGACTCGCTCGGCGATTCCCTGATCCCGCGGTTCGTCGAGCGTTCGGCGGGGCAGTGGATCCCCTACCGCGTGGGACATCCCCTCGACGCCGCGGCGGGCGGGCCGGCGCTCGAGGCGGCGTGGGCGCGGGGAACCGGGCCGGCCCCCGCGGCGGGCACTCCGGGCACGGTGATCGACCGCGGTCTCTTCACCGAGCCGGTGCCGCGCGTTTCGCCGGACCGCCGTCACGTCGCGTGGGTCCGGGACGACGGGCGCGGCCCCCGCCACCTGGTGGTCGCCGATACCCGGACCTGGCGGATCGTCCGGCGCCACACGGTGAACGGGGGCGTGAGCTACGACTGGCTCGGGGACACGCTCATCGTGGCCCAGCTCGACTACGACGGGCCCAACCGCGTGCGGAGCGACCTGTACCGCTGGGGCCCCGAGGGGCGCTGGAGCCGGCTCACGCACGGGGCCCGCATCACCGAGCCGCGCGCGGGCGGCGGAGTGCTGGCCGGGGTAGTGGTGACGCCGGCCGGCGACCACCCGACCCTCCCGGAGGTCCGGGACACCGCCGGCACCACGTGGGGGGACGTCGTGCCGTCTCCCGATCGCCGCTGGGTGGCGGCGACGCGTCACCGGAACGGGCACTGGCAGCTGGTGCGCTGGCCTTGGACGGCGCCGGATTCGGTGCGCGTGCTGGACGAAGGGCGGGCGCTGTTGTCGGATCCCGCGTGGTGGGGTGACTCCCTGCTGTACGTCTCCGAGCGCTCGGGCTTCCCGGAGATCTACCGGTGGGACGACACGCTCGGCGTCCGGTCCATCATCCGCGAGCCGCTCGGCGCCCGCTCCCCGGCGGCGCTGAGCGACACGCTGCTCTACACGTCGCTGCGCGCCGACGGCTGGGCCCTCGTGTCGGCGCCCCCATCCGAGCGGGCCGCCCCGCCCGCGGAGGCCGCCCCGCCCGCGTACGACTCGGCTCCGGGCGTGCCGGTCCGCGAAACCGGCTACTCGGCCTGGCCATCCCTGGCCCCGCATTTCTGGATTCCGCTGTTCTTCGACGCCGGTCCCTCGGGGCGCTTCGGGGGCGTGGGCACCGCGGGGGCCGATGCCCTCGGCCGCTGGTCCTATGCGGGGCAGCTGCTGGCGTCCGCGTCTCCCCTGCGGCTGCGCGGTTCCTTCTCGCTCGTAGCCGACGTGCTGCCCAATCCGCTGCTCGACGCCGAATGGTCCAGCGCGTGGAATACCATCGGCGTCACCGCCGGCGGGACGGTGGTCTCGAAGCTCACCCAGAACGCCGCGGTGGGGGCCACGCTGGTGTATCGGCGCTGGCGCACCGTGATGAGCCTGCGCGCAGCCGCGGAGCTCGAGCGGGAGCTCTACGTTGCCTCCCCCGATACCGCGCTCGCAGCGGTGTGTCTCGGCTGCGTCAACCGGCCCCAGACCGGGGGTTCCCTGACCTTCGCGGTGGCCCACTCGTCGGCTGGGGCGCTCTCCGTGTCCGCGCAAAACGGATTCAGCTGGTCGGTGACCTACCGGCGCCGGAATCAGCAGGGGTCGTCCCTCTCCGCCAACGAGCTGCGCTCCCAGCTCGCGCTCTACGCCGCGCTGCCCGGACCGGGGTTCGCCCCGCCCGTGCTCGCCCTGCGGCTCGCCGCCGGGGCCACGGACGGATCCCTGCCGCGGACCCTCCCCGTGGGCGGCGTGTCGTCGGCGCCGTACGCCCTCGGGTTCGGTCAGACCCTCGGTGCCATCCGCAGCTTTCCGGTCCGCGGCTATCCCATCGACGCGCTGGTCGACCGCCGCGCGGCCACCGGCACCGCCGAGCTGCGGCTGCCGCTCGCGCTGGTGGGGCGCTCGCTGGGGCATCTGCCCGTCGGCGCGGACAAGGTGTCGGCCCGGCTCTTCACCGACGCCGGCGACGCGTGGGGGCCCGGTGCGGCACCGCGGCTCGCGCGCCTGTGGTCGGCGGGCGCGGAGCTCGCCCTCGACCTGACGGTGAATTACGACGTTCCCCTCGCGCTCCGGCTGGGCCTCGCCGAGCCGCTGGCGGCTCCGCCGTCCGGTGCGCCGCGGCGCCCACAGGCCTACGTCGCCTTCGCCTCGGATTTTTAGCGGCGTTCGGCGCGCCCGGGCCGGTGCCGGCCGCGCCGGACGCGCCGTTCGTCCCCGCCCGAACGTCCCGCGGCCGGCGGGTATAATGAAAGGAGCATGAGACCGGTCATCCGAACGTTCGGTGCCGCCGCGCTGGGCCTGCTCATCGCCGTGGCCGCCGCCGCCCAGTCTTCCGAGGAACGGGCGGCGCTGGAGCGCCTGCGCGACTCGCTCGAGACCGTGACGGATTCGGTGGACCTGAAGCGATTCGAAGCCGCGACGATCGCGGTCGCCAAGCTCCACCGCGACGATCCCCTCATTCACCTCCGGCTCGGCTTCGTCGCCTACCGGCTCGGCGAGATCGGGAACGCAACGTCGCACTACGACGACGCGGCGGGCGAGTTCGAGTGGGCGTCGGAGCTGAAGCCGGATTGGCCCTATCCGTGGTACGGGCTGGGGCGCTCGGAGCTGGCCATCGGCGCGAACGCCGCGATCGCGGTGGAGAACCTGAAGCAGGTGCTCCACCTCGACCACCTCTCGAAGGCCATCACCGCCTATGCCAGGGCGGCCGCGGCCGACTCCACCTTCGCCCAGCCCGTGATCGAGCTCGTGGAGACGGCCCTGCGCCAGCGGGTGCGCGCGGAGACCGACGTGGCCCTCCGGGTGGCCCGGCTCGCGGCCGCGTCGGCGCGGAGCAACGCGGCCTTCCAGCTGGCCCGGGGCCGGATCGAGCGGGAGGTGGGGGAGGGCGACTCGGCGCGCGCGGCGTTCGGCGCCTACGTCGCCGATGGCGGCGACTCGGGGCTCGGGCTCCTCGAGCTGGCGCGCACCGACTACTACCTGCACCAGGACAGCGCCGGCGAAGTGGAGTACTACGCGGGCGTCCGCGCCGCCGGATCGGTGGCCGCCGTGCGCCTGTACCGCACCGACTTCAGCTGGATCGCGACCCCGGCGGAGCTCGCGTCGTTCGACAGCCTGCCCACACCGGCCGCCCGCGCGTCGTGGCTCCGCGAGTTCTGGAACCGCCGCGACGTCGCGGACGTGCGGCGCCCCGGCGAACGGCTGGCGGAGCACTACCGCCGCTGGTTCTACGCCATCCACGCCTACGAACTGGTCAGCCCGCACCGGCATTACGACTTCACGGAGGTCTACCGGAGCCCGCAGGATCTGCTCGACGACCGCGGCGTGGTGTACCTCCGCCTGGGCCCGCCCGACCAGCGCAGCGCGTTTTCGGGGACGGAGGGCGTCGCGGCGAGCGGCGTGGAGCCCAACGAGAGCTGGCTGTACCGCCGGCCCGGGGGCGACCTCATTTTCCACTTCGTCTCGCGCGGCGACGTGCAGGACTACAAGCTGGTCGAGAGCCTCACCGACGCCCTGAGCTTCGACGACCGCCGGCGCCTGGCCTTCGGGGGCGATACCAGCAGTCTGGTCCGGGGCCTCTTCGCCTCCCGCTCGACCTTCGGGCCCCTGTACGAGCGGATCGGGAACACGCTCACCAGCAACGTCCTTCCCGCCATCGCCGAGGACCGGCAGCGGGGGACGTACTCCATCGGCATCGGGACCACCACCGACGACAACCGCCATCGGTTCGACGAGTCGCTCGATCCCCTGGTGGAGGCATACCTGGTGGGCCTCGCCGGGGATTCCGCGGCACATCAGGAGCTGCACGTCGTCTTCGCGCTTCCGGGGGAGCGCCTGACCCCGGTGCCCACTCAGTCCGGCGTTCTCTATCCCCTGCGGTTCCGGCTCTACGTCTCCACCGACCGCGACTCCCTGGTGGCGCGGGTGGACACGATGCGCGTCTTCGGAGTGCGCCAGGCCCTCCGGGCCCCCGAATACCTGACCGGTCAGCTGCAGGTGCCGGTGCCGGCGGGTGATTACCGCTACCGGCTGCTGATCGAGTCGAGGAACGGCGAGAGCGGGGACGTGGCCACGGACAGCATCGCGGTGGCGTCTCTGGACGGCCGCCGCTTCGCGATCTCGGACCTGGTCCTCGGACGGGCCGGCGACCTGTCGTGGTCCGAAGCCGGGGACACGGTGTTCGTGAACCCCCTGGACCGGTTCCCGGCGGGCGGCGACGCGCGGCTCTACTACGAGGTGTACGGTCTCCCGGCCGGCACGCCGTACCACACCGAGATCCGGGTCGAGCGGAAGGGCGGCGGCTCGATCTTCCACCGGCTCTTCGGCGGCGGCCGGCCGCCGGTGCTGCTCTCCTTCGACGCCGCGTCCGACGGTCCGGAAACCCGCGTCCACCGCACCGTGGCGCTCCGCGACGCCCCGACGGGCGCCTACGCGCTCACGCTCCGCGTCACCAATCCCGCCACCGGGCGCGCCGTGACACGGACGCGCTATTTCGAGATCGTCTCCGCGAAGCCCTAGATTGACACTCCGCAGAGCGCCGCCCTAAGTTTCCGGCACTCCCCCGGAGATGGGATGTATTGCTCCCGCTGCGGCACTCAAAACGAAGACAACGCGAAATTCTGCAAGTCCTGCGGCCTGGATCTCACCGCCACGACGCCGGTCCACGCCATCTCCACCGGGCCGCAGGAGCTCACGGAAATCGACCTGGTCCGCGATCAGCTCAAGGAGGAGTACGAGATCCTCGATGAGCTGGGGCGCGGCGGCATGGCGATCGTCTTCAAGGCCCGCGAAAAGCAGCTGGAGCGGGACGTCGCCATCAAGGTGCTGCCCTTTTCGCTCGCGTTCGACAAGGAGTTCGTCGAGCGCTTCCAGCGCGAGGCCCGGACCTCCGCCAAGCTGGAGCACCCCGGCATCATCCCCATCTACCGGGTAGGCAAGTCGGGGCGGGTCATCTACTTCGTGATGAAGTTCCTGCGCGGCAAGCCGCTGTCCGCCGTGCTGGCCCAGCGGGGGGCCCTGCCCCCCGGCGACATCCGCCGTGTCCTCGTCGAAGTCGGCCGGGCGCTGGGGTACGCGCACAAGAGCGACATCGTCCACCGCGACATCAAGCCCGACAACATCATGTTCGACGAGCACGGGCAGGCCGTGGTGACGGACTTCGGCATCGCCAAGGCCGCGAGCGGCGGCAAGCTCACGGGCACCGGGATGGCGATCGGGACGCCGCACTACATGAGTCCCGAGCAGGCGCGCGCCCAGCCCCTCGACGGGCGCAGCGACCTCTACTCCCTCGGCGTCGTGGCCTACGTCTGCCTCACGGGCGCGGTGCCGTTCGACGGGGAAGATTCGTTCTCGATCGGCTACAAGCACATTATGGAGGCGTTGCCGGAGCCGTCCCTGGCCACCGACGAGCACCGGCAGGTGTTCGAGATCGTCAAGAAGATGATGGCGAAGGCGCCTGAAGAGCGGTTCCAAAGCGCCGAGCAGATGGTGGAAGCCGTCGAGGCGGGCGGGTACGTCGCGACCGGCATCTCCACCCAGGCCACGCGGGCCATGCCCTCGATCGCGAGCCCCCGGATCACGACGGGCGCCGGCGCCGGCGCCCGCGGCACCGCTCCGGGCGACACGGCCCCTCCGCCAGCGGAGCCCCCCCGCCGCTCCGCCATCGGCGGGCTCGCCCTCTTCACCCTGGCGCTCCTGCTCGTGGCGGGCGGGGTGTACTACTTCGGGGTCCGGCGGGGCCTGATCAGCCATCTGCTCTCCCGGGCCGTCGCGGTCCCGCCCGTGGACACCTCGGGTGCCGGGCAGGCCTCCCGTGATTCCGCCGCGCTCGCGGGAATCCCGGGGGTGCAGGTTGGCAACCGGCGCGACTCCGGCGCCCTCCATCCTCCGGCGGCGACCGCGTCGCAGACCACGGCCGCGACGCCCGCGCCCAAGGCCAAGCCGGCCGTGCCCGCAGCCGCCCTCTGCACGGAGCCGGGACCCGAGTACAACCGGGGAAAGGCCTGCTTCGACACGCCCCCGGCGCCCACGGTCGCGCCGTTCATCACGCTCGCCTCCGACGCGGCCGACGTCCCCCGCCTGACGATCCTGTGGGTCCACGTGTCACGGGACGGCGGCACGCTGGAGACCCGGGTCGTGGCCCCCTCGAACGTGGACAGCATTACCACGCGGGCGGTGGAAATGGCCAAGAACATGCAATGGACGCCGGCGCTCAAATCGGGAACGCCGGTAGACGCCTGGATCCAGCAGCAGTTCGTACCGAGGCGGCCCTGATCCTCGATCCCACGGCGTTCATCGCGCCGGGAGCCGTGGTCCTGGGTGACGTGACCCTGGAGGCCCGCTCGAGCGTGTGGTACGGCTGTGTGCTGCGGGGAGATATGGCGCAGATCGTGGTCGGGGAAGCGTCGAACATTCAGGACGGCACCGTCGTTCACGTGGATGAGGGCAAGCCGGCCCGGATCGGCTCCCGGGTGGGGATCGGCCACCGGGCGATCATCCACGGGTGCACCATCGAGGACGATTGCCTGATCGGAATGGGGAGCATTCTGCTGAACGGCGTCGTGGTGGGGAGCGGAAGCGTGGTGGCGGCGGGCGCCGTGGTCCGGGAGGGTTTTGTGATCCCGCCCGGGTCGCTGGTGATGGGAGTGCCGGGGCGGGTGGTGCGGCCGGTGGACCAGGAGCTCCGGCGCCGGATCCGCGGTACCTGGGAGCACTACGTGGCGGAGGCGGAGCGGCACCGGAGTGGAGCCTTTCCGCTCCATCGGACCGCCTGAAGCAGATTTGTGATGTTAATTGTCAAGACTCGCGATCCCGTCGGCGGTCCCCCGTGAGCTTGCTCCGGTCATTGGGCCTGCCTACCTTGGGCCTCCGCGCTTCTGAACCACCGAGCGCCCGGTCGTCATCAACCATCTCAGCGCCTCAGGCTCTGTGTAACGCTCTTACCGTGAGGGACGAGCCCGCATGACCGCTTCCGACACCCGCAAGGGCACCCTCGATCTGAGCGCCAACGCGCTCACCGTGCTCGAGCGTCGTTACCTGGTCAAGGACGACGCCGGCCATCCCGTGGAGAAGGCCGAGGACTTGTTCTGGCGGGTGGCCCGCACCATCGCGGCTCCGGACGCGACGTATGGGGCGTCGCAGAAGGCCGTGGAGGCGCTGGCCGAGACGTTCTTCGAGTTGATGGCCACGCGGGTGTGGATGCCCAACTCGCCCACACTGATGAACGCGGGCCGGCCCCTGGGCCAGCTCTCCGCCTGCTTCGTGCTCCCGGTGGAGGACGCGCTCTCCAACGGCAAGAGCGGGATCTACGACACGCTGCGCGCGATGGCCCTCGTGCATCAGTCGGGCGGCGGGACCGGCTTCTCCTTCTCGCGGCTTCGCCCCAAGAACGACGTGGTCCGGTCCACCATGGGCGTGGCGTCGGGCCCGGTCTCGTTCATGAAGCTCTACGACGCCTCCACCGACGTCGTGAAACAGGGTGGAACGCGCCGCGGAGCGAACATGGGGATCCTGCGGGTGGACCACCCCGATATCATGGAGTTCATCACCTGTAAGGAAGATCTGACGCAGGTCACGAACTTCAACATTTCGGTGGCCGTGACCGACGCCTTCATGCAGGCGGTGGAGGCCGGCACCAGCTACGATCTGATCCATCCCCGCTCGAAGCAGGTCGTGGGCCAGCTCGACGCGCGGGAGGTCTTCCGCAAGATCGTGCACGGTGCCTGGCAGACCGGCGAGCCGGGCGTGTACTTCATCGACCGCGCGAACTACTACAATCCGGTGCCGCGCCTCGGCAGCTACGAAGCCACCAACCCGTGCGGGGAGCAGCCGCTCCTCCCCTACGACGTGTGCAACCTCGGCTCCATCAACCTCGGGCTGTTCGTCAAAGACGGCGCCGTGGACTGGGACCGCCTGCGGACCGTGATTCACCTTTGCACCCACTTTCTCGACAACGTCATCGACGCGAACAAGTACCCGCTGCCCGAGATCGACGAGCTCGCCAAGCGCATCCGCCGCGTGGGCCTGGGGGTGATGGGCTGGGCCGACCTGCTGGTGGAGCTCGGCGTGCCGTACAATTCCGACGAAGGCGTGGCCCTGGGCCGGAAGCTGATGGCCTTCATCGAGGAGGAGTCCCTCGCGGCCTCGGAGAAGCTGGCGCGGCAGCGCGGCACGTTCGCCGAGTGGGAGTATTCGATCTGGGGTCCCGACGCCACCTGCGCCCGGGGCCCGAAGGGTGAGCGGATCCGCCCGACGCGGAAGCTGCGGAACTGCAACCTCACCACCGTGGCGCCCACCGGCACCATCTCGATCATCGCGGGGTGCTCGTCCGGCATCGAGCCGCTCTTCGCCGTGGCGTTTCTCCGCAACCAGGCCGGCGTGCTGATGCCCGACGTCAACGAGCAGTTCGTCGCCGTGGCGAAGGACGAAGGCTGGTATTCCGAGGATCTGATGCGGCGGATCGCCGAGGCGGGCAACATCCACTTCGACGAGGTGCCGGCGCGGTGGCAGCGGGTGTTCGTCACCGCCCACGACGTCACGCCCGAGTGGCACATCCAGATGCAGGCCGCGTTCCAGGCCTTCACCGACTCGGCGATCTCCAAGACCTGCAACTTCTCGAACGACGCCACCGAGGAATACGTCGAGAAGATCTACCGCGACGCGTTCCGGCTGGGCTGCAAGGGCGTGACCGTCTACCGCGACGGGGCGCGCGAAGGACAGGTGCTCTCCACCGGCTCCACGGCCAAGAAGGTGCAGGAGCACGCCGCCGAGTCGGGCTCGGCCGCGGACGCCCCGCGCGCCCAGACCGCCGAGATGCAGGGACGGATCGCCGAGCTCGAGGCGGAGCTCGAGCGGACCCGCGCCCAGCTGCATGAGGCCGAGGCGGAGAATCTGCAGCGGCGGGCCAAGCGCTCGCGCCCCGACCTCCTGCGCGGCGCCACCCGCCGGGTCGAGACGCCCCTCGGCACGATGTACGTCACCATCACCGAGGACGAGAAGGGACAGCCGTTCGAGGTCTTCGTCTCCCTCGGCAAGGCCGGCGCGCCGCTGATGGCGGACGTCGAGGCGATGGGGCGGCTGATCTCTCTCTCCCTGCGCTCCGGCATCCCGATGAAGGAGATCCACCGCCAGCTCCGCGGCATCTCCTCCGACCGCGTCGTGGGCCTCGGGCCCAACAAGGTGATGTCGGTCCCCGACGCCATCGGCATCGCCATCGAGAAGTGGATGCAGGAGAAGCAGGGGGTGCAACAGGACCTCCTGGCCGGCGCGGGCCACGCCGCCGTCCCCGCCCGCGAGGTCATTCCGGGGTCCGGCGGCGCACAGGAGATGCGGGAGACCGACGGCGCCCAGGACTTCATCGGCGCCTGCCCGGACTGCGGCTCGCAGCTCGCGTTCATCGAGGGCTGCGCCAAGTGCCACGTCTGCGGCTTCAGCGAGTGCGGCTGACCGGGCTTCCGGAAGGGATGTGAGGTCCGTCACCACGCGGACCGGCCCGCCGCTTCATCGTAGGGTATGACCGCTATCGCCCCCACCCGGCTCCAACCCAAGGGTTGGGCCCGCGTCGGTCCCTCCGGCGCGTATGCGCTGCGACGGGGCGCCTGGTACCCCGTCGTCCGCATCTCCTCGAGCAGCATCGTGGTGCTCGACGTCAACCGGCAGAACGTCCCCGTGGACCGCCGCTTCCTCCAGCTCCGGTATCATCCCCCCGAGCGCTGGAGCGTGGTGCACTGCGAGCCCGCCACCCTGCGCCGCCTCGGCCGCTCCTTCCCGCTCACCTACGGCGTCTGTCCGGCGTGCCGGCACCGCCAGGGCTTCGAGGCGCGCCCCGCGGAGCTGACCTGCGAGCGCTGCCACCAGCGCGCGAACGTCGCGTGGGACGACCTCAGCTGAGGAGCGGCCGGCAGGTACGGACCTCTGCTTACCGTATCGCCTGCACCAGATCTCCCACCTCGACCACTCCGCTGCCCAGAGCCTGGAGATAGAACCCCCGCAGTCCGTCGAACAGGAACTGCAGGTGCTCCTTCATCACGGCCGACTCCACGGCGCCGCCCAGGGCCCAGCCGGTGAAAGGCCGGCAGGGCTCCGCGGCCTTCAGTACCTCGAGCCGCACCCGCTCCGATCCGTCCGGGGCCGTGATGGCGAGTCCCGAGGCGATGTCCGCGAGCCGCACCCGTCCCGCGCTCTCCGCGATCAGGTTCTCGCCCGCGCAGCCGAGGGTCATCCGGGGTCCGAATTGCGCGGCCATCGCGTGGTAGTGGCCGGTGAAGCCCACCGACACTCCGTGCACGCCGTCTTCGTTCTTGGTCAGGGGGTGGGCGCGGTGGTGCACGTCCACCACCCAGGCGTCCCGGTCGAGCCCCAGGACGCCGTCCGGGGTGACCGCCGCCCGGGGAACCGGCAACAGCGGGGCGGGGTCATAGACCCGGTTCGGCCGCTCCCCGCGCTTCAGCGTGGAGCGCTGCACCTGGAGCAGGACCAGCCGGCCGATCGGTCGCATAACGCAATTTAACGGAAGCGGCTATCTTGGTACCACGGGAGAGCGCACCATGGCACAACTCGGCTGGGCCCGCTGCACCGACCGGATCGCCGATACCCTCCGGCGCGGCGCGTGGTATCCCATCGTGGAAGCGGTCGGCGCGGAATCGGTGGTCGTCGCCGTGCAGAACCGGCGCGTCCGCCTGTCATTGCACGACGTGCGGGTGCGCCCGGACGAGCCCCGCCGCTGGAGCATCGTGGTGCGCACCGGCGTGCTGCGCCCGACGCTCGGCGGGCAGGGCCGCGATCTGGTCACGACGTATGCCGTGTGCCCCCGCTGCTCCGAGCGGCAGGACTTCACCGGCCGCCCGCATCAACTCGAGTGCGAACGCTGCGGAGCGACCTCGGAAGTCGACTGGACCGAGCTCTGCTAGGGGATCCCCGCCGACGACGGATCCAGCCGGTCGAACACCCCGCCCAAGACCCGCACCGCCAGCCAGCACTCCAGGCCGATCACCGCCGCACCCGCCAGCACACCCGTCACCATCACCCAGGGCCCGTCGAAACCCGCGAGGCCGAGTCCCCAGGAGATCCCGAGCATCGCCACGGTCGCCGGCACCAGGGCGATGACCAGGGCGAGGAGGGATCCGAGGGTGAGGAGCATCCGCTGGCCGGTGGCCTCGAGGCCCGCGGCGCGCTGCGGGCCGACCGTCACCCACGCGGGGAACAGGAGGACCGCGGCGTTCTGCACCAGCAGGAACACGCCGAGCACCGATGGAATCGCCGTCAGGGCGGCGATCACGATCGCCGCGCGGGTGGACAGGTCCGGCAGTGAGGCGTCGGTGAGCGTGAGGAGGAACGCCGCCGTCACCAGGACGCCGGCGGTCGCGGAGAGGGTGAGCAGCAGGGCGCCCACCTCGCCCGAGACCACGGCGCGGCCGCGGACCGGGTAGGTCTTCAGGACCTCGAGCAGCTCGAGGTCGCGGCGCAGGTCGAAGCGGAGCGCCAGGGGACCGAGCAGCGTGACCAGCGCGGCGGCGAACAGGAGGATCGCTCCCAGGGCCTCGACGGCAGGGAGACGGTGGCCGTGGAGGGACGCCACGCCCGCCACCGTGGCGATGAGGAGGACGACGAGGGAACGGGGAGTGAACTCGCGACGCACACCAAGGACGTTCTTCCACACGAACGCCCCCGCCGGGGGTCCCGCCGGCCGCAGGCGCGACGATTTGAGCGGATGGGTCCGGCTGTCCCGGGGCCGGGTCCACCCCCGGCCCTCCCGGGCGCCCGCGCTCAGCCGGGCGCGGCGCGCGGCGGCCTCGGTGGCCGCCTCTTCGAAGGCGAGGGATGAGCCCACCACCCACCAGACGTGCAGGCCGAACACCAGCAGGGCGGGGGGCAAGGCGCGCAGGAGGTCACCCGCGGTCTGCGCCAGCAGAGGGTCCACCACCGCGCGGAGCGGCCAGGACAGGATGGCGCCGGGGCCCGAGTGCAGGGCCTCCGTGAGCGCCCCCAGCCCCGCGCCCATCCCGTGGGTGAATGCCGCCTCCACTCCCGGGAGGTCCCGCCGGGCCACCCACCACGCGCCCCCCAGCGCCGCCGCGAGAAGCGCGAGGGTGCCGATCCGCCGCCGCGCGCCCACGATGCCGTGCTGGGCGAGGGAGAGGCGGAAGAGGCCCATGCCGGCCGAGTTCAGGTTGAGCGTGGCGTAGGCCACCCAGAGCCCGACGGCGTGCGTCAGGGTGGCGAGGCCCCACGCACCTCGCCGGAACAGGAAGACGGTGACCAGGGCCGAGGCGGCGAGGGCCACCTGGGAGCGGAAGATCTTGAACAGGAGCACCTGGCGGCGAGTCAGGGGCGCCGCGAACAGAAACTGGGTCTCGGCCAGGGTGAAGGGGAACGGCGACTCGGTCGTGCTCAGGGTCCAGGTCACGAGGAGCACCAGGATCTCCACGAGCACCGCGACCGTTTCCCGGGTCTCCGGGGCCAGGAGGCCGACCGCGCTGCCGGGGCTCCCCTGGCGCAGGAACATCAGCCAGAGGTAGAGGGCTCCGGCGGCGAAGGCGGCCGCGTATTTGGGCTGGCGGAGGCGGCGCATCCGGGCCCGGGAAGCGTTGGCCAGGGACCTCCGCGTGAGGTACAGCGCGGCGCCGATCACCCGCCGGTCAGGGCCAGGAAGATCTCCTCCAGGCTCCTGCCCTGGAGGTCCGGGCGCCCGGACAGGATCTCCGGTATGGTGCCCAGGGCCACCGCCCGTCCACGTTGCAGGATGAGCACCCGGGTGCAGATCTCCTCCACCAGGTGCAGCAGATGCGAGGAGAGCACCACGGCCGCGCCCTGGCGGGCCCGCTCCACGATAGTCCCCTTCATCTTCCGGATCCCGGCCGGATCGAGACCGGTGAGGGGCTCGTCGAAGACGAGGGCCCGGGGATCGTGAATCAGACCGCAGGCGATCACCAGCTTCTGGCGCATCCCCCGTGACAGCTCGGTGGGGAGGGCGTCGGCCTTCTCCTCGAGCTCGAGCTCCCGGAGCAGGGGAGGGATCCGGACGTCGGGGTGGGGGACCCCGTACAGTCGGGCGGTGAACCGGAGGTGCTCCTCGACGGTGAGGTAGTCGAAGAGGTGGGGCTCGTCCGGCATGAAGGCGATCTGGCGCTTGGCCCGGACCGGGTCGCGCTCGAGGTCGAAGCCGCCGATTTCGATGGTGCCCCGGGTCGGGGTGATCACCCCGCAGAGCGAGCGGAGGGTGGTGGTCTTGCCCGCCCCGTTCGGGCCCACGAGGCCCAGCACTTCTCCCGGAGCGACGGTGAAGGAGAGATCCTCCACGGCGACGAGCCGGTCGTAGAGGCGGGTGAGGCCCTGGACCCGGAGCATAGGCCGGGAATCTAGGCGGGGCGGGGGCTTGCGGGATCAAGGATATCTAGTTAGTATATTAACAGTCAATATGTTAACATTCGGTAACGGCACTGCCGCGAGTCTTCCGTGAGTGATCGCTCGGAGCTGGCTCTTCAGCTCACCGACGCGGTGGCGGCCGCCCAGGCGGCCGTGCAACGCGCCGGTGACCGCGCCTTCCGCTCCTACGGGCTCTCCCACCGGGCCCACACGGCCCTGTACGCCGTCGATCAGGGCGGGCCGGATGGAGCCCGGCCCCGGGACGTCGCCGTCGCTCTGGGGATCACCCGGGCTGCCGCGACGACGTTCATCCAACGCCTGGAAGCCAAGGGGCTGGTGGAAACCACCCCGGACCAGGACGACGACCGTGGTGTCCGGGTGACCCTGACCCGCCACGGCCTCGAGGTCCTGCTCCGGGTCGGACAGCTCGAACGCAGGCTGTCGGCGCGCACCATCGAGGGGATGCCGGCCTCCGCCATCCAGCGGGCCATTAACGTGCTGCAGGAGTACCGCCGCCGGCTGGAAGGGCGCCAAATCGAGGTCGTACGGTAGGCCCATGCGTATGTGCGTATCTTTATGCAGGCACGTTCGAGGCCGTCTTCGCTGAGAAATCGCCTGAGGCGCTCTACCGCACTCCACTGTTCAACAAGCACTTAGCATGGGATAATTGGGGCGGAATGACCCCGGCCGCCCCTGCGCGCTCCTGCCGAGTTATCCACAGATCGGCAACCTGGAAGGAATGTTGAAAACCCAGATCGTAGACCCGCCTTCGGCCATACTGAGGGCCAGATCGGTGGCCGGCTCATCCACCCCCCGCGCCGACTCCCTCTGGTGGCGCGGCGGAACGATCCGCGCCGTGGGCACCTTCGCCGACATCCGTGCTGCCGCCGCAGTGGCGGGCGAACCTCCGCCCGTCCTGATCGAGCTTCCGGACGCCCTGGTCACTCCGGGCTTCGTGGACGGGCACACGCATTTCGCCGAGTGGGCGCTCGGGCGTGGGCGGGTGGATCTCGCCGGATGCCGGACCCGGGCCGAGGCGATAGCCCGGATCAGGGACGCGGGGTCGGGGTCGGAGCCGGGGGATGGGTGGGTATTGGGCCAGGGGTACGACCCCAACGGGTGGGAGGCGCCCCCCACCCGGGACGCCCTCGATCGGGTGCTGCCGGACCTTCCTGCCGCCTTCGATTCTCACGATGTCCACGCGCTCTGGGCAAACAGCGCGGCACTGGCCCGGGCCGGGATCGGCCGCGATACTCCTGACCCCGAGGGCGGGCGGATCGTCCGGGATGCGGCCGGTGAGGCGACCGGTTTGCTCCTCGAGCACGCCGTCCGGCTGGTTCACCGCGTCGTTCCCCGGCCACCGGCCGATCGGGTGCTCGAGGCGGTGCGGGCCGCGCAGGGGGCGGCTCACCGGCTGGGCGTGACCGGCATTCAGAACGTCGAGGGGCGGGAGGCGTTGACCGCGTTCCAGCGTCTGGAGCAGGCGGGGGCCCTGCGTCTGCGGGTGCTCGCGCACCTTCCGGCGGACGGACTGGATGCGGCCCTCACGCTGGGAGTCCGGAGCGGCGGGGGCTCCGAGTGGCTGGTGACGGGCGGAGTGAAGCTGTTTCTGGACGGGGCCCTGGGAAGCCAGACTGCCTGGATGCTCGAGCCCTACGAGGGCTCGCTGGAACGTGGCATCGTCCTGACCGAGGAACCCCGGGCCCGCGACGCGCTCACGCGGGCGGCGCAGGGTGGGATCGCCGCCACCGTCCACGCCATCGGGGATGCGGCGGTCCGGCGGGCCCTGGACATCCTGGCGAGTCTTCCGGTGGCGGCCATCCCGCACCGGATCGAGCATTTCCAGCTCGTGCACCCCGACGACCGGACGCGGGCGGCCCGGGCCGGCATCGTGGCCTCGATGCAGCCGGCGCATCTTCTGACCGACATTCCCCTGGTGGACCGTCACTGGGGGGCCCGCGGTGCCGGGGCCTACGCGTTCCGTACCCTGCTCGACGCGGCAACGACGTTGGTGTTCGGCAGTGACGTTCCGGTGGAGACGATCGACCCGCGGGACGGCGTCTACGCGGCGCTGGTCCGCTCCGGCCGGGATGGCGAGCCGCGGGGCGGATGGCGGGCGGCGGAGCGGCTGACCTTCGCGGAGACGCTGCGCGCGTATACCGCGGCGGCCTGGGCGGCGGCGGGGCGGGCGGGCCGGGGCGGGATGCTCGATCCGGGGCAGGCGGCGGACCTGGTGGCCTGGTCCGCGCCGGCGGGCGACGCGCCCGCCGGGGACGGGGGAGCGTTCCGGGCCGCGCGCGCGGTACTCACGGTGGCAGGCGGGGAGGTGGTATGGCGGGAGAGCTAGACCGGCGTGACCGGCGGATGGGCGGAGGCGGTGCCTCGGCCGCCCGGAACGGAGGCGCCGTGATCCGTCGGACCAAGATCGTGGCGACCCTGGGTCCCGCCACCGGGAGCGACCAGGGAATCGCGCAGCTCCTCGAGGCGGGCGTGAACGTCGTCCGCGTCAACGCCTCCCACGGGACGCCCGAGGTCCGCGGCCGCTGGATCCGGGCGGTGCGGCGGATCGCGGAGGAGCGGGATCTCCCGGTGGCGGTGCTCGTGGATCTCCAGGGTCCCCGTATCCGGGTCGGGGAACTCCCCCGGCCCGTGGAGCTGGTTCCCGGAACGGACGTGGTGTTCGCTCCCGAAGAGAGGGCGGCGGCCGGGGAGATTCCCACCACCTACGACGCCCTCGCGGCCGACGCGCGGGTCGGCGCACGAATCCTCCTCAACGACGGGCTGCTCTCGGTCGAAGTCACCCGCGTGGCGGCGCCCCGCGTGTACGCCCGGGTGGTGGACGGCGGGACGCTCACGTCGCACAAGGGGATGAATCTGCCCGGTCTGCAGGTATCGGCTCCGGCGCTGACCGAGAAGGACCGCGAGGACGTGAAGCACGCCGTGGAGCACGGCGCGGACTTCCTCGCGCTCTCGTTCGTGCGCCGGGCCGAGGACCTGGCCGAGCTGCGCACGCTGGTGCCGCCGGAGATGAAGCTGGTGGCGAAGATCGAGAAGGCGACGGCCCTGGACGACCTGCCCCGGATTCTCGCGGCCTGCGACGCCGTGATGGTGGCGCGCGGCGACCTGGGAGTGGAGCTGCCCTTCGAGGAGGTTCCGCTGGTCCAGAAGCGGCTCATCCGGGACGCGAACGCGTACGGGAAGCCCGTGATCACGGCCACGCAGATGCTCGAGTCGATGATTCACGCGCCCCGGCCTACCCGCGCCGAGGCCTCCGACGTCGCCAACGCCATCCTCGACGGCACGGACGCCGTGATGCTGTCGGCCGAGACCGCGGCGGGCGAATATCCGATCGAGGCGGTCCGCGCGATGGACCGGATCGTCCGTGAGATGGAACGGCATCTGCCCCACCGGGAGGAGCGCCGGATCGGCGCGCGCGAGAGCGTCACGGTGGAGGACGCGATCGCGCTGGGCACGTCGGCGGTGGCGCGGATGCTCAGCACGCCGCTCATCGTGACGCTCACGTCGGGCGGCTTCACCGCCCGGAAGGTGGCGGCGATGCGTCCCGCGCCGCCCATCCTGGCGGTGACCACGGTGCGCCACACCTACCGCCAGCTCGCGCTGGTGTGGGGCGTCTCGCCCGTGCTGGTGGACCGGGTACCCGGCTACGACGCGATGCTGGCCGTGGTGCGCGATCTCATCCTCAAGCGCGAGTACGCGCGCCCCGGCGACCGGATCGTGATGACCGCCGGCGTTCCCTGGGAAGTGTCGGGTTCCACGAACCTGATCAAGGTCGAGGAAGTCTGAGTGCGGCTGACCCTGCTCGGGACCGGCACGAGCTTCGGGGTCCCGCAGATCGGCTGTCACTGCCGGACCTGTACCTCCACCGATCCCCGGGACCGCCGCGCCCGCACCGCCGCGCTGGTGGAGCAGGGCGGGCGCCGGATCCTCATCGATACGCCGCCGGAGCTGCGCCTCCAGATGGTCGGGGCGGGCGTGGACCGGCTGGATGCGGTGCTCTTCACCCACGGCCACGCCGATCACGTGCACGGCATCGACGATCTCCGCGCCTTCACCGTGCGCCAGGGGGCGCCCCTCGACGCCTGGGGATCGCCCGCGACGCTCGCCGAGCTGGCCGCCAAGTTCCCGTACATTTTCGACGCCGGGATCCGCGCGCCCGCGGGCACGTCGAAGCCGGAGCTCACCGCCCGCCCGCTCGCGCCGGGAACGGTCGCGGCCGTCGCCGGATTCCCGGTGGAGCCGCTGGCGCTCCCGCACGGGCGGCAGGAGGTGCTGGCGTTTCGAATCGGACCACTGGCCTACGTCACGGACGTGAAGGACGTGCCCGCCGAGGCGCGGGAACGGCTGCGCGGCCTGGAGGTGCTGGTGCTCTCCGCGCTCCTGCCGCGGCCCCATCCCCTCCACCTCTCCATTCCGGAGGCCGTCGCCGTAGCCCGCGCGATCGGGGCACGCCGGACCTTCTTCACGCACCTGACGCACGAAACGCCCCACGCGGAGTTGGCGGCGACGCTTCCGGCCGGGATCGCGCCCGCCTACGACGGTCTGGTCATTGAGGTGGGCGAGTCCTAATTTCAAAGGCTACGGGAGGCTTGCGGATGGCGGGGGACGCGCGGGAAACGCTGAAGCGCTTCGCGGCGCCGGCGGTGCGGCGGAGCGAGGCGATGGACGGCCTGGTGCGGGACGCGGTCTTCGGTGACGCGGGCACGCGGGACCGGTCCCGCTGGCTGATCTGGGAAATCGGCCAGCAGGCGGGCGCGCGGCCGGCCTCCATCCACGAGCTCTATCTGGCACGGGGCCGGGGGGAGGTGCCCGCCTTCACCACGCCCGCCATCAACGTGCGGATGCTGTCCTACGAGACCGCACGCGCCATCTTCCGCGCCGCGGCGCGGATGGACGTCGGGGCCGTGATCTGCGAGATCGCGCGGAGCGAGATCGGCTACACCGACCAGCGGCCCGCCGAGTACGTGGCGGTGATCACCGCGGCGGCGCTCCGGGAGGGGTTCGACCATCCCCTGTTCATCCAGGGGGACCACGTCCAGGTCAACGCGAAGAAGTACGCCGTGGACCCCGCGGCCGAGCTGGCGGCGATCAAGGCGCTCATCGACGAGGAGATCCACGCCGGCTTCTACAACATCGACGTGGACACGTCCACGCTCGTCGACCTCTCGAAGACCGGGCTCGACGAGCAGCAGCTCGCCAACTACGAGCGGGCCGCCGAGCTGACCCAGTACATCCGCCAGCGGGAACCGAAGGGCGTGACCGTGTCGGTGGGGGCGGAAATCGGGGAAGTGGGCGGGAAGAATTCGGACGTCCACGAGCTCAAGGCCTTCATGGGCGGATACGAGCGGACCCGCCACCACCTCGGCGTGAAGCCGGGCATCAGCAAGATCTCGGTCCAGACCGGGACGAGCCACGGGGGCGTGGTCCTGCCCGACGGCACCATCGCCAAGGTCCAGCTCGATCTCGCGGCGCTGAAGGCGCTGTCCCAGGAGGCCCGCTCGGTGTACGGGCTGGGCGGGGCGGTGCAGCACGGCGCCTCCACCCTGCCGCCCGATGCGTTCAGCAACTTCCCGCAGTGCGAGGCGGTGGAGATCCACCTCGCCACCAACTTCCAGACGATGGTCTTCGACCATCCCCGGCTCCCCGCCGCCCTGCGCGCCGAGATCAACGCGTGGGTCAAGGGAGAGTGCAAGGACGAGTGGAAGAAGGGAGACACCGAGGAGCAGTTCATCTACAAGAGCCGCAAGAAGGCCATCGGCCCCTTCAAGCGGCGCTTCTGGGACCTGCCCCCCGAGGTCCGCGCGGCGATCGGTGCCGACCTGGAGCGCACCTTCACCTTCCTTTTCGAGCAGCTCAAGGTCGGCGGCACGCGCGCGGCCACTGATCGCTGGGTCAAGCCGCCGCTCGACTCGCACGCGGCGCCGCGGGCCGCGATGGCGGCCGCGCCCGACGACCTCGAGGCCGGGGAGTGAGCGACGACGCCGGGCCCCGCGACCGCTCGACCGTCGGGCCGTTCCTCGTGGGGCTGGCAGTGGGGGCGGCGCTGGGCGCGCTGCTCGCCCCCGCGTCCGGGGCCGCCACGCGGGCCCGCCTGTCACGGCGCGCGGGACGGCTCCGGGACGACGTGGCCGACGTGCTGGACGAAGTCCGGAGCGTTCTGGGCGGCGGTGAGGACGGCGCCCCCGCGTCGGAGCGCCCGTCGCGGGAGGCGCTGCGGGAGCGCCTCGCGGCGGCGCGTGCCGCGCGGGGCCTGGCCCGGCCTGCGGGAGACACGCCGCCCGCGTGAAGGGGGAGGGAGGGTGGCACCGATCGATTCCCGGGATGGCGCGTCGGACCCTGCAGGCGGCATTCGAGGACAACGTGCCGTTCCTGGCCAGCGGCCTCTCGTTCGATCTCCTGCTCACCGCCATTCCGTTCGCCGCACTGGCGCTCGCGGCGGTCGGGTACCTGGTCCAGCATCAGGTCACGGCGCACCAGGTCACGGTGCACCAGCTGCTGGAGCGGTTTCTCCCCGGCGGCCCCGCCGGCCGCGGCGTGGACGTGTTCGGGCAGGTGGAGCGCGCGCTGAGCGGGGTCGTCGCGCACCGGGGCCGGCTGACGCTGTACGGGCTGCCGCTCTTCGTCTGGTTCGCGGCGCGGTTCTTTTCCGGTCTGCGGATCGCGCTGAACGAGGTTTTCGACACCGAGGAGGTCCGTCCCTGGCCGGTCGCGAAGGGCACCGATCTGGCCGTGATGCTCGCGACCGCGGCCCTCGTGGTGGGGAGCGCCTTGCTCCCCGCGTACGAGGTGCGGAGCGCCGGCACGCTGGTCGATTCGTTCTGGCTCCTCTGGATCTGGCGCTTCGCGCTCGAGGCGACGGCGTTCGGCTTCAGCACCGTCCTGTTCTTCCTCATCTTCAAGGTCCTTCCGAGCCGGCGGATCCAGTGGCGCACCGCGCTCGTGGCGGCGTGCTTTTGCGCCCTGGCCTTCGAGGTGGCCAAGCGGCTCTATGCGCTGTACCTCACCCGGTTCGTGACCCTGGATCGCGTCGCCACGGACGCGAACTTCATCGCGTTCTTCCTGTTCCTGCTCTGGATCTACTACACGGCGTTCGTCTTCCTGCTCGGCGGGGAAGTGGCCGAGACCTACGACCTGGTCCGGATGCGCCGGGCCCAGCGGGTGCGGCTCGCGTGAGCGCCATCGACCTGCGCTCCGACACGGTCACGCGCCCCTCACCGGCGATGCGGCGGGCCATGGCCGAGGCCGAAGTAGGGGACGACGTGCTCGACGGCGACCCGACCACGCGCCGCCTCGAGCGGCGCGTCGCCGAGCTGCTCGGCAAGGGTGACGCCCTGTTCTTCCCGTCCGGCACGCAGGCCAACCAGACCGGCGCCGCGATGTGCACCACGCCGGGCACCGAGCTCGTGCTGGAGGCGAATGCCCACCTGGTGCACTACGAGCTCGCCGGCCTGGCCATGCTCTCCGGGGTGCAGATCCGCCCGGTCACCACGCCCGACGGCCTCCTCACCGCGGATCTGGTCCGCGGTGCGCTCCGTCCCCCGTCTCCCCACACGCCGCGGGCGTCGGCCATCGCGGTGGAAAACACCCACAACGCGGCCGGGGGACGCGTCCTGACGGTCGAGGCGTTCCGCGCGATCGCCGCGGTCGCCGCCGAGCGCCGCCTGCCCGTGCATCTCGACGGTGCCCGCCTCTGGAACGCGGCGGCGGCGCTCGGCGTCGCGCCGGCCACGCTCACCGCGGGCGCGGCGACCGTGATGGTGAGCCTGTCGAAGGGACTCGGCTGTCCGGTGGGCTCGTGCCTCGCCTTCGACGCCGACCGGCGGGCCGAGGCGTGGGAAATCCGGAAGCGGCTGGGCGGCGGGATGCGGCAGTCCGGGATCCTCGCCGCGGCCGGGCTCCACGCGCTGGACGTGAATCTCCCGCGCCTTCCGCAGGATCACGAGCACGCGCGCGTCTTCGCGGCGGGGCTGGCGGGCTCGCGGGCCGTGCGCCCCGTGCCCCCCGAGAGCAACATCGTGATGCTCGACCTGATCCGGGAGTCCGATGCGGCCGAACGGGCGGTGTCCGCCCTGGGCGCCGCGGGGGTGCTGTGCGTGGCGTTCGGGCCCCGGCGCCTGCGCTTCATCACGCACCTCGACGTGTCGCGCGCCGACGTGGAGCGCGCCGCCGCCGTCGTGACCCGGGTGCTCGGATGACCGGCCGCGCGACGCCCAGCGCGCCGCACCTGCCCCAGGTGCTGCCCACCGCGCGCGCCATCCTCTGGAATCCGATTCTCCAGGGTACCGTGCGCCGGACCCCCGGCGGGGCCTACCCGATCTTCATCGACCAGAAGGCGCTGACCGCCCTCACCGACCACTTCGCGGCCGTCCCCGCCGACCAGGCCGTGTTCGGATTTCTCGCCGGCGACCTGTTCGAGTGCCCCACGAGCAAGGTGCGCTACGCGGTCGTGGACTCGACCATCCGCCTCAATCAGCCGATCTACGGCGACAAGACGGCGGTCGTGGTGCAGCGGCTCTGGGACCGGATTCAAAGCGAGATCAAGAAGATCGAAGGCCAGCTCATCGGGTGGTACCACAGCCACCCCGGGCTTCCCCTGGCCCTCGCGCCCGAGGACGTCCGCGCGCAGGAGACCTACTTCACCGCGCCCTGGCACACCGCGCTCGTACTCGGGCGCCAGGGCGCCGACCCGGTGGCGGGCCTCTTCCGGCGGAGCGGCGCGCCGGCGTGGACCACGACGCCCCTTCCGTTCTACGAGCTCCTGGACGAGTCCACCGTGGCCACCCGGGGCAAGCGGACCATCCTGCCGTGGAAGAACTTCGGCACCGACGAAGCCACCGCGAACCGGCCCGCCGCGTCCGCGCCGCCCAAGCTCCGCGTGGGTCCGCCGCCGCGCCCGAACGCTCCGGCGCCCAAACCCGCGGCCCCGCCTCCTCCCCCGGCGCCCGCCGCCCCGAAAGCCGGGCCGCCCCCCAAGCCGCCGGCGCCGCCCGCGCCGCCCGCGCCGCCCGCGCCGACCCCGAGAGTGGGGCCGCCGCCCCGTCCGGCTACTCCCCGAGCCGCGCCGCCCCCACGCCCGACGGCCCCCGCGTCGAAGGCGGCCGACCTCCCGCTCCTCGACGTGGGCGAGCCGCCGACTCCGCCGCCGCCGCCTCCTCCCCCGCCGCCTCCGCCCCCACGACCGCCCGTGGTCGCGGAACCGGTGGCGGAAGTCCCGCCGCTTGAGGAGCCGGCGGCCCCGATCGTTCCGGACGCGCCCGCGCCGGCGGAGGAGCCGGCCGCCGCCGAGCTCGAGCCGCAGATGCCCGCGGCGCGCAGCTCGACGCCGGTCCGACCCAGCGCCCCACGCCGGCCGACATTCGGGAAGCTGTACGACGAAAAGCCGAAGCGCAGCGTGGGCAAGATCCTCGGCGTGCTGATCGTCCTTGCGCTCCTGGGCGGCGGGGGAGGGTACTGGTACGCGGTGCTCCGCCCGGCGGGATGGAAGTATCCCTGGGCTCCACCCGGACGTGCGCCGGCCCCGGCCCAGCCGGCGGATACGGCCGCCGCGGCCGTGCCGGCCCCGGTGGACTCGTCCACCCAGCGCTTCGACGTGGCCGGCGACACTCTGAGCACGGCGATCCGCGGATTCGAGGACCGGGCCCTCCGCTTCGGCGGGAAGCCGAGCGATTGTCTCGCGCTCGACTCCGGGCTCGTGACGCTGGAGGACGCGTGGACCGGTTACAACCTGCGGGAGAAGAGCGTTCTCACCCTGGACGCGGGCCGCGCCGCTCGGGACCAGCAGCTCGCGGCGGGCGCCGATTCCGCCGAGGCCACGTTCGAGCGCTCCGGGTGCTCCCGGCCATGAAGGCGCCCGCGATCCTCCTCGCCTGCTGGGCCGTGCCGCTCGCCGCGCAGGGAGGCGCGCCGGGGGCGCCCCTGCGCCCCACCGACGTCATCCGGCTCCTCGCCCAGGCGTCCGCTCCGGCCGACGTGGCGGACCGCATCGGCCGGGATTGCCTGACCTTCACGCCCACGGCGCGGGATCGCCGGAACTTCCAGGCCCTCGGCGCAGACAGCGCGGTGATGGCCCGCATCGAGGCCTGCGCGCGCCGGGGCGTCCGCAAGGCTCCGGCGGTCGCTTCGGCTCCGGCAGTGGCGCCCGCCGCGACGCCCGCCGCGGTCCCGGCGACGGCACCCGCGACCCCGGCGCCCGGCACCGGCACGCCGGCCGCGGCGACCCCGGCGCCTCCCCCGGCGCCCCCCACCCCCCAGCCGTCCCCGGAAAAGACCGGATTCGTGGAGGGGGTGGGCCAGCGTGGCGTGGTGGGCCTGCCCGCGGCCGCGCCCCTCGTTTTCGAGGTGCGGGACGCGGACGGCAAGCCGCTTTCGAAGGTCCGGGTGACCTTCACGGCCGACAACGCGCAGCTCCGGGCCGAGGCCCAGACGACGGATACCGCGGGTCACGTCCGGGTGGACGTGACGTTCGGACCGAAGGCCGGCAAGGCGGTGGTCCGGGCGGCGGTGGGGCAGATCTTCCGGTCGGCCACCCTCTACCCGACGGCGGCCTCGGCCGCGAAGCTCGAGCTGCACCTGGGTGGCGCCACGGTGGGCGACACCCTGGCACTTGCCGCCGACACGTCGGTCACTTTGCGGGTCCTCGCCACCGACGAATACGGCAACCCGGTGGCGCTCCTCGGCCTCCAGCCCCTGTCCGGAGATGAAGGGATCGTGCGGGTGGAGCACGTGGGTGGCGACACCGCCGCCGGACTGCTGACACTGAAGGCCCGGGCGCAGGGGAACACCCAGCTGGCCCTGCAGGGCTCCGGCGTGCTCGCCAACGTGACGGTCGTCGTCGGCGCGCACTGAGCGCGGGCTAGTGGGACCGGGTCGCACCGGGGTATCTTTCCGGTGCCCCAGGTCCGCAGGGCAGTCGCTCGTGAAACCGCGTCAGGCCCCCGCAGGGAGCAGCGCTGCACGAGGTCGACGGTCGTTGCGGGGAGCCTGGGGCACTTCACTCTCATGATTTTCTCAACGTCCGACGTCCCCGACGCTGCCGGTCGCGGCGGCCACATCCTGTCGATCGAGGACGACGCCTCCGTCCGCCAGTTCGTCACGGCGGTCCTGAAGGCCGACGGCTACGAGGTGTCGGGGGCCGCTGACGGGACGTCGGGAATCGCGGCCGTCCAGAGCCAGCTCCCGGACCTCATCCTGCTCGATCTGATTCTGCCCTACGCCTCGGGTTTCGACGTGCTCCACGCCCTCCAGGAAGACCCGCGGACGCGCGCGATTCCGGTGCTGGTCCTGTCCACGCAGGGGGGCGAGGACGACATCGTGCGGGCGCTCGAGATCGGCGCCGAGGATTTCCTCATCAAGCCTTTTTATGCCCGGGAACTCGTGGCGCGCGTGCGCAAGGCGCTGACGCGGGCCCGCGTCGAGCGGGCCTGACCCGGGATGCAGGAATTCGTCTCCATCCTTCTGTCGAGCCTCGGCGGCCTGTTCGTGCTGGTGCTCTCGATGGTGCTCCTGACCAAGGGATGGCGCGGCGCCCGCGAGGGCTACGAGCGCCGCCGCCGCGCCCTGCTCCTGCCGTCCGTCGTCGCGTACGCCAACGCGCCGTCCGGACTCGTCACCGATTTCATTCCGGCTCCGCTCAAGGGCTGGGACCGCCGGGTGGTGGAGTGGCTCCTCCTCGACCACATCCGTTCGCTGCGCGGCCACGCGCAGGCGCGCCTGGCGCTCGCCTTCGAGCAGCTCGGCTACGTGGCCCACGCCCACGCGCAGCTCTCCCACCACCGGTGGTGGGTGCGCGTCGAGGGCGCGGAGAAGCTGGGCCGGATGCTGGCGCGCCCCGCGGTGCCGGACCTCATCCGCCTGATGGACGACCCGGTGCCCGAGGTGCGCCTCCGGGCGGCCAAGGCCCTCGGCGCGATCGGCGGCCTGGCGGCCGTCGAGACGCTGATCGCCGCTCTCAAGGCCACGGACCGCTGGGCCACGCTCCGCATCGCGGATATCCTGGCCGGCCTCGGGCCGGCCGCGGTGGAGCCGCTGCTCGCGGCGTTTCCGCGCCTGCCTCCGGGGGCGCGGATTCCCGCCATCGATATCCTCGGCCGCCTGCGCTCGCACCTGGCGGTCCCGCTGCTGCGCGGGCTGCTCGCCGATCCCGATTCCAACGCCCGCGCCCGCGCCGCGCATTCGCTCGGGCTGGTCGGCCACCCCGCCGTCACCCAGGCGCTCGTCGAGACGCTGGCCGACCCCGAGTGGCCGGTCCGCGCGATGGCCGCGAAGGCCCTGGGGCGGATCGCGGGGGACGACGCCGTGGACCCCCTCCGCCGGGCCCTGTCGGACCCGGAGTGGTGGGTGCGGGCCAACGCGGCCGAAGCGCTGCGGGCGAAGGGCGAGGCGGGGCGGCGGGCCCTCCTGGTGGCACTCGACGGCGTCGACCAATTCGCGGCTCACAAGGCCGCCTGGATGCTGCAGGAGGCCGGCGTCCTCGACGCCCTGCTGGCCCGGCTCGGGGCCGGATCCGACGAGGAGCGGCGCGAGGCGCTGGGGGTCCTGCGCCGCCTCGTGGCGCTGAAGCGGACCGACCTGCTCGAGGACATCGCGGCCCGGCATCCGGATCCGGAGGTCCGGGCGGAGGTGGGCCGCCTGTTGCGCGTGGAGGCGATCAGCGCATGATCCTGGGCCTGGTCGCCCGTGCCGTCACCTGGTTCGGCAACTTCATCCTCGTCTACTTCTGCGCGCTGAACCTGTCGTATCTCCTGCTGTTCCTCGTCTCCCTCGTCGAGGTGATCCGGTTCCTCAAGCGGACGTTCTTCTCGGACTACCAGCAGATCCTCCGCTCGGACCTGACCCTGCCGATCTCGCTCCTCGTGCCGGCCCATAACGAGGAGCACACCATCGTGGACACGGTGCGGTCCCTGCGGATGCTCAACTACCCGCAGTTCGAGATCATCGTGATCAACGACGGATCCACCGACCGCACCCTGGAGCGGTTGCTCGAGGCCTACGAGCTCCGGCGCGTGGACCGGGTCTTCAAGCGCAGCCTCGTCCACAAGCCCCTGCGCGGAGTCTATGCGTCGCCTCTGGTGCCCGGGCTGACCGTGGTGGACAAGGAGCGCGGCGGCAAGCCGGACGCCCTCAACGTCGGGATCAACCTCTCGCGGTATCCGCTGTTCTGCTCGATGGACGCGGATTCGGTGATCGAGGAAGACGCGCTGCTCAAGGCGGTGAAGCCCTTCATGGAGTTTCCCGACGAGACCGTGGCCGTCGGGGGCATCGTGCGCATCGTCAATGGCTGCACGGTGAAGGAGGGACGGGTGACCCACATCGCCATCCCCAAGCGGCCTCTCCCCATCTTCCAGGTGGTGGAGTACCTGCGTGCCTTCCTGGGCGGCCGCCTGGGCTGGAGCGCCCTGCGCGCGCTGCCCCTGATTTCGGGGGCGTTCGGTGTCTACCGGAAATCGGCGGTCCTCGAAGTGGGCGGCTACGACGGGACGACCGATACGGAGGACCTGGAGCTGGTCCTCGCCCTGCACCAGCGCCGGCGGGCCCAGCGCGTTCCGTACCGGATCGTGTTCGTGCCCGACCCGGTTTGCTGGACCCAGGTGCCCGAGCGGTGGCGGGACCTGCGCCGCCAGCGGAACCGGTGGCACCGGGGGATGATGCAGGCCCTGCTGCGGCACCGCCGGATGATCCTGAACCCCCGCTACGGGGTGATCGGGATGCTCGTGCTTCCCTACTATCTCGTGTTCGAGGCTCTGGGGCCCTTCATCGAAGGCATCGGATACCTGACGGTCATCGTCTGCGCCCTCACGGGCCTGCTCAACGCGGCGTTCTTCGTGCGGTTCTTCCTGGTGGCCGTGCTGGTGGGCGTATTCCTTTCCGTGGCGTCGGTCTTCCTGGAGGAGATCTCGTTCCGCCGCTACCCGTCGTGGAACGACCTGCTGAAGCTGATGCTCTTCGGCCTGCTCGAGAACGTCGGGTACCGCCAGATCCTCGCGGTCTTCAAGCTCCAGGCGTACTGGGAGTTCGTCGCCGGACGGCGCCGGTGGGGCCGGATGGACCGCCGTGGGTTCCACCCCCAGGCCGCGTCCGGCGAGCGGGCGGCCTGAGGTTTAGATTTCCGTCTCGATGATCGCGCTCGCCCGGAAGTACCGTCCCACCCAGTTCGCCGATCTGGTGGCCCAGGACCACGTGGCCGCCGCCCTCCGCGGCGCAGTCGCGTCGGGCCGCACGGCCCACGGCTACCTCTTCGCCGGTCCCCGGGGCGTGGGGAAGACCACGGCTGCGCGGGTGCTGGCGATGGCACTGAACTGTCCCGACCGCAAGGACGGTGAGCCCTGCGGGGTCTGCGAATCGTGCGCGCGCATCTGGACCGGCGCCGCGAACCTCGACGTCGTGGAGCTCGACGCGGCCTCCAACCGCGGCGTGGACGATGCCCGAGATCTCCGCGAGCGCGCGATGTACGCGGCCTCCGCCGACGGCCGGCACAAGGTCTACATCGTCGACGAAGCGCATATGCTGACGCGGGAGGCCTGGAACGCGCTCCTCAAGGTGCTCGAGGAGCCCCCCGCCGGCGTGGTGTTCGTGTTCGCCACGACCGACCCGCAGAAGATCGCGCAGGCCGCGGCGCCGGTCCTGTCGCGGGTCCAGCGGTTCGATTTCCGGCGGATCGGGCCGCACGCCATCGTCGAGCGCCTGAAGCACGTGCTGGCGCAGGAGCAGCTGACCGCCGAGGACGACGCCCTGCACCTGATCGCGCGGAGCGCCGACGGCGGAATGCGGGACGCCCTGTCGCTCCTGGATCAGACCCTGTCCTTCGGGCCCGGCCCGGTCACCGCCGCGCGGGTCCGCGAGGTGCTGGGACTGATCCCCGACGAGCGTTACGGGGAGCTGCTGCGGATCATCGTGGAACGCGACGCGCGCGGCGGCTTCGCCCTGGTGGACCGGCTCCTCGAAGCGGGGGCGAGCCTCGAGGAGTTCGTCGCCGGGGCGGGGGAGGTGCTGCGGGCCGTTCTGCTGCTCGGCGTGGGCGGGCAGCCCGAGGGACTCACCGAGGGCCTGGCGGCCGCGATCCGGGGCTACGCGCCGCGCCTGCCGACCGGGGACGCCGTGCGCCTCCTCGCGCTGCTGGCCGAGGCCGAAGGCCGGCTCCGGCACTCGGGGAACCAGCGGCTCGTGGTCGAGCTGCTGCTCCTCCGGTGGACCCAGCTCGACCAGACCGTCCAGCTGGCGGAGGTCATCCGCGCGCTGGGCGATCCCGGCGCGCCGGTCCGTCCGCGCGGCGCGACACCCGCCGCGCCGCCACCGGCGCCCCCGTCGTCCCGTCCTCCCGAGCCGCGGAACTCCGGCGCCCCGGCGCCCGCGGCCGCGTCTCCCTCGCCCCCGGCGGCTCCGGCGGCTCCCTCCCTGGCCGAGCGAGGGTCCCTGACGCTCGAACGGGCGCGCGCGATATGGCCGCGGGTGGTGGAGGAGAGCCGCGCCTCCTCTCCGCTCCTGCCCACGCTCCTCGCGGAGTGCGTCGTGAGCGCGGTGCGCGACGGCGTGATGATGGTGCGGGTCGCCGCGGCGCACCGCGACGGGGTGGAGCGGAAGCGGGACGCGGTCACGCGACTCGTCGAGCCGCATTTCGCCGGTCCGGTGCGCATCGAGTGGGAGAGCGGTGCTCCGGCTGCGCCGGGGAACGCCGGCCCCCGGGCGGAGCGTTTAAATGAGGCCACCGCGAACGCCGAGCGCCTGCGGGTGCTGCGCGCGAAGGACCCGACGCTGTCGGCGGCGGTGGACGCGTTGGACCTGGAGCTGCTCGAATAGCTTGCGACTCACTTCCACGAGGGATAACTTTCGACGTATGGCGGATTTATCGAGCCTGCTCCAGTTGGCGCAGCAGGCGCAGGGCCGGTTGTCGGAGATACAGACACAGCTCGCGCAGCAGACCGTCACGGTGACGGCGGGCGGAGGGATGGTCGAGGCGACCGCGGACGGGCAGGGCCGAATCCGGGCCGTCCGGATCGACCCCGCGGCCGTGAAGCAGGGTGACGTGGAGATGCTGGAAGACCTCGTGCTCGCGGCGGTAGCGGAGGCGCAGAAGCGGGCGGCGGAGCTGTATCAGGCCGAGATCAAGAAACTGGCTCCGGGACTGCCGTTTCCGTTCCAGCTGCCGTCGTAACGGGCCGTGTCAGCCATCGATGATCTCGTGACGGAGCTGGCCAAGCTCCCCGGGATCGGACGCAAGACCGCGCAGCGACTCACGTTTCATTTGTTGAAGCAGCCGGCCGAGGAATCGAACCGGCTCGCCGAAGCCATCCGCCGGGTGCGGGAGCAGGTGCGGGCCTGCGGGACCTGCGGTGCGCTCTCGGATCAGGATCCTTGCGGGATCTGTGCCGATCCGCGCCGTGACGAGACGGTGCTGTGCGTGGTGGAAGAAGCGGCGGACGTCAACGCCATCGAGCGGGCGGGTCGGTTCCGGGGCCGGTATCACGTGCTGGGCGGGCGGATGTCGCCGCTCGACGGCATCGGCCCCGACCAGTTGAACGCCGACGGGCTCCTCGCGCGGGTGGGAAACGGGCACGGCGTGCGTGAGGTCATCGTCGCCACGAACCCCTCGCTGGAGGGCGACGTGACCGCCACCTGGCTGCAGCAGCTCCTCGCGCCGACCGGCGTGCGCGTGACCCGCATCGCGCGGGGCTTGCCGGTGGGCGGGGACCTGGAGTACGCGGACGGCGTCACCATCGCGCAGGCGCTGGCGGCGCGGCAGGAGATGGCGGACGAGCGACTGACCGAGGGATCGGGATGACGGGTGCGGCGAGCTGGTCGTTCTCCGAGAACGACTTCAAACAGATCCAGACGCACTTGCAGGCGTTCCTGCGCGAATCCAACGCGCGGTGCGCCTTGCTGGTCGACCGGACCGGGCAGCTCGTGGCCACGGTCGGGGAGCAGCCCCAGTTCGATCCCACCGCGTTCGCTTCGCTCACCGCCGCCGACTTCAGCGCCAACGATCAGCTGGCCAAGATGATCGGCGAGGCCGAGTTCGCGTCGCTGGTCCACCAGGGAGAGAAGGAATCGATGTTCCTGGCGGACGTGGCGCGCCGGGTCATCCTGGTGGTGCTCTTCGATCAGCGGGCCACGCTGGGCCTGGTGAAGCTCAAGGCGCGCTCCGCGGTCGAGCACCTCAACAAGGTGTTCGAGGAAATGTTCAACCGGGTGGCGTCCGGCGCGGCGCCGCAGAAGGGCATTCTCGAAGGGGCGGAAGACGAAATTGACAAACTGTTCGGCTGACGGGGGGGCGATCGCATGTCGATGATCAACTACGCCTCCCGCGAGATCAACTGCAAGCTGGTCTACTACGGTCCCGGGCTCGGCGGGAAGACCACGAACCTGGAGCACGTCTACGGGAAGGTCGCGCCCAACACCCGCGGCAAGATGATTTCCCTCGCCACGGAAACCGAGCGCACCCTCTTTTTCGATTTCCTGCCGGTGGACCTGGGCACCATCCGCGGTTTCAAGACGCGGTTCCACCTGTACACCGTGCCGGGCCAGGTGTACTACAACGCCAGCCGAAAGTTGATCCTGAAGGGCGTGGACGGAATCGTCTTCGTCGCGGACTCGCAGCTCGAACGGATGGAAGCGAACGTGGAGTCGATGCAGAACCTGTACGACAACACCAAGGAATACGGGTACGACCTCACCAAGATCCCCTTCGTGATCCAGTACAACAAGCGCGATCTCCCCAACGCGGCGCCCATCAAGGATCTCCAGAGCGCGCTCAATCCGGGCTGGGTGATCGACGATCCCGCGCAGCAGAAGGTGGTTCCCGATCCCGCGCACCCGGGCGAGAGCCTCGTCGAGAAGGTCGAGGGTGATTGGATGGGGCGGGCGCCGTACCTGGAAGCGGTGGCCGTCCGCGGCGACGGCGTGTTCGACACCCTCAAGGCCGTCAGCAAACTGGTCCTCAAGACCTTGAGCTGACCGGACGCCGGCGATGCGGTGGACCCTGCCGAACATCCTCACCCTCGCCCGCATCTGCCTCACGCCCATCATCGCCCTGCTGCCGTTCATCCAGGGCTACTGGCCCAAGGTCATCGCCTTCCTGATCTTCATCGCCGCCGCCGTCTCCGACGTCGTGGACGGCTACTACGCCCGGAAATACGACCTGGTCTCCGAGTTGGGGCAGCTGCTCGATCCGGTGGCGGACAAGCTGCTGCTCTTCGCGATGCTGGTCCCGATCTTCTGGCTCACCCGCCACCCCTCCATCACCGTGGACTACCGCATCCCCTGGTGGGGCAGCGTGCCGGTCTGGGTCCTCCTGCTGCTGGTGGGCCGCGAGCTCCTGATCACCGGGTTCCGCTTCTTCGCCCGGCGCCGCGGCATCATCATTCCCGCGATGGGGCCCGGGAAGCTCAAAGCCGTGGTCCAGAACGTCTTCATCGGCTCCACCATCGCCTGGTTCGCCTGGAAGGACGCCCTCGCCGAGTACGGCTGGACCGGCTGGTGGCGCACCACCTGGAACGAGTTCCACGGATGGTTCGTCACCGTGACGCTCGCCTGCGCCATCGTCCTGACCATCTACTCCCTCGTGGTCTACCTCTACCGCTACCGGGCCCTGCTGAAGAGCGGCTTCTGAACCTCGAGCTCGTCACCATCGGGACGGAGCTTCTCCTGGGGCACACCGTCGACACCAACGCCGCCGAGCTGGGACGGGCCCTCGCGGCGGCCGGCGTCGACGTCGTGCGCCGCACCACCGTGCCGGACCGTCCCAAGGCCATCGCCGAGGCGGTCGGCGCGGCGCTCGAACGGACCGGATTCGTCCTGACGACCGGAGGCCTGGGGCCCACCCGGGACGACATGACCAAGCACGTCGTGGCGGAGCTTCTGGGAAAGCGGCTCCACGTGGACGAGGCGCTGCTCCAGGCGCTCGAGACCCGCTTCCGGCGGCACGGCTGGGGCCCGATGCCCGCCGTCAACCGCACCCAGGCCGAGGTGCCCGACGGGGCGACCGTCCTGCCCAACCCGCGCGGGAGCGCGCCGGGACTCTGGATCGAGGACCAAGGCCGCGTGGTCGTCCTGCTCCCCGGCGTGCCGTCCGAGATGCGCGGCCTCCTGGTGGAAGAGGTGCTCCCCCGGATCGTCGCCCGGCAGGACGCCGGGGTCCGCGTGGTCCGCTCCCGCACGCTCCGTACCACCGGCGTGTCCGAGTCGGCGCTGGCGGAGCGCGTGGGCCCGCTGGAGGACGCGCTCACGCCGCTCTCCCTCGCCTACCTGCCGTCCGTCGAAGGCGTGGACCTCCGGCTCACGGCGTGGTCCCTGCCGCCGGACGAGGCGGACCGCCGGCTCGCCGAGGGCGGCGACCGGCTCCGGCGCGAGCTGGGGGACCACTTCTACGGCGAAGAGGACGCGCCCCTCGCGGCCACGGTCCTCGGCCTGCTTCGCGAGCGCGGCAAGACGCTCGCCGTCGCCGAGTCGTGCACCGGCGGGCTCGTGGGTGCCCTCCTGACGGCCATCCCCGGCGCTTCGGACGTGTTCGTTGGCGGCGTCGTCGCCTACGATGACGCCGTGAAGCGCGCGCAGCTCGGCGTCCCGTCGGAGGTGCTCGAGACCCACGGGGCCGTGTCCGAAGAGGCGGCGCGCGCGATGGCGGCGGGCGCGGCGCGCGCGTTCGGCGTCGCCTGCGCCGTGGCCGTCACCGGCATCGCCGGCCCCGCCGGCGGCACGCCGGACAAGCCGGTCGGCACGGTCTGGCTGGCGGCACTCGTGGACGGTTCCACCTCGGCCCTGAAACGGACCTTCCCCGGCTCCCGCGAGGAGATCCGCCGGCGCAGCGCTCAGGCCGTCCTGGATCTGCTCCGGCGACGCCTGATCGGCGCCCGCTGATGCCGGTCTTCGCCGCCCCGGACGGGCTGCAGCTGGCCTTCGACGCCGTGGAACCGCCGCGATCCCGCTCGGCGATCCTGTTCCTCCACGGGTGGTCCGATCACGGGAGCCGGTGGCTCGACACCGCGGAGCGGCTGGGAGGCGCCGGTCACTCCGTCTACTTGATGGACCTCCGCGGGCACGGCCGCTCGGAGGGACGGCGCGGGCACCTCTCCCGGTTCAGCCAGCTCCTCGGCGACCTGCAAGCCTTCCGGCGCCAGGTGCGCGTGCGCACCGACGCCCCGCAGGTGCTGCTCGGTCATTCGTTCGGCGGCCTGGTGGTGCTCCGCTACCTCGAAACCCAGCCCTCCGACCCGGTCGCCGCCGCCATCGCATCCTCACCGTTCCTGGGACTCGGCTACGCCGTGAACCCCCTCAAGCTCCTCGCCGGACGCCTCCTCGCCGACCTGGCACCAACGGTTTCGATGCCGACGGGGCTCGACCCGGAGGCCCTGAGCCGGGATCCCGCCGTCGCCCCGCGGTACCGGTCCGATCCGCTGGTGCACCACCGGATGACCGCCGGCGCGTGGAAAGAGATCCAGTGGGCCCAGCGCGCCGTCGCCGCCGACGCCCACCGGATCGACCGCCCGGTCCAGTTCCTGCTGGCGGGCGAGGACCGCATCGTGGACGCCGGGATGGCTCGCGCCTTCGCCGACGGGCTCCGGGGGGACGTTCAGGTCCGCTGGTATCCGGAGATGTACCACGAGGCCCTGAAGGACCCCCAGCGGGACCTGGTCCTCGCCGACGTCCTGACCTTTCTGGACCGGGTCGCCGGCCTGGGCTGAGCTGTAACCCGGGTCCCCGGCCTGCCGTAAGTGCCAGAGCCGATTTACAATGCCGAGACGTCAGCTATCTTCTTGTCCGGACAGGGGTTCCGGCCAAACCGGCCGCCGGACACGCCAATTCGGCGGGGGATGACCGGCACGCACGTTGCTCCCCGTCCTGCTGAGGCCTGATGACCGAACCCAAGCGCAGTCCCGAGGATCCGAACGCGGTCGAGCCCCCCGCCGGGGCGCTGGCCGAGCTTCCCGTCGAGGCGCAGAAGCGGCTGGAGGACGAGGTCGGCGCCCTGAAGGACAAGTACCTCCGGCTCGCCGCTGAGTACGACAATTACCGCAAACGGACGGCCAAGGAGCGGATTGAGGTCTGGGCCAGGGCCCAGGGCGATCTGCTCGAGCGTCTGGTGGACGGGCTGGATGACCTGGCCCGGTTCGCCGGCGTGGACCAGGCCACCGACGTGAAGACCCTTCACGAGGGAGTGGAGCTCGTCAAGCGGAAGCTCTGGAAGGCGCTGGACGGGGTCGGGTTGGTCCGGATCGACCAGGCGGGAGTCCCCTTCGATCCCACCGTCCACGAGGCGGTCACGACGGGTCCGGCCGCCGCGCCCGAGCAGGATCATACCGTCGGTGCGGTGCTCCAAGCCGGCTACCGGCTCGGAGAAACCCTCATCCGTCCGGCTCGGGTGCTGGTGCTCACCTGGAAGGGCGAGCCGGCCTGATGGCGGCCCAGCGCGACTACTACGAGGTCCTCGGAGTCCCCGAGAGCGCGGCCACGGACGACGTGAAGAAGGCGTTCCGGCGGCTGGCCAAGCAGTACCATCCGGACCGGAACCCCACCAACCCGCAGGCCGCCGAGCGCTTCAAGGAGATCAACGAAGCGCACGACGTCCTGAGCGACCCCGAGAAGCGGAAGAAGTACGACACCCTGCGTCGCTACGGCGCCTTCGCGGGGGGTGGACGCGGTCCCGGGCCGCGCCCGGGCGCGCCCACGCCGGACGAGGGCGTGGATTTCTCGAGCCTCGGGTCCTTCGGGGGACTCGGGGACCTCTTCTCGTCCCTGTTCGGAAGCCGGACGGGCCGGGAGGATCACGACGAGACCGTCGAAACCGTGCTCCACATCCCGTTCCGGGTGGCGGCGCTGGGCGGGCGGGTGCCCGTCACGTTGCCGATGGCGGAAGTGTGCCCTACGTGCGGGGGCAAGGGTGGCGCCCCCGGGTCCACCATCGTGACCTGCTCCGAGTGCAAGGGGCGGGGCACCATCTCGTTCGGGCAGGGCGGCTTCGCGGTGAACCGCCCCTGCCCGGTCTGCCGGGGAAAAGGGCGGATCCCCTCCGAGCCCTGTCCCACCTGTCGCGGCACCGGGGAGGTGCGGGTGGAGAAAGCGGTGACGATCACCGTCGAGCCCGGTACCGAGGACGGCGCGCGCGTCCGGCTGAAGGGGCAGGGCGCCAAGGGCAAAGGCGACTTGATCGTCACCTTTCAGGTGGACCCGGACCCGTTCTTCCGGAGGGACGGACTCGACGTCATCTGCGTGGTGCCGATCAACGTCGCCCAGGCCCTGCTCGGCACCCGCGTCAAGGTGAAGACGTTGGACGGCAAGCGCGTCGTCCTGCGGATCCCGCCCGGCACGCAGCCGGGGCAGAAGTTCCGCATCACCGGCCAGGGGATTCCCAAAGGCGGGCGGCAGGGGGACCAGTTCGTCGAAGTGCGTCTCGATCTGCCCGAGCATCTCTCGGACGAGCAGGCGGCGGCCGCGAAGGCATTCGCCGAGAAGGCCGGCCTCAAATACTAGGTCATCCGCCCGCGCTCGATCTTCCAGGACTCGAGCTCGTGCCCGTCCCGCATCACGTGGTAGCGGTCGAACTGTGCCACGGTCAGGCAGGAGTGGTTCGGAACGATCTCCACGGTCTCGCCCACCCGGAACTTTCCCTCGATCACGTCGGGTGACGGGGCCTCGACCACGCCGTGCTCCTGAGAGAGCGACGCCAGCGTCACTTCCGGGTGCCCACGGACGGCGCCCATCGCCGGCGCGAGACCCAGGTGTGCCGGCCCGGCGTCCTTGGACAGGGCCAGCGCGCCGGCATCCACGATGAACCGCGCCGCCCCCGGCTGGTGTGACACCACGGTCGCGAGCACCGTGACCCCCACGTCCCCGGGCGCGCACACGCCGAGCTCCACCATCGTCCGGTCGAAGAAGACGTAGTTCCCGGGCCGGATCTCGGTCACGCCGTCGGCGCGCTCCAGCGCCATCATCGCCGGCGTCGAGCCGACGCTCACCGCCGGCACCGCGATCCCCGCCCCCCGGAGCCGTCCGGCGAACGCCACCATCACGCTGCGTTCTTCCTCCGCCACGGCCGCCGCTTCGCGGCGGTTCCTCGTCTTGTACGCGTGGCCCGAGTGGCTCACGATGCCCCCGAAGGCGCCCGCCGCGAGCGTCCCGGCCACGTCCAGCGCGTATTCCGACGCCGGGTCCACGCCCGCGCGGTGATATCCGCAGTCGACCTTGAGCCAGCCCACGAGCCCCGTGCCGTGCAGGGCGCGGGCCGTGTCGAGGTCGTCCACCACCACGCCCAGACGGGTCCGCTCGGCGATCCGTCGCGCGTGCGGGATGTGGCCCGGGTCGATCGGGAAAGCCCAGAGAATGTCCTCGAACCCGGCGTCCGCGAAGACCCGGGCTTCGTCCAGCGTGGAAACCGTGACGCCCCGCCCTCCGTGGGCCACCTGCCGTCGGGCCAGCTCCACGCACTTGTGCGTCTTGAGGTGCGGGCGGAGTGACACCCCGAGCGCCCGCGCCCGCCCCGCCATCCGGGCAAGATTGGCCTCGACGACGTCGAGGTGGAGCAGGAGGGCGGGGGTCTCGATCACCGGGACGACTCCGGCGTGAGACGGGCGGTGAACCGGTCGAACGCGAGCACGGCGAGGAGCAGGAGGGCGCCCCAGACGTAGTTGAATCGCTTGACGATCTGGAAAGCGTCCGGGTAGAAGTGGTCGAAGGTCAGGACCCCCGAGAGCAGGACCCCGGCGATGCCCAGCGTGAGCGAACGGGCCCAGTGCCGCGCCGGCGGCGTCACCGACAATACGGACATCCAGCCCGGGAACGCCAGGATGTGGTAATAGAACCACCCGATCGGCGTGATCAGGGCGGCGAACATCGCGACGATGCCGAGGTCGCCGGCCGGATCGAGCCCGGCGGGCACCTCGGCCAGCGCCCACAGGAGCACGAGGCCGACCGTCGCTTCGATCCCCGCCACCCACCACGCGCCGAGTCCCAGGCCGGCGTGCAGCATGTTGCCCAGGGGCTGGGTGCCGAAGCCGGCCATGATCGGAGCCGTCCGGCTCACCGTGAACCAGCTCCATACGGTGTCCAGCGCCCCGCCGGGACCGTAGCGCAGCATCGCGCCGACCGTCAGCCCGACGGCCAGTACCGCTCCCCAGGCGAGCGCCCGCCAGCGCCGGCGGAGCAGCAGAAAGCCGAGGATCAGGCCGGGGAAGGCCTTGAGCGCCGTCGCCGCGCCCACCCACCAGCCCGCCCGCGTCTCGTCGTCCGCTTCGAGCGCCGCGTGAGTGAGCATCACCAGGAGGAGAAGGACGACGGTGATGTTCTGGTGCTCGAAGTTGGCCTGGAGGGGCTTGGCGACGGCGCCCACGCCGAGGACGGCGGTGCGCCAGCTCCAACGCCGGCCCGCGTACGCCACGCACCAGACCAGGCACCACACGTTGAACACGGCCCAGAGGGCCTGCGCGACCGGCACCGACCACCGCCCCACCAGGGCCAGCGGCGTCAGAAGCCCGAGGGCGAAGGGAGGCCAGTACACGCCTTTTTCGGGATTGTGGCCGTACAGGGGCAGGCCGCGGAGGAGCCGGTCGCTCTGCCCCAGCTCCTGCACCAGGTCGCCGCCGCGATGGATGCCGACCGGAATGACCACCGCGGCGTAGAGGACGGCGACCCCGACCAGGACCCACCGCTCCCGGGGCGTGAGCGGCCGGAGCGACCCGCTCACGCCGGCTCCGGGCGGGGAGCGGACAGCGCGGGCGGGGGAGCCGTCGCGACCAGGAGCAGCAGGAGGATGCTGCCCAGGGTGTCGTTGTGCCCGGGCACCCAGGCGAGCGGAGCGGGCCAGGGGACCTTGCCGAGGTACCCGGACGTCAGCACGCCCGCCGTGAGCCAGAGGGCGGCGCGCCACCGGGGGCGCCCGCGCTCCGGCGTCGAGAGGGCGCAGACCCAGAGGAGGTAAGCGAGCGTGAAGGTGTGGAGCCAGCCGATGGGCGAAAGGAGGCACGCCACGACCAGCGCAATGCCGACGTCGCGCCGGGGGTTGGGCCCCGTGCCGCCACGGGAGTCGAGGGCCCACCAGGCGAGCGCCAGCAGGGTCAGGTGCGCGGCGACCGCGGCGACCCCGCCGCCCCCGGCGGCGTAGACCAGCCGCGAGAGCTTCTGCATCTCGAGCGCGGCCACCGCCCCGCCGGCGTACGACGTGGCGTGGAGGTTCAGGGTCATCCACCGGCCCACCGCCCGGACGGCGCCGGTCACGCCGTAGGGCAGCATGGCGGCGCCGGTGAGGAGCACGGCGCCGGCCGCGCTCACCGCGAAGGCCCGCCACTTGCGCCGGAAGGCGAAGAGGAGGATGAGGAGTCCCGGGAAGACCTTGAGGGCCGTCGCGAGCGCGACCCACAGGCCGGCGCGCGTCTCGTTCCGCTCCCAGTCCTCGGCCGCCGCCACCGCCAACGCCAGAAGGGGCGCGTTGATGTTCAGGTGCTGGAAGTTGTACTGAATCGGAAGCGCCACGGCGAGGAGCGCGAGGGCCACGGCGCGGCCCGGGGCCCACCGGCCGGTCCGGTCGACGCTCCACGCGAGGCAGAGAATCGAGCAGACCGCCCAGCAGGCCTTGGCGAGGGGCAGAGAGAGGCGGGCCACGAGCGCGAAGGGCGCGATGGCGGCGAGGGCGAAGGGGGGCCACCAGACGCCCTGGTTCTGGGGCACCAGGTAGACCGGCGCCCCGCGGAGCAGGAGGTCGCTCTGGGCGAACTCGCTCGCGATGTCCTCGCCCTTGTGGACGGCGAGGGGAACGGTGACCACGGCGTAGAGGACGATGACCGCCAGGAGCGTCCGGCGGCCGCGCGGGCTCAGGCCCGCCATAGCCCGAAGGCGAGGCAGAGCCATCCGGCCAGGAAGGCCAGACCCCCGAGGGGCGTCACGGCGCCCCACCACCCCGCCCCCGTGAGCGCGAGCGTGTAGAGACTGCCGGAAAAGAGCACGATCCCCGCCACGAAGCACCACCCGGCCGCGCGCATCGCCGCCGCGCCCGCGGTCCTGCGCTCGAGGAGCAGGGCTACCGCGACGAGCGCGAGCGCGTGGTACATCTGATACCGGGCGGCCGTCTCGAAGACCGCGAGGAGGTCGGGGGACAGGCGCCCGCGGAGCCCGTGCGCGCCGAACGCCCCGGCGGCGACCGCCAGGAAGCCGAAGAGCCCGCCCAGCGCCCCCAGGGCCCTAGTCATCCAGGCGGCGCCCCCGGACCTCGATGCGGTGAATCCGCTCGATCCGCCCCGACGACCCCACGAACGAATTGGCGAACCACCCGGTGACGCTCACCACGAGTGACCCGAGGATGGCGCCGCCCAGCGACCCGGCGTGAAACCCCGGCACGAGGGCCGCGGCCAGCGCGAACGAGAGGCCGTTCACCACGAGCAGGAAGAGGCCCAGCGTGACGAGCGTGATGGGCAGGGTCAGGATCACGAGGATGGGGCGCACGACGGCGTTGACGATGCCGAGCACGACCGCAGCCGCGAGGAGGCTGCGCCACCCCGCCACCGCGATCCCGGGAACGATCGTCGCCGCCAGCCACAATCCGAGCCCGGTGATCAAGACCCGGGTGATGAATCCTCTCACCGCGACCTCCAGGCTGCGAGGTTCCGCTCGATCTGTCCCGCGTGCTTCTCCAGGTGCGCCGCGTACACGGTGAGCCACCGTTCCGCCGAGTACGAGCCCGACTCGGGGTGCAGGCCGGTCCGCTGCCAGTCCCGGTCCGTCATCCGGCGGAGCAGGGGGACCGTATGGGCCCGGACCGCCGCCACCACGGCCAGGGCGGGCTCGGCCGGCAGGGTGTGGTAATCCAGGGTATCGGCCCAGAGCGCCTGGTCATAGGCCTGGATCCGGGTCTGGTCTTCGGTGAGCAGGAAGCGGATGCGCAGGGCCGCGTTGCCCTCGCTGTCGGCGCAGTGAACCACCACCTCGTGCGCGGACCAGCGTCCCGCCCCGGGCCGCCATTTGCGCGCCTCGTCGGGCACCCCGGCCCAGGCGGCGGCCAGCGTCGCGGGTCCGCGCTCGTAGCGGTCGATGAGGGCGGTACGTTCGGCGGGGGTCAGGGCCACGGTCGCTCCCGGGTGAGGACGCCCGAAAGCTAATCAGGGCTTCGGCCGCCCGGCCCAGAACTGCGCGGTCACGCCGGGCCGCACGCGCACGCCCACCGCCTCGTCGAACAGCACCGCCCCGTGCAGGGAATCCCGGCCCCAGAACGTCACCGAGAGCCCGGCGAAGGGCCCGAGGTTGGCCGGCCAGCCGTAGATCGTGGCGTGCTCGGGGACACCGAACCAGCTGACGGCGAGCGTCTCGGGGGGCGTGGTGAATTCGAGCCGGCCCGACAGGTGACACTCGTGGTCGAACATCGCGGTGTCGGTGTCGAGGCTGAGGGCCGCCAGGTGGAAGCGGTCCCCCATCTGGGTGAGGGTGAGCGAATCGCCCCGGCCCACCACCCAGCGGCCCACGTAGGGGCGGGAGTAGCGCCGGATGTTCCGGAAATCGGTGGTCCGGCACGGCGAGCCGGGGCCGCAGGCGGCGCCGCCCCAGGCGGCCAGCGCCGCCGCGAGGACCGCCCGGCGCTTCACGGGCTCGCCGTGTCGCCCCGGACCCGCGCGCTGGCCGAGTCGGCCGCCCGCATCGCGGCGCCCACGGCGCCGGCACCCGGCACCGACGACCGGGCCAGTACGCTGTCGTGCTGCCGCTCGGTCAGGGTGTCCCGCGCGGTGGTGTCCGCCTTCGCGCCGCTTCCCCCGCGGCCGCCGCAGGCGGCGGCCACCACGACGAGCCCGGCCACGAGCGCCCGGTTCATGCCGGCAGTCCTTTCTTCATCACGCCTTCCATCGCGTCACCGAACCGGTCCACCTCCGCCAGCGTGGTATACACGTTGGGCGTGACCCGGATGCAGTGGAACTCGGGGTGGTTGATGGGCGTCACGATGATCCGGTGCTTGTCCCACAGGTACCCCACGACCTTGCCCACGTCGAGCGTGCCCGGCGTGAACGACGCGAGCCCGCACGACTGCGCCGGGTCGGTGGAGGTCAGGATCTTCACGCCGGGGAGGGGGCCCACCCGCTGGAACCACCGGTCCCGCAGGAACCGGAGCCGCGCCGCCTTCCGCTCGGCGCCGATCTGCTGGTAGAAGGTCACGGCTTCGGAGACGGCGTTGTGGTTCGCCGCGGGATGGGTGCCGATCTCCTCGAACTTGCGGATGTTGGCGTTCATCTCCGGCGGAGCCGCCATCATCGGCCAGATCTTCTCGATCTTTTCCCGGCGGACGTACAGGAAGCCCGTGCCGATGGGCGCCGTGAGCCACTTGTGCAGGCTGGTGCCGTAGTAGTCGCAGTCCAGGTCGTCCCGGGTGAACGGGAAGTGGGCGAACGCGTGCGCGCCGTCCACCACCACTTCGATGCCCTTGGGCCGGGCCAGCGCCATGATCCGCTTGATCGGGAAGATCTGGCCGGTGAGGTTCGTGATGTGGCAGACGTGGATGACCTTGGTCTTGGGCGTGATCGCCTGAGCGAACCGGTTGACCAGGTCGTCCATCGAGGGCGGCGGCACCGGGAAGGTGATCTGCCGGAGGACGATCCCCTCGCGCCGCGCCCGCTGCTGCCAGGTCGTGATCATCCGCGGGTAGTCCTGCGTGGTGGTCAGGACCTCGTCCCCGGCGGCGAGCGGGAGCCCGAGCTGGACGATCTCGAGGCCCTCGCTGGCGTTGCGGGTGATGGCCATCTCTTCGGGATCGCAGCCGAAGGTCGCGGCGAGGCGCGCGCGGACCGATTCGACTTCCGGCTCCAGAACCCCCCACATGTTCATGGCGGGCGCGTTGTTCGAGAACTCGATGTACCGTCGGAGGGCGTCCTGGACCACCCGGGGACTGGGAGCGACCCCGCCGTTGTTCAGGTTGATCAGGGACCGATCGACGTCGAACGCCTGCTGGATGGTGACCCAGAAGTCCTCGTCCTGGGCCAGGTCGGCCGGGGTCCGGCCGCGGGCGGCGGGCATCACGCGGGCCAAATGCCGGAGCCCGTCGTTCCTGAGGGCGGGAAGGGCGGCCGAGGCGGCCGTCAGGGAGCTGAGGAATTGGCGGCGTGACGACACGGGAGCTCGCTCGGGGTGGGGTCGGCTCTGGAAATACAATGAAAACCCCCGCCGGGCTAGGCCCGGCGGGGGTTTGGCATTCACGGCGGGCGCTCCGGCTAGAGCGCGAGCTGGGCGCCGATGCCGGTCAGGGCGATGAACGGCGTCACGAAGTCGTTCAGCCAGTCGAGGGCGTGCCCCAGGGTGTCGAAGGCGCTGGCGAGGGCGATCTCGTCGGGGAGGCTCAAGGGGTGGCCCTGCGCGTCGGTGACGCTCGTGCTGTCCCCCGCCGCGGTGATGATCGCGAAGGTGTTCCCGTCCACCTTGACCGTGAGCTGGATGTCGGAGACCGAGGAGGTGAGGGTGCCCCCCCCCGTCATCGAGATGGTCTGCGATCCGTTCGTGAACGTGAACGCCCCGGTCACCGACGCCGACGTGTCGGAGGTCGCCGCGACGTTGAACTGGAACGCGAGGGACAGGTTGTCCGCCGCTTCGGTGAACTGCTCCTGAATGGAGAAGCTGCCCGAGGCGAGACTGAACGTGATGCTGAAGTCCAGCCGGTGCAGGTGCGTCTGTATGTAGCCGGCGGAGGTCAGCGTGAACGCGGTCGAGTCTCCGGACCCGGTGACCGTGTAGTCGGCGTACGTGAACGTGTTGCTGGCGATCACGGTCTCGAGACTGGTGGTGGGCCCCGAGCTCAGGTCGATGAAGTCGACGTGGCCGATCTGGGTGAGCGGGGAGCCGATCTGGCCCGTCGAATCCACCTCGTAGAGCAGATAGCGGACCCCGTTCGACGGGGCCCCGGTGCTGTCCGAGGCCACGTACTGCTGGCTCAAGGTGTCCCACACGTACGTGGTGCCCAGGACCGAGTCCGGGATGATGGCTTCACTGCCGGCCATGGCCCGGGGGAGCACCCGGAGCGCCCGCGAGTAGGCGGTCGCACTGGACGGGTTGGCGCCCCGGGGGGCGGTGCCCCGGACCAGCGCCCGGAGACGCGCGAAGGGCGCGGCGGGGCTCGCGACGGAGAGGTTGCCGGTCAAGGCCAGGAAGCTCTCGAACTGCGCCGAGGCGAAGGTGCTATCCACGCCGTTCAGGCTGGCCGTGAGGCCGGAGGGATTCGAAAGGGTCGCCGGGCCGGTCGAGTTGTCGTTGTTGCACGCGACGGCGGCGATCAGGAGACCCGCGGCCGCCAGGGCGCGATGACGCGCTGTGAACATACCCATCCTCCGATGTGAGATGCGATGAGGAGCGCTCAAATATTCAGGACCGCCAGGCGCCGGCTCGGTGACCCAGCGCACCGGGCCTCCGGTAATCCGATCACGCCGCCCCCGAGGAGGCGCCCGTCCTCGTCATAGAGGGCACCGGACTGCCCCGGGGCGATGGCCCGCACCGGCTCCGTGAGCGCCAGGACGACCCGTCCCCCGTCCGCCTCGAGCACCGTGGCGGGCGCCGCGGCGGCCCGGTAGCGGCACTGCACCCGCACCCGGTCGTCCGCGTGGAGCGGATCGGCCAGCCAGTTCACTTCCTCGAGGATCACGCGCCGTCCCAGGAGCGCCTCCGCGGGACCGATCACCACTTCGCGCGTGGCCGCGCGGATCTCGGTGACGAACATCGGGCGGGCGAACCCGCCGGGAACCCCGCGCCGCTGGCCCACCGTGTAACGGGCGAAGCCGGCGTGCCGGCCCACCACGGTTCCGTCCGCGGTCACGAAGTCGCCGGGAACGAGGGCGGGCGCGTCGGCGGGGAGCCGGCGCTCCAGGACCTTCACGTAGTCGTCGTCCGGAACGAAGCAGATCTCCACCGACTCGGGCTTCTCGGCCGTCTCGAGCCCCAGCCGCCGCGCCAGTGCCCGCGTTTCCGTCTTGGTGAGCGATCCCACCGGCGTCAGCATCCGGGCGACGACGCCCGGGTCGATCCCCCACAGGAAGTAAGTCTGGTCCTTGGACGGGTCGAGTCCGCGGTACAGCGCGCCGTCCGCGGCCCGCGCGTAGTGGCCCGTGGCCAGGTAGCGGCAGTCGAGGGCGTCCGCGTGCCGGAGCAGGTCCCGGAACTTGGTGAAGGAATTGCAGCGGACGCAGGGGATGGGCGTGCGTCCTCGGGCGTACTCGGAGACGAAGTTGCCGATCACGTCCTGTCCGAAGCGGTCTTCCAGGTTCAGCACGTAGTGGGGGATGCCCAGCCGGTGCGCGACGAGCTTGGCGTCGGTGATGGAGTCGAGTGAACAGCAGGGCCGGTCCGCTACGTCGTCGCCGTAGCAGAAGAGCTTGAGCGTAGCCCCGATGACCTCATACCCCTGCTCGACCAGGAGTGCGGCGGCGACGGAGGAGTCCACACCTCCCGACATCGCCACGAGAACCCGCTCAGGCACGTCCCAGGGCTCCCGTCAGCGAGCGGACCTTGCTCACGACCGTGGGGATGACCTCGATGACGGCGTCGACGTCGGCCGGCGTCGACCCCCGGCCGAAGGAGAACCGCAGGGCGGCGGCCCCGAGCTCGCGCGCCACGCCCATCGCGCTGAGCACGTGCGACGGCTCCACCGAGCCCGTGCTGCAGGCCGAGCCGCCGGAGCAGGCGATGCCCGCGAGGTCCAGATGCATCAGGAGGGCCTCGCCGTCGGCGCCGGGGATGGAAAACGAGACGGTCTGGGGCGCGCGCGGGGCGTTCCGGCCGTTGACCACGGCGTCCGGCACCGCCGCGACGAACCGGCGCTCGAGATCGTCCCGGAGCGCGGTGAGGCGCGCCGCGGTGGCGGCCTGTTCCTGCGCCGCCAGCTCCGCCGCGCGGCCCAGCGCCACGATGCCCGGCACGTTCTCGGTTCCCGGCCGGATGCCGTACTGCTGGCCTCCGCCGTGAATGATGGCTTCCAGGGCGTGGCGGTCGCGGACGATCAGGGCGCCGACGCCCTTGGGGGCGCCGATCTTGTGGCCCGAGATGGTGAGAAAGGTGCAGGGAACGTCCTGGAGGTGGACCGGAATCTTGCCGAAGGCCTGGACCGCGTCCGAGTGGAACGCCGTCTGGGCGTCCCGACATCGGGCCGCGAGGGCCGGGATCGGCTGGACCGTTCCCACCTCGTTGTTCACCCACATCACGCTGACCAGCGCGACCCCGCCCGCCCGGGCCAGCGCCGCGCGCACCGCGTCCTCGTCCACCACGCCGTCGCCGTCCACCGGGAGGATGATCTCCTCGCCTCCCAGATGCGCCACCGCGTGGGCCGCGGCGAGGACCGCCTTGTGCTCGGTGGCCGACACGGCCACCCGGAACGGGCCCCCGCGGTCCTTCGCGGCCAGCGCCGACCCGATGATCGCGAGATTGTCGGCTTCGGTGCCGCCCGAGGTGAAGATCACCTGGTTGGGCTCGACCCCGAGCGCCGTCGCCACCTGCCGCTTCGCCTGCTCCACGCCGGCGCGCGCCGCCCGTCCCACCCGATGCGCGGACGACGGATTCCCGAACGCTTCGGCGCCCAGGTAGGGGAGCATCGCCTCGAGCACCTCGGGGCGAACCGGGGTCGTGGCGGCGTGGTCCAGGTAAACCGAGCGCTTGGCGGAGGGCATCGGCCGCAATCTACCGACTAGAGGGAGGGCCCGCCAAGGCCGAGCACGTCGTCGACTTGAACGGTCTCGTGGGTGAAGAACGGCTCGCCGTACGGGCGCCGGATCAAGGAGCCGTAGTGGGCGGACTGCACCCGGATCAGGTCGTAGAGATCCTGGCCGGTCGGGAAGATCTCTCCGGCCGCCCGGGCGCCGTCGAACTGCGAGGCGTAGCAGCGGATGGCCCGCAGCTTTTGATCGAAAACGTCCGAGATGTCCACCACGAACGAGGGCTTCACCGGGTCTTCGCGATAGGCCAGCGCGTACAGGATCTTGAAGGGACGGTGGGGCTCGCCCCCGGCGGGGTATTTGGCGAGCCCGGCCAGGTAACAGGCGTCCCGCGCCAGTTCCGACGCGATCCGGTGGTCGGGATGCCGGCCCACCGGATACGGCAGGATCACGACCCGCGGCCGGGTCCGCCGGATCAGCTCGACCACCACCTTCCGGGACGGCTCATCGTTGTGGAGGTGCGCGTCCGGGAGCCCGGCGTTGAGGCGCACGGCCGCACCCAGCACGTCCGCGGCGCGGGCCGCCTCCGCGGCGCGGGTGGCGGCGTCTCCCCGGGTGCCCGACTCTCCCTGGGTCAGGTCCGCGATGCCCACCCGCGCGGTCCGGGCCGCCTTGGCGAGCGTGCCCCCGCAGGTGAGCTCGGCGTCGTCCCGGTGGGCGGCGATGGTGAGCAGGTCGACGACGTCACTCATAGCGCAGTGCCTCCACGGGATCGAGCCGGGCCGCCCGCTGCGCGGGCAGCACGCCGAAGACGAGACCGATGAACACCGAGACCAGGCAGGCGACGAAGGCGCTCCAGAGCGGCACTCCCGAGTCGAAGTGCAGGATCAGCTTGATGCCCTGGCCGAAGACCAGGCCGAGCACGATGCCGATGAGCCCCCCCAGGAGCGTGAGGGTCGAGGCCTCGATGAGGAACTGCCAGAGGATCTCGCGGCGCGTGGCCCCGAGCGCCTTGCGTACGCCGATCTCCCGGGTCCGGTCGGTGACCGACACCATCATGATCGCCATCACACCGATGCCTCCCACCATCAGGGCGACGCTCGAGAGCGCCACCATCACGCCGAAAAAGGTGCTGGTCAGGCCGTTGAAGATGTCGAGGATCTGGTCCTGCGTGATCAGGTCGAACGAATTGGGCGCCGCGGGCCCGAGGCCCCGCGACCGCCGCAGGGCCAGCGTCACCGCGTCCTCGGCCTGACTCACCGTGACGTGCGCCACGGGCTTCACGACGATCCAGAGCGCGTTGGTCTCGTCGTACCGGAAAAAGCGCCGCGCGGTCTGGAAGGGCAGGATCGCCCCGATCTCCTGCGAGGGCGGCTGGAAGATGTTCGCGGGGTTCTGATACAGGCCCACCACCTGCAGGGCATTGCCGCCGATCCGCACGTACCGGCCGATGGGATCGAGCCGGCCGAACAGCTTGTCGGCGGGGGCGCGCTCGAGCACCACCACCGGCGCTCCGCTCGCCTCCTCGGACGGCGTGAAGAACCGCCCCGCCTGAAGCTCGCCGCCCTGGATCTCCATGTAGTGGCTGTCGGCTCCGAACTCGGTCATCAGCTGAGTGCGCTCCCCCTGGAACTCCATCTTCTCGAACAGCTGAACCCACATCCCGGCGTACTCCACCTCGGGGAGTCCCGCGATGAGCTTGGCCTCGGCGGGCTTCAGCACCGGGCGGATCCGGACCTCCTTGGGCAGCTGGTCGGGGTTCAGCGGGGTCTGCGAGAAGAACCGCATCACGTAGAAGGTCGTCGGCCCGGCGACCTCGATGGTGTTGATGATCTGGTCGCGGATCCCCTGGACGATCGACGCCATCCCCATCACGGTCGCGACCCCGATCACGACGCCGAGCACCGTCAGCCCCGACCGGAGCTTGTTGGTCCGCAGCTGGTCCAGGGCGATGAGCCAGCCCTCGGCGAGGGTGTGGAATCTCATTCGGTGTGGAGGGCCGCGATGGGGTCGAGGCGCGCCGCCCGCGACGCGGGGTAGACGCCGAAGACCACGCCCACGCCCGCGCCCAGGCCGAGCGCGAGCGCCACCGACCAGAGGGTGATGCGCGCCGGAAGGGGCGTCGCGAGCTCCACCAGCAGGGCGAGACCGCCGCCCGCCAGCAGGCCCGCGAGCCCGCCCAACAGCGCCAGGGTCACCGACTCGGCCAGGAACTGGTTGCGGATGTCGCGGCGCGTGGCGCCCATCGATTTGCGGATGCCGATCTCGCGGGTCCGCTCGTTCACGCTCATCAGCATGATGTTCATGATCACGATCCCGCCCACCACGATGCCGATGACCACCACCAGCGGGATGACGGTGAAGAGGACGCGGGTCAGGCTCTGCCAGAAGCTCACCAGCGCGTCGGCCGTGTCCACCGTGAAGTCGTCGGGCTGGGTGGGATGCAGGTGGTGAGCGATCCGCATCGCCTCCTCGGCGCGCTGCATCGCGGGACCCACCGCGGCCGCATCCGGCATCTTGACCGAGATCACCGTGGTCTGGCGGCGTCCGTACAAGGACTCGAACGTCGAGAAGGGCATCATCACGAACCCGTCCCACGACTGGCCCAGCACCGTGCCCTTCTTCGCCACCACCCCTTTCACCGTGAACTGCTCGCCCCGGATCCGGAGCTTCTGCCCCACGGCCAGGTTCGGGTCGCCGAACAGCTTGTCCGAAATGTCCCAGCCCAGCTCCACCACCGGGCGGCGCTCACGGACGTCGATGTCGGTGAGCGGCTCGCCCGCGGCGAAGGCGTAGTCCTGCACCACCTGGAAGGGCGCGGTGACCCCGAACATCGCCACGTCGCCCACGGTCTTGTCGCGCCACACCACGTCGGCCTGGGGCGTGGGCCAGCCGGACTGGAGCCCCACCGCCCAGGCGTCCGGGAGGGCCCGCTCCACCACCGGCACGTCTTCGGGAGCGATGATGGGCCGTCGCTGGATCGCCTTCCACTCTTCGTCGTCGATCAGGCCGGCCGCGATGGGTGTGCGCCGGATCTGGAAGGCGTTCACGCCCACGATGGCGCCGCCGATCCGCTCGCGCACGTACGCGTTCATCCCCTGGATGATGGCGACCACGGCGATGAGAAACGCCACGGACACGATGATGCCCAGCAGCGTGAAGAAGGAGCGGAGCTTGTGGCTCCACGCCGCGTTCAGGGCCTGGGCGATCGCTTCGAAGAAGTGCATGCTCCGGGAAAGTTACACGGCCCCCGGCCTACTCGTACCGCAGCGCCTCCACGGGGTCGAGGCGGGACGCCTTGTTGGCGGGGACGATGCCGAAGAGCACGCCGGTGAGCGCGGCCACCACCAGCGCGATGACGATCGAGGCGACCGGCACGTAGGCCGGAATCGGGGTCAGGAGCTTGAGCAGGCCGGCGCCCAGGCCCCCCAGCACCAGGCCCACCGCGCCGCCGACCAGCGTGAGCGTGGACGCCTCGACGAGGAACTGCCAGAGGATCTCCCGCCGGGTGGCCCCCAACGCCTTGCGGACGCCGATTTCGCGCGTGCGCTCGGTGACCGAGATCATCATGATGGCGACGACGCCCACGCCGCCCACCATCAGTCCCACCGACGAGAGCGCGAACATCACGAGCCGGAACGCGAACGTGATGCTGTTCAGGCTCTCGAGGAACTTCTCCTGGGAGACGACCGAGAAGTTGTTGTCCTGTCCCGGACGCAGTCCCCGGCGGAGCCGCATCGCCTCCGTCACGTCCTCCATGGCCTGCGCCGTGGTGACGCCGGGCCTCGGGCCCACCAGGAAGTCCATCCAGCCTTTCCAGTGCTGGACGTACTTCGCGAAGGCCTCGTGGGGAATGATGGCCTGGGGAGAGGGCTCACCCCCGAAGAGATCGGGCGGGGGGTTGAAGATCCCGATCACGGTATACGGCATCCCCTGGATATGGATCCGCTGGCCCAGCGGGTCTTCCTGCCCGAACAGGAGGTCGGCGAGCTTGCTGTTGATGACCGCGACCGTGGCACTGGCCTGGTTCTCGATTTCGGTGAACGAACGCCCGGGGGAGACGTCGCCGCCCGCGACGTTCGGCCAGGCCGCGCTGCGGCCCTGGATGTTCACGCCGATCTGGGTCTTGTTGCCCCAGCGCACGTCCGCGTTGGAGCCCTCGTCCCACGCCACCCAGGCCACCGACGGCACCGCGGCCACGGTCTTGGCGTCCTCCACCGTGAGCGGAGGGTTCCGCCGCCAGGGGCTCATCTCGTCCGACCCGTCCGAGATCTGGATCCCGGGCTGCCAGTAGCGCCCCACCCAGAAGGTGGTCGGCCCCGAACGCTCGAGCGAGTCGGAGACGCCCTTGTTGAACCCGGCGATGATGGCCCCGATCACCATCACCACCATCACGCCGATCGCCACGCCGAGGATGGTCAGCGCCGCCCGGGCCTTCGAGACGCGGAGCGATTGGAGCGCGATGCCGACGCCTTCGAGCAGGGGGGTCATCGGGTCACTCCTGCCGCAGGGCCGTGATGGGATCGAGCTTCGAGGCCCGGGAGGCCGGGAGGGTGCCGAACACCACGCCGACCACCGAGCCGAGGACCACGCCGACGGCCACGGACCACGGGGCGACCTGCGCGGCGAGGGGCGTGGACGTCTGGATCAGAACCGAGAGGGCGATCCCGACCAGGATGCCCGCCCCGGCGCCCACGGTCGAGAGCGTCACCGCCTCCCACAGGAACTGCTGCAGGATGTCCTTCCGCTTGGCCCCGAGCGATTTCCGCACGCCGATCTCGCGGGTCCGCTCGGCCACGGCCATCAGCATGATGTTCATGATGACGATCCCGCCGACCACGAGCGAGATCATCACGATGCCGGGGCCGAAGTAGTACATCAGGCGCGCGATGCCGCTCCACCAGTCGAGCACCGCGGCCGAGGTCTCGAGCGCGAAGTTGTCGTCCTGGGTGGGGCGCAGGTGCCGACGCGCCCGCATGATGCCCTCGACCTGATCCATCGCGGCGTTCATGTCGGGAATGGTGGCCGCCTTGACCATCAGGGCGTCCACCACGTGCGGCGGATTGACGTCCCGCTGGATCGGGGACGTGGCCGGCGCCACGACGAACTTGTCGAGGGACATCCCCAGCATCGTCCCCTGCTTCTCCACCACGCCGATCACGGTGTAGGGCAGGCCCTGGATCTTCACGAGCTTGCCGATGGGGTCGGTCCCGGCGAACAGCTTGTCGGCGAGCTCCCAGCCCAGGACGGCGACGGCCATTCCGGAGCGGGCCTCCTGGGGCGTGAAGGGCCGGCCTTCCACGATGTTGAGATTCTTGATGGTGAAGTAGTCGGCGCCGGTCCCCTGGAGGTCGACGCCCTTCGCCAGCTTGCCGTCGTACTCGATGGTGCCCTGGTCCTCCGAGAACCAGGAGAGGGTGACCGGAACGGTGAGCCCGCGGGCGACCGCGTCGGCGTCGGAGAAGGTGATGCGGGGACGCCGCCGCCAGGCCCGCCACACGGTGTCGGGCACGTTGAAGCCCACGTTGGGGCGCTGGCGCAGCTGGAAGGTGTTCACGCCCACGATGCTGGCCGCGAACTTGTCGGTCATGTAGCGGTTCATCCCGTTCACGATCGAGACCGCCGTGATCAGGAACGTGACGCCGATGAACACGCCGATGACCGAGAAGGCGCTCTTCAGCTTCTGGGCCCGGATGGTCTGGAACGCGAGCCGGACCGCCTCGTAAAACGGCACTAGGCCGCCTGTTTCTGATCGCTGTGGATGAGCCCGTCGCGCAGGGTCACCACCCGCTCCGCGTTGGCGGCGATGTCGGGCTCGTGGGTCACCATCACCACGGTCTGGCCCTGCCGGTGCAGCTCCTTGAACAGCCCCATGATCTCGTTGCTCGTGGCCGAGTCGAGGTTCCCGGTCGGCTCGTCCGCGAGGAGAATGCTGGGATCGTTCACCAGGGCGCGCGCGATGGCCACGCGCTGGCGCTGGCCCCCCGACAGCTCGTTGGGCCGGTGGCTCATCCGGTCCCCGAGCCCCACCCGCTTGAGCGCGTCCGCGGCCTTGGCCCGCCGCTCCGCCGCCCGGATCCCCGCGTAGACCAGCGGAAGCTCGACGTTATGCAGCGCGTCGGCCCGGGGCAGGAGGTTGAAGGTCTGAAAGACGAACCCGATCTCCTTGTTCCGGATGCGCGCCAGGGCGTCGTCTCCCAGGTCCGAGACCTTCTGGCCGTTCAGCCAGTACTCGCCGGAGCTCGGCGTGTCCAGGCAGCCGACCAGGTTCATGAACGTGGACTTGCCCGAGCCCGAGGGCCCCATCACCGCGACGTACTCGTTGCGGCGGATCTGGAGCGACACGCCGCGCAGGGCGCGCACCGTCTCCGTCCCCATCTGGTACTCCCGCGCCAGCTTGTGCGTCAGGATGACGATGTCGGGGAGCGGGGTGTCGCCGGTCCGGAACTCCTGGTGCGCCGTCACGACGCTCTCCGCAGCGCGGCCGAGTCCGCCGGCGGCTTGGTTCCGTGGACCGCGGAGCCGTCCTTGAGGTCGCGGATGGCCTGGTAGGGGCCCGCCACGATGGTCTCGCCGCCCTTCAGGCCGTCCAGGACCTCGAAGTACTGGTCGCCCGCGATGCCCACCTTCACCGGCCGGAAGGTCGCCTTGCCGTTCACGACCACGAACACGCCCTCGGTCTGCGCTTTCTTGCCCGCCGTCGCGGTGTCGGCGGGGTGCCCCTCGGTGGCCACCGGTTTGTTGTCGCGCACCGTCAGGGCGATGATCGGAATGGAGAGCGCCTGCTTCCGCGTGTCCGTCACGATCCGCGCCGTGGCCGAGAGATCGGGCCGGACGTTGGCGGGCGGGTTGTCGAGGGTCACCTCGACATCGTAGTCCACGGCCTGCGTGTTCTGCCCCGTGGCCGCGGCGCTCGAGCCGGCGGGGAGCACCGAGCTGTCCGAAATCTTGGTCACCCGGCCCGCGAACGTCGAATCCGGGAACGCGTCGATGGAGACTTCGACCGAGTCCCCCAGGTGCAGGCGGACCACGTCGGTCTCGTCGACCTCGACGAGGGTCTGGATCACCGACAGGTCCGAGATCGTCATCAGGAGTCCGACGTCCTTCGAGAAGCTTTGGGGCACCGCCACTTCGCCCACTTCGACCGCGAGGCGGGTGACCCGCCCGCTCATCGGCGCCACGAGGTGGGTCTTGCGCAGGTTGTCCTGCGCCGACTGGACGTTGGCGCTGCTCTGATCCACCTGGTGGTCGGCCGCGTTCACGTTCGCCTGGGCCACGTCGTAAGCGGTCTGCGCCTCCTCCAGCTGCTCCGGCGCCACCAGGTTGGGGTTCTGGGTCCGGAGCTCCTTGGTCCGGTTCAGCGCCCGCTCGGCCTGGTCCCGGTTGGCCTTGGCCTGTACCGCGAACGCCTGGGAGGACGCCAGGGCGGCTTGCGCCTGCTGCACCGCGGCCTCGTAGACCGTGGGATCGATCTGGAGCAGGAACTGGCCCTTCGTCACCCAGTCCCCCTCCTTCACGCCGATGTCGGTGATCCGGCCCGTGATGTCGGCGGAAATGTCCACCTTCTTCTTCGGCTGGATCTTGCCGCTCGCCGTCACCGCGGCCACCAGGTCCCGGCGGGCCACGGTGTCGAGCCGGACCTCGACGCCCTTGTCGCGCTTGGCGCTCACGCTCAGCGCGATCAGGGCGATGAGCAGCACGCCGCCGCCGATCCCCAGCAGTACCTTCCCTCGTTTCGACATGTCGATCGGGTCCTTTGGTTAGTGCAGCGGCCGCCCCACCGCGGCTTCGAGCGCGGCGCGGGCCTTGTGGTAGTTGTAGACCGCGGTCACGTAATCGGTCTCGGCCTTGATGGCGGTGACCTGGGCGTTCACCACGTCCAGGAACGTCCCCGAGCCCACCCGGTACCGGTCCGTGGCCAGTTTCAGCTGATCCTGCGCCGCGGAGCGGTTCGTGTCCTGGATGGCGATCGTCTGATAGTTGGTCTGCACCGTCAGGTATCCGTTGGACACCTGGGTGCGCAATGACAGCGACTGCGCCCGCGCCGCCTCGTCGGCCTGCTCCTGGTTCGACTTGGCCTGCGACACCTGAAGCGGCTGCGAGAAATTGGTCCACAGCGGAATCGAGATCTGGAGCCGGGCCTGGAACGGCTGTCGCGTGAAGTTGAACGGATACTGGTTGTTCTGGTTGATCAGGGCCTGCCGCTCCCCGTTCCCGAACGAGTAGACGCTGCAGTCCTGCGTCGACAGCCCGGCGTTCGTCCGGATGGTGTTGTTGTCGTTGCAGGCCAGAAAGCTCTCGTTGGCGGAGATCGCCGCGCTGGTCAGGATCGGGTCGAGGTTGTTGTACCGCTGCGTGAACCCGGACCATCCCGCGGACAGGCTCACCGAGGGCCCGTACGACGCCGTGCTCGCCCGGACGCCCCACTTCGCCGCGGTGGCCCGCGACTCGAGCGCCTGCAGGGTCGGATTCTGCGCCTGGGCCATCGCCAGCAGGTCCTCGAGCGACCAGGTGGGCGCGCTCACCGCGAACGAATCCGACAGCTGGACCGACTTGATGTCGAGCGGCGCCGCCACGCCCATCTGCTCGAAGAGCTTCAGCTTTTCCACCTGCACGTCGGTCTGGGCCTGCAGCAGGGCCACCTCCGCCTGGCCCCGCGTGACCTGCGCCTGCCGGACGTCCAGCAGCGTCCCGGACCCGACCGTGTATTTGGCCTGCGCGAGCTTCAGCCCCTCCTCGGCGCTCTCGAGCTGCTTTTCCGTCACCGCCGCGTTGTCCCGCGCTTCCAGGGCCGTGAGGTACTGCTGGGTCACGTTGTTCACCAGCGCGGCGCGGGCGCCCGCGATGTCCGCGTCCACCGCGTCGGCGTTGGCGTGCTGCTGGCCCGGGGCCGTCAGCGTCTGGCCCGAAAGCTGCCATTGCAGACCGAGACTGTAGTCCGAGCTCGAGGTCGACACCGGCTGGGAGAAGCTGGTGGACAAGAAGTTCTGCGAACCCGGGCCGGCGTAGCCCACGCCCCCCGACAGGCTGGCGGTCGGAATGAGCAGATTGGCCCAGGCGTTCCGCGCGCCCCACAGGGACGCCCTCCGCGTCGCGAGGGTCTGGCGGTACGCTGGATTGTTGTCACGGGCGATCGCGATCGCGTCCGCCAGGGACAGCGACGCGGGCACCGACTGGGCGGCGGCCAGGACCGGGCAGACCACGAGCCCGGCGGCCAGAAGAGTCTTACGCATGGGGGATCCTTGAGGTCCAGGTCGTTGAGTCATCGCGTCCTACGCGCCGGACTGGCAGGGGGTTTCGGCCCGGCACCTGAGCCGTCCGGCCGTTGTGGCGCTCTCGAAACCTAGCGACCCCGCCCCCTGAACCGGCAGGGTCTACCGGAACTGGCGCTCCGCGGTGAGATGAAGGCGGGGAACCTCCACTTTCACGATCCGTCCCGCGCTGTCGATCCAGATCGTGACCAGGCCCAGCCGGCTGCCCTCCGCGGTCACCCGCCGGGCCTCGGTCGGCGCGCCGTTCACCGGGGTGGTGGACGGTCCCAGGTCCCGGAGGGACCAGGCCTCCTGCACGCCGGCGCGCGGAAAGATGACCGAGAGTCGCGTCCATCCGGCCGTCGCGCGCCAGGCCACGACCGCGAAGAGCGAGAACACCGAATCGTCCACGATGGCGCTCCCGCCCGGATCGGGAACCTCCCGCGCCCGCTCCTCCGCCCGCGACACGTAGCGCAGGGTGAACCGGCGCCGCCCCACCTGCCCGATGACGTGCGTCGGCGCTCCGGGGTCGCCCGCGTCGAACTGAACCTTCACGGCCGCGGTGTCCGGCCCGATCTGCACGATCGGCGCGAGCTGCACCACGGGCCGTCCCCGGTCGTACCGCACCGTGGCGTCGAGGATCCACCCGCCGGTGGTGGGGTCGGGACCCAGGTGGAAATACTCACGGGCCACCGGGGTCGTGTCCCGGCGGATGACGAGCACCCCGGAATCGGGGGTCTGAAGGGCCGTGAGCGCGAGCAGGAGCGGGATCATGCCGGCGTGCCTCCCAGAACTCGCGTGGCGATGCCGTCCCGGATCATCTTATAGAGGCGGGCGCCCTTTTCCGCGGAGGCCAGCGTCGGGCGCCCCAGGGAACCCGGCCCGGCGGCCGGGATGGACGCGCTGCCGCGCCGGTAGCGGGCAAGGGCCCGGGGCGCGAGGGTGTAGTCCTGGGCCAGCTCCATCCGCACCCGATCGGGCGCCAGGTGGAGCAGCAGCGACGTGTCAAGCTCGCCCCCGTGCGCCGGCCCGTCGGGGTCGTCGAGGAGACCGGTGAAGTCCATCGAAAAGACGTCCACGGTATACACGCGCGCCTCCCGGGTCCGGAGCGTCGAGAGCGCCTCCTGGTGCGGGTCGTGCCCGTGCGCCGTGAGGATCACGAAGGTCTGGACGCCGCCGTCCTCCCACACCGTCAGGAGATCGTTCATCAGGCGGTGGAGCGTCTTGCGACGCACCGCCGCGTTGCCGGGCACGGGCCGCCTGGTGATCGCGTTCACGCCGTACTCCACCGTGGGGGCGCGCAGGATGCCGAAATCCGCCGACAGGTCGTCGGCGAGCCGCTCCACGATGATGGTGTCGCAGCCGAGCGGCAAATGGGGCCCGTGTTGCTCGCACGTCCCGACCGGCACGAGCAGGCGCGGGTCTCGCGCCAGGACGTCCCGCACATGATCGGGCGTCAGCTGTTTGAGCGGAAGGGGACCGCCGCCCGTCACCTGGTGCTCCCCGGCGCCGTCACGGCGCTGGCGGCGGGGGAGTGGCTGCGCGGCGGCGCCGCGCCCTGGGCGGCCGCCGCCGCTCTGGCGGCCGTGACCGTCCTGGTGCTCGCGTTCTGGCGACGCGCGGGGCGGTGGACGGAGTGGGCCCTGGCCGCGGCGGCGATCGGCACCGGCGGCGCGAGCGTCGCGACGGTCGCCCTCACCGCGCACCTCCGCTGCTGCTGGACGGTGGTGCGGGAGGAGCGCCTGGAAGTCGCGTCGCGCCGGCTCTCCCGCGTGCTCGGCGACGCCGTGGCGGATGCCCGCGTGCTCGCGGACCGCGCCGCCCGCGCCGCCGCCCTGCCGCGCGACGCCCAGTTCGCCGAGCTGGCGGCGGCGGTGCGCCGCGGGACCCCCGGAGTGGAACGGGGGGTGGCGCTGGTCGCCGCCGACGGATCGCCCATCGCGTGGGCCGGCCGCCACCGGATGCTGCCGACGCCGGGCACGGCGGAGCTGACTGCGGACATTTCTCCATTCTACGTGACGCTCGTGGCCCGGCGCCAGACGGCCCAGGGTGCGGTGGCCGTCGCCACGGTGCTGCTCGACGCGGCGCCCGCGGTCCCGGACCGCGACGGCGCCGTGGCGCGCCGCTTCGTCCGGGACTACGGCGTGGATCTGAAGTTCTACCGGCCGCGCACCGCCCCGCACGATCACGACGTGTTCGACTTCTGTCCCACGGGGTGCGACACGGGGGACACGCTCTTCAGCGTGCAGCCGGTGCCGCTCCGGCAGGCCGGGGCCATCGCGACCCTGGAGCGGCAGGGGCACCGCTGGGCCGCCTGGGTCCTGGTCCTGCTGGTCGCCTTCCTTCTTACTGTGGCGCCGACCCCCCGCTGGCGCTGGGGGGCGCTGGCCGCCGGCGCCGTCGTCCTGGCCCGCTTCCCGGTGGCCGGGGTGCTCCTTGGCACCGGGCCCGGGCCGCCGACCCTGGCGCAGCCCCTGCTCGGCTTCATCAGTGGGTCCGCGCCGTCGCTCGCCATCGCGAGCGCCGCGGTGCTCGTGGCCGCCGCGGCCGCGTGGCGCCGGGGATTCTCCCGGCGCTGGTATACGCTGGCACCGACGGTGCTGCTCCTGGTCGCCGCACCGTACCTGGTGCGCTACTTCGGCAGGGGCATTCACCCCCCCGTCACCGGGGTCTCGATTCCGCTCTGGCTCTCGTGGGAGGTGGCTCTCGCGGCGGCGGCGATGGCGCTCGTCCTGCTCGCGGCGGCGCTGGTGCGGGGCCGGGAGGAGCCGCGCGGCGTGCCCTGGACCGTTCCCGCCGCCTGCTTGTGGGCCGTGATCGCCGCCGTCGCCGGCCTGTGGCTCTGGCAGCCGTACAACGCCTGGCCGGAGTGGTACACGTTCCTCTGGCTCCCGGCCCTCGCCGGGGCCGTGGTGCCGGCGCGGCGGCGCGCCACGCTGTTCGCCGTCGCCACCGTGGCGGGGACCGCCGCCGCGCTCGTCACCTGGGGCGCGGCGGTCGAAGGGCGGCTCTCGCTGGCCCAGCGCGACGTCGGCGGCCTGGGCGCCGTGACCGATCCGGCGGTCGAGCCCGCGCTCGACTCACTCGCCTCCATCACGGACACCCTGCGGGCCCCGCCGTCGGCGGGCGCCCTCTACGCGCTCTGGCGCACGAGCGGGCTCGCCCGCGCGGGCTACCCCGCCGTGCTCGCCCTCTGGTCTCCCTCGGGCGATCTCGAAACCGAGCTCCGGCTCGCGACGCTCGATCTTCCCGATCCGCTGCTCGCGGCCCTGGTGCGCACGCCGGGCGCGCCGGACGTACCCCGGGTCGAGCCCTTGATGCGCATTCCGGGAATCCACGAGGTGCTGGTGGCCCCGCTCCTGTCCGGGGAATGGATCACGGTGGGCGTGGGGCCCCGGTCCCTTCTCGTGGAGTCGGATCAGGCCACCCGCTTCCTGCGCGGGGAAGGGCCGGTGGCCGCGCCGTACGCGCTCACCATCTCGGCGCCGAGTCCCGGATCGAGTGCCACGGAGCGCTTCACGTGGGCCCGCGACGGCTGGACCGTGCGGGGGGAGCGTCGCTTCGACTTCGCGGACGGCGTGCGGCACGTGCACGCCACGGTCGATCTGGGGGGGGCCGGCCCCATCCTCGTCCGCGGATGCCTCGTGGTGCTCGCGGACCTCGGGCTGCTCGCGGTGCTGATGGCGGCGGCGGGACGCTTCGGCGGCGCCCCCCCCGCGCCGGGCCCCTCGGTGCTGAAGCGGCTGCGCGAGAGCTACCGGCTCCGGCTCGCCGCGGTGCTGGTCGTGTTCTTCGTCGTGCCGGTGCTGGGGTTCGGGACCTGGACCTTCGCGCATCTGCCGGAGAGCGCGGCGTTCGCGAGCGACCTGCTCATCACCCAGACCCTGCGTGACGCCTCGCGGACGGCGGAACAGGCGTCCTTCGACCGGCCCGGTGCCGCCGCGGCCGCCGTGCGCGATCTGGGCGCCCGCCTCGAGGCGGGCCTGTGGGCGTACCGCGGCGGAACGCTCGTGGGGACCAGCGCGCCGGTGCTGGCCGACCTGGGCGTGGTGGACCCCCTGCTCGCGCCGGACGTCTTCCGCCGCCTCGCCCTGCGGGACCAGATCGAGGCGGCGAGTACCATCTCCGCGGCGGACCGCGCGGTGCGCGTGGGCTACCGCGTGGTGGTGAACGCGGGCCCGTCGGGGCAGGTGGTGCTCGCGGCCCCCCAGCTCCTCGACGACGCCCGGGTGCGAGCCGAGGAGCGCGAGCTTGCGCTGACGCTGGCGCTCGCGACCATCGCCGGACTGTTCGCGGCGGGAGGGCTCGCCCGCCTCGTGGCCCGGCGTCTGGAGCGGCCGGTCGCCGTCCTGCGCGAGGCCGCGCTGGCCGTGGGGCGGGGGGAAACACCGCCGCCGTTTCCCGAGGCCGCGCCGCTCGAGTTCGCGCCGGTGCTCTCGGCCTTCGAGCGGATGGCGGTGGACGTGCGCCGCAGTCAGGCGGCTCTCGAGGAGGCCCGGGGACGCACCGCCCGGGTGCTGGCCACGGTCGCCACCGGAGTGATCGCCGTGGACGCCGGCCTGCGGGTCACCCTGCTCAACCCGAGGGCCGTGGAGCTGCTGGGGCACGCGGTGGCCCCGGGGGACGAGCTGCCCGCGAGCACCGGCGCCGAGTGGGCGCCGGTGTGGGACGACGTGGCGGCGTTCATCGCGAAGGGCGGCGACACCATCGTCGAGCGGGAAGCGGACGTGGGGCGGAGGCGGGTGCGGGTGCAGATCGCCCTCCTCGGCCCGGTGCCGGACGGCTGCGTCATCGCCCTCGACGACACCACCGCCCTGGGCCGGGCGGCCCGGGTGCTGGCCTGGGGCGAAATGGCGCGCCAGGTCGCCCACGAGATCAAGAACCCCCTCACACCGGTCCGCCTCGGCATCCAGCACCTCCAGCGGGTCTGGCAGAGCGATCCCGCGGCGTTCGACCACGCGCTGGCCGACACCGCCCGGCGCATTCTGGCGGAGATCGACCGCCTCGACGCCATCGCGCGCGGCTTCGCGCGGTTCGGCGCCCCGGGCGCCGACGTGGTGCCGCTCGAGCTGGTGGACCTGGTCACGGTCGCGCGGGACGTCGCCTCGCTCTATGAGCTGGGAGACGGCGCGGGCGTGGTGCGGGTGGACGCGGCGGAAGCGGGCCCCGTCCGCGCGCGCCGGGACGAGGTGCGCGAGGTGCTGCTCAACCTGCTCGAGAACGCGCGCGACGCCGGAGCCCGGCGGATCGACGTGAGCGTGGACCAGGCGGGGCGCCGGCTCCGGGTGTCCGACGACGGCCGCGGGATTCCGGAGGACGTCCTGCCCCGCGTGTTCGAGCCGGCCTTTTCGACCACGTCCTCCGGCTCGGGGCTCGGTCTGGCCATCGCCCGGCGGCTGGTGGAGGGCTGGGGCGCCACCATCGGCATCGAGAGCAGGCCCCAGGCCGGAACGACCGTCACCGTGCGCTTTCCCGCGACGGCGGGGTGACCCTGGTCACGTCCGATGATGGCGGAATCGGGCATATTGTCCCACTTTGGAGGACGTCGTAGCGACCGGTCCCGAACGTCGAGGTGCCCCTGTGCGCCCCACGCTGGTCGGTAGTCTCCTCGCCCTCTCCCTGGCGACGGTCCCCGCCGCGCTTCCGGCGCAGATCCTCAGCCTGGACGCGCGGAAGGTCGGCCTGGGCGGGCTGGACCTGCACCGGGGAGGCGCGCTCTCCCGGTACAATGCGGCCTATCGCGCGGTGCCGAACCGCCCCGATGCCTGGCACGCCAAATTCACGATTCCCATCCCCCTGGGCATCATCCAGGTGCTGAAGGACAGCACCGTCCTGCACCCCGACAGTCCGTATTTCAATCCGCTGCAGGCCGCGAACTACCTGCTCAACCTGCCGGTGTTCTACCAGATCAAGCAGGTGCCCTCGCCGTCGAACGACATCGCGTTCGGCATCGGCAAGGACTCCTTCAGCGTCGACCTGGGCGCGGCGAAGAACACGGTGCCCACCGACCCCTTCGGCTTCGGCGGCTCGAGCCGCCCCATCGACCTCGGGGTCGGATTCTTCGGATTCCGCGTCGGCGCGATGTTGTGGCTGCAGGACGAAGTGGACTTCCAGCTCGGGAACAACCTGCGCTCCTTCCTGCACGACGCCGCGCCGGCCCAGACCAACACGCTCTACGACGTCACCGGCAACGCGCTCGCGGCCGCCGGCTTCGCGCCCTCCCTCGGCTGGGCGGGGCGGATCACCGGCAAGGATCAGAACGGCGTGTTCGTGGGCGTCACCGGGCACTATTACTTCGGCCTGGTCTACGGCCAGTCGGCGGCCGACGGCGGCTTCATCACCGGCGACACCCTCTTCGGGGGTGCGAACCCGGTCACGCCCGACCTGGGCGAAGTGACCCAGTATTCGAAATTCGGAAACAAGATGGGCACCGGCGTGGGCGCGGACTTCGGCGTGGTCTGGGTGAACGGGCCGCTCGAGGCCGGCTTCGGCGTCAACGACGTGGGCGCCACCATCTCCTGGCCCGACACCCGGCGCGACACCCTGTACTTCGATTCCAACCTGAATACGACGGTCTCGAGCCTGCTCGCGGATCACGTGTCCGCGACCACGAAGCTCCCGGTGACCTATCTCGCGAACGCGTCGCTCGACCTGGGCGGCGGCACCCTCGTGGGCGGGGAGCTGCTGCACGGCGCCCGGGGCACCGAGATCCACATGGGGGCGGAGCAGCACTTCGGGCCGCTCGCCGTGCGGGGCGGCGTGGCCCGGGATCAACAGCGCCGGATTCAGTTCGGATGGGGCGGGGGCGTGCGGGTCCTCTTCCTTTCGCTCGACGTGGGATTCGCGACCTACAGCTCGCCCCTGTCCGATCAGCGGGGAATCACGATGGCCACCTCCATCTCCATCTACTAGAGCGGGGACAACGATGCGCACGACGCGCCTGCGTCTCCCGGTCCTCGCCGCCCTCGCCGCCGCCCTCGCCTGCGGAGAGGGTCACGCGATCTTCGACGTGGATGTCTACAGCTTCATTCAGGGCTCCGGCGGCGACACGCTGCACTACACCATCCCGTCGGGAATCGGCGGGTCGGTCTCGAACCCGCCCCTGTCGGTCACCCTCCTGCCCGGCCTCGGCTCGTCCGTGGTGGACACGGTCCAGCTGACCGGCGCCGCCGCGGCGGAGAACAAGACCGGTGGCGGGCAGATCAGCTTCAACCTCTACTTCGCGGCCGATTCGGACAGCGTGTACGCGGCCTCGAACACCCCCATCCTCTCCACGCCGCTCCAGACCGTGGGCCCGGGGGTGGACACCGTGTCCCTCCCACTCACCGGGGCGTTCACCAGCGCTCAGGACTCCCTCTTCACCCAGAAGAAGGTCTACGTCGGGGTGCAGCTCCAGCTGAACAACACCGGCGCCACCGTTCTCGACGGCCGGCTCCAGCTGACGGCGCTCCACCTCCGGCTGGTCATCAAGGACAAGATCTTCTAGCGTGTGACCCGCCTCACGCCGGCGCGGGTCGGGCGTCCTAGCCGCCCGACCCGCCGGTGCCCACATTACCCCTCCCGATGAGGCTGCCGCCGCCTTTCCCCCGACGGACCCTCCTCGCCACCCCCTGGGTGGCGGCGCTGGCGCTTGGCTTCGCCGTAGCCACCTGCCGGGACAATCCCGTGGCCCCCCGTCACGGCGGCCCCGCGGCCATCGCCGTCCGGCCCGTGCTGCCCCACGTGGACCTCTCCGGATTCGACCTGACCATCGACTCTCTCAGGCTCGTGGTGGTGCGGGCGCCGGCCGACACCCTGCGGGATACGACCGCCTATTTCAGCCCGGACTCGAGCGCCGTCCGCCTGGGGCTCACCCTGCTGCTCGATGCGCCGGCCGAGACCCTCAGCGTGTCGGTCGTCCTGTCGGCCGCCGGGGTGCCCCTCTTTTCGGGCACCCAGAAGGTGGACGTCACCGTCGGCTCGACGGCGACGACCGGTCCGCCGGTCTCGATTCCCCTGGTCTTCTCGGGGCCGGGAGCGGGCGTCACCGCCCTGCACATCTCCCCGCTCGATTCGGTGCTGCACTTCGGGGACTCCCTGCGTTTCCGGGTGACGGCGGATTCCGCGGGCATCCCGGTCGCCAGCTTCTATACCGCCTGGCGCACCAGCGACACCCTGGCCGCGCGCGTCAACGCCTTCGGCGTGCTGCGCGCCCCGTCGGCCCGGCGGTCGGTCTTCGTGGTGGTCCGCACCTTCTCCGGCGCCGCCGATTCCACTCCCATCACCTTCGTGCCTACGCCCACCCTGCTCGCGGTCCAGGCGGGGAACGCGCAGAGCGGGGTCGTGGGCGGGCCTCTGCCGGCGGCCCTCCGGGTGCGGGTGACGGCGCTCGACGCGCTGGGCGTGAAGGGGATCCCGGTCCAGTTCTCCGTGCTCACGGGCGGCGGCTCCGTGACTCCCGCCACGGTCGTGGTGACCGACACGGGCGGCTACGCGTCCGCCGTGGCGAGCCTCGGGACGGCGGCCGGCGCGGCGAGCTTCCAGGCCGCGTCCGCCGGGCTCACCACGGTCACGTTCACCGAGACCGGCACACCCGGCACGCCCACTCAGATTCTCGTCAACGCGGGGGCGGGGCAGACGGCGGCCGCCGGCCTCGCCGTGGGGGTCGCGCCCTCGGTCGTGGTGAAGGACACGTTCAATAACGTGGTGCCGGGCGTGGCGGTGACGTTCGCGGTTCCGGGCGGGCGGGGTCACGTCACCCAGGCGAGCGACACGACGAATGTTTCGGGGGTCGCCACGGTGGGAAGCTGGACGCTCGATACGATCGTCCGCGTGGACACCCTGACCGCCGCCGCGGGCACGCTCTCCCGGGTGTTCACGGCGACCGGAACGCCGGGGCCGATCACGGCGGCGCGCTCGACGATCACGCTGGTGGCGGACAGCGTCGCCTCGGGCACCGCGGCCACCCTCACGCTGACAGGTCGCGATCAGTACGGTAACGCGCTCACCGTGGGAGGATCGACCATCGCCTTCACGGTGTCCGGGGGTACCAGCACGGGTTCACTCTCGGGGTACACGGATCACGGCAACGGGGTCTACACGGAAGCGTTCACCGGAATCGTGGCGGGGACGCCGGACACGGTGCACGCCACGATCGGCGCGGCGGCGGTCACGTCGGTGCTTCCGACGATCAAGGTGGTGCCGGGAACGGCGACGCTAGACAGCTCTGCCGTCGGCGCGAAGAGCGCCATCGATACGTCGGGCCTCGCCGACAGCATCACCCTCACCACCAAGGACGCGCACGGGAATCTCATCAAGACCGGCGGCCTCACCGTAGCGTTCACCAAGGCCGGCGGCGGCAGCCGGGGCACCTTCAGTAGCGTCACCGACCACGCGAACGGGACGTACACGGCCCTGTTCACCGGTGATACTGCGGGGACCGCCACGGCGATCAGCGCCACCATCGGCGGGCTACCTCTGACGTCACCATCGGCACAGGTGCAGGTGGCGCCCGGCGCGGTGTCGCTCGCCACGTCCGCGGTCACCGCGAGTCAGGGGACGGTCGCCGCGGGCGCGCACAGCGTCCTCACGCTCACCGCGAAGGACGCCGCCGGCAATTCGCTCACCGCGGGCGGCCTGGCGGTCGTCTTTTCGCTGTCGGGCGGAACGAGCACGGGCTCGTTGAGCCCGGCCACGGCGCGCGACAACGGCAACGGCACCTACACCGACACACTCACCGGGCTCCTGCCCGGGACCCCGACGAACGTGCACGCCACGATCGGCGGCAATGCCGTCACCTCCACGACGCCGCTCACCGTCGTACTCGGCAACGTGATCACGGCCACATCCCTCGTCACCGTGGACAGCGCGACGCTCGCGTCCGGCGACTCCACGCTGTTGCACTTGCAGGCGAAGGACTCGCTCGGGAACAACATCACGTCGGGCGGCCTCACGGTGGTCTTCTCGGACTCCGGCGGCACGAGCACCGGCACCATCGGCGCCACGACCGACCACGGCAACGGCATGTACACCGCCGTGCTGCACGGCCTCCTGGCCGGCACCGTCACCACCGTGCACGCGACCATCAACGGCCTGCCGGTGACCTCGTCCCTCCCCACCGTGCGGGTGACCCCCGGCGCGCCCTCGGCCGCCACGTCGGTCGTGAGCATCCCGGTGGACAGCGTGGCGTCCGGGGCGAGCCAGCTCTTCACCATTCAGCTGAAGGACGCCGCCGGGAACCCGCTCACCACGGCGGGCGGCGCCGCGGTGCAGTTCTCGGTGGCCTCCGGCACCAGCACCGGCACCATCGCGCCGGCGACCGCGGCCTTCGCCGGGGCCGGGACCGACACGTCCCGGTTCACCGGGGTCGTGGCCGGCACGGCCGACACGGTGAAGGCGACCGTGAACGGCGTGCCGGTCACGACCCCGCGGCCGACGATCTTCGTGTACCCCGGCCCGGCGTCGCTCACGACCTCCACCGTGACGGTGTCCGACAGCGTCGTGGCCGCGGGCGGCCTGGACACCCTCCTGCTCACCACCCGCGACGCCGCCGGGAACCTCCTCACCAGGGGCGGCCTGACGGTGGTGTTCACCACCGCGGGCGGCACCAGCACCGGCGCCATCGGCGGCACCGCCGACCTGGGGAACGGGACCTACCGGGCGCTCTTCACCGGGATTTCGGGCGGCACCGCGCTCTCGGTGGGCGCGACCATCGGCGGCTCGCCGGTCACGTCGGCGCTGCCCACGGTCCGCGTGAACACGACCGTGCACGTGTCGAACATCCTGGCGGACTCGACGTGGACCCTCGCGGCCAGCCCGCACATCGTCCACGGGTACCTCAAGATCTCGAACGGCGCCACGCTCACCATCCAGCCCGGCGCGGTCGTGAAGTTCGATACCGCGTCGGGGCTCCAGGTGGGCGACACCGCCGCGGGGCAGGCCGGCGGGCTTTCGCTCGCGGGCACGACGCTTCAGCCCATCACCCTGACGGCGGATTCCGCGGGGATCCGGCGGGGGTTCTGGAAAGGCATCGAGGTCCAGCGCCTCCTGGCGCCCACCACCTGGACCCACGTGGTCGCGGAGGGCGCCGGTGGCCCGCGCACGCTCCTGAGCGATCAGTCCTGCTTCCTGATCTCGAATGCGAGCGGGGCGGCCCTGGTGGCGGACAGCGTCCACCTCCGGCAGTGCGCGAACGGCGGCGTCGTGCTGTTCGGCGGCGCGCTCACCGTGCGCCGCAGTGAAGTGGACACCGCGAGCGGTACGGGGGTGCAGGTCTTCGAGGCCGGCATTCTGACCCTCGACAGCACGGCGGTCCGGGGCTCCGGCTCGAGCGCCCTCTCGCTCGGCAGCCCCGGGCCCGCGGGCCCGTACCTCACCCAGGCGGTGGGGAACCGCTTCGTGGGGAACGGCATCCCCTCGGCTCAGCCGGCGGTGAACTTGAACGCCCAGCAGCTGCCGCATTTCGGAGTGCAGGATTCCATCACCGGCAACTTCCAGGATTACATCAACGTGGGCCCGGGGAACCTCGATTCCTCGGTCGCGTCGGTCACCCTCTTCCGCCAGCCTCCCGCGGCGTCGTACCACGTCGTGGGCACGGTGTTCGTGGGTGCGCCGGCCGGGCAGACGCTGACGCTCGACTCGAACGTCGTCATCCTCTTCGACGCCCAGACCGGACTCATCATCGGCGACTCGGCCGGAACCCGGCAGGGCCTGCTCACCACCCTCGCCACGGGCGGCGGAAATGGACCGACGCTCACCACGAGCGGGGCCGCCACGCCCGGGAGCTGGGTGGGCGTCGAATTCGGACGCTTGTCGGGACCGGACACGGTGGTGGGCCTCCGGGTCCAGTACGCCGGGGACTCGCTCCCCGGCTACAGCGCGCGCCGGGCGGGCGTCTGGGTCCGGAATCCCGGCGCGGACGAGCTCGTCCTCCGGAGCGCGACGCTCACCGGGAACGGCAGCGCGGGATCGCCCAACAACGCCGCGGGCCTCTTCGTGTCCGGCTCGGGCGGCGGGGTGCACGTCTACGGGACATCCGTCGTGAACAGCGCGGGCTTCGGGTTCGCCTACACGGTGCCCGGCGTGCGCCTGGTGGGCGACACGGCCCTGGGCAGCGCCGTCTCCGGCCTCGGCATCTTCACCGGGCTCACGACCACGCTCCCCCCGGCGGACTCGGTGGCGGGGTCCCGGTTCTCGACCAGCGGGCTCTACCCGGCCACGCTGCCCCTGGGCGCCCTCCCGGCCATCTACGCCGGCACCGACGCCTGGTCCGGCAACGTCCGCGATACGATGCTGCTGCAGGGCGGCGTCGCCCTGGGCGACACCCTCACGATTCCCCGGGTGCACATCCCGTGGCGGGTGATCGCGCCGATCAGCGCGGCCGGGAACGGCATGCTCGCGATGGCGCCGGGGGACTCGATCACGTTCGACAGCTCCGCCGCGATCGTCGTGGGCGACACGCTCGCCGGGTTCGGGTCCCTGCGGGCCCTCGCGCCCGACACCGCGCCGATCTTCTTCGGCGCGACGCCCGGATTCGGGTATTGGCACGGCATCGCCTACCTCTCCACGCCCGGCGACTCGACCCTGCGCAACGTGACCGTGGACGGGGCGGGGTACTACCAGCCCTGTTTCATCATCGACTGCAACGGCCAGCCGGTGGGTGCGATCTACGTGGGCGGCAACCTGAACGAGAACCTGTTCTTCGACAGCATCACGGTCCGTAACTCGGTCTACTACGCCATCGAGGCGGTGCCCAACGGCATCGAGGGCGTGGTGTACGTCCGGCACGGCCAGTTCTACGCCGATCCCTACCAGACCCTCTTCGTCGCGTCCCACGGGCAGATCCTGACCGTGGATTCGTCCGACATCTATCACTACAGCGCGTCGGGCGGCTCGCTCGCCGTGCTGAACCAGGACGGGACGTCGGATTCGGTCCTGGCGGCGCACAACTGGTGGGGCGACGTGACCGGACCGGGGGCGGTGGGCTTCGGCGGGCCCGACTCCATCGGGCGCACCCTGCTCGACACGGCGTTCTACGGCGTCACCTTCCGGCCCTTCGTCACCCAGCCGTACTTCCCGACGGGGCCGATGGCGGCGGTGTTCGCGACCCCCGATTCGAGCGTCTTCTGCTGCAGCGTGCAGGCGGGCCAGCCCCTGCCGGACTCGATCCGGGTCCGGGCCGTCGACGCGTTCGGGCGCGGCGCGCCGGGCCAGACCATCACCTGGGCGCCGGCCGCGGGGTCGGGGGCGATCGTTCCCGGACCGCTGGCCACCGACTCGGGCGGCCGGGCCGGCGCCATCTGGAATCCGGACACGGTCTCGAAGCAGGATACGGTGGCGGCCACGAGCGGTCCGAACAGCGCCCGGCTCTACGTCTACGTGTATCCCGGCCCCGAGGCCGCGGTGCATTGGCAGTACCTGACCGGGCTCACCGAGGGCGTGGTGAGCGCCACGCTCGACACGGCGACGTTCACGGCGTCCGGTCACGTGGGGGCGATCATCACCAATGCCCACGACCTGTACGGTAACCTGGTCCAACCGACCAGCCTGTATTTCGACAGCCTCCCGGGCACCGGCACGCCTCAGCCCTTCGCCGAGATCACCAAGGAGGCGGGCGACACGATCTGGTTCGTGGACACCGCGGACGTCCAGGTGCCGTTCCAGCTGCACGCGGTCTACAACAACATCCCCGCCGCTCCGTCGGCGGACTCGGTGGTGATCGTCACGTCGCTCGTGCCGGTCGGGATCCGCATCCACCCCGATACGGTCCGGTTCGCGTCGATCTGCCCGTCGCCGCCCGTCAATGCGTTCTGCCAGCAGGCGGTGACGGCCGAGGTCTTCGATTCGGCGGGCGCCACGCTGCCGGTGAACGGCCAGATGTTCTTCCAGTGGTCCACGCCGTCGCCCGGGAGCCCGGTGACGATCGACAGTGCCCGCGGGACGGCCCAGGCCACCGCGTTCGTGACCGCGAACACCGTGGGCACGAGCACGATCACGGTCACCCAGATCGTCGGCCCGCTCGTGAACGACAGCGCCACCGCTCCCGTGATCGCCCAACAGATCGCCGGGCAGATCGGTGTGTCCCCCGACACCCTGTCCATCGGGATCGGCGACACCGTGGGGGTCCACGCCGTGGTCGCCGACTCGGGCGGCACGCCGCTCCTCACCCAGCCGCCGCTGTCGTGGCAGATCACCTCGCAATTCCCGGGCCTGGTGAAGCTCGACTCCGCGGCCGATTCCCTGCAGGTCCGGCTCGACAGCGGGGTCTACAGCTTCGGCTCCTTCGACTGGGTGGCGGTGGCGCGGCCCTTCGTGGAGCGGGCGCCGGGAGACACCGTGTTCGGGCAGACCACGCTCCACAACCCGATCCACTACGAGACCCCCTCCGGAACGGGGTGCTCGGAAGGCGGGTGCTTCGGCGTCGTGGACACCGTGGTGAACAAGGCGTTCTGGTCGGACCCCGGCAGCGCGGTGGTCCACGTCAATCAGATCGTGGACAACAGCGCGTTCGACTACATCTACGTGGGATCGGGCCCGCGGTACCTGACCGTGAGCCACGCGGGCGGGCTCGACAAGGTGTACGTCTCGAACTTGGGAGATAGCACGATCTCTGTGATCGACCCGGTCAACGAGACCGTGAGCACGACCATCAGGCTGCCCCCCGGCTACACGCCCTACGGCGTGGCGGCGGCGGACGGGTTGGGACGGGTGTACGTGGCCGCGACCTTCTGCAATCCGCTGTTCCCGTCCTGCGGGGGCGTCGACATCCTGCCCATCGACGTCGCGGCCGACACCGTGGCCCTCGGGGACTCGGTGCACCTGAATACCGACGTGGCCCGAGTCCCCCAGGGGCTCGCCTACGACCGCAACGACGGCCTGCTGTATGTGGCGACGGATTCGGGCTACGTGAAGGTCGTGAATCCGGCGACCCGCACGGAAGTCGCCACCGTGATGGTCGACCCCGGGTTCACGCTGAACGACGTGGCCGTCAACAACGTGACCGACACGGTCTACGTGGCGGATTCGCGTGGGAACATCGGCGTCATCGACGGGGCGACCAACACGCTGGTCAACACCATTCCGGCCAACTCGCCCAACGGGCTGTCGGTGGACGAAGCGCGCAACCTGATCTACTACGCGGCGACGGGCAATCAGACCGTCGGGCAGATCGACGGCCGCACCGAGAACTACCATCTCCTCCTGGTGGGGCAGGCACCCAACTACCAGAATCCCGGGGCCACGATGGTCGATCCGAAGAGTGGAACCCTGTTCGCCCCGGACTTCCCGGGAACGGCGATCTACCAGTTCTACGGACCGCCCGTGGGCGTGCAGCAGTTCGCCCCCGCGCCGCCGCGCCGCGTTCAGGGGGTCGTCGCCGCGCCGGTCGCCCCGGCGCCCGCGGTCCGCGCCCCGGCCCCCGCGGTCATCCTGAAGCCGCTGGTCCGCCCGGCCCGGCCCGCTCCGGCCCGGTCCGCGACGCCGCCCGCGGCCCGCACGGCGCCGCCCCGCAACCCGGTTCAGGTCAAGAAGCCGCGTTAGATTTCGCCGCATGAGCCAGGGCACGAGACGGAAGACGGTCACCACGACGGTGGGCGGCGTCCCCGTCGGATCCTCGCATCCCATCGTGGTCCAGTCGATGACCAA
>Ga0335085_10000719_pt1 | contig 86278 bp, 92 predicted proteins | sample Lox_Sample_45_FD_206712 | JGI IMG/M metagenome (GOLD analysis project Ga0335085, IMG submission 206712) | Soil microbial communities from Loxahatchee National Wildlife Refuge, Florida, United States - Lox_Sample_4.5 | ecosystem: Environmental > Terrestrial > Soil > Wetlands | place: USA... | reverse complement strand
TTAGCTTGTTCATGAAATCTTTGTCCGGGTGAATCGTTCCACCTGGGCACCATTCCGCTGTATGCTTTGAAGTACACATGAATAACATGGTTTTGCGCTCCGATTGTCACGGATAAAAGAATTCCGCGATTTCCTGAGTAAAACCCGCAAAGAATATCTTGACACGATGGATTGAGGAAACCTTCATAGGAATCTTTCTCCGTTGAAAGGCACCTATCGAGCGGTCCCTAGTCAACAAGGATCGCAGACATCTGTGTTGAATTCAGAGCGTATTTCGAATCCGTTTTGGCAGCAAGCTGCCGCAGGCCAACTAATAGAATGAATTTCCAGACGGGGGTGTAAATGTACCTAAGTTGCGCCTTCCGTGCATGTCACGGTATCCGTGTTAGTGACGGTCGTCGTGACGGTGATCACTATCGTTGTAGGTGATGTAGTAGTTGAGGTCGTTGTCACTGTCTCCGTCGCTGTGCTATCGCTTGATACCGTCACAGTCGTCGTGGTGGTAGTCGGAACTGTTGTCACCGATACTGCTGACGTGGTCGTAGTCGTTGGGCTCGAGATGTAATTGATCTCAGTTTGAGTAGTATGCTTTGTTATCGTCTTTGTAGTCGTAACAGTCTTGGTCGTTGTCCTGTGGCTGACACCCATGTTGGCCACAGCGTTTTGATTCGGCCCCAGTAACAGACAGCAGTTTTGGGCCGCCTGATCACAACCACCGGTTGTCGCCGTTTGGGTGACAGTGGTCGTCTGATCGACCGGCGCGGTCGTAGTGGAGGTTGTGGTCTCGTCAACTTCAGAAGGAATTACGATAGTAGATGTAGTCGTTGAGGTATCAGTCGCGACTCCAGTTTCCGTACTCGTGTCTGTCGCAGTCGAAGTGCTCGTCACGGTTATTACTTTTGAAACGGTTTCAGTCACGGTTGGATAGGTGGTGATGTTTATCGTACAAGTGCCTGTCTTCGTCGTTGTGGTGTAGTGGGTGATAGTTTTTGTTACAGTTTTTACTCCGATACGCCCTAAAGCCACATTGTTATTCGGCCCACCGACAATGACGCATGAGGGCAGTGAAGTAGAAGTCGACGGGCACGTAGAAGAAGTAGAAATGGTTACGGTGGTCGTTTGTTCCGGCGACAGAATAGCACACAATACACCGGGTTGTTGCAGGGCTTGGTTTGCTGCGACCGAAGGACTGTAAGAGAAAAAGCTCAACGCCACAATGATTGCGAGGGGCAATACAATTAACGGTCTCAAGGAATTTTTCGATAACGACATTTTACGTTGGTTGCAGGTTGCACGTCTAGCTAATAAACAAACCGCAATAGGTGTCTCCCCTCAATTCAAGGCAAGATATATCGTATCCCGTTATGGTTCTAGAATTTGCTGCATTACGAAGATATCTGTACTCTTTCAGAAGTTCTTAGTGGGTACTTTTGTGAGTACGTAGAAGGGAGTACGGGTGGAATTGGGTCCCTACGAATGTCTGGGAGTAACATCGTCGAACTCCAGTGCTATCTTGACGGCAGGCAATTCCTTGTCCTCACTTGCCCCCGCAATGGTCGCGATATTTGGCATTGGGGGTGTAGTTCTAATTCGCACAGATGCAAGCGAGACGAAAGAAAAAACTAGGGCGCTGTATTCCCACTTTCGGAATAAGATTGAGTAGGAAAAAATCAAGGGCTTGTTCTGTTAAAAGCGTAGGATCTCTCCGTCTTTGATGACGGTAGAGATTGATTCAGGATTTTGAAGGGACGTAATGTCCTCGAGTGGATTTTTTCGTAACAGAACGAGGTCAGCAAGCTTGCCCTCCTCGATCGATCCAATTTGATCTTGCATCGCACAAGCGATCGACCCGTTCTTCGTAGCCGCCACGATCGCATCCATAGGTGAGTAACCACAATGCTTCACAAGCAATTGTAGCTCGAGTGCGTTACTGCCTAGCTTCATCAATGGGGAGTCCAGAAAATCTGTTCCGGCTGCCATGGTGGCGCGACTGTCGTGCAATCTTTTGATGCTCTTCACCACCTTTTCCCAGACTGACTTTGACTTGCGTATCGCCCACTCTGGATAGCCCGCATTTATGCCACCCTCGTCGTAGCGCTTCATAATAGAAAGTGTCGAAACAAAGACGGTTCCACTTTTCTTCCCGAGCTCGATTACCTCATCATCGGGATAAAACACGTGTTCGAGAGTTCTCACTCCAGCCTCGATCGAGATTTTCATTCCTTCGGTTGACTGGCTGTGGGCGGTTACGAAAGTACCGGCATTCTTTGCAACCTGAACCATTGCCCTAATCTCGCCGGATGTGAATTGGACGTGCTCTGACTTGTCGCGCTCCGACATTACTCCTCCACTCGTCGAGATTTTGATAAAGTCCGCCCCCTGGCGCAGCGCATACCTTGCTGCTTTCATGCACTCAGCCTTTCCGTCGCATGTCAGATTGTCGCCGTGACCTCCGCTTTTTCTGGCGTCACTCATTTCGATCGGGAGAAAGTGGAAGAAATCGCCGTGCCCGAAAGTCTGACTGATGAAATAGCCTGCGGCGAGAATACGCGGACCCTGGATAGATCTTTCCGCGACTGCCCGCTTGAGATAGAGACCATTCACACCGCCACAATCCTTGACGGTTGTATAACCTGATCTCAGTAGGTGGGGAAGATTGTTTGCCGAGCGAAGCAGTCGAACACCGTCAGGTACCATCAAGAGTTCATCAACGATTCGATCTGTCTTCAGTCCCCAGAGATGTAAATGAGAATCAATCAAGCCCGGGATTACAGTCAGTCCGCTGCCGTCGATTACTTTGGACGATTTTGGAGCGGACACCTGCCGATCGATTTGCGTTATCCGGTTTCCTTCAATCAAGATTGAACGATTTTCTATTGGATCTGCTCCGGTTCCGTCAATCACGCGAGCATTCTTGATCAGCGTGATCGTCTTCTGAGCTTCGGAATTACCCAAGACTGAAATCCCTGTTGAAGACCAGTCTTGTCTGACTCCTATTTAGGCGGTAAGCCTTGGAAATCGCAGTTTCATTCCAGCTGTTCCGACGTCCAGGGCTCCTATGTGCCAGCCACCCATGTTGGCAAAATAAATGTTAGATGACCCGTCGGGAGGGAAGGCGATATTTGTCACCCTATTCAAAATTTCCGAAGTGTCGTCACGAATGACGAGTTCCACATTCCTGCTGCCATCGATCCTGTAGATTGCGTCGGGCCTGTAACAGGACACATAGACGCCACCGGTGGAGTCTAATGCAATCCCTTCAGGGACGGCGTCCGGGAGTTGCGCAAATATTTCAGGTACTCCGAGTGAACCGTTACTTTCAATCTTTGACATCAACACGTTAGCAGCGCTACTCTGAACGATAAAGAGATTCCTTCCGTCAGGAGAAAGCGCGAGCCCGCTCGGAAAGTAAAGACCGGCAAGAACGACTTCCGAAGTTCTGTCAGGTTTGACCCTTACTATTTTTCCTGTTGCTTTCCAGTAATCTGCGTAACCACCCTGAGGACCAGAATCAGAAAAGTACAGATTCCCGTCGTCATCGAACATTGAATAATTGGGTAGTGTGATTGGGATCTTTTCCGGACCGATTGAAGAACAATAGTTTTCCACTTTTCCATTCGGGTCTATGCGAAGGATTGCTTTTTTTCCTGAATCGCAGGCGTAAACATTGCTAGCTTCATCAACAGCCACTCCGCCGACGAACCCGCCGGTTCTTGTAAGTTCCTTCGGCTGTTCTTTTCCATGCTCCATTAGGTAGACCTGTCCCAGCTCGCCACCAGAGTACAGGCGCCCATCAGGTCCAAAATTCAATCCAACTGAATGATCCAATCCGCGATGAGCGAATTTTACTTCCCAGGGTGTTTTTCTCAATTCCAGTACATTCCCTTTGATATTGCAAAAATTTCTTGAGAATAGATAAGATTTGGGAAGGAAGCTTCAAAGTACGGACTAGATTCCATTTTCTTGCAATCCGTCTATAATGCCCTAAAACAATCGTTTCTTTTTTCCTGATCTGCAGAAACTCCAATCTTTTTGTGAATCCTTAAATAACTACCATCACGGAACGAAGTAAATTCCTGAAAATGTCACGAAATTATAGTGCAGAAAACGAAGCGATTGGGAGAACGATTCTCGCAGTAATTGTTATTGTAATAATAATAATCGCGGGGGCTGCCGCTTTCTATTTCTCACAGACTGCCACTAGCTCTACTACAACTAGCTCTTCCTCGTCGGTTGCAACCAGCTCTGCTTCTTCCTCTTTATCCTCCTCTTCTACCACTTCGTCTTCAGTGTCTACCTCGTCAAGCGCATCATCCAGTTTAGCGTCATCGTCTAGCTCTTCGTCATCCTCTACCTCTGCACAGACAACTTCTTCGAGCTCCTCTTCCTCTAGCTCAACTTCAGCACCACAAACTCTCGGAATTGATTCCTGGTCCTGGCCTTTCCCAAATGACCTGAACGTTCTGGTATCGAATTATTCACCTTGGCCGGAATGGCAATACCAAACGGTGTACCAAACACTGGTCAACACCAACGAGACCGGGCTGTTGCACACGGGAAACATCCAATATTTGCCGGGGCTAGCTCAAAACTGGAGTGTTAGTGCGGACGCACAGACTTACACATTCAATCTGAGACATAATGTCACATTCTCCAACGGCGATCCGTTCAACGCCTACCAGGTCTGGATGGAATTTTATGGCGTTTACTATCTTTCTTACAATTCTTCGAGCTGGCTGAATAATTACAACCTATTCAACTACACAGGAGTGAACTTTGGCCCTGTTACAATTGCCCAGATAAACCAGAGCGGACTGATCAGTCCTTCTGCACAGGCTCTGGCAATTATGCAAAATTCATCGTGGCCAATCTACGCCAACGGACCATACCAGCTCGTGCTTCACCTGAGCGGTCCATTTCTCTGGCTGCCTGGTACATTACTTAGCTACGGCGGGCTGCTCTATGACGCACAATACGTCTTGAACAATGGCGGCTTTGGCACCCCTACCTCACCGAACACAAGCTTCAACTTGAAACCGATTCCGGGAACCGGTCCTTACGTGGTTACCGGGGTGCAGGAACAGGCTTACGTCCAGTTCGGGCAGAATCCGAAATACTGGGGATTATCACTGACGCCTGCGGAGATTGCACAAGACCCGATCCTTGATCCGGGGCACGTCAAAAATGTAATCGTTTATGCAAAGACCGATGATCTTGCAAGATACTCCGATCTTTCGAGCGGAACCGTTCAGATTGCTGACATTCAGCCGAGCGACTGGAGCCTGATCACATCGAATCCACAAGAGTTCTCCTACCTTTCACTTCCGTCGTGGAATGGATTGATCTCAACCCTCGGGCTGAACACACAGGTATATCCAACCAACATCACCCTCGTAAGACAAGCTATAGTCCACGCGATCAATTACACCAATCTTTACGCGACGGCCTATGGCGGCAACATGACTTCATTCATGGGACCAGAGTATCCGGCATGGAACCAATTCTACGATCTTGGCAACTTCAAACCGTACCAGTACAACCTGACGCTTGCAAAGCAGGATCTGGCACAGGCAAATATTACGAACATGCCTACGTTCACGCTGAGAATTGAGACAGGCTGCCAAGCCTGTGTTTCAGCAGCTTCCATAGTCCAGGCCGATCTGGGTCAAATTGGAATCACGGTGAATATTGAGGTCCTCACTGGAAGCACCTATCTCTCGGTATATGGTGGATACTCATACAACATGCAGAATGCCCAGCAAATTGGCCAGCTATCCTGGGTCGATGGCGGTGAGGGCTGGGGCGCATTTGCACTTACACCCGCCGATTACTGGTTTGCCTTCGTCAATAACCAATCAGTCTGGGGTAACTGGGCGATCTATTCCAATCCTGTTGTACAAAAGTGCGTGAACGCGTTTTCTCAGACGACAAATGTAACCGCGATCCAATCGCTCTGCACGGCGGCCCAGCAGCAGATTTACAACGACGCTCCCTATGCGTGGATTGGTGTGTTTGGGCTGTGGCTCCCAACTGGCGGCTCCACGGTATGGAACAATCACGTAATCAAAAGTGGGTTCCTTATCGATCCTACGTGGGGCGGACAGAGTTCACTTCCGATCTTCAATACAGTCCAGTTCGTCGGCTAGATCTTTTGGCCTCTACTAGCGTGCGGCTCGGGTAGATTTTCTTCCCGATGAACAAAGGAATCGGTCTCGGGCTTGACTGCAAGCTGCCGTTCGGGAGAATCTCGTCTGCCTCCCAAAGAGCCGAAGCGGATGGGTTTGATTACCTATGGGCGATCCACTATCATTTTTATCGGGATCCTTTTGCAGTTCTTGCAGGAATAGCTTCCCAGACCAGAAGAATTTCATTGGGTACGGCGGTAACAAACCCTTTCGAAAAACATCCAATATCTGTTGCGATGAGCGCAACCACGATCAAGGAAATTCTGGGGGAGAAACGGTCGTTTATCCTGGGTCTGGGCAGAGGGGTGGGACACATTCTAGGAACCCAGATGGGTATACCATACAATGATTCCCTAGAGAGGTTGTGCGTCAGCACATCAGTCATCAGGGAGTTTCTTCTAGGAAATGAAGTGAATTTCAAGAACGAATTCTTAGAGATTCAGCGTGTATCTTCGGGAATCGGGAAATCTCAGATGAAAATCCCAATTTTTCTGGCAGCTATGGGTGAGAAAGCACTTCAGCTTGCGGCAACGGTTGGGGACGGTGTTGTCCTAAACTATTGCACATCACCTGCTTATGTTGCAAACACAGTCTCGCGACTCAAAAGGTATTCCAAGAATGAAGAGTTCGGAATTGCATCGCTTCTGTGGGTAATGCCCAAAGAAACGAAAAAGTCAATCAACCATGCAAAGAGAACCATTGCAGATCTTCTATCGTTTCCCGGATTTGGCGAGTCATTGCTCCCATTTCTAGATCAAGATGAAGGCCTCTTGTCCTCGATTCGCAAGTTCTATTTCCTTCCGGAAAAACGAAGCGATCTCGACTCTGCGGCGAACCTGATAGGTGAAGATTTGATTAGGTCGGTTGCAATCGTAGGCACTGATGTTAGTGGCCGGCTTTCCCAGTATGAAGAGGCTGGGCTAGAATATCCGATCCTAGTCCCATTGGGAGATGAGGAGGACTTTCAACTTGATCGGACCACCAAAGTTTACGCGCGGACTTTCAATTAAAGCAGGAATTCAAAACGACAATCGACAAAGAAAAGCAAAACAAAATCGAAGCGATTATTCGGAGTATCGATCAAGATGGTGTAGTTAGACTACTCCGAGATCTTGTCCGGTGCAATACTGTGAATCCGCCAGGGAACGAACGAGCTTGCTGCGACGTCCTTTCTGATTACTTTCGAACTGTAGGCATCCAGACTGAAATTATCGAATATGAAAAAGGTCGGGCGAATGTAGTTGCAAAGATTCGGGGGAAATCTGACGGCCCTAGCTTGCTCTTGAATGGACACCTTGACACTGTCTCTATTGGTGAAGGATGGCACAAGGATCCATTTGGAGGAGAGGTAGAAGACGGAAAGATGTTCGGAAGAGGTACCTCTGACATGAAATCCGGGGTTGCAGCTGTTGCTGCTTCGTTGAAATCAATCGCAGAATCCGGTGTGGAGCTAGATGGCGACCTGATTTTCACTGCGGTTGCAGATGAAGAGTCCTTCGGGCCTGCAGGAACAAAATATCTCCTAGAAAAAGGGATCAGGGCCGATGCAGCAATTGTGACTGAGCCCACGGATCTTCAAATCGAGATCGCACAACGTGGCATTCTCTGGTTGAATGTCGTAACTGAAGGAAGAGCTGCCCACGGTGGTAGACCATGGCTTGGTGTGAACGCCATCCAGCAAATGGTTGATTTCTTGACCGAATTGAGGAATCTCGAACCGAAACTAGCTAAGCGGAAGCACGATCTGGTTCTAAGCCCATCAATAAACGTGGGCACAATCAAAGGAGGAACTCGGGTAAACATCGTTGCAAGCAGTTGCAGTGTTGAGATCGACAGGAGAACAATACCTGGTGAAACGACAAAACAGGCTCTAGAGGAGATTGATGAAATTTTGCAAAAACTTCGAGCTGGTGTTCGTCCTTTCAAAGCCACCTTCGAGATCCTTGCAGATTCTGATGCTTTTGAAATTCCGAGAGATCACAGACTAGTAGAGTCACTGCAGGAAGCCGCTCATTATGGGAATGGCATAGAACAAGCTCAACAGCAACCAAAGATAACGGGCAAGGACGCTACTTCCGATGCTGCCCTGCTTTTTAGGGCGGGGATGCCAACTCTGCTTTTTGGACCGGGACAGTACAAAGTGTCACATACTAGCGATGAGTATGTTGAACTTGATAAACTCGCAAGCGGTACTAAAATCCTAGCGGCATCTAGTCTGTTACTTACTTCTGCACAGAAAATGTGAATTATCTAATCAGCGCCCTGAACATGATGGTTGTGGCCCCCTAGAGTTCTCGGAATGGGACCACGGGGCTGACCAAAGACTGGTGATTGAAGCTCTCATGGCTGCGGGATCCCTATTTTTCACTGACAACATTTACCTCCTCAAAAGCAGCCAGTCTTCCAGTACCTATTGCAGCAATGTGTAGACTGAAAACTCGTCTTCATCATTATTGGATCAAAAAACTGATTTGCGTCAATTCAAGTCAGATCTCGGATATTACGAACTGCTTTTCCAGACCGGATCGTCTGGACTAGCAGACGAGAAGGTACTTTTACCCCTTCTCTTTCTGTCAGCCGTCTTGCCGAATACCAAAAATGAACGAAACTGTACAAAGGACATTACGAAACGACATATCTAGATTAAGAGAGAAGAAAATTCTAGTTTCAGCTAGGATAAAGACTCCATCTAGGAACTCGAGCGAGCTACCGATACTCCTGGCATTGTCACGGGCGCCTGGTTACAGCCTGAAGACCAAGGTTGTACTCCAACGAGTAAGAAGATGCTTTCACGAACTGGGCGAAGATGATCTGAGGGCTCGGTATCCAAAGTCCCGGCAAAATGTAGTTAACACGATAATCAAGTTTTCACGAAAGCAGCTCGTCTCAAAGAAGCAACTCTACCCGATCGGGGAGAACTGCGAGTTAGGAACGTGGAGATTGACTCCGATTGGGCTGCAAAGGGCTAGGGACGCCAAGACAGATTGGAGGCCTCACTACACCTATCGAGACGCAATTATAGTGGAAGAAGGCGTAGGCGAAGAAAAATCACCTTAAGCAGTGAATTTGTACGCCAAGTGAAGAAAGAGTTCCAAGATATTGGAGTGTAATGAATCGACTTGACATTTTCAGGCAGCGTCAATATCCATCTGATGGAAGTGCGTGCTCTACTTGCATGCACTGCGAGAATTAATTGAAAGAACAACGGTGGAAGAAAACTACTTTGGCACCCAACCCAAGGTACACGCTTGCAGTCAATATCAGGAAACAGGACAAATTCATCTTGGATGCTTTGATTTCATTATCTCAGAGTGACAGATGCGACATCACAACTGTTGCTAGGCGCGCATTGGAGTACTATGTGCGAAATAGGCAAAAAAATGTGGGAAACGATGGAGCAAGAAAAATGGATGAATTCATGACAGGAAATTCTTCAAATTCCCGCGAGGACTTCTTTTCAGTCCTCCTTACTCCGGAGATCCTGAAGGGATTCTCTGATACTGAAATAATGTCACTCGCGAAAACTGTCAGAGCGAGGCGTCAAGAGCTCGATGGAGAGCTAAGAAAAAGAGGTTATTTTCTAAAATGGTAGATCCTGTGCATGCTTTTTTACATAGTGGGTTAATTTATGATAATTTGATTTAGGATCGATAAGACATTCGAGGGTCCGAATCCCCAGAGGCCCGCCTTGAAAAACCGGTAGAGTACCTTAAATAACCCCTGCTATTTCCAATACTATAGTTTGCCTACGGAAAAAGACGAGCCGACCAAGAAAGATAAGCTACTTGCGGACAAAAATGTAACCCGTTGGTACAATAACCTCAAGAGAGGCTCTGAACATACGGCAGAGATCGCTCTTAGGAGACTATCCCTCTACTGCGAACTGAACAAGGTTACTCCCAAAGGATTGGTCGAAGGCGCCCCGAAAGCCAGGCTAGCAAAGAGGAACTTTGATCTCTTATGCGATACCGTTACTAATCTCCAAGAAAGGGGCAACAAGGGGTCGTATATTGATGGAATCCGGAAAGCTGTCGTCTCCTGGCTTCGTTTCAACGAGATTGTCCTTAAAGATAGGGTAAAGGTCGAAGGGGCAAGAGATTCAAACGTTTTCACGAAAACGCCAGAGCCTCTTGAAGTAATGCAAATTTATGCCGCGGCGCCTCTAAGAACAAAGGTGGCTATCGCCCTGATGGCATACAGCGGGCTAAGACCCGAGTCTCTGGGCGATATGCACGGAACTGATGGATTGCGCCTCGGCGACTTTCCGCAGCTAGTATTGGAGCCGGAACCGCACTTTGAGTCCAATCCCACGCAAGTTATAGTTAGGAGTTCTCTTTCAAAAGCTGGGCACCAGTATTTTTCACTCCTTAACGGAAAAGGAACCGATTCCATAGTTGCTTACTTAAAGGAGCGGAAAGGAAAGGGAGAGACTCTTTCAAAAGAAACTCCTCTGATGCAGGTCTTTGGAATGAAGCAGACGGAAGGCGAATTCGTTGGAACTGCAAATATTTCGTGGCAGATCAAGAGAGCTATAACCCGGGCGGGTTTTGACTATCGACCTTACGATCTTCGCTCCTTCTTCGATTCCCAGCTCTTGATCGCGGAAAATAGGGGGAAAATCGCTCGTGATTTCAGAGTCTTTTTCATGGGTCATCGAGGAACTATTGAGGGAGTCTACACCACACATAGACGAACACTTAACGAGTCGATGCTCGTCGAAATGAAAAATGCGTACACTGAAGCTTCAAAGTTTCTGACGGAGAGTGGGAGCACTGCAAGAAGTTCCGAGATTCTGAAAGAGATGGAACTTTTCAAGTATGAAATGCAAGTTCAAGCATATCACGAGGTAGGTCGAGCGACCAGGGATGCTCATCAGTTAGTAGCAGATAAAGAAAGGGAATTAGGAAGAAGGATTTCGGCAGAAGAGAGAATGGAAGTCTTGAAGTCATTTCTCGATAAACTGGATGTCAAAGAGGCTACGCAGCTCTTCGAAGGAGATGATGGCTCTGACAATCGAGTTCTCCAAGCAAAGTTAGCGGAGAGGCGCAAACCGTTCAATGATGGAAAAGAGAGAGTAGTAACTGAAGAAGAGCTTCCAGAATGGCTAGACAGAGGATATATAACGAAACAAGTCTTGCAGAGCGGAAAAGTCGTGGTTCAGCCGGCTTAGGGTTCACGTACTAGGCAGAGATGCATGAGAAGACTTTTCTCCTTGAAAGCCCTACCACCCCTACTAATCATTGGGCTGGCTTTTCTTACCGTCTCTCACGCGTCTACTCAATACACGCTACCTAGCCAAACAGAGACTGAAGCTTATGTCAACAATTTGCTAAGCAGCTACAACGCATTGGTCATTTTTCATTTTCCAAACCAAGAGAGCATCAGTCAAATTGAACAAGCATATCCTCTCTATGAGCCCTTGGGGAGTAGCTTTACTATATTAGTAGTACAAACATCTCCCGAAAGCTCTGAATTTGTTACGCTGATTTTTGTTCCAATAGCGGCAAATTCTCCAAACTACATCTTTGACTCAAACGACACATTAGAGAGCTTGTTCCCCGGTTTTCTAAATGGAACTGTAGGAAGTTTCGTTCTCCAAAACAATGTCTTCGCGTACAAGAATACTATAATTCATGTTGACTTTCTGATCAGCCTACCTATTGCCAATATTACAAGTAACTATCCCACAAATTCGAAGAATTATGCGGAGTATCTCTATAACAAACAAACCACAATGCAAACCGAGACGTTCCCTACAACGACTTATACTCTAACAACCCCGATTACCACGCTTCCAAATTCTCAGCCATCGTCTAGTACGAAAGGGGGTTCTGATAACTCGCTTCTCTATGTTATTGCCATTGACATCTTTGGAGCTGGGCTGATCCTGTGGGTTCCGGTATTCGCTTTGATAAGGGATAACGAGCATTATTCTCCAAAGCAACAAATAGTAACCGAGTATGTGGTTGGAGGAATTTTGATAACTTGCTTCTGCGGCTTCATGTTTACTCCTCCACACGGATTGAGTTTTTTCACGAGCATTCAGGCTTCAGGAATTTATTTCATTCTGTTTCCTTTCGCCCTTTTGATCTACTTCTTCGGAGATGGGCTATTGTTTAGACTCGGATTCAAGAGACCAGCAAAGAAAGGGAACCAGACCAAGAAAGTCAAAAATCGTGAATCCAATCCCGAGCAAGGATATGACGGAGAAGAAACGGCTTTTGGAGCTGACCATTGGGGTTAGTTCACTCTCAGCGAAACGTTAGCCTGTAGTTTAGGTGACCAAGCAACCGCATCGTATTCGATAATCGTTCCAACTACAGTTCGGGGCAGGCGCATTTCAGCCGGTAATGTTGCCCTTTGTAAGGAGTGTAGTTTTAGATGTATTTTTGCAATGAATTATCTGGCGAGATTGCTTTTTCATGATATACCGGCGTCCGGTATATCTCTGAGTAATTGAATTTGTCCTCCAAATAATCGGAAAGATGGGAGAACTTCTTAGGTGAAAATTCGTTGTGGTTCTCAGAAGTTTTGGCAGTTCCGCTTAAAAGAACCGTTAAATAGCGACCGTTTTTTGTAGGTCACGAAGTTGTTAGCTATAACCAAAACTGTTAGGGAGAGATTGACTCTGACTCTGATTCTCGGAGTTGTGGGAATTACTTTGATCACAATCTCGTCCACTGCCATTGCATATTCGAGCGCGTTATCGTCGAACGCGTCTGTAAATTCCTTAAGTTCTGCTGCTCCTAACAACTTGATCACGATTAGGAAGACCACTACGATAAAAGTCACGACGACAGTTTCAAAAACTACAACGCTTACTTCGACCGTTCCAACCACGACCACGTTAACTCACACTTCAACCTCCACATCAATTGTTCCGATGACAACTACTCTAACACAAACCAGCATAGTACCGTCAACGACAACGACAACGGAAACTGATACAATAACAGATTCAACAACTCAAACACAAATAACGACCGCAACAGATTCTACAACGAACACAATCTATAGCACGTCAACACTCACGACCACTCTTCCCACTAAGTCAACAAGTACAATTTACACGACATATACCGAGACTGTCCCGACGACAACGACCAGTACAACCACAAGTACTTCGACCAGCACGTCATACACCACATCTACGCAGACTATTCCAACTACGACCACCACGACTCAAACTGATACGACCGTTCAAACTAGCACGGCGACACAGACAACCACAACTGTTGTGACCTCTACGAGTGTCGTCACAACTTCAGTTCCCCTCTATTCAAGCAACGGCTGTGTTAACCCTTCAAACAACCAAAGTGGAATTACTTGCAAGTCGTTGTTTACGCAAGCAGTAGCATGGAAGCCCAAGATTAACGCGTCGATTGGATGGACCGTTCAATTCACAAACGCGAGCTATAACAACATCTTCCACGCATCTAGCCAGACTCTGTTGAATGAATTGAATATGCTTGTCCAATCCGGTGCAACTTGCATCAGAATAGATATTGGATTCGACGCTTGGTTAGAATCGACCACTGCTGCCCAGAATGCTCGAAGTGAGATTACTTATCTCGTGAATCAAATCCGCGCGGACGGAAAGTGTCTAATAATTGCAGATGCCGGAGCAAATTCCTACAGAACTAGCCAGATCACGCTGAGCCAATTTGAAAATGCGTCTTATTATAGAGTCCAGACTTTAGCAAACCTGTATCATCCCGATTTTTATATTGTCATCAAGGAGCCATATTGGTACTTCCCGATGATCTCGGACAACAAATCAGCGACGATTAATGACTCTTCTACATGGTCTCAACTTGCACAGAATTTGACAAATGCTGTCCAGAAAATGTCCCCTACAACTGTTGTGGGTGTTAGTACCAGCTTCCAGGGACCCAATTCTTCTTTTGTCCCTTCTTTCTTGACCAAAGTAAACTTGATACCAAATCTAGGCTTTATTGGCTTTGACGTCTACACGGCAAAGGATTTCAATTCTACTCAAAATTATGCAACATCTGGTTTGACGAAGAATATCTGGATTGCAGAAGCTTGGAGTACTTCCAATCCTGTAACAGCGTTATCTCCCGACAGAGCTTCCCTGGACCAATTGTGGATTCAAGACCTATACTACTTTGGACTCAATATTAGCGCAACGAACATCAGTCCGTTCTACACCAACAGTATGTCCTCTTATAGCATGGACAATACAAATTATTCAAATCGAACAGCGGTATTCTACGAATTTCAACATCTGGCAACGACTTATGATGGGCGCGTGCATTGATCCACTGTCGAAGAAAAAGGATCTAATCTCCGGAACATATTTAGATGATATCAACTATCATACTCAGCTCTTCAAAAGTGACGATGGCTCGGACAATAAAGTTCTTCAAGAGAAGCTCGCGGAAAGACGGAAACCGTTCTACGATGGCAAAGAGAAGATTGTAACTGAAGAGGAGTTACCTAAGTGGCAGGCTATGGGATACAAGACGAAGAATATCTCTCCGAGTGGAAAATACATAATCGACATGCCTAGCTAAGAAACAAATCTGCCTCCATTCGTTTTGGGTCTTAATGAATACCGGATATCTCGAAGAAGGATGTACGAGAGAAGTAAGAACATGACGAACAGAACAACCGCGAAGATGAATACAGCGGCTGGAAATGTTGATAGAATACCATGATACCATATAGAGACTATAGCACTAACAACAAGGAAGAATCCAGCTATGAAAGCAAGCGCAGCCGAACCTGTGGCAATTATGGCTTCAGGTATTAGGGCGATTGTCCTAAGAGATGTTCTTGTCCCGACTGAGTCTTTGTAGCGACGGACTATGTCCTTTTCATAAGCATCTATATCTCGAACTTGGACAGAGTAGCCTGAAGACCGAAGTCCAACCAAAATTACGATGAAGAAAACCATGGACGAAGATACGAAGTATGCTGTGGAAGAAGAAAGAATTGTCTGAGTTAGAGGCCCCTGCCCGGACACTTGGATTAGCGAGGCAATTAGTCCCACAATCGCAGCAGTGACTGTTGCAGTTATTGCAATCCACTCAATCCCGAACACTCGACGTTTGGAAGTCCTTATTTCATTCGGCCATCTAGTATCTCTCAGAAATTCTTCAATGTCTGCGGGCAAATCATTTAGGTTGGGAAGTTTCGTCAAGTTATCAGAAAATACCCTCAGAGTGCCGTAAGGAATCCTGTCCGTATTATCCATCATCGATCTAACAACCAGCTTAGCAGCGTCTATCGAATCCAATCGCGCTCCGCGTGAGGAAAGGGTTGAGTCTAAATAGTTTAGAGAAGTTGTAAGGTAGTCTAAACCACTTTTCAACTCATTCCTGAATTTGAATGAGGCTAGTCCAGCAGAAGATGCTGCACCCGTTAGCGAAGCACCGCCAATGGTTTCGTAGCGTAGTCCAACTCCTTGCATCAGACAGCGCCCATATATCATGGCAAAGAATGCAAGAGTAGCCATAGCAGCCCACAAAGTAGCGACGCTATTTGAAGTGATTAATCCCGGTTTGATAACCGGAGAGAAAAAAAGCAAAGTGGGGACAATGGCCCCGACAACGGCGAGCATAACATCCAAACTTGTAATGAACCTGGAGATTTCATTAAGGAGTAACCAAGTAGTGTGAGACTTGACTCCAACCTTTCCGAATGCCAACTTCCTGTTTCCCGACGTTAAAGAGAAGAGAACGACGAGTTCAGTCGGTATCGATATAAGATAGATGCCAGTAATAGTGGTGCTTGCGTTGTTGTGAGCGTCGATCGCCAATCCCCACCAAATAAGGGCTAATCCCGAAGTGTATGTGAGCAAAAGAAGAGTTACAACGAAAACAAGCAACCACGAGTGCTTATCGAAGAACCCTACGAAGGATTCCTGTTCGGGAACTATTGACGCACCAGCTGGGATTTCCAAAGTCGAATTTCTTGACTAATACTAACGAATAACAATTGCCGTCAGCGTTTCCTCAGCTTCGTTTTAGTTATCACTAACACAAAATGTCTAGAGATGAAAATCCCGCTGATCACTCGATGACATTGACAACAGCGACAAATAGACTCTTCGCGCACAGGGATTTATTTGAGAACACCCCCTCCGATGGGTATCCGCACATTACATCCGCCCCGTTAGTTGCGGAGTTGGTGGGAGAAACTAGGTGAGAACAGCCGTAGCCGTGCCGGCGTTAAAGTTTGTGATATAGACCACGGAATTAGAGGGGTCGAATGTCGGAAACTGCGGCTCTGATCCAGAGACATTCCTAATCACGCTATTCGCGTTACTACCTATAATCAAAATACTACCAGAACCCACATCGCAACAACAATGTATTCGCTCGGCGGATAGTACAGAAGAAATCCTGGCGCAATGAGGTTAGCTCCGGATCTAGGTTCTCAATAGACCGAAAAAGGCTCATACTTAAGCGTGGCTCTTTGGTTCTTCGACGCAAATTATGCGTCAAAATTCGATAGCAAAAAGTCCTTTCTAAACTGTAAATCCCTTGCATGGAAATGATGTCAAGTAGCCCCGGTTAGCACTCTTTTGGGTCGAAATCGATTGTCGGTCGATCAACTCAGGCGGTGCATCCAGCGGATCGACAATCTCTGTAACAAATGAATTAGCACGCAATTCACTAACAAGAGATACTAGATTCAACGCAAGAAACGCCCTAATTTTCTCTTTCTCCCGATTTCGAAAAATGACAATAAGTCGAGGCATTATTATTGGCGTGTCAACTATTCGTAAAAACCATGTCAACAAGATTCAAAGAAAGCGACAAAAAGAGACTAGTACGAAGAAAGAAAATGTCAGACGAGGATAATGACCTGCAGGATACGATGAAACGATTCCTTTCCGAATATCTTCAAGCAAGCAACATCAGAATTGATCAGCCGGTCAGACTAAAGAAGAGCAAGAGAAAACCCCAAGTAGCGCAGCTTTCGGATAAAATCTATCAGCCAGATGGAAGGACGATAACCGTCCGTGAGCTGTACGAGCAAATGTCTGCTAACAACTGGCCGGGTGATGATGAGTCAAATGAGGTAGTCGCAGATGCAGTCAATGCCCCCAGCAATCAATAGACAGGAAGCTATCAGCGAAATTGCAGAATGGATTCTGCAAAACTTTTCGAAATCTACAATCGAAAAGTACGATTTCATATGGATAGGCGCCTGGGAAAAAATACTAGGCCATATAATGGGTTGCTATGGGAAGTCTCGCTCGACCGCGTCAGATTGGGCCGATACCGCGATGTGGGTTGCGAAAGAGAGGACAACTCAAAAGTATAGCGAGTCCGTAATCCCGGCAAACGCCAGGAAAAACCTTCCTACGAATTAGGAAGGAAATTCTTTGATCTTAATCCTACCCTAAAAGCTCGAAAATCCAATTGTCAAAAACAGGGAAGAAGTTCTTCGGTAACTGGAATGGATCAAATTCGATAAAGTCTACCCTCAGGTCTGTGTAAGACGAGCAGCATTGGTTGCTCGACTCTCCCTTTTCCAATCTTCCGTGCTCAGTCTAGGTGATTCCAAAAGCAACCAAGAACTTCGCGAGAGGAAGGAAAGAAAAATCTAGAATAGCTGATGGCTACGCTATGACAACTTGAATATCATATTTCTGTTGAGGGCAGCAAATGTGCATACGGACTCCTAATTCGAAGTGAGTAACGGTACCGAATGCCCGGAAAAAGGGTGGGCAAGTATATAGAATTCGCACCGGTAAAGCATTCTCCAAGGCAGGATGCCGTTGGCTGACGAAGGAATAATAATCGGCATCCTAGCTATTTCTGTCATTTTATCTATCTTTGTAATCTGACGAACGAATAAGCTACAATCGGAAATTAGAACGAACTTATTTAGCAGAGAAGGCTAGAAATAGCTCTAACGAACGGTGACGACTTTGTCATTATTGCAAACGCATATAATTTGGAGTCCTTGTAAGATTTCGAATTACTGGATATCACGGACAGGAAAATGAAGAAATTAGACGCTGCAGAGATTACTGCACGCTGTATCGAAATCAGCAAGTGTCTTATTGGAAATCAGACAGGAATGGTCGATTATGACCTCCATTCCGCGCTTACAACCGGGGATGCAGCAAGATTTGCTGCCACAATCAGAAATCGAGAGGCCAAATTTTCGAGAGAATCCTTAGCGGCTACCTCCGCTGCTTTGAAAATCAATTCTAGATTTACTGAGACTGTTATCGTTCCAATATTTGATGAACTCGGCTGGGTGAAAACAAAATATTCTGGTCGTAATTTGGATAGCATTATCGAAAGTATTCCTCCTGCTGAAGATGTTCTTTCGACCCTGGGCGAAAGATGGCAAGAAGATTCCAAAACTGCTATAGACGAGACCGCCGTATACGCGCTTTCTCGAACAGCGAGGAGACCTTACGCGAAAGATGCTTTGATATCCGATTTAGAAAGCAAAACCAAAGTATTCGACGCTATGTTTGATTATGGCAGTCAAGCTGGATTTTTGGGCAAGTTTGTTGCACAGGAAAATTCAAAGGAAGTAATATGCTCGCCCCTCTTTTGGTCCAGAAACGCTGACAAAGTTATCGAGTTTCTTCGTAAGCAAAAAGAGCCAAAATTTGAACAAATTGGAGAAATTGCCGACAAGCTAAGAAAACACCCTGGAATCCCTGATGACAGGATAGAAAAAAAAGACAAAGGTTTGATTAATGCAGGCACTGCTCACGGCTTTTTCCCATCAGTGGCAGTTAACGACCGCTCGGGTAACCCTCACGAATATGTATTTGCCTCGACCGCTCAATTTGATGCAGACGAAAAGTCTGACGTTTTCGAAAAAGCCCGAATGATCGTCTCTTGCATAAGGCATGGTCAGTATCACGCAGAGGTGTCCCATGTTCGTTATCCTCGTGCGATATTGAGGGCGATGCGTAGCAGCACCATGAGTCCACACTCGTATGCCAAGACTCAGTATGCGTTGCTTTTGTTGCATAACATTGTCGACATAGTTGAATCGAGAACTTACTACGGAACTACTTACAAAGTAGTCTGGGTCGATACACCTGAAAATAACCTTGCGGCAGACATAGCTGATAGTTTGTTAGCGGGGCAAGAAGTTACTGGAGTAAGTAAGGAAGACCTTGAAGCTCGTAATATACTGGTCCAAGGAATTTTCAACTATTCATCAGAGCAACGAAGACTTAAGATGAGCAAGTCCGTCGTTGCGACAAAAGAATACGATAGACTGATGGAACTGTATGGAGGGGTGAGAGTTTGAGCAACGAATCCGAGCAAGACATCGAAGTCAAAAGGCGGACGATGAAATATCTTTGGAGTCTCGGCTACTTTGTCCGCCGAAATGTTGGTCTTGAATCCCCGGAAGGCAATTACGAACTCACAGACATCGACGTTCTTGGAATCAAAATTGACGAGGAATTAGAGACAAATTTCCTGCTCTGCGATTGCAAAAGTGGGAAGAATGTCAGGACTCGGGAGCGACTTTTCTGGCTAGCGGGAGTAATGAAGTTGTTTGGAGCATCGAGGGGCCTTTTCATACGACCTAAACTGCTTAGCACGAAATATATGGAGCTGGCGAAAAAAGTTGGTGTTACAACTCTATCTGTATCGCAGCTTGAAGTGCTCGAAAAAGCATACGGGGTCAGTTCGAACTATGTAGGTCCTTTTTCTGACGAGTATTTAGAAGCGGACAAGTTGTTTTCGCTGTATCGAAAATTTTCACAACCCGCTTGTGAGTATGTTCTAACAACTTATTGGGAGGATGATCCACCCCAACAAATTACAAATCTAATCGCAGCCAGTAAACGGCTAAAAGGTATGAACCAGCTCGATGCAAGAGCGAAGGACTTCCTTGCAATATACAACCTAGCCCTACTTTCATTATCGATGCTAAGGTTTTCGAAGAATTCTATGGTAGTTCCTGATGAAATGAAGAATGAATTCATCCAACTTGAATTATTAGGCGGTTCCCTGGCACAGGAAGAAAGAAGGAATTTATTTGGCGGGTTCTATGATTTTATGACTAAGGAGATTTCTGAGCGATACAAGAGCAAATACCCAATGAGTCGAGGTCAATTTCTGGATAGCTTTATTCCTAGTTATTCGAAGTATGTCCTTGATTACGTGGCGAGATTATGCAAGAATCCGAAATATCATACCTATCTTCCTCGAATACTCGACCTCATTGCGTTTGAGCAAGTTCTTGGAAATCGAAGTCCAAAATTGGTAGACATGTTCGGAGAATCAACTTACGTAGACGCTGAAGCTTTGAGAAAACCGTTCACAGACTTTCTCAATTTCGTTGAGAGAAGTGAACTTGTTAACAAGGTGACGAAAGACTTGTTAGATTCCAAAGTTGATACCCTGCTTGCAATCTAGATTGGACGTGCCGGGATATACTTTCAAATGTTCGCATGCAGATGAGTTCGATAAACGATGTTCGTACCTTCTCAACGGAAACCCACAAAAGGGCAGCGGGTTGTCCCCCCTGTGAGATTGATAAAGCGACTGGGATTTATGGTCATGTTCGTAATCTGCGATTATGAGAACTCGTAGTGAAAAGCTATGTCTACAAATTATACGACGGCAGAAAGATTACAGAATAACCGGAGAAGGCGTAGAAGCAACTGATGCATGGGCTAAAACAGACTGCAAGGCGACTAGAATCGGGTTATCGATGAGACAATTCCGCTTACTAATTTGTAAAGAATGTGCGATATCAGGGTGAGAAGTCGGCAAGCCGATATTTCATGACTGATTTTAGTTGATCGAAGCTCACAATGCAGGCAAAGAATTCAAGATGCTTCGGGAAATCCGTGTGCACTTACGTGCAATATCTATCGCAATGTTAGCATTCATCTCATAATCCGCGTCCACTCGATGACTCCTTAAAGTTTCCAGCTTATTTGCTATTTGAGAATTCCAGTTTACCGCTTCCTCTATGACTTGTCGATGGATTCGGTCAACGTCAAGGAAAGACCGTCCTGTTTCTTCCAATTTCTTTTTGACCATAAGAAAAGACGCATAGTACGCTCTTCCGATGGCCGTCCTTATCTTACTACGTTCATCGTAATCTCTGTCGTTTAGAATCTGTTCAGCAAAATCAAGGAAGTTCGAAGGGTTGAAATGACGAGAGACTGAACTCATCTTAGGTCCATTTCAATAAAAAATGTCTTGTTAAATTCTGCCACCCTATCAGCATCCTTTGAATTTCCCAGCTCATATCTGATCTTCTTGTCGAGTTCATCCCACAATCTCATTGATTCCTCAAATTCACTATTTTTGGGATGGATGATAAGCACGGTTTTCCTCCAAAGAGGAGACTCAACATCCGCCGTCTCATTTAACTCAAATGTCCAATCAAGATTGTGTTCAAGGGTGTAAGAACGCGAACTTGTCTCGATCTTCTGGACTAGCGAAACAAGTTTCGGATTTTGAGAAAGCCTCCATTGAAGAGCCTTTCCTAATCGAAATGTATCTTCTTCGAGAGGGTTAGATGCGAATTTGGTATAAGGTGAAATTAAGGCAGGATTGTGGTTCGTTTTACCCAGTACAAGATCGGAGACACCTAGTTTGCGTTGTCGATTTCGGTCTAACGTCGTCTGATAAGAATATTCGATCCGGGGCTGCTCAAAGCGATCCTCATTTGTCATTATTGTTGGAATTAGTGGCGCCGGCGCAATAGTTCCATTCAGCTGGAATTTTAGCCATGCAAGTTCCTGAATTTGTCGCCCTTTCAGTTCTCTTTTCTCCTTAGTCAATTCCCTTGAAGAGGCAGACAATCTTTCAATCCTGAACTCGGATGAACGTAGCTCTATAGGTGTGGCGGCGCGGGCTAATTTCATGCTATGAATTATTGGTGCGAGACTTGACTGAATGAATTCTACAATGCCCTCGCTTATCTGGTCAAGCGAAGCGCCCGGGTTAGCTCTAATTGCCTCATCTATGATTTCGTCGAGAGAAAAATTGCTCAAGGTTAGAATTCTTATCCGGGTCCTTCAATCGATTTCGTAATAGCTTCAGTTAACTTCTTCTTAGTCTCCTCAGGTAACTGAATTGCTTTCTCGGGTTCTTCCCTAGCGGATAGTACTACTCGCGGAAGCTCAAGATATCTGAGGAAATATTCTCGCCATTGTACAATAAACTTCCACATCAGATTATCAATATCTTCAATATTGATCTCAGTTTTCTGAAGAGCCGCCAAGGAATCCTTAGCATTTGGAATAATTTCGTCTCTGACTATTTTCGCAAAGCTTGTTTCAGAAGTGGAGATAGCTCTTGCATAGTCGTTACACCAATCCAATGCGGTCAGGAGAGATATTGTTAGTACACCATTAAGATCAGTTCCATGATTTCTGTAAAGTCTTACCATCTCGTTAAGGACTCCCTTGAGCAGGATGTTCTTAGGAACTTCCATAGAACCGAGATTTTCTTGGAGATAATTTAGCAGCCAGCTAAATCCACTCTTCGAAAATTCCAAATCTGTAGTATCGTATATTGACTGCTCTATTGGTGCAAGCGTGAGCTTTCGAAGCTCCATCTTGAAGTCGCTATAGCTCTTCCATAGTGTCAAAGGTTCAAAGGTTTCATTTTGAACTTCTCTGCTTAACGATCTCGCATAATTCATGGCAACAGATTTAGCGGTAGAGTAAGGTGATGTTGGAAGGGAGCCCCTGAGCAATCCTAAATTAAAAGAAATATCCTTTAGAAAGAACGCAGGGAACACGAATTTCTTTTCAGTCCCGAATAATGAATTGCTCATAATACGATTTGCAGCAATATTCAGGTATTCGACATCATCATCTTCGAGTGCCTTTATCGCCCCGGCCATGTCCTTTCTGAAGATGATGGAGTCATAGGGCATGTTAAACCAGTCCAGTTTAGATACTATTTATCAGTGTGCCATTTCGAGACAAAGATGTTATTGTATCTTTAGGTGTTCAGGGTTGCTATCCTATTAATCTGCTCGTCTAGTTTCGCCATATTTGGCACATTCTACGCTTGAGTTCCACATTCTGGGAAATCTTTCGCACTAGGTTTCTCAGCTAGTTTTGCCTAGACTCCCCGTCTAAAAAAAGGAGATTTACGCTTGAAAATCCTTAGAGTCTCGTAACCCTAAATTTTTGGGGCAAGCGCTCCGAGCGTGGGGGTAGAAGGGTTAGCCTCAGTTCTGTGATTTCTGTCTCTATTCCTAACACGCTCATAGCTTAAGTCAGAAATTCTTCGCGTGATCTCACTCGATTTTCTAATGAACTACAAATAATGTGCAATTCAGAAATATTTGGCAAGCGAGACGATGAGGCTACTTCTGTTGCTTGACCTTCCTTTGAATGGTGGTCTCATGAATAGAACAAGAATTGTGACTATGAAGATGTTTCAATAGTGATGTTCATTAGCTGACCATTGAACGCAAAAGAGGGAGCCTTCAGATATAATACCAAATCTACTTCTGATTTTTCGACGGTTATTGGAAGACTCTGGGAAAGTCCAGTAGTGGTAAAGCCCGTATCGGAATCTGTTATGCTGGTTACTGTGACGTTAGAGTTTAATCCGGAATAATAATTGTTCAACACGATTTTTACAGCGATCATGTTTCCTGTATAGAAATAGCTGGACGAATTTGCAATTGATGCGTAGGCACCAAGATATGAGGAAAAGGTTCCGTTCGAATTCTTAACAGAGCCTGCCTGCACGTGAGAAGCGTTTCCCGAAGGTGCAGGTATGTTAGTGACGACAAATTTTGCAAAGCCGAAAGCATACAAGTATGTGAGCTGTGCAGGTTTTTCACCATCGGGAAGTTTGAACGCAATTTGACCGGTAGTGTGTCCTCCGGGGAGAAGAGTTACGCTTTGTAGATCATTTTGGTCGGCAGAAGCGTACTGTGCCGAATAAACAACGTGACCGGTGCTTGTCAATTGAAATGAATACGGGTCAACTTCGTATTGGTCTGTGCCCGCATCAGTAACTGTCAAATTGAGAAGCCAGTAAACATAGCCATTTGATTGGTACTCGACGGTGTCTGTTATCACTTGATTTACGACAACATTTAGTGGCCCAATCGGAAGCAAAGAGCTGTTACTTGTTGAAGATGACGAGGAAGATGTCTGTGAAGATGAAAAAGACGAGGAAGAAGATGACGATAAAGATGAGAGGGACGGAGAGGTAGAGCCAACCGTTTGAGAAACATATGAAGTAACCACAACCGCCACAGGAACTTGAACAGTTGTTGTAACTTCAAAGTCCGCGACTGTTGTGGTGATCGTGGAAGCCGGTTTATTTCCAATATACTTCGATGTGATGTAGCCTGACCCTAGGGCTGTAACTAGTATTATGAAGACTAATAGGATTCCGGAGATAATGTTTTCGGAAGATCCTTTCTTGTCCGACGGTGCAGACATTGTAGTGTGAACTAGATGAGATGCCTGTATCTAAGGCTTCAGCAATGAAAGGGTAATTGGGTCATGATTTGTTCTCCGAGTTTGGAGACAGATGGCAAAAGCCATGGAACTGGGTTCTTGTACGGTTGGTTCAACGTTTGCGACGAATCAGAGTCACTCCAACAACTCCCGCTGTGACAATTGCTACAGATGTAACTAAGGCTAGTAAGGTTGTTTCATTGGTGAAAGCCGATGACGATGACGTGCTGAAAGATGCATTTGGACTGTGCTCCGTGTTTGTCGAAAGTATGATCGTACTTACTGTAGAATAGGTCAGCAACCTAGTCGTTGTAGCGGTTGTGGTTGTAGCAGGGGAGCCTATCTCTTGCGTCACATTTCTAATTACCGTGGACGGAGTAATGGTAACTGTCACGGTATTATTGCTGACGACTGTTACAGGGTTTCCGCCAACCGTTGGCTTTGGACCTATTTGGACCGGTGTAAAATGATTGTAGCTTGCTGATACTGTGATCGAATATCACGAAATTCCGAGGCTGCAAATTCTAACAAGTTACAGACGAAAGTGGAACCAGCAAGTCTTTGAGCGGGCTTCGATCGTCGAGCCGAGATTCTCAGGTCTAGTTGAGGATGATAAAATTGAAATCCAGGATATCGTTCTCGAGGAACACAGTAAGGGAGGAACAGAGTTCACAAAGAAGATCGAACTTGTCCTCCGAGTTGAGCTCAAGGAATCCAACGCGGCCACTCGGATTAGCGGCTCTGTGCCTCTTGCATTGAGGTTCGTATTGAGAGAGCAATTCGGGATAACTCCCGAAGTCTCATAGGATGTATTTACTCCTTGGGCTTCACGGGTTCTTTCAAGTCTTCTTCAGCTGAAGGGTTTTCTCCCAAAGTCCCGGCGGAAAAAAATCTTATGTCAAAAGTCGTCAGCTTCAGAACTAGAAGTTTCTCTTATCCAGCTCTATCTTTAGAATTTCAGATCTTTGTTTGAACACTTCGATTTCTTCGTAGGCTTCCTGTAGCTGTTTTAGTGTATATCTAGCCAAGTCAGCTTTAACTTGATTTTCGAGAAATGAAACTTCATACGAAATCTCATTAAAATCTCGATCAAGCTCAGAGGAAGGAAGCATAGGCACGATTTCCCGGAGCGATACTAGGTCGAGTTCGTGTGCTTTTTTATTGCTGAAATTAGCCATGAGCTAATCATTTAGAGCCAAATCTATTACGAATATTAATCGTTAACCGAAACAATCTTCCATGGTTAATTTTAGTATTGGCAATTGGAATCAAAGATTATTGTCTTTTGCCGAGGATAAGGGTTTCAATGAAAAGATCTTGGTGTGGATAAAAATCTTATCCAGATTGTAGCCTAAGTTTCGAAATCCCTTTGTGCTTTCTGGAGTCAACAATCCACGAGAATTTCCGCGAAGGCAGTATTTTTGTACTTCAATCCTATTGGAACAGAATGGAGAAAATTGAGTACGATCATTGCTTGTTTAAGCTATCTGGATCTACAGAAGGATTTTCTTTGGAGAGATGGTGAATATGTCCAATCACGCTGACAGTATCTTGACCGCAGTAGATCGTCCTCGATCTGACAGTATTCAGAAATATTGGAAAAGTGGATAGACGGGCGATTCAACAATTGCTGCTCTTGAAGTCGATTTTGAATGAAAACGCGAGTATTAACATATTATGAGCTTCAGATACCAACTACCATCCCTATAATATTTGTAATTGCAGAAAACTAATTTAATCTGCTAAAATTCATCAGGACCGCGTGCCAACTCTTGAAGAACACGTTCAGGCCGTCAGAGATTTTGAGAATTCAAATTTCCGGGAAAAGCGAATCGGCGATTCAGATGAATACATGGCCGGAAAAAAACAGGCCACAATTTACTATGAGGATCTCGTGACAAAATTCGCCACTAACGCACGAAACCAACTGATCGCATTGTTTGACAGGGACTATCGTGAATCAATCCTCCAGTTCAATAACCGGATGCAAGAGTTTGTTACCACTGAAATTCCCCAACTCGCTTTGAAGGCAAAATTAATCGTTACCTTCTATACTGATGCATTTGAGCTCGTCTGTAAGCAGGTACAACTCTTAGTCAGACAGCCTGGCGACAGAAAATTGGATTGTGGGGATGCGCGTAATCGATTAAAAGATGACGGGCGGTACAAACCAAAATACGATTACGGCCTCGTTATCTGGTTTGATCATTTTCTTAGAAATGCAGCCCAGCATGCTGCAACCAATATTGATCTTAAAACGGGGGAAATGACAGTGTGGAATGATAAGGGAGGTGGAGGATAAAATCTGATGGTACGCCCGGAACGGAGACACGAAACATTAAGGAATATCTGGATAAGGGACTTTATCTGACGTACTTTCTATACGCCGTTGGAAACGTGTACTGGGAACGAGGTCAGTATAACATAAAGAAGCCGGGCAGCTCTCTTAGCTTGACTTTCATCTAGCTACTCAATCGGTGCTTCGATTTGAACTCAACTAGTCTAAGAACCGCCGACCGCAATTCTTGTCCTTAAGGCGGGATTTTTGACTACCGAACGATCAGAAGTATAGGGTACTCGCACCCTGTAAAAGTACAAATCCCCAGAGATTCGGATTTCAATAGTGATTCGTGTCCAATCCATTCGTTAAGGAGAGTCTCCTCAACCTAGCAGAAAAAATCCTCTTAGCGTCAGAGACAAAAATCTTGATAACGGAAACATCTGCAGTCTTCGCTCGAAAGCTGAAGTGAGAGTTAGCGTAAAAAGAAAGTCACTAGAAATGTTTTGGAAACAGCTCTATTCGAACATCTCAATTAGCAAGCGGATCGAAAAATATGTAATTATTGAACCAACTTTTGCCCTTGAAGGAAAACTAGCCGAAGTAACCGATTTTAGATCTCTTAACTTTGATACGGGAACTGCTGATGAAGTCGTGGAAATATTGGACGATAAATCCGCTTTCGACGAAAGCGAAGAGCAGCTGGTTGCACCTTACGTATACGACAACAGGCTAAACTATATCCTACTGAATGCCAATGACCGGCTTGCCCCTGTTTCAAAATCACCAGTAGACGAATACCTGGAACCTAGTTCGAAAGGATGAGGATTTACTCAGGAAGTTTCTCGGGATAATTCATTACCACGCAGATCAGCCCGCGCTAAGCCAAGATGATATCGTTACACACGAGTGGTTGTCAAAGGAGGTTAAATCATGGGGTGGAAATGATTTGTTTGGATTCATAACCTCTGAACGAGATCCTAGGGATTCCCTCCTGAGTCATGGAGACGGAGAAAATGTCTTCTTAGAGACTCTTCATCACAAATTGGCAAAAGGAGACATCGTAATAATAGGTGACTTATTCGATGGGACTGTCAAACGAGAAAGAATAGAAGTATCACTAGTCTGAACTCATAAACTGTGACATTCGAAAAATTGGTGTAAACATGTAATTCCTGAAATTCTGAGCCGCCCCTTCCTCGCGGTCAACAAGACTTGTGATTTCGACTACCTTACAATCAATTTCTTCGACTTTTTCGACTGCCTTAAGAACAGAATTACCCCTAGTTGTCACATCATCCAAAATTACGACATTGGATTTGGGTTCCAAGTTTCCCTCGATCCATTTTCTGGTTCCGCGTTCCTTTTCCTTCTGACGCACAAAGAATGCGGGTATTGGCTTTCCCCTAATTTCGCTCATGAGAGAAACTGTTGCTGCAATCGGGATGCCGCCGGTTTCTAGGCCTCCCACAGAATCGACTTGTTTGTTTTGTTTCAACATAACATCCAACAATACCTCAGCCACCAATCGTAACCCCAACGGATCTAAGGTGACCATTTTGCAATCAAAGTAATTTGTAGCTTTTAGTACCAGATGCCAATTCGAAAGGCAGTTCTGGCGGATGTCTAATTAGCAGAGACTTCTTCTTAAACAGTCGAAAAAGGGTTCTGTTCGAGCTAACGGTGAGGCCGCTATCCGTTCGGATAACGGTGATTTTATTAACCGTGTGGATATTCTCAAGGTTAAGAAATCTCCCTATGAAGTTCTCCCGCATTTTTCGAACGAACCTGTACAAAGAGGGCCTAAACAGAAATTGACTACTATAGTCGGAATCAAGGGTAAGAACGGAATCGTTCTTTGTGCTGATGCGCAAGAAACGAGAGGACAAACTAGGGAAGAGGTAATCAAGATTGACCGGATTGGAAAAAATTGCTTGTTCGGGGCAGCAACGAACGATGTGTCTTATCTAATAGAATTTGAAGATCGCTTGAAGTCGGCGTTATCTAAATCAAGAGATTCTGTCTCTTTTGACCCAATATACAAGCATCGAATAGACTCTGCAGTAATTGAGTATATTTCCTATGTCGATAGACAGCTTTCTGGCCTCAGTGACAGATTATTTTTTTCCTATATTCGTAATGCGGGAATCAGTGGAATCTTAGCTAAGAGAATCAAATCAGAGAAGCAATTTGAGTTTGAGCTCTACCAAATAGAGACAGGCTCTCTTGCTCAAAAAATTGAGAGTAATTCTTCTAGCGAGAAAGAAAAAGTTTCCCTTGTTCCTCAAAGAGCAACAGCGGGAACGGGCGGAGAGTTTGCCCGACTTTTGCTTCAAGGTTTTGAGAGAATAATGTCTCATGTTGGACTGACTTGGACTGATTTCTCCGTTGAATTTATCGCACAATTCTTAGATGCTGTTATTGGCAGAGTAATCGAGTACGACATTAATTCAAAAGGCTTAATGCTATTCGAGCTAAGTGCAAAAAAGCAAGGTATTCTAAAGTATGAAGAAGTTTTTCCCAATGAAATAAGGAAAAAAAAGAATAGTGACAAGTCTCGTTTTAGGCTTTCAATTATAGTGGAAAACGCGTTTAAGGAAATCAAAGAAATGGAAAACGGGATAGTGATTCTGGACATTTTAGATAAGTGGGATCTACGTGATATTATGGAACGGGCAATTCCGAGAGAAATTAGAAAGGAGATCTACAATATGCTGAAGGAAGAATTTGAGAAAGAACAGAAGGAGACTAAGACCAAATCCTAATGGTTTCGTTGTGTTGTGATTATCGCATCAAGGTCGGGTTCGATTTCGATCTTCCCGCTTTTTCCGATAATAAAGCGGATTCTCTTTGGATTCCCTATTCGTTCGAGAATAGGCTTGGGGACTCTGACCTGAGAACCCTTTTCTTCATTGTACGTAATGCTGACGCTAAACTCCTTAGCGTCTTTGCTCCATTTCGGCATAATATCAAGCCTAAATCCAATCCACACGGATATAAAGATTCTCTGTATTTCCTTATCCACACGGATAAGTGATATTGTAATATATCCACACGGATACCATATCCGCACGGAAAACCTATGAACCCGGGCAATCAGAAAAGCGAACACTGGAAATGGAAAACTAGAACGACTTTGTAAACAAAGAGACTAGACAGGATAGAGGACTAGCATTATTCCAGAAAGCAAAACAATCAATCTTTGAAAAACTCTGATGGTTCTTTCAGCATGCCTTCTCAGAGCGTTGAAGAAATTGTTTACACAGTAAAACTACTGAATGACACATGCAAATGCAATTGGCGGGACTTTACTTACAATCACGTTGAAATTTGCAAGCATATTCACGCGGTAAAGTTCTGGATTGCATCTCAAACTTTCATAGAGGAAAAGAAACCAAAACCGAAAGTTTTCTCGGATGACTCAATCCAGTGTGCTAAATGCGGTTCAATAAGGGTAGTAAAGTACGGCTTTGAAGCTTAGAAACAGATTTTCAAGTGTAAGGATTGCAAGAGGAAATTCGTTCCGAGTCTGATTCCAAAATCAAAGTTCCACACCGGAATTAATCTCTCTGACACTCGACTTATACTTTAGTGGAACATCACTTAGAAAGATCTCGCGCATCATCAACGACCACACCGGGCAATATGTCGGAGCTACCACAATTTACGACTGGATTCAAAAGTTCGTTCCAAAGATCTCTGATTATGTAAATTCACTAAAGCCTCAAACTTCTGAATCTTGGCACGCTGACGAAGTTTTTGTGAAAATGCGAAACGGCATCGAGTACCGCAAGAATAAGAACATGGCTTTTCTCTGGAACGTAATGGACAGAAAAACTCGGTTCATGTTAGCTTCAAAGTTATCGCCTATGAGAGACAGAGCCGGAGCGGTTCAAGCTTTCAGATATGCACAGGGAGTATCTCATGGCAATTTCCCTGAACAAATCTTCGTTGATTCTCTCGGTTCTTACAACGCTGTTCCTTATATGAAAGGAACAAATTGGAATCCACAATTAGTCTCAAACTGTGGGATTGCAAAAGGATTCCACAAAACTAACAACCGGATTGAAAGAGCGAACGGAACACTGCGCGAGAGAATCAAAGTTCAGAGAGGATGGAAGAGCTTTGAATCGCAGATCTCCGAAGGTCAAAGAATCCACTATAATTTCGTAAAGCCACACGAAGCACTAGAAGGTCAAACCCCGGCTCAGAGAGCTGGATTGCCGATTGAAAACTCTTGGAACGAACTGCTCAAGCGGGCAATCACCGCGAGCCGAACAGGGAGAGAGAAACCGTTTGAGCGAACAGAACCCAAGATCATCGGGGTCCCGAACTTGTATGGAGGCTACGGTACAAATGAATTTGTGTCTGAATTAAGTATAGGAACTGACAGTTCCTCCCTTTACATTCCTGCCTAGATTTCCAACGGAAAACATACTTAGTCTTCGCTTACTGCTATACCTTCAATTTCGACCAGCATATCTTGCAGAGATAACTCTACCCCGACCAGCGTACTTGCAGGCAAATTTTGCTTAAAATATTCCATCCTGACCTCGGCCACGGCAGGTCTGTCCGCGATTCTCCGCAAGTAGACGGTAACTTTGACTACGTCGTCAAGGGTGCAATGGGCCTCCTCTAAGACCTTCTTCATGTTCTCCAATGTTTGTCTCGTTTGACCTTTCACGTCGCCTCGCGCCACTATTTCTCCATTTGCGTCGAACGGCCCTTGACCAGATACAAACACCAGGCTTTTCCCGCTAGCCTCTACCCCCTCGGAAAACGCCCAGCCCTTTTTGGGGTCGGGATTCCAAGTGTCTACAGGTTTGAGGATTTTCTTCGCCACGCGTCAGTTCCCCGTTTCCTTTTCCGGATTACTGTCAAATTAGACTCGGTTTCGCTTTCAAAGCTCAACCGCTTTCCCCGCTCCAATAATAGACTCCGCCCGTCTGCTCAAGGATCAGGAGACCCTGGATGTTAGAAGTGAAGACGGCGACATTTCCAGCCGCGAAAGTGTTGAGATAGGGAACTTGTTGATTGACTAGTGACGCGATCTGTTGACTGATGGCAATTACACCACTGATATTCCCGGCGGCATCGGCCGAAATTGATTCATTGTATAACTTCGTATATGCCGCGGAGTTGTAATTTACAAGTGCAGCAATGAAATGGCTCGGGGCGAACAAACCGGTCACACTGAGAACCCATGGATAGTCTACCGCCCAATTGTTAAAGTTGAACGCGTACTCGTTTGCTATGTTAGTAAACATGAATCCGAGGGGCACAGGAGCAATATCGATAGTCAAGCCCATATTGTATGTGGAACTAACATTGTTCACCACAGTTGCAATTTGCTCCTCGATCGCTTGGTTAACTGCATCACCCGACGCAAAGTTTAGTACAATGCTATGAGCAACGGGGCTGCTACACTGATTGTTAGCACCGAGCACCGGGCAACCGAAGGTGTTATTGAATAGTCCTGAAGGGGCCGTTGTACCGTTAGTAAAAGTGAACGATGTTATCGGGTTCTTCATAGCGTCCAATAGCAGATTTTGAACCATGACTGGGTTATAGCTATAGGCCGGTGAGATCGATGAATTGTAGGACCCCTGCGGTGGGGTAGTAGGCGGGATGATATTTTGCATAACCTGCCCCAAATTATTATTGACTGTCACACCGATCTCTGAGAGGTTCACCGAGTCTGCGAGAGCCAGTCTAATTCTTTGGTCAGCGAAAGGCTGGAAAGAGTACATTTCCTTGGTCACCGGATTCGTTACGTTTGTGTTGAAACCTATGAAGGATCCTCCGATATTAGACCAAGGCCCCGTAATAGTAACTCCCGATAATGTGGACTTGAGCTGGTGATTCGTGGTCCATGCCTGGCGATCCGCTACGTCGTAAAGGTTGCTGTTAGGGAGATCAATGATCATCGCCTGTCCCGAATTGCCTGCGTTCCGAACATCGAGCTCTCTGGTAGTTAGGTCAGGAGCATAGACCATCTTTACAGTCTGGAAGAACGGGACGAGCTTGTGGCCCCCGGCGTATTGGTATCCTCCTCCCCAGTAGCTCGGATTGGACTGAAAAGTCAAGTCGTTTGTTGTTGCATCAAAGCTTTGCAGTGAATAGGGTCCGGTTCCCGCAGTAGAACCCTGGTAAGAACCATCAAGATATGTGGTTCCACAACCACTCGGTGTTGCGCCGCTATCGCATGTGGCAACTAGGTCCAAGAAATACTGATGAATTTGGCTTGAAAGATTTCCTGTCAGCGTCGAATAAGGCAAACTGTAGCCATTAGATGACTTATTCCACAAGGCAAGGTCATGTTGCATTACAAACTCTGGAGCTAGTATCCATCCGTAATTGTAACCAGCGAGAGCATACAGCAGGAACGAATTGGGGTGCTCTAAATGTATCGAGAAAGATTGCGGTCCAGCGACTTGGACAAAATTCTGGGACAATATCGCATCGACGTACTGTGCGTTGTATACTTGTCTACAGCCACAGAGCGCCGTGCTTAGGCTGAAATTCAGCATCTGCTGGAAATCGGGAGCAAACTGAGTGCCATGACTTGTAGGTGTGCTTCCATCCAAAACTAGTACTCTGTTTAGTGAAAAATAAACTGCACTGGAGTTGAGAGGTTCGCCGTCCTGGAAGGAGATCCCGCTCCTCAAGCTCATAGAATAGGTACTCCTATCCGAAGATACTGTGTAATTCTGAGCTAACCATGGTAGTATTTGAGATGTCGTAGACCCATTGAGCCAGACTAGATTTTCGTAAACATTACCAAGGAACACGCCATAAGTGTCGTACATCATGGCAGGTTCCAAATAGGTGGGAGTATACGTTGTTTCATAAGTCAGAGTAGTCGGAATGGTACCGGTTGAAGATTCGCTAGAGGATGTCGTTGTAGATGATGTCGTTGATGTCTGGGATCCGGTCGAGGTAGATCCAGATGTCTGACTTCCGGAGGATAATGAACTGGAGACGATTGAAGAAGAGCTACTTTGACCGGAAGAGGACGAAGAACCTGTCGAAGAGTTAATTGAAGATGAGCTAGAAGATGACGAGGACGACGACGAAGAACTGGGCATGGGGGTTGACAAATAGATCGCCGCTCCGGCTACAATTATGATTACAACTACTACAACAGCTAGTAGAATCCTAGAGATAGCATGGCTGCTATTTTTCATTGCGTTTGAGCCGGCGGTGTCTGTTCCTAATTAATATTCTCGGAGATTTTACGAGGAGCCCTTTTTCACGGCCTGGGGTTAGACGCTTTGATGGGATAGAAGTGAAGCTAATTCTTGCTTAACTTCAGGAGGCAAATCGTGGATCAAGCTCCTGATTTCGGATTCTGGCATAGTCTTGAAGGCTTGATTCGTGACCTCTTCGAAGACACCCTTCAGTTCTTGGCTACTCCTGCTCCATCTAACTAATTTCTTGCCGTCAAGCCTTAGAATTTTTATCCATGGAAGCGTGACCTTCACTTTTGGATTTTTCCGAATTTCGTCCGGCAATTTGTTAACAATCTCCCCTACCTGCGATGCAGTTAGATGTGCAGCCAGGAGCTCCTGCGCTTCTGGATTCAAGAGTGTTGTACGAATCTGCTCAAGAGTTGCTTGGTCTATGATGTCTTCCGGCTGCATAATTAGATTCAATTCATCGTGCAAACCCCTCAAGTTCAGGGGCACATGCATCCTAAGATCAGACAGTATTAACCATTATTTTGTACGAGATTGATCGCCGCCGAGAACATATAAGAACGGCGTCGGTTGGTGTCTTCGCATGAATCGCTACGATGTGATCATTGTTGGTGGTGGGCACAACGGCCTCGTTGCGGCAGGGTATCTTGCAAAAGAGGGGCTCTCTGTGCTCGTCTTGGAGAAAAACAGCAAAGTCGGCGGTCTTGCGATCACCGACGAAATTTTCCCAGGGTTTAAGTTCAATACATTTGGGCATCACTTTGGATACTTCCAGCCAAAAATTTACGACGAGCTGGACCTGGCAAAATTCGGACTCCAGGTGCTCCCAGTACCGATGAGCATTCGTCCGTTCAGCAGCGGGAAGTATATCTTCGAATCGCTCACCGATCCACAAGTGACTGTTAATCAGATAGGGAATTTCTCGACCAAAGATGCAGAATCATACCGCGATTGGATGCTTATGTGGTTGAGAGCGGGTAGTGTTTTTAGGAAATATCTGTTCACGAGTCCTCCAACTTTTTCAGAACTAGCGCGTTATTTAGCTGGGAGTGATGAAGAGGACGACTTTTACCGAGTTCTAACAACTCCACAGAAGGTCTTGCTTGACGAGTTTTTTGAGAATGACGACGTAAAGTCCATGCTCGTACAGGCAATCGAAGGACCGCCTAGCTCCGCTATGATGAACATGTTCGTTGCATTCCTAATCGCAGTCACTTCAGACGTAGAAATTCGAGGTATGAGCGGATATCTCAAGGGCGGAATGGGCTCCCTAACCCAGGCACTTGCGAGCTCAGACTTGGAAAGAGGTGTTCACATTTTAACTGGAACGTGGGTCGAGCGCGTACTCATCCGCGACGGTGCTGCTAAAGGGGTGGTCCTTAGCGATGGACGAGTTTTTGAAAGTGACGCGATAATCTCCAACATCGATCCCAAGAATACGTATCTCCGACTAATAGGACCAGACCATCTGGACCCAGAACTGGTCTCGAGGGTCAAAAAGTTACACAGCGTCTGCGGCTATATGCGAATGCATTGCATAATCGATAGAATTCCTAAGTGGAAGATAAATCCAGAGCACGAAGGTGTTGGATTCGTAGCTCCGTCGCTCGAATACATGGAGAAAGCGTGGGATGAAGCCGCGTATGGGAATGTATCCAGAGAACCCATTACTGCGTTCCGAATGCCTTGCCTAAATGATCCTACAATGGCCCCGCCCGGGAAATACGGGCTCGAGATCTGGTACCAGTACGCCCCAGTTCATCCCAAGGCAGGGGATTGGAACAAGATTCGCGATGACGTGGCACACGATCTTATTGACTTTGCAGATGATTGGATTATAGACTTCAGAAAGTCACTTGTCAAGTGGAGACTTTACACGCCAGCTGACATCGAAAGTTGGGCGAACGTCACGGACGGTCATATGTGCCACCTAGACTTGACAAACGACCAGATGTTGTCTATGCGCCCTTTTCCGGGCTGGGCTGAATATCGAACTCCGATCAAGGGGCTTTACACTTGCAGTTCGGGCACCCATGGAGGTGGTGCAGTTACGGGCATCCCGGGTCACAATGCGAGCCAAATCCTAATTCAGGACCTTAAGATTTCCAAAGCCGTCTAAGCGGTCGCTGTTTCAAGCAGGCATTGATCCGGATCTTGTAGTAACTACAAAATTCGGTTCATGTGTAAATGGATATTAGGACTGAGGCCCCGCTCACCGGAGAGATTGCCACTCGATCACGTATTTTCTCCGATAACGATTGGAAATGTCACGCTCAAGAATCGGATCTATATGACGCCGCACACCCTCAACTACGCCGAATCTATCCCTGGTGAACCCTCCCTCCTTCTTCCTTCGGAACGACATGTGAAATATTATGCGGAAAGAGCACGAGGAGAGGTTGCCCTTATCATCGTCGAAGGGCTTGTAGTTCACCCCTCGGGCGACTGTCCACCTTTTCTTACATCCACTGGATACGACCCTCGTTGTGTACCGCCTCTTCGTAAAATTGCTAACATTATCCATGATAATGGCTCGAAAGCTTTCATAGAACCCTGGCATACGGGTTCGCACGCCACCACGGAGCGGAACTTCGAAAGGCCCATTTCTGCATCCCCGATTCCACCCGTGGAGAAATTCGTCACGCCTAAAGAAATGGACGACGAGGAAATAGGGACGATCCAGGAGTCCTTCGTTAAATCTATCGAATTCGTTAAGCAAGCAGGTTTTGATGGTGTAGATCTTCATGCCACTCATGGCTACCTACTTAACCAGTTTCTGTCGCCCTTCTACAATCGGAGGAACGACAGATACGGTGGCTCTATCGAAAACAGACTAAGGTTCCTAATCGAAATACTCCAAAACATTCGATCTTCCACGGGTAAGGAACTCGCGGTTGGAATCAGATTAATCGCCGATGAAATGATAGCAGGGGGGTTGGGAAACGAGCAGATGGCAGAAATAGCCAGGAGGATCGAAGAAACTAGGCTCCTCGATTTTATCGACGTGGATATCGGAAACTTCCACACGTGGCCCTTAAACTCAGCGCCGATGTATATTCAGCCTGGTCACGAAATTGATTATGTTTCAGGGATCAAGGAAGTAGTAAGGACAATTCCGATACTTGGATGCGCAGGCAGACTGACCGACCTGCGCCTAGCGAACGAGTATATCGCTGCCGGGAAGGTCGACATGGTTGGAGGCGCGAGGGGATTTATCGCTGAGCCGGAGCTGGTCAAAAAATCGCGCGAAGGGAGGTTCGAGGATATCATAACTTGCATAGCTTGTAACCAATTTTGCATATCGCGAAACATTGCCGGACTTCCAGTCCTCTGCGTGCTGAATCCAGTGACGGGCAGAGAAGCCGAATGGAGTGAAGGGACAATCCACAAAGTGGATGCGCCAAAAAGGGTGGTTGTGATTGGGGGAGGTCCCGCGGGCATGGAGGCCGCTCGAGTACTAGGAAGTAGGGGGCATATTGTTACGCTGTTTGAAAAGGAAAAATCACTAGGGGGGCAGTTGAAGTATGCTCACCAGTTACCGGGGAGGGATGTTATCAAATCAACTATCTCCTGGTATGAAATACAGCTCAGAAAAACAGGTGTTAAAGTCATTCTTGAAAGAGAAGTCGATGAGGGAATCATCCGCGGCGAAGGTCCTGATGCAATTGTTGTAGCGACTGGTTCCTACTACACACACTCTGGAGTCTCAGGCTTTATTCCAGAAAGAATTCCTGGATCCGACCAGTCAAATGTCTTAACGCCTGAGCAATGCCTAGCGAGCGGTTCCCCTGAAATAGGGAAAAACGTCCTCATTCTCGATGACGAATCCTTCGTGTCGGCTGTCGGAATTGCCGAGATGTTAGCCGACAAAGGACGGAATGTCGAAATTGTCACAAGATGGCAGTACGTGGGGGTGATCCTTCTCAATACCTCGCAGTTGCACTTGATTTATCCCAAGCTCTACGCCAAGGGGGTCCGCATGACGGCAAATCACTACATCCGCGAAATAAGAGGAACACGGGTGACAATCTTCAACATATTCACAAACGACGAGTCATCAAGGGAGGCAGACACTGTCGTTATGATTACCTCGAAATTGCAAAACGATTCCCTAGGTCGCAGATTAAAGAAGTCTGCTGATCTCGGAAGTAAGGTCTACTTAATAGGCGACTGCGCTTCTCCGAGAGGAATCGGAGAGGCCATTTACGAGGGTCACAAAATTGGAAGACAAATTTAGAGCTTGAATATTTTCTTCGCAGTCTCGCCCAGGACCATTCTCGACTGATCCTCAGTTAATCCTAGTGACTTTATCTTCGTTACTTCGGTCGCGGCATTGCTTGGAAGATCCGATCCCATCATGACCCGGTTTGCTCCGAGTGTTTCTACTGCCTGTTTAATATCGTAGCCAAGCGACCACGATGTCTCGACATAGACGTTTGGATTCCTCTTAGCCACCTCCATCGCCCCGGCTGCATACGATACCCAGCCCATATGAGCAAGAATGAAATTTACATCAGGATACTTTGGAGCAATCTGGTCGACGTGCGCAGGGTCTGCAAAAAGCGATCCTCCGGTGTGGATCATCACTGGTACGTTTAGGTCCCTCGCCTTTTCGATGATCTTTTCGGAGAGGGGGCTGAAGGGGAATAGCCCCCAGGCGATTGTGTGAATCTTGACACATCTAAAGTTCAATGAAGTTACCGCTCGTTCAATTTCCTCGAGCGAAGCTTTCAATCCAAAACGAATTGGGTTGACAGCTGCAATACCAAAAACGCTGGAGGGCATTTCATCGGATACCTTTGTGATCTTGTCATGTTCTGCCTTCGGATCAGGATTCCCCGGGAAGGGCATCAAAAGAAATTTCTCGATCTTCGCTCCATCCATCGCGCTCCGCACCTCCGGCCACTCAACGTTAACCAAAAAGTGATCGCAGGGTCCCAGGTGGTGATGCGCGTCAACTACAACCATTGGTTCGGATGGAATAGATTGTAGGATAAATACTTTCGATGGACCGATCTCTCTTGGTCGGCGGAGTTAATCAAAGACAAATAAGCACCAATTAGCTTGGCTGTCGCGAATCAGTGGAATGCAGGAAGCTCGCGCAGTCTTTCAGGTCGACACGCCCGTTAGACGAGTCTTCGAATTTCTAAGCAATTTGGAGAGGATAGGGAAATGCATTGCTGGAGTGAAAGAGGTGACTCTCATCGGGCCGCAAAGCTCGCGATGGAAGATTGAGGTCAGGGCCGGGGTGATTGCGCAAGTAGTTACCCTGGATGTTCAAATTCTAGAGATTAAAGCCCCAAACAGAATTCAATTCGTAGGGAAGGGACGTAATGTAGACTTGGTCGGTGCTCTCGATATCAGGGAAATTGGTGCAAATTCTACCGAGGTCTCCTTTAATGCAACGGTTTACTCGAAAGGATCACTGGCGCCGATTATTGAGATAGTGATGGGGCACACGGCCGAAAATCTGACAAGACAGTCGGTCGAGCGGATTAAGCTAGCACTGGTGGATAATTCCTCGACCTAGATCCAGAGTTTGTGCTTTTCGTGTTTCTTTATTTTCACTTCCTCTTTAACAAAGGTGTCTATCATTTCGTGGAGAGCTTTTCTCTTGTTTGTGATGCATTCCTTTAACCCTCCATCGTATCCCGAATCATCCATCTGTCTTAGAACGTCATCAAGCCTAAGCATTGCAATTCTTAGTACGACTTTGGATTTTCGTCTGAATTGATCCTCTTGCCTTCTCGTCCTTACCATCTTCTTTTTGCTTGAACTAGTCGAAGGCCACTCATCCTTCTCCTCGACCTCATTTTGCCTCTTGACCTCCTTCCTCATCTCGGCAAGTGTTAGCTTTGACTCGACAGCAATCCGCGCTAGTTCTTCCTGCATATTGTCGTCCTTGAGCCAGAGAAGCTCCGAGCCCATACTCCCGGTTAATTTTTGTGAATTAATGAGATCTTTCACAGCAGCGGGAAGATCCAATAGTTTGATACTATGCGACACGTACGATGGACTCTTTCCTATTCGTCTCGCCAAGTCCGATACTCCACCCCATCCGAAATTATCGACATACTTTTTGAATGCGATCGATTCCTCAAGTGCGTTTAGTGTCTGGCGCTGAATGTTTTCGACCAAAGAGGCTTCGAAGGCTTCCTTATCTGAGAGAGAAGCGATGTAACACGGGATCTTTCGCCAATAAAGCTCTCGGCACGCCTCAGCTCTTCTATGGCCAGCGACAATCTCGTAGCCGTCTTCAATCGGACGAACCAAGATGGGCTGTAGCAGGCCATGCTCCACGACGGAATTCTTCAGCTCAGAGAGATCTCCCAAGTTCTCCCTGAGGGACTGAGAATTAGAGCGCAGTAGCTTCGTCGGTACTTCTTCAAGGACTGCTTCGATACGAACTGTCAAGAATTTGCAAATCCAGCAGAACCCACAGCTTATTTATGAATGATGTCAATTTTCGAGCGCAAAGATGTTACGAAGCACTGGCCCGTTGTTCCAGCAGCCTTTTCTCATCTGGATGGTTTTTGAGCCAAGTGGAGTAATCTAGAATTGCATCCTTCATGCTTGTTGGAACATACGATAGGTCCGCAGACGCACGCGATATATCGAGCGGACCTTGAATCCAGCCGCCACCCTGTTGGGAAAAGCCAGAACCGATAACATACTCGAAATTCGGAAATATTCCCTTTACTATTTCCGCGATTTCAATGGGTGACGGAGAAAATCCAGAAGCGATATTGTATCTATCATAAGCTAGTTTGCTTTGTGATTGGACCAAAGCTATTCCTCGGGCAACGTCTTTGACGTACACATAGTCTAGATGATCGCCCGCACCTCCGCTAAGGTGAAAGCTTTTTCCCGAGATAGCGCTCGACAGAATCTTCATGACCATGTTCGGAGGATGGGAGTAAACACTTCGGGGGCCATAAACAATTGATGGCCGGACTATTATCACTTCGATTCCGTAGTTATTCTTGTATATTCGGCAAATTTGTTCACCCATTAGCTTCAAGCTCTCGTAGACTCTGACAGTGTTTGGGGAATCATCCTCTTTTACTGGAAGCAGATCTTTCCTTATCCCGTATACGCTGTTTGAACTTACGTAGACAACTCTCTTTACGTCGAGCAATCTCGCACATTCAAGTGCGTTTGCGGTTCCGACACAATTCACCGCAAGCGCTCTCAACGGTACCGGATCTGCGCCGACAATTGCAGCAGCGGAAATAATCCCGTCCACCTGCTCCTCTTTTACAACGGCTGATAGATCCTGAAAATTTGTCACGTCTCCTTTCCGAAAAGTAATGTTCCTCGCGTCAGACTCATCGAAGTCAAACGGGTTTAGGTCAAACGAGACTATCCTTTGGTTGCTGCGCGCGTAAAATTCACAGACATTGGACCCGATAAATCCTGAACCTCCTGTAATGAGAACTACCAACTTGTAACACCGGATGGGAGTTTTAGGGCTGTATAATTAGTATTTTGTCTAACACTAACTGACTACTAAAATCCGTCAATGGTCATTCTACAGATAGCCATGAAAGTTCTCAGTCATGTACTTCAGGCTCTCGACTACTGCCCTGTCTTCACTGCCCTCCAGGGGGGTCGTCTCGATGAGCCCGAAACCGTGTGTCCCGGCTGTTTTTTCCCTCAGGTAAAATAGAAGTCCCGGTAGGTCCACCGATCCTTTGCCCAGCCATACACCTAGGATTCTGCAGCCGTAGTAGGTCGTCCCGATTACTTTGAGGTCGTTCAAAGTCACCATACGAATCAAGGGGCCCAGTTCTCTCGCGGCATCGATTGGGTCCTCTAGGTTGAGCAGTGGATTTGCGACACTAAAATTGACGCCGAGTGTATCATCCCTTATTCTATTTACAAGATTGAGAATGTCTTTAGATTTGTACCCCGCGTGATTCGTGAGCAAGATGCCATCTATTTTGAAAGATTTTGCGAGTTTGAATATGTGTTTCAGATTCTCAGAGAGTCGTTCAAGTTGCTTTTCCAATGTAATGTCCTTTCTGTATCTATTCAAAACTCGACCTGGGAGATCGATTCCGAGAAGTTTAGAATTTAGGTGCTCTGCCATCTCCATTTGTTTTCTTAGGGCGTTCATACATGGGGAGAACTCCTGTTCTGTAGAAAGATAACCATGAGGAGAAGCTTGATAATCCAACTCTATCTTGTAGAGTGGAACCTCTAGTTCATTTTTTTTCAGGAGATCGACTGTCTCTTTCACAATCGCTTGGTCCTGAAAATCGGGGAGTGGGAGGGATAACGAAATTCCCCGCACGAAGTATTTCTCTCGGTATTCTGCCTGTTTCTGTATGAACCATCTTAGAGGTCTGTCAGGTCTCGGTTCATAGTACCGCATTGGCAGTCCGAGTGTGGCGTGCTTATGCGATGGCCCAACATCGGAAACAAACCCCGAGGTAAACAAGTAACTTCCATAACTTACTCCTAGCTTCAATTATATCTCACCTCGTATCCTAATTTTGCAAAAAGTCTCCGAGTTCCTCTTTTAGGTATCTCAGGCTCTCGTCCACAATTTCATCTTCGATGCCTTCCAATGTGTGGGGTTCGATATTGAGGGTTAGATCGGATGGACTGGGGGATTTGTCTGCTAAGATTTCAAAAATCTTTCGAAAATCGATGTCTCCTTTTCCAATAGGAGTACACAGAAATCTGCCGCCATAATAAGTCGGCGCATCTATTTTGATGTCCTTGATGTGAGCACAGATCGTGTAAGGAGCAACTAGCTTTACAACTTCAACTGGGTCCTCGACGACTATTGCCGCGTTCCCAGTGTCAAAATTCATAAGGATATTATCACATCCTGACATTTCGACGATTTTGAGGATCTCTTTGACGCGGTAATCTGCATGATTCTCGATTGTGAACTTGAATTTGTAAGAAGTAGCAGCTTGTGCCATTAGCCTAAGGTGTTCGCTGCACAGTCTCAACCTCTTGTCCATGGATAAGGTATATGCCCTAAATCTATTCCACGTGGTGTTTGGCCCGGCGATGTTGTAGATCTCACATCCAATCTCCTCGGCTAATGCCATGTGCCTTTCGATCGTGGGCATGTAATTGGCCCGAAAATAGTCCTCGCTTGTGTAGGTGAAGGTGAGTGGCGCTCCGTAATGCGTGAAAACAATATTGTTTTCCTTCATTACTCTTTTCACCTCCTCCCAATAGTCCGGCTTTTCCAGATCTCCCGGACGCAGCCATGTGTGGATCCCGTAAAGACCATACTTCTTGTGATAATAACCTGCCCGCTCGATAAACCAGATAAGGAATTCTTGCGGAAAGGGTTCGTAGTATTTTAGGGGTGCGTCCAAGAGTTCGAACCGATGCTGCTTGGAGTCGCGCTCTTCCAAGCTAGCATCATGAATGAAGCCTGCTGTGAAGATGTAGCTTCCACTTGCAATACCAACTTTCAAGGCGACTCTCCAGTCCCAATTCATCTTCTAATAATCATGTTCATTATCCTCGAATCTCTTCCATCTTCGTGGCGAAAACCCATAATAATGCTGGATCTTTGCCGAGCCAAGCAATCGCTGATAATTTTGGTGGAGAAAGATTTTGTCAACCAAGAGACAACCGGAGACAATTCGGATTTCTGAAGCAGATTCCAACATCCATTTTCGTTGGGACAGGAGTATACAACCGATAGCGAAGGTTGCCGAAGGCGATCTCGTTATTTTCGAGTGTCGGGATGGTGCAAATGACCAGTTCCAGAAGAACTCCCGCAACGAAGACGTTATGAAAATAAGCTATGAGAAAGTTCACGCCCTAACAGGGCCCGTTGCCATAGACAGCGCTTCGCCAGGGGACACTCTCGAGGTTGAGATCGTGGACGTCAAACCCAGACGTGACTGGGGATGGACTTTTATTCAGCCGGGTCAGGGCATTTTGGCATCTGATCCGTCACTCGTTTCGTTAGAAGACAGTCTTTTTGAACACCCATACCTCGCCCTGTGGACCTTCGCGGAGAACAGAGCCCGCTTCGGCGACATCGCAAGTGTCCCGATTAGGCCATTTATGGGGGTAATGGGTGTGGCTCCGCGTTTGAAAGGCATCTACAAAACAATCCCACCCTTTGAAATCGGAGGCAATCTGGATATTCGACAGCTCGTGAAGGGAAGTCGAATTTTCTTCCCTGTATTCAACAAGGGTGCTTTGTTCTCGGTGGGAGATGGACACGCCGCTCAAGGAGATGGTGAGGTCTGCGTCTCCGCAATAGAGACTTCAATGGAGTTTGCGTGCAGATTCAAGGTTCACAAAGAAATGACAGTTACAAGCGTTCACGCAATAATTCCATCGCAAAATAATTATGCCGATGCTGCAGGATACTACTTGACCACTGGCATCTCCGCAGATATGCCTGACGCTGCCAGACAAGCGGTCAGAGAAATGCTAACTTGGCTAGCACAGGAGCGTCACATCCGTAGCGACGAAGCATACGTCATCGCCAGCATTGCAGGGGATCTTAAAATCAGCCAGGCAGTGAACTTGCCGAATTGGACTGTTTCTTTTACTGTTCCCCTTTCCGTGTTTCATTGAAAAGCTAACGGTTAAAAATTGGACAAACCTTGCTGCGAAGAAACACAAGTACTCGCACCCTGTGAGAGTACGAATCCCCAGAGGCCCGCTTCTGATTTTGATTTTGATCTAGCCTTTCCCCATATATCGGAGCTCGCGAATGCCGAAGATCCTGTGTTGAGACAGAAAACTCAAGAGTTTCTGAAAGAAATTCAAAAGAATCCTCCGACTGAGATCTATAAAGTGGGAACAAGAATAAAGAATCGATCGGAGACTGCTTCGGAAAAGTGGTAAGGTTCATCTTAAGCTCCCTTACCCTCTTAGGGTCTGAGGGTAGGCCGCTTCAATGAATTGTGCCTAAATTTTCCCCTATTCCTACCCAGGGATGGGATCTTAGGAAATTTATCCCTCTTTAGCTTTGGAGGGCTTTGAGAATTTTCAGCATTGTTTACCGACCTCAAAGACAGCTCTAACGGAAGTTGTCTTTGTGCAATCAAATGGCACAAAATACTGAAGCAACAAAAGCAGCTGAGAAGGCTGCCGTGAACCCGGCGATAGCGGGAAAGAATGGAAAGCACGAAGCAAAGCCCGAAGATCAAATTCCAAAAGAGTTTGAAGGTTTCGCGTATGCTTCTAGCTATAAGGAAATCCAGAAGCTCTTGCCCGATTTCCTGAAAATCATTGAACATCTACAGAAAGCCAATGAACCTGTGACGAACAGATCTGCCCTAGAAGCGATCCGTGAGAAACTTGGAAAGAAGGAAAGCGAGAGAGAATTCCGTGCGCGAACGCTACGATTCCTGGAATTTCAGAAGATTCTGATTCGAAAGAAAGACAGTTTCGAATATATAGTCCAGATGCCGAAGAAGAGCTCCTAGCTCTTCCCCTCTTTTTTCCTTCGGAGAAAGATCGAAATGAATTGCGAACGATTTGGACGAGAACTTAATCCTGTCGAAGCCATGATAGGTCAAGTCTTCGGCAACTATGTCAAGATCAGACACGCTGAAGTAACTCAATCTCCTCGCTCAGAATCAAACGTATGCGACAACCGTCTGACCGCTGCATACGATGAAGGGGCACGAGACAAAGAACTGCAAATTCAAGTCTGTACAACCATCGGCGATGAAATAGCAGATCATTCGTGCGACGTCACCTAAGGCGATGCGGAACGATGCGACTGTCTCTGTAGAAAACCATGCCCCTAAAGAAGCACCAGTTTGTACCTAGTACCTGGAGAAAAAAACGATGCAAGGTGTGTGGTTAAAGAAAAGAAGACGAAGTCCACGATCTAAGCGAACAGAAAACGCTTCTCTAGGAAATAGGAGCATCTCGAAACCCTCCCAATCTCTTCCATGTTCGAACCCAAATCGCTTTTCAATAGTCTTAAGTCAGGAAGCTGAACCTCCCGAGGAGCGACCATTGAAAAAATAAGCCAAGGTAATCCTCCCCAAACACTTACGCAGATTGAACAAGAGTCAGTGAATAGACTAGAAAGATCCCGACAAATATTCAGTGGAAAGCTTGGCTGCGCGATGCGATAAGGGTTCCTTCGGCATGTGATTAGCGATTCGAAATCTGTGATTCGGTCTATCTGGAGTGAGAGTATACCCTAAGATCGACCTCAAAATGGAATGAAAACAGTGGCACCATGGATCAGTTATCATTTTTTTGACTCCTACGATCAATAAATTGTGGTCCGATCAGCTCGATTTGTGGACTGATCGAACAAAAATTTGGACCATTTGAATCAATTTTGGTCCGGTTGGTCCGACCGAGAGGCTCGAAGATAAATACCTCCCTAATTCGAGATCAAATTCGAAGATCGCCGGGGTAAAGCTCGATTGCTGAACTTTGAACACAAACAAGCAATCATCGCGATGTACTTTGCGGGTCTCGGGCGAAACGCGGTCCACAAAAGTGCCAAGAGACTCCGCAAAAAACTCAGTGCTTCAAGCGTCTCAAGGACGATGGATGAATTCAGCAACCTGGTGAACGAAATAGGAATTGAAAAAGCGACGGTGAAATATAGAGTGAATGAACAAGTCAAAGAGCTGTTAGAAATTGCACAGATAAAAAAAGATAATGACGTTAGCGCATCGGAAATGGTGAGCGGCGCAAGAATATCCAAATCGTTGGAAAATCTTGGAGTCGGGACCCAGGAGCTTGACAAATTCGAGGTCTTTGTCACATCTGTATACAGAAAGGTGGAAAAAGAAGGCTTGACTTTACCAACCTTGCTCAGTCAGATCCAACATCTCCAGGCACTGGAAACAAAATACAAGATTGATTTTGAAACCCTAAAGTCTGAATATGACAGCCTCTCAAAATCGGTTCCTGAGCTTCGACAACGCCAGAAGGAATTAGAAGGAAAGATTGTAGCTAAGACAGACGAGTACGACAAACTTGTCGGCGATCACAAGACGACTGTGAAACGACTCGAACGTGATGAAAAGCTCGAACGCGATCTCGCTGGATATGGGTTGAACCTATCTAAAGTGGAAGAGGGAACTAGGAACTTTTTAGCTCTTGTAGAAACGGACCGTAAGAACGCTGCCAGACTCGTCGGGCGCATGAAGAATGTCGTTAGCTTAGACGACGAGCTCTCAGGATTACAATCTTCGATCAAGACAAGTAAAGATCAGGAACACGCCCTTAAGCAAGAGATCAACAAACTCACAAATCAAGCACATAGTCTGAAGGACCAATTAGCTGAAGCCAAGAACCTCGCCGACATCGAGATTTCTGTCTCGCAGGTTCAAAAATTACGAAATCTTCTAGTTGACATTTCTTCGAAGCGCGGGATGTCAGCCCAACAAGCAATGATATCGTTCCAGAAAGACATACTAGATAACTATGACTTGCTGCTAGGTTTAAGGCCAGAAATCGATCGTCTTACGAAGGAAAAGAACAAACTGGTCAGAGAAAAAAAATCGATTCTAGAAGACCAAGAGACTAAGAAACTGGCAACCCAAAGATCACTTGAACGAATCCAAGGAGAGTACGGGGCAAAGAAAAAGCAGGTGGAAGACTACTCGATGCTTCGAAGCAAGGACATCACAGACGAAGTACTCTTGGCTTGGGGCAGAGTAATCAAGGATTCAAATCTGACTCTAAAGGTAGTGGAAGCTGAGCTCCGATCAGTCGGTTCTCTGGCGAATGTCGAGAAAGAAGCCCAACATAAAATAGACGATTTGACAAAGCGCGTGAATCTACTCAATTCAGACATCAACGACTTGGAATCAAAGAAAAGTGCACTCGAATCCACTATCAGCCAGTCCAACTCGCATTTGGTTGAACTTACAAACAATACAACACAGAAAATAAAATCACTCCTAAACGAGGCGACCCCTGCAATCGAAAAGCTGACAAAATCAATCGAGAATTCTCGGGAGGTCTATCTGGAGATTGGAAAGATGGAGGCAATCTTGCCGCTCTGGAAGCTCTTGTACGGAGAGCCTAAGAAAATCGAGGTCGATGGGATTATGCGTGTCCTACTTGTCAAATATCAAGAGTGGGTAGAAAAGAACGAATCAGGAAATGTCCACGACTTGAATAATGCTATAACTACTATACTTTCGCATCTTTCCGGTTCTCCAAGTGTCGCGGTCTCTAATTGACTGAAAAAGTCGACGAATATTTAGATACGCTACTCGTTTCGGCCAGACAAGCGGATCGAGAGGTACTGCGAAGCTTACAATCAGCTCTTGCGTGGGAAGCTGAGCAGTGGGCGACAGAAGGCCAAACAGGAACTTGGGCTTCGCTTATCTGGGCAGGTGCAAAATTTGCTGCCACCCGGATTGCGGCAACAGCCAACAAACAAAAGGAGGTTGGAGAAATTCTGAGAGAAACAGACAGGAATGTATCGATGAAATACGCCGAGACTTTTGGGAGGGTCGCGCGGTACATATGGGTCTTGCCCGCATCTGATCTTTTTGAGCTGATTTCGGAGTCTAAAAAACGTGGGAATGGCCTCATTCAGTTTCTGGAAAAGGTGGAGACTCGAGGAAAACTAGCAATTAGTAAGGGAGCAAAGTTTCCTTCTGCACGGGATTATCACGCGATAAAGCCACCGAGAATTATCTATAGGGAATTGGGAAATCAGGAAGCCCTCGCTTCCTAAATTCCCCGCACTGAATCCATTTTTGCCAGGTCTTCTGAATGTAACAGAAGTTCTGGTAAGCATCAGTCTACATGAAATCAATTCTAATATAATCGCACGTGAGAGCTAATCTATGGATAGATTTCTGGTCGAATCCCCCCACACTGGTGAGGACTGCAAGAAAGTCGTAAAATCAGTCTACGCATTTGGGTATCTGAACAATTGCGATTGGGGCTGCATAAGTGGGGATCACAGGGCATGGGTCACGATAGAAGCTGAGGATGAAAAGCAGGCATTGCAGGTTGTCCCGCCTGTTCTGAGAGCCAAAGCAAGAGCAATCAAGATCGCGAAGTTCGAACCAGAAATTGTCAAACACTGGGAAGACTAGCATTCTTCTATCTTTTTCCTTCAAAGTAACGCCCACATTTGCAATTCTTAATCCGGAAAGGATTGCCTAGAGGGAGTTTGAGAAATCATCTATGAAAGCTCGAGTTCTTGTCTTAGGTGCCGGATTTGGCGGACTCGAGCTCACCACATTGTTGTCCGAGGCGATCGGTGATAGTCTCGACCTCACCTTGATCGACAAGAATGATTCTTTTGTTTTCGGCTTTTCTAAGCTCGACATAATGTTCGGTCGTGCTACGCCCGATTCCGTTCGTTATCACTATCGGGATATCGTGAAACCTGGGGTCAACTTTCGCAAGGAGACCATTACTGCAATCGACCCCAATTCAAGGCGCGTTACGACAGACCGTGAAACCTACGAGGCTGATTTGCTTGTCGTCGCACTCGGTGCCGATTATGATCTGAACGCTACTCCTGGGCTCGTCGATGGCGGTAACGAGTTCTACTCTCTCAACGGTGCAGTGCGCTTGCGTGACGTGCTTCCTACATTCACCAAAGGCCACGCGATCGTCGGAGTGACATCGGTACCATTCAAATGCCCGCCAGCGCCAAGCGAGGCGGCAATGTTGCTTCACGATTACCTCACAGCACGCGGTGTGCGAGAGGCGTGCGAAATTAGCCTCGTCTTCCCGTTTGGCGCCCCGATTCCCCCATCACCAGAGACCTCTAGAGCGTTACTCACTGCCTTCGCCGAACGTGGAATAAAATTTGTTCCGGGACGAGTAGTCCGTACCCTAGATCCTACGCACCATGTCGCCATCCTTGACAACGGGAAAGAAATGTACTACGACCTATTTCTCGGTGTCCCAAAACACCGCGCCCCCGAAGTGGTAGAGGCAAGCGGCATGACAGAAGACGGGTGGATTCCCGTCAGTTCGGAGAACTTTAAGACCCGTTTTCCCGGTGTTTACGCAGTCGGGGACGTTACCGAGGTGGAGGTCCCCAAGGCGGGAATGTTCGCTGAAGGAGCTGCTCGTGTCCTCGCTGCTTCCTTGATTGCGGACCTCAAAGGTAGTACACCGCCTCCAGGCTACGACGGGTCGGGCTCCTGCTACATCGAGTTCGGGTCGGGCCGAGTTGGTCGTGTGGATATGAACTTTCTTTCGGGACCTTCACCGAAGGGGATCTTCTCCAATCCTTCCACCGAGCTGGCAGATGAGAAACACCACTTTGCGTCCAACCGTCGCGATCGATGGTTTGGCAAATAATTCTTCTGATTTATTGATTCAATCGGGAACGTTTCTTCTTACTATTTTTTGTTATTACAGCGTCCATCATTATTGAGACCAAAACATTTGGCATATGAGCACCGATCTTGACTACTGTTCTTGAAGGGGGATCTTTTGGAAAGTATTTTGCATATTCACGATTCATATCGTCAAAGTCTTCAGGATTTTTCAAAAGTACGACTACCCTGACCACATCCCCAAGAGCGGCGCCAGCTGCCCTAAGAACCTCCCTACAATTATTGATTGCATCCCTCGTTTGTTCTTCAATGTTTTTGCCCTCTACTTTGAGTGTTTTTGGATTCATGCCCAAGGTACTCGAAAGATAAACCATGTTTCCCACCTTGATTGCTTGGCTTAAGGGAACGTCTGCGGGAATACCCGCCTTCTTTGTCCTGATAACTTCTCTTTTCATTCAGGACACGTAAATGTGCAAGATTTACTCTTAAGACTTCCAGCCTATTCTCTAAAAATCGGAAAGATATCAGCAGTTGAATCTACCAGGCTCGTACATTTTCAGGTAGGGCCTTTTGGAGTGTCCTTGTTTGATGAGTTCGCATACAATTTCTCCGCTGACAGGTCCTAGAGTGAAACCTTCATGGTAGTGGCCAGTTGCCACAATCAAGTTTTCGTAAGGATCAGCTTGTCCGATGATTGGCAGTGCATCCGGAGTCCCAGGTCTTAATCCAGTCCAAACACTTTGAGGGAGACCTTCAAGAGAAGGAATGGCTCTCGCGGCAGAAGAAGAGAGAATTTGAATTGTTCTCTCCTTTGGAGTCTTTTCAAATCCTGCAAAGTCCATCCCTCCGCCTATCCGCACATCATCCCCGTCACCAGGCAGTAATACTCCACGACCTGTCCAGATTGCATTTGTCATTAACTTTCTTTGCGGTTTCCAAGTTATCATGTGCCCCAAGATTGGTATAGTGGGGATCCCTATTCCTAAAGCCTCTGAGATTTGACTTGACCATGCACCAGTTGCTACTACGAAGTAGTCAGCCACTGTCTCACTTTTTTTCGTTACTGCGCTTAGGATGCGTTTTCGCACCTTTGCGAATGTCATTGCTTCGCTGGAAGTCATGACGATGAGTCCTGCTTCCCCGGCTGCTGATTCTAGTGCCTTACAAAGTTTGTACGATTCACCATGCGTACAGTCGGGGAATAGAATCCCACCACTTGTGTCTGTCCTAAACGCGGGTTCAATCTCCCTGACGTTTTCTTTTGTCAAAGAGACGTGCTCTTCCCTGCCATCAACTGCAGCCAACCTCCCTTCAAGATCAAGTCTTTCCTTTTCCTCGTAGAATGGAAAGAGGCAACCAATCTTCCTGTAATCGTATTTCAAACCAGCGTTTACTAGTCTCCAGTGCGCTTGGATTCCATCACGAACAAAATCGTACAGGAAAGGTTCATTCAGTAACTGATTGAATGGAAGTGTAGTTCCGCCGTTGGCTGAAGAAGCTTCAGAACCTAGAGTCTTTGCCTTGTCTAGAAGGACAACACTGTAATTGTTTTTCAATAGATGGTAAGCGATGGAAAGCCCTATGATTCCTCCCCCGATGACACAAACATCACATCGATTTTGCGGCATAGTCATCTCCAGTGACTCACTATTCCCGAACCATTCAAACGAATATCTTCTTTCATCGGTTCTCGACTCCTATTGATGAATTTCATCTTTGGGAATCCATGAACTCATTAATCAAGAATCTGCATTGAAAATCGAAGGATCGGTTGTGAGACAGATTTGTTTTTCCAGACCTTCAATATATTCAGCCATGGATCACTGGCGTCTCCTTACCAATAAATACGGGATATCTGGCGAGTCCATGAGTCTGCGTTTCCTCAATTGAGACGTGGAGAGAAAATTACAAAGAGCTCGCCCTTTGATTGAAATCATGAAAAGAAGGGAATAAGCTTCTTGGTTACGAGAATGAAGCTTCAAGAATTTGACAGTTTGTATGATGAAGTGTCCAACTGGGGAAGATGGGGTCCAGAGGACGAGAGGGGTACGTTGAATTTTCTTACTCCGCCGATGGTCGCAAAGGCCTCAAAATTGGTTCGAACCGGAACAACTGTTTCAATGGCAAGACCTATTGATACAATCGCGTCGGCTGATAATCCCAGTCCCGCAATCCACCACATGACACGTGGATACGACATTGGCACTGGGGAACCTGACGTTCAGTTTACTGCAGATTATCTTGGATGTGCTTGTCACGGATGCGCGCATAGCCACTTTGATGCTCTTTGCCATGTCGCATATAGAGGAAAGCTGTACAATGGGCGCCCATTGAGCACTGTCAGCTCACAAGGTGCAACGTCGATGGACATTACCAAGTATAGTCACGGCATTGTTGGTAGAGGAGTACTCCTGGACATTCCTAGATTCAGGAATGTCAGATGGCTGGAACCCGGGGATGCTGTCAATGCAGAAGAGCTCGAAGCTGTCGAAAGATTCGAAGGAGTGAGCCTTGGAGAAGGTGACATTTTCGTTTTCAGGGTTGGGCATTATAAACGCCGGCTCGAGCTTGGGGCATGGGACGTAGAGGTCGAAGGCAGAGCCGGACTGCATCCTACTGCAATGAAGTTGCTTCGCGAAAGGAAGATCGCAGCCTTCTTTCCTGATGGCGACGGCGAGGTAGTTCCTAGCCCGGTGGAATCAATTACCGCTCCGGTCCACGCTCTTCAGATTGCTTCAATGGGACTCGCCTGCGCTGACAGTCTGCAGCTTGAAGAGCTAGCACAGGAGTGTGAACGGCAGAAAAGATGGGAGTTTATGGCGGTCGTCTCAACGCTCCGGCTGCAAGGCGGCACTGGATCCCTCGTCAATCCAGTTGCAATTTTCTAGTGCTCAGTTGCAATTCTAGCTCGGCTGGAGCTTCCTGGACATGAAGATGGACTGGCCACGCCGGAAGAACTAACTTGCCCGCTAACCTATCCGGTCAAATAATTGCCGAGAAAAATCATAGGATGCGCAGCCTCGGACTGAAAACTCCGCAGATCTGTAATTCACACCCAATTATCCTGAAAATTCCAGTTGACGATTTAAGATAGTAACCTACGATTACTAACTCTAGCACTCTGTAAGGGGACGAAGTTAGGTATCCCGAGATTATCCATTCGAAGCTTCGATCGTTTTTGGAAGGAGGTCATGGGAAGTTCTCTTATGCTTTGCCCGGTGCAAAACAATCAAGCCACTCACAGTTGTTTCATGAGTCTTTTGTTTTTCAGATCTTCAGGCAGCGGGATCTCTTCAAGGAAATATGGCGGGCATTTGATAACGATAAACTCGCACTGCACATTCCCTGTGTTCCAGACTGAATGCGGAGTACCCGCCGGGACAAATGCGCAGTCTCCCTTTTTCATCATAGATCTTTCATCCGCGCCGGATTTTGAACTGAAGGTAAACTGGACTTCCCCTTCCAGCATGTGAATTATCTCATCTGAGCTGTGGGCGTGATAGTCGTGTCCGCCAGCAGGGTCAAAGTGAATCCAAGCTACATACACATTATTAGACCCGACGTCCTTGGTTACTAAATTCTTGAATGACCAGCCCGGCCGCTCACCTTCATTGATTGGCTTTTCGAACTTGACGACAGTGGCATCTTTCGATGTCGTGACAAAATCCTTGTACTCTAGTTCACTTGAGTACCTTACCGGCTTTGAATTCCAGATATTTCTGTCCATGAAGGTCTTCAGGAAAAAATCTCAATTTTAAGAATTAGAGTAGATTCGCCTCAAATCTTTAGAAGAGAGAAAGCAGAGCAGGAAACCGCTAATGGAAAAACTGGCATTATTCGGGGGTCCCAAATCTGTGACGTCAAAGAACATGTTGCAGCCTGGTCAACCAAGCTACGGCGCTGATTATCCTATTATGGGTGAGGAGGAGATTGCAGCCGTTACCGAGGTGCTGAAAAGCAAGCGCCTGTGCTCCCTCGTTGGAACCAGGGTGGGTAAGTTCGAGCGAGAATTTGCCGACTATATCGGTACGAAGTACGCATTTGCAACCGACACAGGGACAGCAGGATTGCAATGCGCAGTTGCATCAGCTGGTGTGCAGCCGGGAGACGAAGTTATCGTACCTGCATACACTTTCATCGCCTCCGCAACCTGCATTGCGTACAATCGCGGAATTCCAGTTTTTGTCGACGTTGACCCGCAAACGTACAACCTGGATCCGGAAAGAGTCAAGGAAGCTATTACGCCGAGGACAAAGGCAGTGGTCGCGGTTCATGTCTATGGTCAGCCTGCCGAGATGGATACACTAAGGAAAATCTGCGACGACAATAATCTTATTCTCATAGAGGATGCGGCCCAAGCTCACGGTGCCACGTTCAGAGGCAAGAAGGTCGGGTCGATCGGGCACATTGCCGTGTTCAGCTTTCAGGAGAGCAAGAACATGCAGGCCGGTGAAGGGGGAATGGTGACAACGGACGACGACTCGCTCGCATTGAAAGCCAGTCGGTTGCGATTGTTCGGCGAAGTTATTGTGAAGGACAAGCCGCGTGAATATATTTCGTACGACCTCGGCTACAACTTCCGAATGACCGAGATGGCAGCCGCAGTGGGTTCCGTTCAATTGAAGCGGCTGGAGGGAATGAACGACCAGAGGATAAGAAATGCAAAGGTGCTTGACGAGGGGCTGCGCCGCATTTCTTCATCATTTGTCTCGCAACCTTATGTCAGACCGGATGTAAAGCACGTTTATCACATGTACGCGCCAAAATTCAGAGGCGAGGAAGGACTTACCAGAGATCTGGTAATTGAAGCTCTAAGAGCAGAAGGAGTGCCCGTCTTTGCATGGCAGCAGCTACCGCTGCAAAAGCAGCCGGTCTTCCAGCAGATCTTGCCCCAGCAGTATAAGGAGAGAGCATGTACTCCTCAAGCCGATGAACTCTGCCGAACCGTATTTCACATGTACATCCACCCTCCGAACGGCGAGGCTTTGATGAATGAGTACCTGGATGCTTTCCAGAAAGTGTTTGATAGCTCGGAAGAGCTAGTGGCACAATCAAAGTCGATAAATCCGAGCGCTCCGAAGGATTGGGGCGTTCCGAGGTAGGTATCTGCTATATCGCAAGGGAACACGATCTTTAACGAAACTTGATTGGCCTGGCAAATAGTGGACATACCTTCGGCGATTGTCTATTTTATCCTGGAACAGCCTAATCTGATATTAAGGAGAGACCACGCCTGCCTAAATTCAGCCATGGATTACTCGTGCCCGCGCTATGCAACCTGCAAGGTGACAGGAAGCTTTGAGGAAGTTTACGCGCATATCAAACAGGCACATGCCGGCGACCTCGAGCCCGTAAGGGCTCACGTATACGACCAGTCGTGGGAATCTGCCTGATCGAAGGCCTTCTTGGCCCTCGTCAGAAAAATTTGAGTTGTCAGCCAGAAACTAACGATGTAGAGTAATCTACGGCCTTAGGACGGCCCTGCCCTCAATCTTGCCGGCAGCCAATCTGTCGAGGGCGAGGTTTACTTCGGCCAAGGGAAATGTCTCGGAGACGACCGGTTTGATGATACCACGGTGAACGAGCTGTACCATCTCACCGAGGTCCTGAATTGTCCCGGTAAAGTTTCCGATAACCTCCAGCGTTCTCAAAGGAAAAAATGGCAGCGCGAATTTGCCCTCACCGCCAAATAGTCCTACGACGACCAGCCTTCCTCCACGCCCTAAAGACTCGAAGCCGAGCGATGTGGTCACGGGCATTCCAACGAAATCGATCGCCGCGTCAGCGAGCACCCCGCCGTTCAGTTCCTTGATTCTCGCAACAGCTTCCTTATTCGAAAGTCCGCGGCTGTTAATTCCATAATCTGCGCCGATTGATTTTGCAAGACTCAGTTTTGAATCGTCAACGTCAACCACGACGACTTTTGAACCTACTGTCTTCTTCACAATTTGTATCGCAGTAGTACCAAGACCACCGGCTCCCAAAATAACTACAAATTCATTTGTCGCTGCCCGTGATTTTTTCACTGCGCTTAAAGCCGTGATACCGGAGCATGCGAGAGGAGCACCGTGGGTCGGATCTACGTCTCCGAGTGAAATCAGGTATCTGACATCGGGTACCAGAACGTATTCAGCATAACCACCATCCCGGAATATTCCAAGAGTTCTCGGCCTATTTTCACAAAGATTCTCCAATCCGCTTCTGCATTTTCGGCATGCCCCACAGCCGATCCATGGATAGACAACGACTTGATCTCCTTCTTTGATCACTGACTGCTCTAATTTTGCTTCCGGACCGAGTGTTTCAACAGTGCCGGCCATTTCATGTCCCGGTGTAATCGGGAGCGAAATCCCTCGATCTGCCATCGAAAGCTTCTTGCCCTCGCCGAGGTCGTAATAGCCGGCAATGTAATGTACGTCTGTGTGGCAGACTCCCGAGGCTAGAATACGAACGAGCGCGCTTCTTCCACTCAAGCTCGGGAGCTCGGACTCTTGCGATTCGAGGGGTTTGCCCCACTCGATGATTCTCATCGCTTTCATTTTTCTCGGAACGGTTGTCCTCAGAGGCCTCAATTAATAAACAATCAAAGGACAATAGGGAGATCCATTCAATTCGCCGATCTTACCCCAGGAATTCCTGCCCTGACTGTCGCCATTTGGTTTACAACTTTTTGAAATTGACAGATCGTAATTGAGGTTACCCCAATCACCCAAGTTTTCTATCTCGAAAACTCACTAGTTAATTCGATTGCGAGAAAACTTTTACACTTGTTAGGGAGTACACAACGGCGAATGACAAAAGGCAGACAGGTTGTTGTGAAAGGCCCCATGGATCTTGAGCTTCAAGATACAGAAGTTGATTTTGAAGTTGGTGAAAACGAAGTCCTTGTAAAAAATCGGTACACAGCGATCAGTCCTGGCACCGAATTATCAATCTATACTGGAATAAACCCGGAAGTGTACCAGCCGAATTCGTGGTGTAACTATCCACATATACCCGGCTACGTTGGCTTGGGAGAAGCAGTCGCAGTCGGCTCCTCGGTTCAGGGAATTAATGTCGGCGATGCGGTCTTCCATCACTCACACCATTCCGAATATGATCGGGTGGAGACCAGATGGTTTCCATGTATGAAAATCGATCACAAGGACATGCTGCCGGAGGTATCTCTGATTCGATTCGCCGCAATCGTGATGAGTGGAAGCATTCGGTTGTCCAAGATCGAGCTAGGCGACAAGATTGTCCTCATAGGCCTAGGCTTGATTGGACAAATTGGAGCTCAGCTATTCAGCCTCGCGGGAGCAGACATTCACGCGTTCGATCCCATAGCCAGCAGGAGGAGACTTGCAGAACAAATAGGTGCAGTTCTTGATACTCACGATCCCAGTACGACTAATCCCAAGGATTTCGCACAAAGCCTGACCGAGGGTAGAGGCGTCGATACGCTTCTTGATGCAACGGGACAAAGCGCCTTACTCATGACCAACATCGAAGTAGTGAGACCGCTGGGCCAAGTAATTCTATTGGGAGCTCCATTTGCTGCCTATGAAGCAAACCTGACAAAGTTCCTTAGGCAGATTTTCCTAAAGCGGCTGAAAGTCGTCGGAGCTCTGGAGCTTGATCGAATGACGCTTCCTAACGAATATGTTGCGCACCCGTACCTGTTCGACGTCAGCTATTCACTAGAGTTGATTCATCGCGGGAAATTAAAGACAAAACCTTTGGTGAGCCATGTCATCGCACCGAGCGAATTCAAGGTTGGTTACGAAGGACTCTTGAACAAAAAGGACGTGTTCACAGCGGTCGTAATTGACTGGTTGAAATCGTAGACGACAATCAGAAATGAGGATCTTGGTCCAAATCAGCCATTCAAACAATAAATTTCCTTTACGATGAGCGGATCACGTTGTGATACTTTTTGGAATACGTTCCTCTGGGCAGAAATAGTGGCATAAAGATCTCGCAAATCGGGATGGGTGCAGTCCAGGCGAGCGGTCAGATCTGGGGGCAACCATTTACAGATGAAGAGATCATTGATGCGGTGAGGGAATCACACAATGCCGGTGTGAATCTGATTGATACCGCGGAACTGTACGGCAAGGGTTACAGCGAGAGATTAGTGGGGAAGGCTCTGAAGGAAATTGGACGAGACAATTTTGTAGTCGCAACGAAAGTGAACAGCCAGCATCTGCGTTACGATGAGCTCCAGAAAGCCTGCACGGCCAGTCTAGAAAGGCTTGGAATAGATCAGATTGATCTTTACCAGGTGCACTGGCCGGACCCGTGGGAGCAGATTCCTCTAAAGTACACTTTCAAGGCACTTGAGAGGCTTTACGATGAAGGAAAAATTAGGGCAATTGGTGTCAGCAACTTTGCGGTGAGAGATCTGGAAGAAGCCCGCTCATTACTTTCACACACTGATATCGCGTCAAATCAAGTAAGATACAACCTCGTGCAGTATGATGTCGAAGAAGAAGTCCTTCCATACTGCAAAAAGAACGGAATCGTAGTCATCGCCTACGAACCCATCGCCGCCGGTGCCTTGAGCGGAAAGTACTCGCCTGAATCTCCTCCAACCGACCAAAATCGAATAAACGAATACAAGCAGTTCAGGAGCGAGAATTTGGAACAGATTGCGAGAGTGATCAGGGTGTTATCAGAAGTCGCGAAAAAGAACGACAAAACAATTCCCCAGGTTGCGATAAATTGGCTGATAAATTCGCCCAACGCCTTGGTTGTTCCGATTCCGGGAGCAAGAAACAGCACTCAAGCAAAAGACAACGCAGGAGCCGCTGGCTGGAAGATGTCTGAGGAAGATATGAAAACGCTGACTGATGCTGGGCATCTTGTCAAGTTGAACTACTTCCCATAAAACCTGCGGGTTGGAGATGACAGATTCCACATCACTTTCGAGCCGAGATCAACACTCGTTCGGTTATGACGATGAGCATTTCCTGCTGGACGGAAAATCCTTCCAAATCATCTCGGGAGAGATTCACTACCCGCGCGTCCCTCGCGATTACTGGCAAGATCGGTTAAGAAAGATTCGCTCCCTCGGTTGCAACGCCGTCTGCATTTACTCGTTCTGGGACCTTCACGAACCTGAGCCGGGAGTCTTCAATTTCGACGGGAATCTGGATGTTGCTTCTTTCATTGAAATGTCGGAGGAGGAAGGCCTGTGGGTTCTATTTCGTCCCGGACCGTACATATGCGCCGACTGGGACTTCGGAGGTCTTCCTTCTTGGCTGCTTACATTTGCTGATATGAAAGTACGAACTTTAGACCCACAATTCCTCAAAGCCTCCGAAAGATACTTTCATGAATTAGGGCGTAGGCTATCGCATCTGCAGATAACGCGTAGAGGTCCTATCATCATGGTGCAAGTTGAAAACGAGTATGGAGAGTTTGGGAGAGATAATGGCTATCTTCAGACCATTGAATCTATGATCCGCGATTCGGGTTTTGATACTACTCTTTTCACCTGCAACGAGTATTACCCGGGTATTGGTGCTGCCGGCACTCTGCCCGATGCGGTTTCTGCGGTGAACTTTGGCGAAGTGACAGATCCGGAGGAAGCCTTTGCACTGTTCGAAAAAGAACATGGCAAGCGGGGTCCTCTAATGACGTCTGAATACTGGGCAGGCTGGTTTGATCACTGGGGAGAGCCGCGCAAGACATCAAATGCGAAGGTCTGTGCAGAGAGACTTGACTGGATGCTGTCTCACGGAATTTCGGTAAACATGTATGTGGCTCACGGTGGGACAACTTTTGGATTCATGGCGGGTGCAAATTTCGAAACTAAATACAGACCCATCGCGTCCACCTATGATTTCAATGCGCCACTGGACGAGGCAGGAAGACCAAAGGAAAAGTTCTCTTTGATCCGAAACGTAATTTCAAAGTACCGCAGTTTGAAGCTGCCGCCTCTTCCCGAACAGTTGCCTATGATTGAGATTCCAACATTTGCCCTAGACGAATCAGCGAGCTTGGATAGTTTGTTGAGAAATCCAGTATTATCCGACAAGCCTCTGTGTATGGAAGCTCTCGGCCAATCCTACGGGTTTGTCCTCTACCGCACAACGCTGTCCCAAAAGTCTGCATCTTCGGGACGGTTGGAAATCAAAGATCTCCACGATTATGCCATCCTCATGCAGAAAGGAAAGATCCTGGGAACCATCGATCGCCGGTTGAATCAAACGAGTCTGGAGATCACTCTGGATAATTACTCATCACTAGACATTCTGGTCGAAAACATGGGCCGCATCTGTTACGGTTCGCGAATCTCCGACGATAAGAAAGGGATAACCGAACGAGTCACGCTACAGGGAGAGGAACTAACAGGCTGGGAGATGTTTCGCCTCCCGATGACAGATCTGTCGCCGCTGGTTTTTGGACATAAACAAGTCAATGTTCCCACTTTCTTCCGAGGGCAATTCGAACTTGATTCACTGGGCGATACATTTCTGGATATGCGAGGCTGGGGCAAAGGTTGCGCGTGGGTCAATGGAAACAACCTTGGGCGTTATTGGCACATCGGTCCGCAGCAGAGTTTGTTTGTTCCTGCTCCATGGCTGAAAAAGGGAGAAAACGAGGTAATCATCCTCGATCTGGAGGACAGACCTGCAGAACGATCTCTCAAGAGTTGGAAAGATCAAATCTGGGCTAACGAAAATTAGGTGAATGATTGTTCTAATCACACATTAGGTACGACGCAACTGAATCTTCACGCTGTCTAGATACAGAAATTTATAGCTGTGACTGGATGGTTAAGGACGACAAAATCTTGGCGAAGCTCGCAATCAACGGAGGACCTGCCGAAGCCGGCAAACTAGCTTCGATGAGCAAGGAAGTTCAGTTGCCCAAAGGCACGGAGCGCGACAGGCAAGCGTTAACGGAGGTCCTGAATAGCGGTTATTGGTGCAGAGTAGAAGCGTCTGTCGCCAAGCGATCAAAACTGGATCAGTTCGAAGCTGCCTTTGCAAAATATCAGGACGCGAAGTTCGGCGTCTCGGCATGCAATGGAACAATATCTCTACAATTGGCGCTAAAATCACTTGGAATTGGTTTCTCCGACGAGGTAATTGTCGATGCCAACGCTTTCATCGCGTCCGCCTCCTCCGTGACTGAAGTTGGTGCAATACCTGTGTTAACGGATATTGATCCAGAAACCGGGACAATCGACCCTGCCGGAATTGAACCGGTTATCACCAATCGTACGAAAGCAGTCATTGTCGTTCACAACAATGGTTACCCGGCAGACATGGACAGAATCATCTCAATCGCCCGAAAAAACAACATCTTCGTCGTTGAAGACGCGGCGACTTGCATCGGTTCGGAGTGGAATGGAAGGAAACTTGGAGCAATCGGAGACATGGGCACATTCTCATTCCAGCAAAGAAAAATTCTGACCTCCGGCGAAGGTGGCATGGTTCTTACCAATGACGAAAAACTTGCAGAAAGAGCGAAACTGCTTCACAACATCGGACGAGTCATCGGAAGACCGGGCTACATCTACGAGGTCCTGAGCTCCAATTATCGCATGACCGAATTCCAGGCCGCCCTGCTGCTTTCCCGATTGACTGACGTCCCCGAGGCAGTGAAGACAAAGCACACCAATGGCGAGTACCTCCGTGAAAAAATAGAGAAGATTGGAGGCATATCAGTAGCCCAGAAGCGCGACCCAAGGATCTTTCACAATTACTACGTTCTGGCAATGCAGTATCACGCGGAAGAATTCGACGGAGTTTCGAGGGAAAGATTTGTCGAAGCCCTGAACGCCGAAGGCGTACCTGCGGAGCGCGGTTATGGCCGGGCATTGTATGAGCAACCGGCGTTCTCTCCAGCCAACTTGCAGGCGGCTTATCCAAACGTAAAATTCCCGGATTACACGAAGACGCGATTTCCAAAAGCTGAAAAGTTTGCCGCACAAGAATTCCAGATTTCCCATCCGTGGTTTTCGACGGATCGGGAAACACTCGATCTCATTGTCGCTGGGATTGAGAAGGTAAAGGCAAATCTGGGCGAGTTAAAGATGGCGCCTCTCTTGAAAAGCTAGACCCGACACTTTTCAACGACCTGCTCGTCAATCTCGATTCCCAGGCCAGGCTGGGATGGTACTTCCACGTGACCATCTTTAACTTCTATCGGCGTCTTCAGCAGAGGCTCATGCCCTAGATCCAAAGCTGGAAGATCCATTGCGTATTCGACATACGGTGCATTAGGCGAGGCACCTGCAACTTGTAAAGCCGAGGCGAGGCTTATTCCGGTGTCGAATGAGTGCGGTACCATTATCCGGTTCATGGACTCCGACACGATGGCAACTTTTCTCAATTGCAAGATCCCACCTGAAGTTGCCACGTCTGGCTGGACAAGATCAAAGCAACCGCGCGAAAGCAAGTCCTTGAAACGGAAAAATCCCTGTTCGTCTTCTGCACCTGCGATCAGGATATCAACTTCCGAGCACAGCCTGATTTGATCCTCGTGTGCTTCGTGGTAGAGCGGTTCCTCAAGCCATGTCACGTCAAGCTTCTCAAGCTCTCTCGCAGTCTTCAGTGCTCGCTCGTAAGACCATACGGGACCAGAAGTCGGAGAGGCCTGATTTGCATCGACCATGATCCGCATCTCGGGAGGAACCGAGTCACGTATTGCCCTGATAACTGCAAGGTCATCTTCCATCTTTTCATGGTGTGAACGAATCTTGATCCCATGAAACCCCATGTTCCAGTACATCAATGCGTCCCGCGCCTGCTCCTCCGGTCTCTTCATCTCGGCCGTACTCGCATAAGCACTGACTTTTTTTTGCACGGTACCTCCAAGAAGTTTGTAGATCGGCTGTCCCAGACTTTTCCCGAAAGCATCCCACATGCCAACCTCGACCCCATACATTCTAACAGGGAGATTTGAGAGGATTTTGACGACTTTTTCGAATTCACTCAACTCCAGTCCAGTGATTTTTTTTCTGAAATAGTTGGACTCACCAACCACCTTGATTTCTGCGCCAGACGAATTTTGCCAGCCGTAGCCGGTAACACCATCATCGGTATTTACTTTGATCAGTGTCCCCTCTCGGGCCGTTACCGTGGTATCAGGCATCCAGGCTGGATGAAACGGAGCAGCAAAGGGGACGCTGACCGGAATGAATTCAACTGATGAAATCTTCATTTTGGGATTATTCTTTGAAATTCACGTAGTCAGGGTGAATGGTTGAGTCACTCGTCAGATCAGAACTCATAACCCAGAGAAAGTTCAAGCGTGTGGTTGGATCTCCAACATTTGGATGATAACCTTCCCTGAATCCTACGGCATCGCCCGCCCTAACTAGGTACACATCCTCAGCTTTGTCAGTCCATACCATCTGCAACCCGATTCCTTTCTTCATCGCGGGAGCGAAAATATAGACCTCGGGAACCAAGTCATGCCTGTGAGGGGGGAAACTAGTCCAGTTGCCTTCCTCGGCATCGGTATAACCAGCTCGCAACATTTCAGACTTTTCATTCTTGTCGAACCTAATGATTGTAGTGTTTAAGCGCTGACTCGCGTGCGACGCACTTCCATCGTGACGACCTTTGCAATCAGAAAATTTTCGTAAGTAAGCTGGAAATCCCTTTTTCGCTGGTGCTGTAGACCAGATAATTTCGCACTTCTCTCCTACTTTCCTGATCGAGAACCTGTCTCCGGGAGGAAGATAGCAAGCGTCTTTTGTTTCAATGAGAAATTTTTCATTAATCCCATTTTCTTGGATCTCCACACTGCCAAGTAGGGGAACAATCAGAGATTCTCTTCCCTCCGCGACGAGGTCACTAAGGAATTCGGTCTGATACATTCGGAATCGACGAACGTCAAGCTTCGGACTGGTGAAAAGATCCTCAAACTGATCGGATACGCCATGATCACGGTACATAGTGGACATTGGGGTATCCGAAGATTATTTACGTTTTCAAAATGATTTCGGGAACATTAATTTTTCAAAAGTTTAAGACGCAATAAATTCTTGGAAAAATCTCAATCAGTTCGGACCCTCAATGAAACAAGCATTATCAGCCCGATTCTATGCACCAAAGCAGGATCTAAAGATCGAAGATGTTGGCGTTCCGCAAATAGGCGATAACGATGTCGAGGTTCAAATAAAGGCAGCCGGCGTATGCCACTCCGATCTTCACACAATTAATGGAAAGCAAACCCCGCGCTTGCTTCCAGTAACTTTGGGACATGAAGCATCAGGAATTGTCACCGCCATAGGCAAGCTAGTCAAGAATGTTCGCGAGGGCGACCGCGTAGGAATCGATTACGTGTGGAGTTGTGGTCAGTGTAAGTACTGTCTACATGACAAAGATAATCTATGTGACAACTTGCTCATCATGTCGTCAAGTGCAGAGGGCTCTTGGAAGGAAATTGTTGTAGCCAACTCTCGGCATGTCCACAAATTACCGGATAATATCGGCTTTCCGGAGGGTGCAATGCTAAACTGCGCTGTGATGACATCATATCACGCCGTGCAATACGCTGAAATTAGGCCTGGGCTATCTGTATTAGTTTACGGTCTGGGAGGCGTCGGGATGAGTCTTTTGAAATGGGCAAAAATTGCTGGGGTGAGCGAAATAATTGCCGTGGATCAGGAGGAAGAAAAATTGAGAATCGCAAGACGGGAAGGGGCAACGTCAACCATCAACCCCCTTGATGGTAATCCTGTTGGAGAGATCGAGAAGCTTACTCAAGGCGGTGTCGACATAGGATTTGAGATAATTGGAAAGATAGAGACTTATCGAAATACACTCGCTTCTGTTAAGAGAGGCGGGAAGGCAGTATTGGTGGGAATGTGCTGGGAACCTTTTCCGATTCATGTACTAAATGACCTTCAGTTTCGCGAGGCAAAACTCATGAGTCCAGCGGATCACATAAAGTCGGAAATTCCAGAAGTACTCCGTCTCATAGAAACAGGTCGATATCGGTTTGGGGATGCTGTAACACACAGATTTCCACTTAGATCCGCTAACGAGGCTGTACAAGTACTACAGAAAAGAATCGGCAATCCCGGTCGGATTGTTCTTGAACCTTGAGAACAATGATTTTGCTCTGTCTGAAGTTTTGAAAGAACAGCCTAATCTTGGAATTGAGCATTTTGAACGGGAAGATTCCTTAAAGCTTTAAATAACAGCTGACAAATTCAAAATTTTCTGATGGAAATCAAGTCTGAAAGGAAAGCTATCGGCAGATCTGTGATTATCGTTGTCGTGATAGTGATAATCCTTGTCGTGGCAGGCGGAGCCTATGCCCTAAGTGTCAAGTCATCAACTCAGACTTCAACGACTTCTACTTCATCTAGCACGACATCATCGTCGGTTTCCACGTCTTCGGTTAGTTCTGCTTCTTCCAGCACTTTATCCTCATCAGGTGTTGTTAGTACGTCGAGCTCATCATCCAGCATGGGCACAATCACCACCCTGAATATCGCAGACCAATACTGGCCCTATGGTGTCGATCTCAACCCGCAGGATATGTATGGAGATATTCCGTACCCATTCTGGCCTGAATATTCTACATATCAGGTGCTAATAAATGTCAATGCTAGTGCGGAGTACAAATATGGCACGTACCAATATGTTCCTGGCCTTGCCATGAATTGGACGGTTAGCGCTGACGGGACAACTTACACATTCAATCTCCATCACGGAGTTACCTATTCCAATGGTGATCCATTCAATGCATACGAAGTGTGGATGAATGATTACGGTTACTTCTATAGTTCAGGAAATTCATCCACGTGGGCCTTCGGAAATCCAATATTCAATATGAGCGGTGTAGTTATTGGAAACGCAACCTTCGCGGCCATTCAATCCTCTGGAGGCCTTTCTGCTCCAACAGGTCAAGTTCTCGCCATGATGCAAAATACATCCTGGCCAATCTACGTCACCAATGCATATCAAATCGTGTATCACATGGATACTTCTTACCCCTACATGCTGGGCCTCTTCATAGGCTCGCCTGGGTTGATTTTGGATAACCAGTACATCCTGAACCATGGAGGCTACGGAGTGTCGGGAGCAGTACCCGGGAATTCTTACTTTGATTTGAACCCTCCGCCGGGTACAGGCCCATACCAATTTGCTAATGCATCTGAAGGAGCATATGTAGAATATGTGAAGAATCCGACGTATTGGGGCAACAACCTAACCTCCGCTGAAATTGCCGCGAACGCAGCATTGCAACCGGGCCATGTTGAGGCGATACGCATCCAAACGCTTCCCGATGATCTTTCAAGATATACTTCACTTTCCACCGGCGCCGTTGATGCGACTCAGGTGGAGTCAAATTTGAACTTAATTAAGGCGAATCCTGGCCAATACGGAATGATGGTGCTTCCCCCTTGGTCTGCCAACGTCATGGCTATTGCTATGAATACTCAAAAGTATCCGACAAATATCACTGACTTCAGATTGGCAATAGCTCATGCGATAAATTATTCGGCAATCGCCGCCACGGGTTTCAAAGGTTACATAAGCCCATTTATTGGCCCCGAGACACCCGGTTGGAAGCAATTTTACAATCTCAATAACCAAACAGGTCCTTATCCGTATTCGTATAACGTAACTTTAGCTATGCAATACCTGCAACAGTCAGGTGTTAATGTTGCTAATTTACCTGCATTAGAGATAACCGAACCATCGGGGCCGGTTTACATTAACAACGAGAATCAAGTGATCCAAGCCGACCTCGCGGCCGTCGGCATACCGGCAAATATTGTTGTCCAGACGCCAAGTGTGTACCAACTTCCGTATTCGCAATCTAACCTCACCAAAAGGGGGCAGCTAGCGGGTCAATTATCTCTCATCGGCGGAGGAGGTTATGGTCCTTCGGGAGTCCTCGTGCCAAGCGATCCATGGGTCACCTTCACAACTTCCCATGGAGGCGGTAACTGGGCTGCCTATAACAACAGCGCAGTAGATCAAGAGGTCTATTCTTTCTATCGAAGCAACAACATAAGCTACATCCAATCGCAACTCAAGCTTGCCCAACAACAAATCTACAATGATGCCCCGTATGCATGGGTTGGAGTATTCACACTGGCAGCAGGGGGTGACGCTACCTTTGTCTGGAACAACCATGTGATCGCGGGCTTTTGGTACGACCCATCGTGGAGCGGAGTGACTGACACACCGATCCTCAACACAATTACCTTCACGAACGGTCAGTAAGTAGCATCAGTCATTCTCTTTGGAGGATGACTGACATACTCAGAAAATGCGAGAGAACGGAATAGTCTCCTATGTACTAGACAGGTTGAGTTTTCGAACCTTAAACTGACGTGAGAAATTCCTCGAAGCCATACTCTATCTCATAGAGTTTCTATTTTCAGACGTAATCGTTTCTTTTCACGGCGTTTTGTGCTTGTCCTGTCTGCAGATAAGATCTTAGATTCCTGACTGCAGCTTCAGCGGCCATATCTTTCACTTCTTGACTTGCTCCCGCTCCCGCGGTATGCAAAGTTCCCATGAAATTAGGAAGACTCCATAATTTTGAATCAAAGTTTTCCTTGTATCCCGCACGCCAGAAAACATCTGTTGCAAATCTCGTTTCCGGATTTTCGCTTAACAATTTGTAAATGTCATCTTCATTAATCGCTTCAGCTCTGCCGACATTCGCAATAATCAACCGTTTTTTCACTTTGCTCAGAGTTTTCACGTTCAGAATATTCTTCGTAAATTTGTTCAACGGTAGCGCGCACACAAGCAAGTCCGCTGACTCGACTGCATAATCTAGATCTTCTGTTCGTAGCTTCTCATCGAACTGTCCGGGATCCTTGAAAGATCGAGAAACTCCTATGATTTTGCAACCGAATCCATATCTTGCCATTTGTGCAACCTTGCTTCCAATGCCGCCTCCACCGAGTATAACGAGAGTCTTGCCTCCTATTCCGTAGCTTTCTAGATGGTCGCGCCTGTTCACATTCTTTGAAAGCGACAGGAGAAAAGCCATCGCATGCTCGGAAACGCTCTGAGAATAACCACCGGCATTCGAAAAAATCTTCACATTTTCGGAAATCAGGTTATACGGTAAATCATCAACACCAGCAGATAGAGTTTGAATAGTAGTGAGGTTCTGCATGCCCTTCCGTACAAGCTCCTCGACGAGATTTGGCCAGACGAGTGCGACATCGACACCCTGAAGATCAGCATGGTTAAGATCACCATTGTTCAGTCCCCACTCGCTCAATAGTTCCGCACATTTATCATTCAGTTTGTAGGTAGATAGAATCAAATTGTTCTCTGTCTTCAATTAGTCCCGTAGAATAACTTTTTTTCCCGAAAAATTAGTAGGTACCTACTAAATCGCAAGATTACTGATTGTCGATATTTTGCAAAGCTGCATCATTAGGAATTATCTTTCGCCATAGGTTCCCTTAAGATAGGGCAGCGTATCTTTTCCGAATTTCTCCAAAAACCCATCCTCGGTCAGGGCTACTACTGTGAAATTGAATTTCGTTAAAGCCCAGCTTGAGATATTCTTCTGCAATTTTCAAGCAGTCTTCCAAGTTCGTAGCGATCAGCCAATCGCTTTCAAACAGCTTATCATCGACTTTTTTCCCCAACACATCTAACTCTCTGGGATCAAAAACATTCTTGCTTACGATATTCGGGATCGCAGTGACCTTCCACTTTTTCGCACTGTCCAGAGCGCTCTGATAATTCGCATCGTAAGAAAAGAATATCTCGACCATCTTAGACATAGAATCAAAATTTCGTCCTGCCTCTTTTGCTCCGTCCCTTACTGCATCCAGCAAAGAATTGATTCTGATCGTTCTTCCTTCGTGCAATCTTGATCCCACTGTCATGAAAGCATCCCCCTCCCTTCCTGCATAACGTGCCATCGTCGTTCCAGCTGCAGCCACGTAAATTGGCACCTTACCTTTCGACTTTACGTAAAGGTTAGCTTTGTTTAGAGTGAAATTTTTGCTTTTGTAGCCTACAAAGCTTTCATTCCAGAGTGATCTTATGATTCCCAGAGATTCCTTCGTAATCTCGACTCTTTCAGCGAATCCTGGCCATTCAAATCCTAGAGGAACCTCATTCATTGCCTCACCTGTTCCCAATCCCAGATAAATTCTGCCTGGATAGAACTCGCCGAGAGTCGCGAAGGCTTGTGCAATTATTGCAGGATGATAGCGGAACAGAGGCGCAGTGATCCCACTTCCAATTCTTATCTTGCGGGTCATCGCACCAATCGCTGCCATCAAGATCCACGAATGACATGCATTTCCGCCTTGGTGAAACCATGGATGGAAATGATCAGAAACACACAAGAAATCAAAGCCAAGCGCTTCAGCTCTGGTCGCTCGATTCAACAGAGTAGTACCCGGATATTCTTCAGTGGGAATTCTGTAACCAAACTCGGCGCACATATTTTCATTCACTCGATGAACACCATATAATTTCACCTGATTAACTGATGAAATTTCTACGAAAGTCCTTCCTCTCCAAAAAGTAGCAAGGAATAATAGACGCAAACATTTCCAGTAGGGCTGAATGGAGACTCCAATTTTCCGGAGTAAATATAGAAACGTGCCGGGAGGTCTGGACCACGCCGTCCAACAGGCTGAACAACGCGGTTTACATGATTGGTTCATCGTTGATGCCGATTGTCATCAGGCTGAAGCAATATCGCTTTTCTCCAAATACCTTCCTGAAAAGTGGAAGCAAGAATACAGTGATCAAGATCTAAAACGAATGGGGGCCTACGAACAAGCTCACAAGAAACTCGGAGCTAATCCCAGTGACCCGCTCGATGAAGACAAATTGCGCCTCATGATGCTCTATGAAGAGCTCAAAGATGTCGCACCTTTCGATCGGGAGATGAAGGGTCGGATAATTCGAAGTGAAGGAACGTATACGTCGGAAAATTATCACGAATTGAAAGAAGAGGAAGTTGTAGATTTGTACACGGTCAGGATGGGCGACATTGGAATAAAGAGATCGATCGTATTCCCCGAAACAGTGCTCGAGTTTTGTAACCTTGCTGACGTGAATTTCGACGCAGCGCTAGCAAATGCATACATCGATTATATGCTAGATCGATTTCTCGGAAAATATCCTCAATTCCTGTCTTGCGTCTACGCACCAGCGAGAGCTCCTGATAAAGCAGCCGAGTTGATTGATCGCGTCGGATCGGAGAAAGGCATAGTTGGAGTTTTGATACCACCAACAACACCTGGGCCCTTGGCTGGGGATATGTCTTGGAATCCAATTTATGAAGCCGCCGATCGAAAGGGACTTCCCATCTGTTTTCATGCGAACGTTAACACACGTCATCCGTTCGACCGCTTCAAGAAAAGCAGCTATTTGCCGGTGCACACTCTCTCGTTTCCTTGGTATCTCATCCTCCAGCTGGTCAGCATCATTTCTGAAGGTGTGGTGGAACGATTTCCGAACTTAAAGTTCGTCTTCATCGAAGGCGGAATAACTTGGATTCCTTGGATGATGTACCGGATGGACAGCGAGTATCTCATGCGGAAGAGCGAAGCACCACTTCTGAATAAGCTGCCAAGCGAATACATCAAACAATTCTATTTCACGAGTCAACCTTTGGAACGGCCGCGTGACATACACGATTTGAAATGGGTCTTTGATAGATTCAATGCTGGAACGCAATTAATGTACGCCAGCGACTATCCGCACTGGGACTTTGACGTTCCAAAAGTAATCTACGATCTTCCTTTCCTCTCTATTGAGGATAAACGAAGAATACTTGGCGAGAATGCCCGTCAGCTCTTCAAGATCAATTAGAAGGAAAGAGAAAATGGAAAATCACAAGATATGCAAAGTTGGTGATTTCACCGGGGATCTAAAACCAATCATTAACGAGGTTGACGGCGCATCAGTGGCAGTCTATCGATTTCAAGACAGATACTACGCATTCGTAAACCAATGTCCTCATCAAGGAGGTCCTACTTGTGAGGGAATCGTTCTTCCAAAAATCCAGTATGAAATCTTCGAGGGAGGATCTTTCAGAGAGAGTATTTCTTCAGTCCAGTACAATATTGTCTGTCCGTGGCATGGCGTCGAGTTTGACCTTAAGACGGGACAATGTTTGGCGGACAAGAGGCTCCGGCTGAAGCAGTACGACGTTGTACTTGATGGAGAAGACGTCACAATACTGAAATGACATGCAACTCATTTCTGAATCAAACGAGCTCTACAATAAATTCGTGAATCAAGTAGTGGAACATGAAAGTAGAATTTCGTCCTTTGTAGAAAATCATAGCAACATTTCCATCACATACTCATCATGGTATTCTTCTCCAATCTTCAGCTCCCTTTTCATTTCGCCGGTAATGGTAAAGCCAAAACTCCTGTAAAGGGCCACTGCTGCTTCCTGCCTTGTATTCACCATCAACTGTATCTTCGCAATTCCCTTGTTCCCGCGGATTTCCTTCAACGCGCGCTCGAGCAATTTCCTGCCGATGCCCCTTCCGCGGTAATCTTGGCTGACGTAAAACCCGTAGATGTGAGCGATGTGTCTTGACTTTGCTCTGTCACTGAAAACATAGGTTATCATCCCAACCAGTCTATCTTCCTCGGTCAATGCGACCAGCATGTTGCCTGTTCGTCTCCGCCACTCCGTCTCCGAAAAATTTTCTTCCTCCTCGTAGGCGCTGCCGAATGCAGAAGGGTCAGTCTTGAGCGATAGCAACCGAAGCTCTCTGGCTTCCTTCCATCTCTCAGAAGAGAGGGTTTTTACTTCAATCATCGCTGGAAACGTAACATTGCCCCTACCATAGAAAAGAAGTTCTGGGTATAACTATAGAAATCGTCTCCTCGATTGTTCATCGATAAAATGTCTGGCTCAACGAGCGACGAGGGTCCCTTCTACGAGGATTTCACGGTCGGTCAGGTGTTGAATCACTCAGATGGACGCACGATTACCGATACCGACAACATTTGGTTTACGCTTCTGACCTGCAACTCAAATCAAATTCACTATAACCAGGAGTATGTCAAAGCAAACTTTTCAGATCCTCCGTTTAACGGGCGGCTCGTCGTGAATTCACTTTTTGTCCTGTCCACAGTTTTTGGCTTGAGCGTTCACGACACGAGCAGAAACGGGATCATGCTCGGGATGTCGTCTTGGAAGGTCACGCACCCTACTTTTGCCGGTGATACCGTACGCGCTAAAACGGAGATCCTTGCAAAGCGAGAATCAAAGTCACATCCATCAATGGGAATCATCACCGTGAGAACGCAGGGTTTCAAGCAAAATGACATGTCAATCATGGAATTTGAACGCACGTTCATGGTAAGAAAGCGTAACAAGGAGTGGAAGTGAGCTGTGGAAGCTGAGAATCATAGAAGCGGCTCAAAGGAACTCGCCGTGAACACCGGCGCTCAATGGTTCATGAAGCTCCTTCAGCACAAGGGTGTGGATTTCGTATTTGGAACAACGGGCGCTGGAATGCCCGACATTCAAGACGCGATGGTTGTTGAAAAACCACCAAAATGGATCCAGGGCCTGCATGAGTTCACGACCGTCTGCGCTGCCGCAGGTTACTCGCTGGCTTCCGGCCGCGAAGGCGTCGCCCTAATTGACAGGATAGTTGGGACGCAAAACGCGATCGGAGCGATGTTCTGTGCGTACATGAACTCCGCCCCGACAGTTATCTTTGCTTCGGCAAACGTCCCCGGTGTTCCAATTCAAACCGGCGCGCCCGAGCTCCATTACAGCTTCTACCAGGGCGTGATGGTACTCCCGTGGGTAAAGTGGTCGGCGCAGGTAAACTCGCTCGAGTCGATGCCGGACGACGTTGAAAAGGCATTTTTCATGGCCCTCTCGGAACATCAGGCTCCGGTCTATCTTACGCTTCGACAGGATTTGATGGCGCAGTCAGTCCGAAAGGGTTGGACTGCAAGTACAAGAGGCAATCCGTTAACCTCCCCAAGAGTCCCCGATGATTCCACGATTCAGAAAATAGTTGACAACATTCTATCGCGCGATAGACCGATCCTGATTACGGCGCAGGCGGGAAGACACCCCCAAGCGGTAAGCTCGCTCGTAGAATTTGCTAACACCTTCGGAATCGGAGTGATGGAGCGGAGATTTTTCATGAACTATCCCGTATCTGACGAGCTTCATCTGGGATTTCTCAGTCGTTACCAGGATCCGGAGATTCCCGACAGAACGGATCTGATAATCGCTCTCGAATTGGGACTGCTGCCGCATCAGAATCTGAAACACATCGATCTCATCGACCTCGCGAGCGATCCGTTTCATCGCCAGGATGTCTACGCCGGCGGAGATTACGGGGCCTCGCTCGTACCGGCAGAGATTAGGGCAGTCTGCGATTCCGGCCCGACTCTGCAAAAGATACTGAAATGCGCGCGTGACTCACTCGGGCCGGAAAAACAGAGGATCGCGGAGCGGCTTGCAAGATTCAGAGATGAACATGAAAACAAATTTGTAGAATGGCAGGCAAAGTCTGCTAAAGCTTACAAATCAAACAAACTGGATGACTGGTCAGTTGGATACGTTCTCAACAAGCATTTGAGGGACAATTCAATCTGGGTGAACGGTGCCGCTTCTTCGTGGGAAACACTCCTCAAAACGTTCCATGTAGATAGACCGGGATCTTACTTTGGAAATGGGAGCGGCCATCTCGGTCTCGCACTCGGTATGGCGTACGGCGTTGCGCTCGCTGACAAAAAATACACCAACGTCCGCGACATGGGTTCGTACAAGATCGGGAGCATTTCTGGCGGATCGGACAGAATTGTCCTCTGCACCACTGGCGACGGCGACGCGATCTTCGGAAATATCGACTCTGCTTTGTGGACTTGTGCCCACTACGGAATCGGAGTCCTCTACGTCATCTTGAACAATGCCTGCTGGGCGGCGGAGTGGCTGCCAATTGCAAACTCAACAAAGCACTGGGCGAGAGACTCCGGTGACTTTGAATTCCTAGATCTGGAAAATCCCAAGATCGACTTTAGTTCGATAGCGAGAGGATTTGGTGTCTTTGCAAAGAGAATCGAAACCGTGGAAGAGTTTGACTCCGAGCTTCCAAAAGCAGTCCAGATCGTGAAAAAGGGAAAACCTGCCCTGCTCGACCTCCAGCTGGAAAAGTACACTGGAATAGCCCCATCTGTCGTTCCCTAAGCTCAGTACGACTTTGGCAAAGAGAGAACGTGTTCTGCCACATAACTCAATACCATGTAATTTGGAATCGGCGCGACGATGAACAGCCGCGACTCTCGAAACTTTCTTTCGACGTCGGCATCTTTTGTCATGCCGTACCCCCCAAGCGTCGTCATTGCGATGCTCGCTGCTTCAACGGAAGCTTCGGATGATAGGAGTTTCGCGAGGTTTGCCTCGTTTCCACAAGGTCTGCCCTGATCAAAGAGGCCCGCCGCCTTGAATCGCATGAGATCTGCCGCCTGAATTTTGGCGTAAGCCGCAGCCAGCGGAAACTGCACGCCCTGATTTTGGCCGATGGGGCGGTCGAAAATTATTCTGGATTTTGCGTACTCAACTGCCCTATTCAGGCAGAAAACCGCGTCGCCGATGCACTCAGATGCGATCAGAATTCTTTCTGCATTGATGCTGTCGAGAATATATGTGAAGCCGCCGCCTTCCTTTCCGATCAAGCTTTCTTCGGGAACCCGCAGGTCTCGGATGAATAATTCGTTTGTCTCGTGGTTGATCATCGTGTCGATCGGGTTGTACCTGATTGCTGATCTCGCACTTCTCAAATCGATCAGGAAAACACTCATTCCATCGGTTTTCTTTTTCACTTCATCATAAGGCGTCGTCCTTACGAGGAGTAGCATGAGATCGGAATGCTGGAGCCGGGAGGTGAATATCTTGTGTCCACTGATCAGATAACCGTCTTGATTTCGCTGCGCGCTTGTCCGGATTCGGGTCGTATCTATTCCAGCTTCAGGCTCGGTGATTGCAAAAGACTGCAGTCGAAGCTCCCCTGATGCGATCTTTGGCAGGTATTTCTTTTTCTGCTCATTACTCCCGTGTTTAAGCAGCGTAGCCATCGTGTACATCTGCGCATGACATGCTGCGCTGTTTCCGCCCGAACGATTGATCTCCTCCAAGACTAGACTCGCTTCAAGTACCCCAAGGCCCGCCCCGCCGTACTCCTTTGGAATCAGACAGGACAAGAATCCTTCTTTCGTTAGGGCATTAACGAACTCTTCGGGAAACTCTTTCTTCTTGTCAATATCCCGCCAATAAGCGCTTGGAAATCTTGTCTCGCAAAATTCTCTGACACTCTTTCTGATAAGTTCCTGCTCCTCACCTAGATCAAAATTCAATTTCGGAACTTTCGTCGTTGCGACAAATCATAAATTGATTTGGATTTTGATGGAAAAAGAGTCTGCTCTGATTTGGCTTTACCGCTTAAAGGTCTGATCGTTGTCGAATCGTCGATCCTGGTAGCCGGTCCTGCGATGGGGTCACTACTTTTGGATCTCGGCGCGAACGTCATAAAGATCGAGCAGCCAGGTTCCGGCGACCCATCAAGGACCGTGAGTCCCTGGGGCTTCCTGAACTACAATTTGGGTAAGAAAAGTCTCTCATTGAACTTGAAATCCGAAGAAGGTCGCGAGATTCTTTACAGGCTTATCAAGGAAGCAGATATCTTTCTCGAGAACCTCGGTCCTCACGTTTCTGCCAGGCTGGGCCTTTCTTACAAGGTACTCTCCAAGATTAATCCCGCGTTGATTTACTGCTCGATAAAGGGATTCTCTCGCAAGAGCGCGGACTATGAGCGGCCCGCATTTGACGCAGTCGCGCAGGCTATGAGTGGTATCATGTCATTGACGGGCGAGCCCGACGGCGAACCGGTCAGAGTGGGAAATCCTTCGACCGATCTCGGCGCCTCCGCCTACGGAGCGATACAAGTACTCGGAGCGATCCTGGAACGCCAACGATCAAAGAAAGGAAAATTTATCGAAGTTTCACTGCTCGACATGTCGGTCTACTGGAACGGGTACTGGTTGACATACTTTGGCATGACCGGTAGAAATCCAGAGCGGCTGGGCTCAGGTCATCTGGGATATTCGCCCCACAAGGTGTTCAAGACCAAGGACGACAAGTGGGTATTCATCGCTACGCTCAGCGACTCGCAGTGGATGAAACTAATCTCGCTGCTGGGAATCAAACTCGACTCTGCGTTTAACAAAATGCAATATCGACTCGTTCATAGAAGTGAAGTTGAAGGAGCGATCCAGGATGCGGTCTCACAACTGGATTCTGACAAACTGCTTGAGAAACTTAAAACCGAAGTTCCAAGTGCCAAAGTCAGATCGATAGAAGAGGTATACGACGACAAGGAGCTTTCAGAGTTTGGAGTATTGAAAAAAACCTTTGATCCATCAAAGAAAAATGTCCGGGTCGCAAGGTCTCCAATACGCGCCGGAAGAACACAGGGAAATGCTCATACAGTGGGTGAGGATACCGAAAAAATTCTGAAATCTCTGGGATATAAGGCAAAAGAGATCAAGAGTTTCAAACAACAAGAGATAATCTGAGAGCGAGGGCATATTAGCTGGGGAGTTTCATCCTCCTCAACTTTGAAACTTACTATTCTTGGCGCGACGGGGCACACGGGTCAGGAGATAACCAAACAGGCGCTAGCTGCCGGCCACGAAGTAACGGTTCTCGCGAGAGATCCAACGAAACTTGGTGACCTCCGTTCGAAGGTGCGCGTCGTTCAGGGCAGTTCGATGGAGCTCGAACCAATGGAAGATGCAATAACCGGAGCCGATGCCGTCCTGAGTGCTCTGGGCCACGTCAGAGCTTCTCCTCCCAACCTGCTCGCAAAATCAGCATCAAATCTCGTGGATGGCATGAAAAGACACGGTGTCAAAAGATTGGTCGTGCTTTCAAATGTCGCCGTTCGTGACCCTAGCGATCAGCCGAGCCTTTACAACCGCTTTCTCCTGATGCTCCTGACTGCTTTCCGAGGCGCCATGGTTCGCGACACCGTGGAGGAGGTAAGAATAATCTCGGAGAGCGATCTTGATTGGACAATTGTCCGTGCAAATCTGCTCACGTTCGGTTCCTTAACAAAGCGATACAGGGCAGGTGCTTTTGACCGCAACTCAAAGGCACGTGTTTCTCGAGCTGATACTGCAGATTTCATGATCGTTTGCGCTGTCGAAAACAAATTCGTTAGAGCAAAGCCGCTGATCAGCGAGTAGCGTGGAAGCAAAACGCGAATATACACCAACGGAGCAATGTGAAATAGAGATGTCTGCACCCCCGAATCCCCCGCCGTCTGAGGCGCCCCGCTTATTCCATTTTGCCGAGTGCTCGATCTGCCGGCACATTCTCCCGCTCGCGACTACGACGGACAAGTATTTTGCGATACTCGCTAAAGATCCGAGAAAACCAACCGCCATCGGAGAAAAGTGCATGAAATGCGGCTCGGACAGCTGGATCTTAGCTAGAGACTAGAACTCGCCGGAAATCTGCTGGCGCGCCGCGATTACTTCGGTCTCTTTCTCAATTTGTTCCAGTTTTCTCGTAATTACTAAAAATTCTCTGTGAATTTTGAGCATTTCGTTTCTGTTTTCGAAAACCCTCTCTTCTAGCGAATCAATTTTCCCATTGGTCGTCGCAAGACCGCTGACGCTAGATGATAGCTTCTCGTTAATCGAGTCGATATCTTTACCGGTCGATTCAAGAACTTCGTTTATCGCACCGATCTGCTCCACGACTGATGAAAGGGTTTTCTTCAGCTCCGTCAGATCTTCGGGCTTAGTCGCAAGTGAATTATTCACACTTTCCTCGAGCGTTTCAATTCGTGATAGGAGTTTATCCATTAGGTACAGGATGTAGATGCAGATTGCAATAATTCCTGAAATTGAAACGATCAGGATGAGCTCGACGTTAACCGGAATTGCCAACTTCTAGGGTCCTCCGGTAGTTTGGTTTACCGCACAGTAGCGGTTGCAGTCAATCGTCGTGACTATGGTAGAGACCGTCGTCGTTGAGGTTGCTTCAATTGTAGTCGCCGGGTAAGTGACCGTAACCGTTCTAGTCTCAGTAGGACCCGGCTGTGAGCGTGTGACGGTCCTCGTGGTTGAGTACAGAACTAGCGTTCCATTGACGGTCGTTGTTATTACAGTTGTAATTGTTATCGTGCCCGGGACAGATTGAGTTATCGTCTGGGTCGTTTTCGTTCCGGTACTTGTCGTCGTGCTCGTTAGCGTGGTTGTCGAGGAAGTCACAAATCCCCCGCCGCTGTCAGCGACCACGCCCACGGCTAGCGCGCCGAAAGAGAGGACCAGAACTACCAGCGAGAGAATGCTCTTCCTCACGATATCTTCCGTTTTCCGAGACTATACTAAATGGTGCGATAGCTGATTAAGTATTCGCCATTTTACACTTGTCGTAAAAACAAAGAAATTACCAGAAGCGGAGAAAAAAGATTGAAAACCACCGTGAGTTTCAGGAATGACTCCGGGTATTGCCTAGCAAACGAATTTCCGCTCCGACCTTCATTTTTACCGACCCCGGCATTGACGATGCGTTGGCTCTTGCGATAGCAACAGTATCGCCTAATCTGCAGGTGATTGGCGCTTGCGGCGTAGATGGAAACGTCCCTTCCCGGATCGCGACTAGAAATCTTCAGTCACTGCTCCAATTATTTGGTATGCGAAACGTTCCCGTATTCCAGAGCGCCGTCGACGATCCGGTGCACGATTATCCCACTCATGTCCATGGAAAAAATGGACTGGGTGATGTACGGATCAAATTGAAGAAAAAATACAAAGAAAAAGACCTCGGAGATTACTTGAATTTTCGGGGCAAGTTTCAGATCCTGTCTCTCGGACCTCTCACCGCCGTGGCCGATTTCTTCGCAAAGACGCCCGAAATAGTGGATCAGGTTTCACGTTGTGTGATTATGGGTGGGGGAATTGCAGGTGGCAACGTGACGCCGTACGCAGAGTTCAACATCTACAGCAATCCCGAGGCTGCAGACTGGATCTTTCGATCTAACGTACAAAAAATTCTGTTGCCGCTGGACGTTACGGAAAAGGTCAGGCTGCATCAGGAAGATCTGGAGACTCTCCAAATGAAACGTGGCCAGAAGGCCCGTGCACTTTCAGGAATGCTCCAGTTTTACTTCAACTTTCAGAAGGGATCCAATGGCATTTATGGAGGTTTCATGCACGACCCAACGGCAGTCCTCGCAATAACAAATCCTGAACTATTCCATTTTCGTCGGGCCAGAGTTCGCGTAGATGTCAACGGCGAGACTCGCGGCCGGACCGTTGCAATCTATGCAAGAGATGGAAGTACCCAGATAGCCACCAAAGTGGACGAAGATGCGGCGCGGTCCGAAGTTATGGCGAAACTCCTTCAAATTTCTAGTTGATTATCAGAAGGTCTCCCTTTTCGGCAAACGGGGGTGGCAAAGAGTTGATATTATTGATGAGAGACTAAAACCTCCCGGCATGACAAAATCCCTGTTTGAACTAAATCGTAGATTTATCGACGCGGCTCTTGCAAAGGCAAACGAGTTTGGAGTAAAAGTTTCCATTGCCGTGGTAGATGCACACGGCGATCTGATTATCGTCGAAAGAATGTCTGGAGCTGTTTCGCTGTCACCGAAGCTCGCTATGGGCAAAGCTTCTGCCGCGGCAATTTTCATGAGACCAACCGCAGAGTTTGAACCGAGAATCCAGCAAAATCCCACGTTCTGGGCGGGCGTTTCATCGATGACCTCAGGCAACCTTCTCTTTGGCCGCGGCGCCGTCCCGCTGAAAAGGAGTGGAGAAACAATTGGCGCGATAGGAGTGAGCGGCGCTCTCCCGGAGCAGGACGAAATGATCGCACAGCATGCAGCTGGCGAACTTGATAAGATGTAAGGTGGAAAATTGCCAGTCGTCCGAGTAAAGTTAGAGTACGAGGATGAGCATCCTGAATTCTCGCGCATCCTTACTCCCGAGGCGATGGAGTTTGTTTCAAAGATCCAAAGAAAATTCGCGCCGGAGAGAGAGCGCCTGCTCCAGCTGAGGCACGAACGCCAAGCTAGCTTTAATCAGGGCGTACGACCGGATTTTCTTTCTGAAACTGAAAACGTTCGCAACTCGGAGTGGCGGACATCTGACATTCCTCAGGACCTTCTGGACAGGCGGGTCGAGATTACAGGACCGTCGGGTGACACGAAGATGGTCATCAACGCCTTCAACTCGGGAGCTAACGTCTACATGTCAGACTTTGAAGATGCACAATCTCCAAGCTGGGAGAACACGATCCAGGGACAGATAAATCTCGGTGCCGCGATTGACCGGACGATTTCCTTCAAGAGCCCGGACGGCAAGGAGTACAAGCTCAACGAGAAGACCTCTACTTTAATCGTAAGGCCGCGGGGCTGGCATCTGCTTGAGGAGCACGTTGTTGATGATGAAACCGGGAACGCAATTTCTGCTTCTATATTTGATTTCGCGCTATTTCTCTACCACAACGCGCAAAAGTTGATCGCAAAAGGGAGCGGCCCGTACTACTATCTGCCAAAACTGGAAAGCCACCTTGAAGCGAAGTTGTGGAACGACATTTTTGATTTTGCAGAGAGCGAGCTCAAGCTCCCGCACGGAACAATCAAGGCGACCGTGCTTATAGAGACGATCGTCGCCGCTTTTGAGATGGACGAGATCCTCTACGCCCTAAAGGATCACATCGTGGGACTGAACTGCGGCAGATGGGATTACATCTTCAGCTTCATCAAAAAGTTCAGCAATGATCCGACACTTTCGTTGCCAGAACGGTCCCAGGTGACCATGGACAAGGATTTCCTTGCCGCTTATGTCGCTCTCTTGATCAAAACATGTCACAGGAGGGGGGCGAGTGCGATCGGTGGTATGTCTGCTTTCATTCCGGTAAAAAATGACGAACAGGCGAACCGTCTCGCATTTGAAAATGTGAGAAAGGACAAGGAGCGCGAGGTAAAAGCCGGACACGACGGAACCTGGGTTGCGCATCCGGGACTCGTCGCGCTCGCAAAGCAGGTATTTGACTCGGGAATGAAGGGGCCAAATCAGATTTCAAACTCGCGAAGCGACGTGAAAGTCACACGCGAGGATCTTTTGCGCGTGCACAAAGGGACCATTACTGAAAACGGTGTTCGCACGAACGTCTCCGTCGGGATTCAGTACATCGAGGCGTGGCTCGCAGGACGCGGGAGCGTACCGATAAACAACCTCATGGAAGATGCCGCAACCGCGGAGATCTGCCGGGCTCAGCTCTGGCAGTGGATCGAGCACGGGTCTGTGATGACGGATCAGCGAATCATAACCCAGGAGCTATGTCTCCAGATTATCAGTGAGGAGCTGCAAAAACTTAGGACGCAGCTCGGGAGTGACAGATTTGACTCTGGCTACTTTGGACTGGCGAGACAGATCTTTGAGGACCTGATTGAAGCTGAAAACTTTCAAGAGTTTCTCACGCTGGAGGCGTATGACGAGCTCCTTGATCTGGAGCTGGTAAAGGAAACGTCTCCAGTATCAGGTTGATTGTGATAAGTTTGGTGACATTGCGCGCTACCACTTGAATCCAGGAGTTATTTTTATGAAAAATTACATGATTGATATAGATGGGGTAGTATGCGAGCACGTTGACAACGAGAGACCAGACCAGATGGCGACGGCTGAAGAGGTCCGAGGCGCCAAAGAGTGGATAAACGCCCAGTATGACGAGGGTAATTACATCTGCTTTTTCACCGCCAGATTGGAGGGACACAGGAAAATTACGGAGGAGTGGCTTCGCTCGCATGGATTCAAGTACCACAAGATAATCTTCGAAAAGCCAAGAGGCGGGAACTATCACTACATCGACGACAAGCGCGTTCAGGCAACGACGTTCAACGGCAAGTTTTCCCCAATGATCAAAAAGAGCGTTGGAATCGAAGTTTTCGAAGCCTGAGAACTTTTGGAAAAGTGGCATTTGACCAGAATATCTCTGAGATTTCTGATATCTGAGAAATACGAGACTATCGTGTTCTAATACGAAAATTTCCGGGCTTTTGTGACTTCCTAACGAAGCTTCTTTATGTATGCAAAATAGCCAAAGTCGCCGTCAGTATTTTTGTCCACTTCTATTATCCTCGATAATCGTTCCCTAACCGAGCTTGGCTTGAAGATTGATGTTTTGGGCTACAGTGAGCAAAAGCTTCGGGACCTTATGGAGAGGGTGAAGTTAGGCGATATTGACGGAATCTGCGCACTTTCAAAGTCGTCGAGAACTATCGCTCTTCAAGCAGTGAAAGCATACCATGAAGAAACTTCCTCCGGTCTGACGATCCGCAAGTCCCTGCGGACTCCTGACTCTCGAAGGCTTGCTAGGGAAATTCTCGCAATTTTTTCAAGGGAGGCGTCCTCGTCGATTGCGCGGGATGGATTAACGCTTCTTGATCAGAAACCAATGCCACCGAGAGATATTCTGAGGCAGAACTTAGACAGCTGGTTACTCGGGAAAAGGATGCTCCAAGAAGTTGAAACTTTGGGCAAGTTAGAACGTTTGAAATCGCTAATTTCCCAGATAGAGTTGGGAAGTGCCAAGGATGCCACTTCTACCGTTACCTCTGACACTATAAACTACTTTGCTTCCCGACGAAAAACATTGGAGACAATCCTTGTGGTCATAAAAGAGTTTGGAAATTCAACGTCTATCTCTTCTTTTCTAACTGGGATAGACCAGAGTGCGTTGAAAGAAGTTATCCGGTTGTTGGACGGGCTTGCGAGACTGGAAATACCGGACGCATTCGCGATTATTTCTGACGCTGAGCTCTCGATTAATGAGCAATTTAGGAAAGGCGGCAAAGGAAGGGATCAATACGCCGCAAAAGAAATCATCGAAAACCAGATCGCTGAAATTGCCACCACTTTGAAAATGAATCTGGACGAGGAAAATAAACTTACGAAGGCTGTGCTGGGAAATCTCTCCATTCCGATCGAACTGAGCACCAGATCAGTTAGGGCAGTTGTCGAATCCTGGAAAAGACGACTAGAGTCGGAGCTGGGAGGAAAAGTTACAAAGACAGAAAGTGATCTGAAGAAGCACTGGAGCGCGGTCTCATCTGCGGTCGAGAAGATAGTGAAGTTGGATGAAATGCTTGCGGTCGCGATCGTCATGGAGAAAAATTCCCTTACTATACCTGTAATTGGAACGGGCGGAATCGGATTTGTGAACGGTCGAAACATCCTCCTCTCGCAGGAGGAAGGGGAGAAAGTAATCCCAATTACCTACAGCGTTGGGAAGACTATCTCGGTCAAGGTCGTCGCGCCGGCTCGTAACGTCGTCATGTTAACTGGGGCTAACAGCGGTGGTAAGACGACGCTTCTGACAACCGTTGCGGCAATACACATACTCACTCTATTGGGTTTGCCCGTTCCGGCAGAAAGTGCGGAGGTGAATCCGGTGCCGATTTACCTTTTCAGGAAACGTACGACGAAGAGAATAGGCAGCTTGGAGCAGGCACTGAGATCACTGATACCTGTGTTTGCAGAGAAACAGTCAAAACTGATCCTGATGGATGAGTTTGAAGCTCTGACCGAACCGGGCGCGGCGGGAAGAATAGTTGCCTCGATAATAAATCATGTGGCGACTGGAAGTAGCTCGGTTCTTCTCGTCACGCATCTTGCTTCGGAAATATTGCCGCACGTGAAGCTCCCGATAAGGGTGGATGGAATAGAAGCAACGGGAATTGACGAAAGAAAGGGGGGAGACCTTCTTGTAGATAGGCAGCCCAAGTTCAATCACATAGGATCAAGCACGCCGCAGCATATCATCGTGAAGCTATCCAGAATCAACGCAGCAAGAGGGGGGAAGGGAAGAAATGCAAAACAGATAGCTTCGCTGTATAACGAGATACTCGGATCGCTTTCAGAAGAAACTGAGCGCGGTTTGCAGGCCCCCCTGAATTTTCCGTGGATCTCGCAGGAAAAGTAAACGAAAAACTAATCGTAATTTCTATAGATTCACTATATTCGAAAACTTTCCGCATTGGCCTGAGATTAGCAGAACTCCCGATAAGAGTTCAAGCTTTTTGTGAAAATTCCATTCACTATACTTTTGTTCCCTGAATGGCTTATTAGTGGCAGGATATTTTCCGCTATGGTATGGACAGCATAGTTCATTTCGAAATTCCAGCGGACGATCCGAAACGAGCGGGCGAGTTTTACAACAAGGCCTTTGGATGGCAGGTCATGGCGATGCCGGAGATGAATTACACCATGGTGAGCACGGCTCCTTCTGATGAGAACGGACAGCCCACGAAGCCTGGTATGATCAACGGCGGCATGCCAAAGCGCCAGATGCCGATCGAGCACACGGTAGTGACGATTGGCGTACAAAGCATAGACGACGCCATAACACGAGTCGAGAAGCTCGGTGGAAAGCGTGTTGGCGACAAGATGCCGGTCGGCGACATGGGCTGGGCGGCTTACTTCAAGGACACCGAAGGCAACGTCGTAGGCCTCTGGCAGTCCGCAGGCATGATGTAGACGTCACAGAAACTGTAGATCGAACTTCTGAGTTCGATCTCTATCCTTTTATTTTAGAGCAGTAAAACCCCGGCAGACTATCGATGCCGATGAAGGTTTCCTCCCCAAAAAGCGACGACGAGTATTTTGAACGAATGACCAAAGCCATCTTCCAGGCGGGCCTGAATTGGAAGATGATTGACAACAAGTGGCCAAACTTTGAGAGTGCGTTTGCAAAATTCTCCATCCCGAAGGTCGCGAAGTTTGGCGACAAACAGATTTCTACTCTCATGAAAAATGAGGGGATTGTGCGAAACGAGGGCAAAATTCGCGCGACTATCTATAATGCCCAGCAAGCACTCTTGATCGAAAAAGAATTTGGCTCGTTCAAGGATTACTTTAGATCATTCGGCAAGGGCCACGACAAGCTGATGGAAGATATTCAGGCGCGATTCCACCATGTCGGTCCCTCGGGCTCAAGGACTTTTCTCTGGATGACTGGTGTAAAGTTAGAGCCAACAGCCGAAGAGAAAATGTGGATGGAAAAGAATTCTTAGCGATTGTCGACCGACTTCAACAATTGAAGATATCATTTAGAGCAGTTCTTACGATCACCCCGTTGACTGTCTCTTACCAGCTGGCGTACCCGTATTCCTGCCCAAAGTAAGACCTAACTTCTCCTCGGTAGAGAAGATAGAGCGCTATTGCAGATAGAATCAGAGTGGCTGCTCCGAGCGCTTGACCATATCCGACCCATCCCAGAATAACGTAATGATAATTGAACGCTCCGATAAGTTCGATAAAGCCAATGAATAGATTCAAGGTAGCAAGGGATATTCCAGCAGACCAACTCCAATCCGCCCCGGTCATTAGAGAAATACCGCTTATCAACGTGAAAAATCCGATTCCGCCGACTATCAACCAACCCCATATTATTACAGAGGCCAGTATGAGATAAGAGTCGATGAATCCACATATGCCCACTCCGATCAGGAAAATTCCTGCGACAGTCGAAGCAACTGGGCGAGTCACTTTTTGTTCCTGCTGTTGATTAGTTGCCAATGCCTAAACACTTGAAATACTCGAGTCGCCTGCTTTTGTTATCTTAGTTATCTTATGGCGTAACAAAAAAACAATATTCCCACTTTGGTATAAGCTCCTTCAAAACAATTTAGGGCGGGATATCCTAAATCATGTAAGTGAGGATGTAAGAATTATCACCATAGTCTGGAGGTAGAACTTGTTTGAATCTCATATTATGAGGAATCTGCGCGCATACGTATATCTCGGAGTCGGGCTTACGACACACAAGGTGTAGTTCTTGGTAATGCGAACGGTCTCAACCACGATGTGGCTAACAATATCCTTTATGCTTGCTTTACTTGTGTTCGCTCCGATAGCCTCGGCACAAAGTTCTTCATCAACCCAATATGCCGCCTATAGTATAACAGGAGTGATGGCGTCTCCATCATTTTCAGG